>ERZ772882.1694-NODE-1694-length-22240-cov-9.185396_pt1 | contig 22240 bp, 18 predicted proteins | sample MGYA00580576_ERZ772882 | MGnify/ENA primary metagenome ERZ772882 (study PRJEB29015, sample SAMEA2737658) | human gut metagenome | biome: human gut; feature: human-associated habitat; material: faeces | place: China | collected 2012 ... | reverse complement strand
ATTCCTTCCACTGGTCGGCCATCACGCCGCCCGCGGCCCCCGCGATCGCTTTGATGAGTCCCATACGATAAAGCTCCCTTCTGTTTCGTTCAGTCGGTCCTGCTTGCAGTTGCTTGTAATGTATTCAGTTTATCAGAAAATAGACAAAAACGCAATGACCTTTTGCGCTTTCCTGTACACTTTCATCATCCGGCAGCACAAAAGAAGGCTATATTTTTGAATATTGTTCAAAACGCCATATTGCAATTTCTTTACGGCGTGCTATAATTTGAGAACTGTTCAGGAAAGGAGCACTCCCTATGGCACGAAAGCAGATGATCGAGGGCGGCACGAAGAACCGCATCCGCGAGGTCGGAGGACGACAGATCTTTGAGCACGGCTACGACGGCACGAGCGTGCGCGGCATTATGCTGGAGGTCGGCGGCGAGGTCGGCTTGTTCTACTATTACTACAAGACGAAGGACGAGCTGTTCACCGATGTGCTTGACCACTTCTTCGAGCCTTACCGGAAGGACTTTGAGGCGCTTGCCGCCGAGGCGAAGGAAAAGCCCTATCGGGCGCTGCTGCGCTTTTTCAGCTACATCAAGCGCGAGGTGCGCGCCTTCCGCGCGAAGTACGAGGGCAATATGCACCGCACAGTCCGCTGGGCCATTCGCGAGCAGACGCTCACGGTCATCGAGCCGTATATCGAGGACATCATCCGCACGCTCATGACCTGCGGCGCGAAGCCGACGATGGACCCGCACACCATGGCCATTTTCCTCGCGCACGGCCTGGGGAGCTGCATCCTGCACGAGGACGCCGACTGGGTGGACGAGGCGACGGACGATATGCGCCGCACGGTCAACCTCATCATGGGGCTCAGCGAGGAAGAGTCCCGCAAAATGTTTGAAGACGCGGATGGGAAAGCAAATGCTCCCGCTGCGGTGGAAGGAGAAAAGGAAAATGAAATGTAAGAAGCTCGTATCCCTGTTCCTCAGCCTGCTGCTGGCGACGGCGCTTGCTGTGCCGGCCTGTGCCGCGTTCGAGGATGTTTTTGCCGACGGCTCCGCCGACGGTACGCGCGACGGCTCACTGTTTCTTTCGGGAGAGACCGTGCGGAGCGGCGCCGCGGTGAACGGCGTCCTGCTCGCCGCGGGCAGGACCGTCGGCGTGAACGGCGCGGGCGCGTATGTCATGGCCGCTGGCTATGAGGTGACGCTCGGCGGCACGGCGGAGAACGACGCGTTCCTCGCGGGCTACAGCATCGGCGTGAGCGGCACGGCGCAGCGCGACGTGTTCGCCGCGGGTCAGAGCATCACGGTGAACGGCACGGTGGGGCGCGACCTCTACGCCGCCGCCAACACCATCACCATCACTGGCTCCGTCGGCGGCGACGTGTACATCAGCGCCGAGAACGTCGTCATCGGCGACGGCGCCAAGATCGGTGGACGGCTGCACTGCAATGCAAGCGCCCTGCGCTCCGTGCCCGACGGCATCGCGGACAACGCCGAGCTTTACGACGAGCCGGAAAGCGGCGACGCGGGCGTGAGCATTACGGTCCCCGACGACGAACCGGGCGTCGGCAGCACCGTGCTGCGTAAGGCGCTGAGCTTCGCGGGCGTGCTGCTGCTCGCCTACGTCCTGCTGTGGCTCACGCCGCTGTGGGAGACGGTGGATCGGAAGTATTACGGCGCGCCGTTCGGCCGGTATGCCAAGGCGTTCGGCATCGGCTTCGCGGTGCTCGCGGGCGTACCGCTCGCGGCGATCCTGCTGTTTATCTCGAATGTCGGCGTGCGCCTTGCGCTGATCGTGCTGTTCCTTTATGCTGCGGCGATCATCGCCGCTCCCGTGTTCCTTGGCTTTTTCCTCGGCGCGCTGCTCTGGCGCGGGGCGATGAAGAAGGCTCCCCGCTACTATGCGGAGCTGGCCATCGGTATCCTCGTCTGGCGCATCGCGGCCAGTGTGCCCGGTCTGTCCTTTGCGGTGGGCCTCGTCTCCGTGCCGCTCGGTCTCGGCGTTGTGACGCTCCTGCTCGGCAAGGGCGCGGCGAAGCCGTCGCCCAAGGCGGAGACGGCTTGCGAGGAGTGCGCGGCGTCCGACCCCGCGGTGCTGCCGGAGGACAGCGACAGCGCGGAGCAATAAACTCATATCGCACAGCGAAAAGAGACCGCTCGGGCGGTCTCTTTTTTGATGGGAACATAATTTTTTATTATGTCTACTTGCAATGCGGCGGCGATTCCTGTAAAATGATGTCGAAAACATTTCCGACCTCGGAGGCTGCCATGAAGAAACGAACCTTATTTTTGAGCTGTTTGCTCGCGCTCGTGCTGAGCACCGCCGTGCTCGCCGCAGACTACACCGACGTTCCCGCCGACTCGTGGGCGAGGGAGAGCATCGACAAGGCCGCGGAGCACGGTCTGATGAACGGCGTGGGGGAGGGGCGCTTCGGCCTCGGAGAGACCATCTCGCGCGAGCAGTTCGTCACCATTCTGGTGCGGATGTTCGGCTGGGAGAACGTGAGCGGCGAGGACGCCGCCATCGACATCGCAGATTCGTGGGCGCGGGAGTTTGTCAACACCGCTGCCGCCAACGGCGTCATTGACGCGGGCGGAAAATTCCGCCCGCGGGACGCCATCACGCGCCGCGAAATGGCGGTGATGCTCGTGCGTGCGCTCGGCCTCGGCGAGCTTGCCAAGGCGGACGCGGACGCGGCGCTGCCCTTCGCCGATGTGACCGCCCAGCGCGGCTACATCGCCATTGCCTACGAGATTGGCATGACCACCGGCGCGACCGAGACGACCTTCGAGCCGGACGGCACCGCGACGCGCGAGCAGGCGGCCGCCATGCTCGTGCGTGTCTACGAAAAGTACCACGCGCCCACGACGTGGAAGCACGCCTTCTACGCGCTCTCGTCCTATTCGCAGCTCGAGCAGGCCAAGCAGTTCGACGCCGTCAGCTTCGGCTGGAGCCACATGACCTACTCCGCTGAGGAGGGCGCGAAGCTCTCGACCGTGAAGGACGACAGCTCAGGCTTCTACATCCCCGCCGGCTATGCCGATGTGGTTCCCGCGCTGCGCGAGGCGGGCGTGGAGCTCAAGCTCAACGTCTTCATGGCGAACGCGCCGCTCCGCACGATGCTCGCCGACGAGTCCTCCCGCGCGGCGGCGGTCACGGAGATCATGGCGGAGCTGGGGCGCGTGTACCCCGACCTCGGCTACAATCCCTACAGCGGTGTGACCATCGACTTCGAGGGTCTGCGCACCGCGGACAAGGAGAGCTTCAACGCCTTTATGACGGAGCTTTCCGCCGCGCTGCACGCCGAGGGCAAGACGCTTTACGCCGCCGTCATGCCCGCCGTCTACGGCGACGCCTACTTCGACGGCTACGATTTCAAGACGCTCGGCACGCTCTGCGACCGCGTGATCCTCATGGCGCACGACTACGCGGCGAGCGACCTCACCGGCTTTCTCGGCTCGCGCTACTACCGCAACCATCCCTGTGCGCCGCTCTACAAGGTCTACTACGCCGTGCGCACCGCGGCGCGTGAGATGGACGATCCCGCGAAGCTGACGCTTGCCGTCAGCATGGATGCCCGCGCGTGGCAGACGGACGCGGACGGTCTGCTGACCGCGGTCCGCTCCACGCACCCGCTGCAGACCACGGTTTACAAGCGTCTGTGCCAGAGCGACACCGTGATGGGCTGGTCCGACACGGCCCGCAGCCCGTGGTGCACCTACAGCACGGAGAGCGGACAGCATATCTTCCTCTGGTATGAGGACGCGCGCAGCATCGCCGAGAAGCTCGCCTGCGCCAGGCTCGTGGGCGTGACCTCGGTCTCCGTCTGGCGGCTCGGTCTCATTCCCGATTACGCGGACGAGGGCCTGCACTACGATGTGATGAGCGTTCTGTAAGCAATGAAAAGCGCAAAAAAGAAGAGCTGCTTTCGCAGCTCTTCTTTTTGGTTTTCAAAGCGGTTCGGCTTAGAAAATGCCCTGAGCCATCATGGCGTCGGCGACCTTCTGGAAGCCAGCGATGTTAGCACCGGCGACCAGGTTGTAGCCCAGGCCATAGCGCTCGGCAGCCTCAACAGAAGCATCATAGATGTTCTTCATGATGGCTTCCATCTTAGCGTCGACTTCCTCAGCGGTCCAGTAGATACGCTGAGCGTTCTGAGCCATTTCGAGCTCGGAGACGGAAACGCCGCAGGCGTTGACAGCCTTGGAAGGAGCCACGGTGAGGTGCTTCTGGCTCATCAGGAAGGCCAGAGCATCGTTGGTGGTGGGCATGTTGCCGACTTCGATGTAGTAAGGAACACCGGACTCGGCGATCTTCTTGGCCCACTCCATGTTGACATCGTTCTGGGTAGCGGCGGGCATGTAAACGTCAACGTCCTTGACGCCCCAGCACTTCTGACCCTCGACGAACTCAACACCGAACTTATCGGCATAGGGCTTGCAGTGCATCGGATCCTTGGCGCGCATCTCGAGGATGTAGTTGAGCTTCTCTTCGCCGCAGACGCCATCCGGATCGTGGATGTAGCCATCGGGGCCGGCGAAATAGGTGACCTTGCCGCCGAGCTCATCGATCTTCTTCATGATGCCCCAGCCAACATTGCCGTAGCCGGACATAGCGACGCGCAGGCCCTTGATGCCCTTGCCGTCGTGCTTGAGGACTTCGCGCAGATAATAGACAGCGCCGAAGCCGGTCGCCTCGGGACGGAGGATGGAGCCACCGGTGCAGACAGCCTTGCCGGACATGGCGCCGAACTCGGCAGCGCCGACGATGCGGCGATACTGACCGTACAGATAACCGACCTCGCGGCCGCCGACACCAACGTCACCAGCGGGGCAGTCGATGTCCTGACCGATGTGACGATGGAACTCGGTCATGAAGGCCTGGCAGAAGCGCATGACTTCGCCGTCGCTGCGGCCGATGGGGGAGAAGTCGGAACCGCCCTTGGCACCGCCGATGGGCAGGCAGGTCAGAGCATCCTTGAAGGTCTGCTCGAAGCCGAGGAACTTGATGATGGAGAGGTTGACGTTGGAAGCAAAGCGGAGGCCGCCCTTGTAGGGGCCAAGCGCCGCGTTGTACTGAACGCGGTAGCCGCGGTTGACGTGATACTTGAGCTGATCGTCCATCCAAACGACGCGGAACTCGATGGTGCGCTCGGGCTCGACCATACGCTCGAGCAGGCAGGCAGCCTCATACTCGGGGTGGGCATTGATGACGGGTTCGAGAGAGGTCAGGACCTCTTCGACGGTCTGCAGAAATTCGGGCTCATTCGCGTTCTTGGCTCTGGTCTCGTCCAGAACTCTCTGGATATAAGCATTCATGATAATAGCCTCCTCTAAATTTACTCGTTAAGAGCATTTCGATGGTGCTTCCATCTCGTCTGTTAGACTATCACAAAACAGGCGCTTTCTCAAGGGGGTACGTCCAAAATCGAAGCGTCCGGCTGTGAGAAATTTTTCCTTCCTTTTTGTGCAAAGCGCAGAAACAGAAATGAAAAAGTTTCGGAATTTTGATAATACCTATTAAAATTCCTGCAATTATTCCTTCATGTCATGCTTAACATCTGAATTTTTTCTGTCATGCTGCGGCGAAGCATGACAAAAGGCGATGGAAAATATCCATCGCCTTTTTGCATATTTGCATGGTTTATGCATCCGCGCCGCCGGAGGGCTGCGCGTCGTCCGGCTCGGCGGGCATGGAGACGGGCAGCAGCTCAAGGTCGCACGCCTCGATCCAGAATTCGCTGACATGACCGTCGTAGTACCAAACGCGCACACGGTCGCCCACATTGAGCAGCGGCGTGTAGGGCACGTCCGCGGCGCTCATGCGGACGGTGAAGTCCGTCTCACCTGTAAAGCGCAGGAAGTAGATGCTGTTGCCGTCAACGACAGCGGAGCGGATCTCGGCGATAACGCCCTCAAGCGAGCGGCGGTCGGTCTCGACCGGCTGGTCGATGCCGGTCTGATCGTCCGAGATCAGATTGCTCTGCCGGAGCATCTGACGGTAGTTCGACTCACACTCGGCGACGGTCGCGCCGGTGGCGACGATCTGGTACTGGTTGACGTTGACCATGGCGTACATCTTCACGAGCTCGCTCGCGTCCTTGAGTGCCATGAAGTAGGTCGGCTGCTCGGCAACGTTCAGGAGCAGCGGGAAGGTCGCCGTGTAGCGTAGGTTCTGGACTTGACCCTCGGCGCTGTCCATCGCGCTGTACTCGGTCGCGCCGGCGCAGGGGTAATACTTCGTTTCCTTGGTGCGCTGGTTGGAGAGCAGGAAGCCGACGTTGCTCTCGTCGCCGCCGACGCTCGTCACGCCCGTGTAGAGGTAGACGTCGTCGCCCTCGGCGATGTAGTTGTAGCCGTCGGTGGTGACGGTGACGTCGCGCTGGCCAAGGATGGAGTTGATAAAGCCGTTGTGGTACATACCGTAGTAGTCGTACTGCTCGATGATGAGCTCGGCGGAGTAGACGTGATCGACCCACTCGGGCGGTTCGGTCAGGTACTCGCTCTCGCCGGTGACGGCGTTGACGAGCACCGCGCCGTTGTTGTCCGTGCCGCCGAAAAGCCCGATGGTCTTTTCCTTCTTGGCGCAGACCCAGTAGGGCGTGCCGTCCTCGTCGATCTCAAAGACCGGCTCCTCGAACATGAAGGTCGGATATTGGAAGCGGAGGTGGCGGTAGAGGTTGCGGGAGAAATGCTCGGCGGTGGTGTACTTCATGCCCTCCTCGAGGCGGACGACGTCCACGCTCTGATCGACCATGTCGATGATGAGGTAGGCGGGAAGACCGGCGGAGCGGTTGTTGAACCACTTGATGATGTCGCCGTAGCGCAGCGGAGTGACGCGCACGGGGCGGCCGTGGTAGTTGATCTGGGTGTAGTCCTCGGAGACCTCGAACTGGGAGACCATGTCGGAAAGCTCGCCGAGCTTGCGGTCGCCGAGCTTCTCGGCGCTGTCCTTATCGAGCATGGGAATGCGGTCGTAGGCGACCTCGGCGATCTCGGAGGAGAAGTCGCCGGACTGGACGGTGAGGAGCTTCTGGTAGCTGCCCGCGCGGAACACGACCCACGAGGCCACGCCGCCGACGACGGCAAGCGCGAGCAGTCCTGCGGCGAGGAAGAACGGGACGGTGCACTGCTTCTTCACGAAGCGGAAGTAGCCCTTGGCCCCCTCGCCCTGAAAGCCGGAGGTCAGCAGGGCGCAGCCGCAGTAGACCGCGCAGAGAAGCAGGACGAAGCCGTAGAACTCCTCGGCGTGGAGGTTGATGGCGGGCAGCTCGAGATAGAAGTAGACCGCGCCGACGAGGAGGGTGACGAGGGTATTGATGGCGATGCGCTTGCCGGGGGTGCCGACGGCCTTGCGCGGCTTGCGCTCGCGCTTGGGCGCGGCGCTTCCCTCGCTGCCGCCGGCAGCGCTATTCGCGCCGGAGAAATCAAAGCGGAAGCCGCCGGCGTCGGAGCCGGAAAATTTGATGCCCATAAATTTTTCCTTTCCTTTTGCACGAAGCCGTGCAACAAAATGGGGTTGTTCCACGTTATTATATCACGGCGCGAAGCAAAAACAAGCGGAACGGCGATTTGTTACGGAATTGTTCAAATTTTCCGGCGACGCGGCCTCAGACCCCTTCGCCCACGATGCGGCAGTAGGCGTTGGAGGTCAGGCGGCAGGCGGCGCAGTAGAGCACGGTGAACACGGCGCAGGCGCACGCCGTGACGCCGAGCACGAGCGGAAGGTTCTGAAGTCCGAAGAGCCGCAGAATGCGCCAGATCATCGGCTGGGCAAAGGCGAGATGGACGAAGGCGGCAAGCAGCGGCAGGAGGAACACCATGCGCAGCTGGGCGTTGACACTCGTGCGGATGTCGCGCTTTGTCATGCCGACGCGCTGCATGACGGCGAAGCGGGCGGCGTCCTCGTAGCCCTCGGAGAGCTGCTTGTAGTAGAGCATCAGGACGGAGGCGAGGAGGAACACCGTGCTGAGGACGAGGGCGAGGAAGAAGAGGCTGCCGTAGGTGGCGTAGAACTCCGCGCGCGCCTCGGCGGCGATCTCGCGGCTCATCTCGGCGGAGAGGGTGCGGACGACGTCCTCCGCGCCGAAGTAGAGCCCCGCGGTGGAGCCGAGCATGACGAGGATCATGGTCGAGAGGATACAGATGACGGCAAGTCCCGCACCGGAGCGCTTCATGCGATAGACGAGCGAGGAGAGCGCGACGAAGTTTTTCTTCTGGTAATAGAACCGGTCATTGCCTTGGAGCGTGCGGCAGAGGGTAACGCTGCCCGCGATGAAGAGAAGGAATGTCGCAAGGATGACCATGACGACCGCCACGAAGAAAACGAGCATCGCGGTGATCGGCTCGGTGATGGTGACGGCGAGGTAGTAGGCTCCGCCGAGAAGGCCCAGGCCGGGAAGGACGAGGAGCCATTGGGATCTCGGAGGACGCTCGCCGAGGCTGTCGCTGCGGAGAAGGCTGACCGCGGAGGCGCGGCGCACCTGCCGCCATGCGTTCAGGAGGAGAAGAAAGAAGATAAACGCATCGGTCAGGACGCAGAAGCGCACCGCGCCAAGATCCAGCAGCGGCAGAGTGGGCAGCTCCGTGCGGGCGAAATGCGAGAGCACGCGGGCGGAGAGCTGCGTGAGCAGAACGCCGAGGGCGAGTCCCGCGGTGAGGGAGACGAGCGCGGAGAAGGCGGTCTCCCAGAAAAGAAGCGAGGTGAGCGCGCCGCGGTCCATGCCGAGGACGCTCATGAGGCCGAGCTCCTTCTTGCGGCGGCGGATGAGGAAGGCGTTCGTGTAGAAAAAGAAGAGGAGGGCAAACACCGCCATCACCCACTTGCCGAGGGTCATCACGAGGCGGATCGCCGAGGTGCCCATGCCGTTTACGCCGCTGCCGACGGCGTAGAGCGCGGGGCTGTCGGCGAGGAAGGCGAGGTCGTAGACTACCGCCGTCATAAAGACGCAGGCGGCGAGGTAGGGGGCGTAAATGCGCCGGTCGCGGCGCATCCCGCTGAGCGCCAGACGGGGATAGAAGAACGCATTCATGCCGCGCCGCCCCCTGTCTGGGACGCAGTGAGCGCGTCGGCGATGCGGCGGTAGAAGGCGGTCTCCGTGTCCGTGCCGCGCGTGAGCTCCTGTGCGACGGCGCCGTCGCGCAGGAAGAGGACACGGCCCGCACAGCTGGCCGCGCGGACGGAGTGCGTGACCATGACGATGGTCTGCCCCGCACCGTTGACCGTGCCGAAGAGACGGAGCAGCTCCTCGGTGGAGCCGGAGTCGAGCGCACCGGTCGGCTCATCGGCAAAGAGCACCTGCGGGCGCGTGATGAGCGCGCGGGCCACGGCGGCGCGCTGCTTCTGGCCGCCGGAGACCTCGTAGGGGTACTTTTTGAGCAGGCCGGAAATGCCGAGCCGGTCGGCGAGCGGGACAAGGCGGGATTTCATCTCGCAGCGGCTCTTGCCCTGCAGGACGAGGGGGAGGAGAATGTTGTCCTCCAGAGAGAAGGTGTCGAGAAGGCTGAAGTCCTGAAAGACGAAGCCGAGGTGGTCACGGCGGAAGGCCGCCGCGCGCTCCTCAGGGATCTCGGCGAGGTTCTGCCCGCCGAGGAGGACCGTGCCGCCGGTGGGGCGGTCGAGCGCCGCGAGGAGGTTCAGAAGCGTGGTTTTGCCGCTGCCGCTCTCGCCCATGACGGCGACGTACTCGCCGCTCTCGACGGAGAAGGTGACGCTTTTGAGCGCCTCGACCTTCGCGCCGCCGAAGCGGGTGGTGTAGGTCTTGGAGAGACCGCTGACTTCAAGAAGGGACATGGGGAAAACTCCTTTCCGATATTTCTGCCGCCATGATAGCAGGCGGAGCTTGTGTTTTTTCTGTGCTTTTTTCTTAAATTTTTCTTGATTTTGCGCGCAAAAAGCGGCCGAAAAAGCTTTTTTCGCTCTCCGGCCGCTTTTTCAGATGAGGTGGTTGTTTACTTTTTCCGCCGCAGGAGGGCAAGGCCCACCGCGAGCGTCAGAATGAGGACAAGAAATTTTTTCATGGGTCACTCCAGATTCAGCTTCCTCGTGAGGAAGAAATAGGTGACGAGGTAGAAAATGACGCAGACGATCAGCTCGCAGACGAGGGCGACGGCAAAGATGGCATTGCCTGCCTGCACGCCGGTGAGGCTCGACCACGCGGTGAAGCCGTCGCAGAAGAGATTTGCCAGAACCGCGATGGCCGCGAACTGCACGAGCTGGAAGAACACGAGGACGGACACGGCGGTGAGGGCGCTCTTGTGCTTATTGAAGCTGAAGCCGACGGCGTACGCCGCGTAGACGATGAGGGAAACGGCGGTGACGCCGAGGACGCAGAACAGGAAGACCTCCAACGCGAAGAGCAGCGCCTGCCCCTGCATCGAGCTGTCCAGCTTGCGGAAGGAGAGGAAGAGGTCGGACGCGAACTGCGGGACCACCCGCCAATCACTGAAATCGAACGCGCCGATCATGCACAGCAGCACGACGGCGAGGAACGCCGCGGCGTACCAGACCGCCGAGACGATCAGCTTGGAGGCAAGGAGTTGGTGCATATTCACCGGCAGCGTCAGGGTGAGGTAGCCCTCGTCCTTGAGGAGATGGTCGCGGAAACGCACGGCGGAGAGCACCAGCGGCGCGAAGCACAGCGCCATGATACCGAAGACGAAGCCGATGGTGACGAGGACCGCCAGCAGGTTGAGCAGCCAGGGGAAATCGTTTTGCAGCACGTTCTGCGAGGCGCGCATGGCAAGCGTCAGCGCGAGCATCCCCGCGAAGATGGGCCACATGATGCGGCTTGTGGCACGAAATTCGTGCCGGATGAGTTTGGTCAGCATTTGAACACCTCCCGGAAAAGCTCGTCGACGCTTTTGCCGGTTTCGCCGCGGATGGCGTCGACGGTGGTGTGCCGCTCGACGCGGCCGTTTTGCAGGAAGATCACCTCGTCGAGCACCTGCTCGACATCCGCGATGAGGTGGGTGGAGATGACGACGGAGGCGTCCTCGTTGTAGTTGCCGATGATGGTGCGGAGAATGTAGTCGCGGGTGGCGGGGTCCACGCCGCCGATCGGCTCATCGAGCAGATACAGCTTCGCCGCGCGGGACATGACAAGAATGAGCTGGAGCTTTTCGCGCGTGCCCTTGGAGAGCGTCTTGACGCGCGCCGAAGCATCGAGGCCGAGGCGCTGGATCATCTCCTGCGCCGCGTCGCGGCGGAAGTCAGCGTAGAAGTCGGCATAGTAGTCGACGGTCTGCGCGACGGTCATCCAGTCGGGCAGGGCGTTGCGGTCGGGGAGATAGGAGACGATGGCCTTCGTCTCCGGCGAGGGGGCTTTGCCGTCGATCAGAATTTCGCCGCTCGTGGGGGTGAGCAGGCCGTTGGCGAGCTTGATGAGGGTCGTTTTGCCGCTGCCGTTCGGGCCGAGCAGACCGACGATGCGGCCCGGCTCGATGGCGAGGTCCACGCCCTCGAGGGCGGATTTGCCGCCGTAGCGCTTGGTGAGCGCCTTACATTCTAAAATACTCATGATTCTTCCTCCTTTCGACCTTGCAGCAGGGCGATGACCTCGTCTCTGCCGCAGCCGAGCTTTGCCATTTCGGAGAGAAAATTCTCCACACATTGGTCCGCCAGACGGAGCTTCGCGTTTTCGATCATGGAAACATCTCCCGTCACGAAGCGGCCCGCGGTGCGCTGGGAAAAGACCAGCCCGTCGCGTTCGAGGTCGGCGAGCGCACGCTGCACCGTGTTGGGATTGACGCCCGCCTCCACCGCGAGCTCGCGCACCGAGGGTAGACGCTCGCCGGGTCGGAACTCGCCCGCGACGATGGCCTGCGTCAGGCGCTGCGTGAGCTGGGTGTAGATGGGACTGTCATTGCGGAATTGCCACTCCATACGGTTCCTCCTTTTCTTGATGTATGATTGTATTAGATGATTAGTACAATAATACATCGGGAACGATTTGTCAAGGGAGTTTGAAAAAGTTTTTGGGAAAACCGACCGTTGTCAAATATTTTTGATGGACAAAGCCCGCTCATTTCCCTATGATGAAGGCAGAAAGGACGGGATGCCTATGGAGATCGGAGCCAAGCTCAGGCAGGCGCGCATAGCGGCTGGGCTCACGCAGGAGCAGACGGCGGAGGCGCTGGGCGTGAGCCGCCAGAGCATATCAAACTGGGAGAATGAAAAGAACTATCCGGACATTGTGAGCGTGGTGCGGCTGAGCGACCTGTACGCGGTCAGTCTGGATGCATTGTTAAAGGAGGAAGCACCGATGTCAGATTATCTGGATTATCTGGAGGAGAGCACCAACACCGTGCGGAGCCGGAGGGAGCAATCTCTGCTGATCCTTCTGTGCGTATATCTGGGCATCTGGGCCGTTTCCGTGCTCTTTTTCTGGCTGCTCACCGGGCCAGACGACGCCATGGGCTACGGCATCGTATTTTTGTGGCTCGTGCTGCCGGTCGCCGCCTTTGTCATTTCACTGCTCATTGGCCGGGGCGGATACGGCGGAAGACAAGGCTGGCTGCTGCCGCTCGCATTCGGCGCGATGCATATGCTCGCGGGGTACGCAACCTTCATGCTGGCCAACATGCTCTCCGTCGGCATCCTGCGTCTGCCGCAGCCGAGTCTGCTGCTGAAGGGAACGATCATCTCCGCCGCCGGTTTTTGGTTCGGAGCTCTGACGCGGAGACGGAGGAGGCAGCGCGGGGAGAGCGGCGAATAGGAGAGATCGGACAAAAGAAAAGCCGCCCGGGAGGGCGGCTTTTTGAGCGATACGTTTGAGCAATACGTTCAGGTGTTGTCGGGGGCGATGGGGCGGCGGATGAGCAGGGCGCGGAGCGCGTGCCAGTTGAAGGGATAAATGGGATACATATAATGTCCGCCGGCGATGGGCCTGGTGGTGACGAGCAGGACGACGATGAGCAGCGTGCCGAGGACGAGTCCGACCCAGCCGAGGGCGGCGGAGCTGACGAGCAGCACGAGGCGCAGAAGCTTGAAGGCGTAGCCGAGCTCATAGCTCGGCTGGGCGAAGTTCGCGATGGCAACGAACGCCATGTACGCCAGCACCTCCGGCACGAGCCAATGCGCCTGCACGGCGAAGTCGCCGAGCACGAGCGCACCGATCATGGAAAACGAGTTGGAAAAGACGCTGGGGGTGTTGAGCGAGGCGAGCTTGAGGAGGTCGACGATGAACTCGGTCAGGAGAAGCTGGGCGAGGATGGGGACCTCGTACTTGCTCGTGACGGCGAGGAAGCCCAGCGCGCTGTTGGGAAGGTCAGGGTCCTGCACGAGCAGATACCACACGGGCGTGATGAAGAGCGTGAGCAGAAAGACGACCACGCGCAGAATGCGGAGGTACGAGCCGACGAGCGGTGGGAAATAGAAGTCGTTCGCCTCCTGCACGAAATCAAAGAAGCGGGTGGGCAGGATCATGGCGGCGGGGGAGTTGTCCACGAGGACGATGATGCTGCCCTCCATGATGCTCGCGGTGGCGGCGTCGGGGCGCTCGGTATAGCGAACGCGTGGAAAAGGGTTAAACCATTGCCTCTGGTCCATCATGGATTCCGCGATGGACTCCTGCGACATGGAGATGGAGTCCGCGTCGATGGCGGCGAGCTTCGCGCGGACGCGCGCGAGGAGCGCGCGGTCCACCTTGTCCTCGAGATAGCAGAGGACGACGTCGGCGCGGGATTTCTCGGAAATTTTGTGGCCCTCGAGCGTCAGCTGCGGCGTGCGGATGCGGCGGCGCAGGAGCGCCGCGTTCTGCACGAGCGTTTCGATGAAGCCGTCGTGCGCGCCGCGCAGTACCTTGCCCGAGGACGGCTCCTCCACGCCGCGGGAGGGGTAGCTCTTCGCGTCGATGAGGATACATTCGCCGTAGCCCTCGGCGAGGAGCAGCGTTTTGCCGAGGAACACGGCGGTGGCCGTCTGCCGGAGATCTGCTTCGGCGTTGACCTCGCTGAAGGTCACATAGCGGTCGATGAAGGTCTGCGCGTCGGCGGCGTCGGCGGTGGAGGGCAGGGCGAGCCAGAAGCCGATCATGCGCTCGAGCACCGCGTCGTCGCCGTAGCCGTCCACGACATACAGACGGCAGCGGCGGCCGCCCGCGACGAGGTCGCGGGCGATCATGTCAAAGCAGCGCTCGACGCCCAGCAGGGCGTCGAGCGTGCGGACATCCAGTTCAAAGTGTCCCGTCAGGCGCTCCATGGCGGCTTACCGTCCTTGTCTGTCAAGATAGTCCCAGACGTAGCTGGCGACCTCGTCGGGGGTGCGCAGGCTCTTGGCGCCGGAGACGAGACGCTGCTGCTCCTCGGGCGAGAGCCCGGCGTAGCAGCGGTTGGCGTTGACGTCGCCCGCGAGGAAGGATTTGAGCAGGGTGTAGCCCACGCGCTCATCGGAGCAAAATTTGGAATTGGTTCCCATCGTGAAGATCTCCATTCTGCCGCTCTGCCTTGCGCTGCTCTCCGTCGGCGGCGGATGGAGAGCCTGCATACGGCGCGGCTGCCGCCTGTCGGCGTGCCGCAGATGCCGGGAGCTTTTGTGTGAACACAAAAAATCGCCTCTGCACTATTGTGTGCAGAGGCGGTCTTTTCATACGCGGTTCAGACCTCTTTATCAAAATAGAAGAAGGTCTCATCCTCGCCGGCGCGGTGCATACAGGAGGAGAGCATCCTGTAGGAGGCGTCGTTTTCCTTATAGCATTTGGCGACGACGTGGGCGAGGTGGAGCCGGTAGAGCGCCCAGTCGGCGACGGCGGCGAACGCCTCCGTGCCGTAGCCGTGGCCCGCGAAGCCCGGCGAGACACGGCAGCCGAGCTCCGCGCCGCCGCGGGAATCAAAGCGGTAGAGGACGACCTCGCCGATGAGTGCGCCGTCGAGCCGGACGGCAAAGTTCACGGCGCGGGAGCGGGCGTAGTCCTCCCGCGCGACGGCGAGAAAGTAGTCCTCGTAGGGCGTGCCGTCGTAGTCCTTGCGGAAGTCGTAGCCCCACCAGCGGTTGCGGTCGTCGTCGAGGCAGAGGGCGGCGTAGGCGGTTTTGTCCGCATCGGTGAGCGCGTCGAGCGTCAGGCGGGCGGTGGTAAGCGTGGGGATCTCGGTGATGTTGACCAGCTCGTTGAGCACGTCGAAGCGCAGCTTCGCGCCGAGGTGGTCGGGCAGGTACTGGAGCTTCGAGGTGCGCAGGCCCTTGTCGCCGGCGTCGTCCTCGCGGTTGAGCCAGCGCACGCCGTCCACGGCAAATTCCTGCGCGAACGCCTGCACGGTGGCGGGATAGACGCCCTCATAGCCGTAGAGGGCTTTTTCGATATGAATTTGCAGCGTGTCGCCGCAGCGCTCTGCCATGGCGACGGAGAGGAGTCTGCCGTCCAGCTCCATGCCGCCGACGAGGAAGTGCGGGCTGCCGGTCATGCGGAGCATTTTCTCGGCGCAGCGCAGCTCGTTTTTCGCCGAGTCGGACGCCTTGGTGAAGACGGCCTCGTAGTCGCGGAAGAACTGCGTGATGAGCGGCAGGTCGCTCTTCCCGAGCGGGCGGAAGGCGGCGTCGGGATAGAGCTTGCGGAACTTGTTGATGTGGTTGCGCTGGCCGGAGTAGCGGCGTCCGGCAAAGTCGCACAGATCCTCGGCGGCGTAGATATAGTCGCGCCAGACACGCGGGGAGGAAAAGCGGAAGTAGGGGTAGCGCGCGGCAAGGCGCTCCGCCTTGTCCTGCGGGACGACGGAGAGGACGAGGGGAATATCCCGCTCGCGGCAGTCGTCCTCGATGAGCGTGAGCGCCGCGTCCTCGTCGCCATCGGGGCCGGGAACGGGGTAGTCGAAGCAATACTGACCGTCGATGAAATTGCGGACGATCAGGCAGCCCGCGCCCTCCGCCCACGAGGGGTGCAGGTGGCTGCGCCACATGAGCTTGACGAGGGCAGAGTATTCGCAGAGCTGGTATTCGCAGCTTTTATAGTAGCGGCGCAGGCGGGCAATGTCCCGCTGCGTGACAGGAGTAAAGGTGAGCATAGGGTGTTCCTTTTCTTTCGCGTTGTTTTCTCTGCGCCCGCGGGTCGGCGGGCTTCCTTATTATAACCGCTTCGGCGGTGATTACAAGTGGCTTTTGCAACGGCTCAGGGCTGCATTTCCGCGACGACGCGCTTCGTGCAGTCGATGAAGTGGCGCAGGCCGTCGCTCGCGGCGTCGAGCGAGCGGACGGCAAGGCCGAGCTCACGCGAGGACGCCGGCTCGACCGGCAGGAGCTTCACGCCGTCCGTGCGGCCGCGGACGGTCAGCTCGGTCATCATGCTCACGCCGAGGCCGTGGCTGACCATGCTGATGACGGTGGGATCGTCCACCCAGGTCGGCAGGATGTGCGGCTTGACGCCGATGCGGTTGAAGATGCGCATGATGTCCTTATCGAAGCCCTGCGAGGGCATGATGAAGTCGCGCGCTTCGAAAGCGGCGAGCGGGAAGGCGGTCATGCCCTGCGTGTCGAAATCCTTCGGCAGAACGGCGAACATGGGATCGTCGGCGAGATGCACCCACTCGTACTGGCCCTCGTCCTGCGGGGAGACGAGGATGGCGTCCATCTTGCCCTGCGCGAGCAGCTCGTAGGGGACGTCGACGTGGTCGGCCATGCGGATGTCCACGTCTACGTCGGGGCACTCCTCGCGGAAGCGCTGGATGATGCCCGGCAGCCAGTGCATGGCGATGCTGGCATAGGCGCTGACGCGGATGATCTCCGTGCGCGAGGAGGCGACCTGCTCGATCACGCTGTCCAGCCGGGCGTTGGCCTGCAGAAATTCGCGCACGGCGGGCGCGATGCGCTCGCCCTCCTCCGTGAGGCGCACGCCGCTGCGTCCGCGCTCAAGCAGCGTGAAGCCGACCTCCTTTTCCAGCGAGTTCATCATGTGTGTCAGGCCCGACTGCGTGTAGCCGAGGACCTCTGCCGCCTTGGTAAAGCTGCCGAGATCGACTGCCATGAGCAGGGCCTCTAATTTCTTGCTTTCCATAGAAGTATTTCCTTTCTATTAGGATCGCTCATATTTTTATTATAATACGTCGCTTTACTTTTGGCAAGAAAGACGGTATCATTTGACTAATTTCTGTTTAATTTATACATCTCATTAAAATATATGAGGACGAATTTGACGGAAAACGGAGAGAGAAACGTAGTTAAAGGAGAAAATCACATGGAAAACAATCGTGCCCAATGGGGAAGCAAGATCGGCTTCATCCTGGCGGCGGCGGGCAGCGCCGTCGGCCTCGGCAACATCTGGAAGTTCCCCGGCAAGGCTTTTGAGGGAGGCGGAGGCGCCTACATCCTCATTTATCTGGCCATCGTCGTTCTCATCGGCTTCCCCGTCATGCTCTCGGAGCTGACCATCGGCCGCGCCGCGCAGGCGAACGCCATCGACAGCTTCCACAAGCTCGGCTACCGCGGCTTCAAGTGGGTCGGCGTCACGGGTGTTGCGGTGGCGTTCATCGTCACCTCCTATTACTGCCACGTCGGCGGCTGGGTGCTGCGCTATGTCGTGTCCTACATTACGGAGGCGCAGACGGTCTATGCCGATCCGCTCGGCTATTTCTACGGCCTGCTCGGCTACAACGCCGCGACGGGCGAGACATGGTTCCCGCTGACCGCCATTCTCTTTGCCGCGGTCTTTATGGCAGTCAACGCCTTCATCATCATCAAGGGCGTTGAGGGCGGCATCGAGAAGTTCAACAAGGTCGGTATGCCCGCGCTGTTCATCATTCTCATTGTACTGCTCGCGCGCACCATCACGCTCGACGGCGCGCAGGTCGGCTTCGCCTATATGCTCAGCTGCGACTGGAGCAAGGTCGGCTTCAACACCTTCCTCTCCGCGCTGGGGCAGGCGTTCTTCTCCCTGTCGCTGGGCATGGCCATCATGATCACCTACGGCTCGTATCTGCCCAAGCATGAGAACCTCGGCAAGAACACGGCGCTCATCTGCACGATGGATACGCTCGTGGCGCTCATCGCCGGCTTCATCATCGTGCCCGCGGTGTTTGCGACGCTCGGCTCCGAGAACGTCGGCAAGGGCGGCGGCTTCGCCTTCGCGTCCCTCGCGGGCGTGTTCGAGCACATGGCGGGCGGCGCGTTTTTCGGCGTGCTGTTCTATATGCTGCTCCTGTTCGCCGCGCTGACGAGCAGCATATCCCTCATCGAGGGCGTGGTGGCGTTCCTGACCGAGCGCTTCGGCTGGAAGCGCAAGCCCACCACCATCATCGTCTGCACGCTGATGTTCCTCATCGGCTGCCTGTACACCATGTCGCAGGCCGCGTTCAACATCAAGGGCATCTGGTTTGACTTCGCCAACGGCGTGAGCTTCCCCATCTTCGGCGACTTCATGGAGTTCCTCACCGACCGTCTGATGATCCCTCTGTGCGCGCTCGGCGTGTGCATTTTCACCGGCTGGATCTGGAAGCCCGCGAATGCCGTGCATGAGATCGAGCTGGACGGCAAGCCGTTCAAGCTGGCAAAGGTCTACAGCGTGCTGGTCAAGTACGTTGCGCCCATCTCCATCCTGCTCATCATCGTGGCGAGCTTCGTCACCGGCACGACGCTGAGCTGAGAAAACGAAAAAGCGACGAAAAGCCCTCCGCTCACCGAGCGGAGGGCTTCCTTGTGCGTTATTCCGCCGTGTACAGGCGGCCGTTTTTCCGATAGACGATGCGGACCTCGGGCGTGTTGGTGAGGTAGACAAGCGAGCCGTAGCTCACGCCGAAGTCCAGTACGTCGCCGAGCCGGACGGGGACGGCGGCGTCCTCCACGTCAAGAATGGTGTGGTCCGAGGACGCGCCGAGGACCTCCACGCCCGCGAGGCGCGGCGTGAGGTCGAAGGGATCGCCGTAATCAACGCGGCCCGCGGCGCAGAGCGCGCGGCGGCGGATGCCGCGGTCGGTATATTCGCGCGTTTTGCCGAAGGCGTCCACGGTCAGCTCGCCGACGGGATAGCTGGGCTTCGGCTTGCACTCCACGACCTCCATGCGGAGGGTGAACACGTCACGGCGCAGAAAGTCGGGATAGCAGCCGTAGATGCCGCCGAGGAGGGCGAACTCGCCGATGCGCAGATGGTTGACGCGCGCGGGCAGCGTGCCGTCAAGCACCATGTGGACGGAGGTGGACGCGCCGCCGGAGATGTATTGCAGCTCGCGGCCAATGGCGCGCTCCACCGCCTCGGCGGCGGAGACCAGCTCGCGCAGCTTCTCCGGCGTGGCGGCGACCGAGCCGTAGCAGCCGAGATTCGTGCCGACGCCCGCCAGCTCCAGATGGTCGAGCTTATACTCGACCTCAAGCGCGGCGTCGACCAGTTCCTCGCGGCTCCAGAAGCCCTCGCGCAGATCGCCGAGGTCAGCCATCAGGATCACCCTGTGGCGCGTTCCGCGCTTCGCGCAGACCGCGTTGAGGGCGCGGAGCGTTTCAAGCTCGCTCTGGAGACTCATGTCCGCGACCTCCGCGACCTCCGGAAGCTCGGAGAGCATGGGGATGCGGATGAGAACGCGCTCGCAGGCAACGCCCGCGCCGCGCAGGGCGCGCAGCTGACTGAGACGGGACGAGGCAAGGCTCCGCACGCCGCATTCCGTATAGACCCCGGCGGCCTCCGGCAGCGCCGAAAAGCCCTTGACCACGCCCGCGACCTCGACAGAAAGGCTCTGGCAGCGCTCGATGAGCGCTGCCAGATTTGCTTTCAGCTTGTCAAGGTCGATCTCTAAAAGAGGGTATCGTGCCGTTCCTCTGTTCATAGACCGTTCCTTTGCCGTTTTGATTTATTCCGCCTTAGCCGCAGCCTTGGACTTCTTATAGGGCTTGCCGGCAAGATCCTTGACCGTCCAGCCGATGAGGGCGCACAGCCAGTTGATGAGCGGCATCAGCCAGTTGAACAGAGCCCACGGGCCGTAGCCGCCCGCGCCCCACGCGTTGATGTCGAGGGTGCTGGAGATAAACACGCCGCAGGTGTTCCACGGAATGAGGGCGGAGGTGACGGTACCGGCGCTTTCCAGCGTACCGGAGAGGAGAGCCGGGTGCAGACCCTTCTCTCTGTATTCCTCAGCATACATACGGCCGGGAACGACGATGGAGATGTACTGCTCGGGCATGACGGCGTTGGAGAGCACGCAGGTGCACTCGGTGAGAAGCACGAGACCCGCGGGGCCCTTCGCCAGCTTCTTGAGGGAGTTGACGATGACCTCGAGCTGGTGGGTATCCTCCATAATGCCGCCGAACATCATGGCGATGATCGTCATGGCGACGGAGGACATCATGCCGAGGATACCGCCGCTTTCAAGCAGACGGGTCATGGTGTAGCTGGTCTCGGGAGAGAGGGTCTCCTCGAACATGGCGAGCACTTCGTCGCTGAAGTAGTAGCCGTTCATGCCGAAATCAAACACGGTACCCATGTTGCACTCGGGCTGGAAGATCATGCCCATGATCGCGCCGGAAATGATGCCGAGCGTGATACCAGGGATGGCGGGCATCTTCATGGCAACCGCCACGATAACGATGACCGGGGGCAAGAGCAGCGCAGGGTTGATATTGAACACGGCCTCGAGCGCGCCGGAGAACTCCGTCACGCGGCTCATGTCGGCATCGCCGCCGTGATACTGCATGGCGCCGAGAATACCGAAGCCGATGAGGGTGACGACATAGGTGATGCCGGTGGGCAGGATCATGGCCTTCACGTGGGTCATAACGTCCGTGCCTGCCATAGCGGGCGCAAGGTTCGTGGTATCGGACAGCGGGGACATCTTGTCGCCGAAGTAGGCGCCGGAGAGGACCGCGCCGGCGGTCATGCCGGGGCTCATGCCGAGACCGAAGCCAATGCCCATCAAGGCGACGCCCATCGTACCCATCGTGCCCCAGGAGGTACCGGTGGCAAGAGAGGTGATGGAGCAGATGAGAACAGACGCAATGAAGAAGATTGCGGGCTTGAGGACCTTCAGACCGTAGAAGATCATTGTGGGAACGACACCGGCGTTAATCCAAACGCCGATGAGGATACCGACGATGACGAGGATACAGACAGATTGGAGGGCTTTATAAATACCGTCCATCATGGACTTTTCGATGGCCTCCCACTTGTAGCCGAGGTAGAGCGCCATCAGCGCGGCGCCCATAACGCCGATGAACATGGGGACATGCGGGTCTGTTTCATACTTGACGATGCCGAGCGCCAATGCGCCGACCAAGATCAGCATGGTGACCAGAGCTTCCCACAGCTTTGGCATACGCGGGGTCCTGGCTTTCTTTTCTTCACTCACTTGATTGTACCAACCTTTCTCTAAATACATGGTGCGCATAGGGCGGGAACGCTCCCGTCTGCGCAGCTTCGTAGATGGTGAACACTGTTTTACGGTATTTGCGAGGGGCTGTGCGCCCGCAGACCGGCAGATGAGACCGGCGGCGGGAAGACGTGATCTTGACGGTATTCCCCCTTTATTCGGTGATTTTTCCCTCCTTGAATGATCAGGAAACGATTTGCTGCGGTCTCCCCGTCCTCCCTCGCCCCCCTGCGAAGGGGAGGACGGGGAAATTGCATGTAAGGCTGATACGGGAAGCGCGCGGCGTACCGATTAAATATGCGGATATTTTAGCATATTTTATGCACGGTGGCAAGTGCCGCGCGCTTGCCGGATATCACAAAATTTACCCCTTGGGCTTGGCGATAACGCCGTTGCGTTTTACCAACCGAGCTTGGTCATGGCGTCGTCGACCGCCTTGATGCACAGGTCGATCTCTTCCTTGCCGGTGATCAGCGGCGGAACGAAGCGCAGGACGTTGCCGTTGGTGTTGTTGATGAGGACGTTGGCATCCTTGTAGCACAGGTCAACGACCGGCTGGCCGCTGGGATGGTTGAGCTGGATGCCGTTGATCATGCCGAGGCCGCGGATCTCGTTGACCGCCTTGGGATGGTTCTTCTCGATGACCTTGTGCATCTGATCGCGGAAATACTCGCCCATGACGCGGGCGTTCTCGATGACGCCCTCGTTGATCATGACGTCGAGCGTGGTGGCAGCCAGAGCGCAGGCGAGAGGACCGCCGGCGAAGGTGGAGCCGTGGGTGCCGGGGGTGAGGGTCTTGGCCGCCTCGCCGCGGGCGCAGACCGCGCCGATGGGCACGCCGGAGCCGAGCGCCTTCGCCATGGAGCAGGTATCGGGCTCCACGCCGTAGTTCTGATGCGCGAAGAGCTTGCCGGTGCGGCCGGAGCCGACCTGGACCTCGTCGAACATGAGGAGGATGCCCTTCTCGTCGC
>ERZ772882.1688-NODE-1688-length-22281-cov-5.166067_pt1 | contig 22281 bp, 17 predicted proteins | sample MGYA00580576_ERZ772882 | MGnify/ENA primary metagenome ERZ772882 (study PRJEB29015, sample SAMEA2737658) | human gut metagenome | biome: human gut; feature: human-associated habitat; material: faeces | place: China | collected 2012 ... | reverse complement strand
GCTGCCTCTAAAAATCTGCCTGCTTCCGATTTATGCGTAGGGGGCGATGCCCACATCGCCCCATTTGACATCAACAAATTCGCCAAAAATTTTCTGAAAAACGGTGCAATCCGCTGGGCCGATGTGGGCATCGGCCCCTACGCATAACCGGGAAATCTCCAAAAAATCCGGAGAGGCGGACGACTCTGTCCGCCCCTGGGACGTTTCGAATTCGTTGCAGATTTTCGTGTTTTGTACGTGCGTTTTGCTGGGTCGATGTGGGCATCGGCCCCTACGAACGCGAATCGGGCTGCCCGTAACGTGACACTCGATACACAGCGGGGATGACAGGCGGCGAAATGTGTGATAAGATAGAAAAAACATGCAGTGCCGCGAGCCGCGGAAGAAAGAGGAAGCCATGCCAAAACGGAAGCCGAGCCTCAACACGATCTATATTTCCGAGCGTGTGCAGGAGTGCCTGCGCCCGATTGCGCGCTGCGCGCTGACGACGGTGGTCGCCCCCATGGGCTACGGCAAGACAACGGCCATCAACTGGTTCCTCGCCGAAAAGACGAAGGGCGGCAAGGCCGTCGCCATCCGTATGAGCATCTACTCGGGAAGCATCCCCATTTTATGGCGAAGCGCGCAGGACGCGTTCCGATACGCGGGGCTCGACGTGCTGGACGCGTTTGACTTCCCGGGTGACGAGGCCAGTGCCGGGCGCGTGATGGAGGAGCTCTGCCGCACGCTTTCATCCGGGAAAACGTCCTACTATCTCTTCCTGGATGATTTCCATCTTCTGCGCGATGAGCGCGCCGTCCGCTTCATCTGCCGCATCAGCGCGCGCCTGCCCGAAAACGCGCATCTGATCGTCGCCAGCCGCGACCGATTCTTGCCAGCGGGCGAGATTGTGCGCCTCGGCGGGAATCTCAACCAGATCGGCATGGAGCAGCTGCGGCTCAACCACACGGAGCTGGCCGTCTATGCCCACAAGTGCGGCGCGGCGCTCTCCGAGCAGCAGCTGGAAAATCTGTTCCGCTCGAGCGAGGGCTGGTTCTCGGCCATCTATCTGAATCTGCGCGCGCTTTCCGAGCGGGGGAGCTTACCGAACGGAAGCTCCGACATTTTCGAGATGTTCACCGCCGCCATGATCGATCCCCTCCCGCCCGAGCGGCAGGAGTTTCTGGCGGTCATGGGTCTGGCCGACGAGTTTACCGAGGAGATGGCGCGCTTTGTAACGGAAAATGAGGAAACCAGCCGGATCCTGCAGGACCTGACCAGTCAGAACGCGTTTGTTACGCGATTGCCGGACTCAAAAAACTACCGTTTCCACCACATGATGAAGGAGTGCGCCATCCGAAAATTCCGCACGCTGCCGGGCGCGTCGCAGACGGCCTATTGGAACCGCTTCGGCGACTGGTACGGCGCGCACGGGCAGTATCTGCACGCGTTGGACGCATACCGGATGTCCGCAAATAACGACGCGGCGCTTGCAATCATTGAAAAGGACGCGGGGAACCTGCTTTCTGCCATTGCGCCGGAGGATCTGCTTTCGCGGCTGGACGCGTGCCCGGCGGAGGTCCTGATGCGCCACCCGACGGCGCTGCTTGTTCTGATGCGGCGGCTTTTTACGTGGCGGCAGATTCCGAAGATGCTGCAAATGAAGGAGCTTCTCACGCGCGCGATCGCGGAAAGCCCGGACATGACGGCAGACGAGCGGGGAAACCTTCTTGGCGAATGCGACCTCATCATGAGCTTCCTTTCCTATAACGATATCACCGAAATGAGCCGCCTGCACCGAAGCGCCAGCCGCCAGATGACGCGCTCGGCCGTGACAATTCAGGCGGGCAGCTGGACGTTCGGCTCTCCGTCGGTCCTTATGATGTACTACCGCGCGCCGGGAGAGCTCCAGAAAGAGCTCCACGAGATGAACGAGTGCATGCCGCACTACTATCGGATCACGAACGGCCACGGCCTTGGTGCGGAGCTTGTCATGGCAGCAGAGGCCAGCTTCATGCAGGGAAGGCTCCACGAGGCGGAGATCGGGCTCGAGCGCGCACGGACGAAAATTGCAGGCAGCGGGCAGGAAAACATGGCGCTCTGCTGCGATTTTCTTCAGCTCCGGCTGCGGCTCGCAGCAGGCAAGGGACGGCTTCTTGACATGGAAAGCCGCAAGCAATCTCTTCAGGCGCGGCACGACGTGGTGCTGCTCAATATGTTAGATGCGATTTATGCCTATTACTACGCCCTGATTCAGGATACTGCGCGTATCCCAGAGGTCTTCCGGCTGCACCGGCTCGATACGGTCAACTACTTTGCCCCCGGAAGGCCCATGATGGAGCTCGTTGAGAACCAGGTGCTGCTGGCGCAGGGCGAGTATGCGCGTGTGATCGGACGGAGCGAGGCGCTGCTCACGGTGTGCGATAAGCTTCACTATGCGCTCGTCGCGCTGCATATCCGCCTTCAGACCGCAAGCGCTTACGAGATGCTCGGAAACCGCGCGGAGGCAAGACGGCTTCTGGAGGTGCTGCTTTGTGACGCGGAGCCCGATCACTTCATTCTCCCCTTTGCCGAGAACGCGCCGTATCTGATGGCACACTATGAATCGCTCGGCCGCGAAAAGCCGTCGGCTCTTTTGGAGGAAATCTGCGCGTGCGCAAAGCACTGGCTCTCCGCGAGGCAATCTTCCGGCAAGATGCAGAGACTGCACCCGGCGCTGCGGGAGCTCTCCGAGCGGGAGCTGTCTCTGGCGCGGCTCATGGCCGGACGGAGGACGAACCGCGAGATTGCCGAAGCGCTCTATCTCTCCGAGGGGACTGTCAAGCAGTACATCAACCGCATCTACTCCAAATTACAGCTTACCGGCTCCGCGCAGGAAAAGCGCCGCGCGCTCATCGCCTTTTTTGAAAACTACTAACTTTGGTTAATAGCGTTTTTGAAGAATCCACCGTACAATGACATCGTACGGTGGATTTCCTTTGTTGCCGGATCAAAGGGGGATTGGAAGATGTATCGGAAGTATATTCAGGCGGTCGAGCCGCTGGACGACTTTGTTTTGCTGATCGATTTTACCTCTGGAAGTCGTCTGCTGCTGGACATGAAGCCGCATCTGGATTCCATCCGCTTCCGTTCTCTCAAGCGCCCCGAGGTCTGGAAGAGCGCGGAAACCAACGGCGTTTTTGTTCGCTTTGGCTCTGTGGAGCTCAGCCATGACGAGCTTATGACAATGGCCGAGCAGGGGCGGCGCGCCTTTTAACCGGCGGCCGGGCGCGGGAATCAGGCAGCCCACGCCCGGAAGCAGGGGACCTGCCAGAAAAGCTGGCGCTTTTCCGGCAAAGGGGATGCGCCTTGACTGCGCGCATAATTTTTGTCCCGAAGGAACAAAAATTCTACACTTGCAAGGCGAGTGGAATTTTTCCGGTCGGCGGAGCCGCCGGATAAAATAGATTGAAAATTTATTTTGCGCCTGCGGGCGCAAAACTCTGCGAGGTTTTTGTTGGATTCGGGACTCTGTGCGGGTTTTGGATCACTGACTTTATTAGGAGGATTTTATGGGAAAGGGATGGAAGGTTGTCGGCGGGCTGGGACTGGTGCTGGTGGCTGTGGGGTTCTGGTCAAAATCCGTGGTGGTGATCGTGCTTGGGATCGTGCTGACGCTGGTCGGCGAACGGCAGGGTGCGCGCGCAGCAAAGGAAAAGCACGAGCAGCTCGAGGGCGCGGCGATCCTGCCGGCCTTAAAGGGCGTGTTTGATTCGGCGGCGCTTCAGACAAACGAGCGCCTGACAAGACAGGATATTGACGCCATGCAGCTGCTTCTGCATCAGGATTTCCATTATGTCGATGGCTGCGACAAGGTCACGGCGAAGTATCGTGGAGTAGAGGTTCTGCTCGGAAACGTCCGGCTCATGCAGACAGATACCTACCGCGAGGAAGAAACGGGCATGGAGCGCTCGACGGAAAAAGAGGTCTGGCAGGGACTGATGCTCACCTGCAAGGTTGGCCACGCGTTCCCTGTCGGCCTTGCCATTACGCCGCGCGGTAAGATCGACGGCCTGCTTCGCTACGCCGATGTAAAAACCGGAAATGAGGCCTTCGACAAGCGCTTTACCGTCAAGACTGACAGTGCCGACGCCGCACTTTTGACGCTGACGCCGCGGATGCAGGAAAAAATCCTCGCCGCCGCGAATGCCAGCCCCGGCGCGTTCTTTGTGACCTTCTGCTGCGATGGCCGCGTGTCGATGGCTGTCCGCACGGGGCGGAACTTCTTCGTGCCCGAGAAGAACGCCAATGACACAGAGGCTGTCCGGAAAAACCTGCAGGAAAATCTGCGCCGGATGCTTGACATCATCGACGAGACGAACCCCATCGCGCCCGCAAAGGCGCAGGAAGAGGAGGTGTAAGCAATGCCGGTCGGACTTGCCTGTCTGCTTCTGGTTCTCGATCTCGCCACGCTGGCGCTGCTCCCCCAAAAGCTGCGCAGAAAAAAGAGCACACGGATCGCCGTGATCTGCGTATGCAGCGTCATCGCAACCGCGCTGGCCGGATATCTGCTGCTTACCGCAATTTTCCTCGACGCGGCTTACCATCACTGAACACATGAGGGAGGAAGAGCCATGACGCTTCCGCTGACCGAGCTGCTTCTGGGCCTGGATTTGGCCACAATGGTGGTTTTTGGAATGCTGCTGCGCCGAAAGAAGGGTTTGCGTGCGGCTGTGATTTGCCTGTGCGCCGCATTGGCCGTGGCGCTCGCGGTCCATATCGCAAATCTGCTGCTGGAAGACATCTGGCCAAAGTGCTGGGGCCCTCTCCCGGAAATTCAATAACAAAGCCGCCCGCCTGGTATGGTTTATAACAGGCGGGCGGCTTTTTTGTATAAAGAAAACCACCGGCACGGCCGGTGGTTATGATTACAAACCGTTCAGACCTGTTCGTAGGGGAGGACGGCCTATATCGACCCCTACGCATAAACCGAGAGATTTCAGAAAACCCGTAGGTATGTCTGTCTGTATGAGCGGTTTGGCGACACAAAAAGCGACCCGGATTTCCGGGTCGCTTTGGGGGTACGATTGAAATTAAGCCTTGCCAGCGCAGCCAAGAACGTCGCGCAGCTTGTGGCGGACGAGCTCCTTGATGTTGGCGCGGGCGGGCTTGAGATACTCGCGCGGGTCGAACTTGTCGGGATGCTCGTTGAAGAACTCGCGGATGGTGCCGGTCATGGCAAGACGCAGGTCGGAGTCGATGTTGATCTTGCAGACGGAGAGCTTTGCAGCCTGACGCAGCTGATCTTCGGGAACGCCGACAGCGTTGGGCATCTTGCCGCCGTTTTCGTTGATGATCTTCACGAAGCTCTGGGGAACGGACGAAGCGCCGTGCAGAACGATCGGGAAGCCGGGCAGACGGCGGGAGACCTCTTCGAGGACGTCAAAGCGCAGGGGAGGCGGAACGAGAATACCGTCAGCATTGCGGGTGCACTGCTCGGGCTTGAACTTGTAAGCGCCGTGGCTTGTGCCGATAGCGATGGCCAGAGAGTCGCAGCCGGTCTTGGTGACGAACTCCTCGACCTCTTCGGGGCGGGTGTAGGAGGCCTCGTGTGCGGCGACCTTCACGTCGTCTTCGATACCGGCGAGCGTTCCGAGCTCGGCCTCGACGACCACACCGTGGTCATGTGCGTACTCGACGACCTTCTTCGTGATCTCGATGTTCTCAGCGAAGGGCTTGGAGGACGCGTCGATCATGACGGAGGTAAAGCCGCCGTCGATGCAGGCCTTGCAGGTCTCAAAGTCGGGGCCGTGGTCCAGATGCAGAACGATCGGAATTTCGGGGCACTCGATGACAGCCGCCTCGACGAGCTTGACGAGGTAGGTGTGGTTCGCGTAGGCACGCGCACCCTTCGACACCTGTAAAATGACAGGAGCCTTTTCTTCCTTGCAGGCCTCGGTGATACCCTGCACGATTTCCATGTTGTTGACGTTGAAAGCGCCGATGGCGTAGCCGCCGGCATATGCTTTCTTGAACATTTCGGTAGAAGTTACCAGTGCCATATTGGACATCTCCTTATTCATATCAAATTCTACAAAAGATTCTAGCATTCTTCCATTATTTTTGCAATAGAGTGAATTTACAATTTCTTTGTTTTATGTTATATTTTCTTTGTTCAGTATTTTTATTCAACGAATTTTTTCGTCTGGAGGTTTGTTTTATGTCTACTGCTTTAAAAGGTTCCCTGATCATCGGCCAGTCCGGCGGCCCTTCTTCCGTTATCAATTCGTCCGCTTACGGCGTCATCCGCACCGCGCTTGATTCCGACTGCATCACGAAGGTCTACGGCGCGTACCACGGCATCAAGGGCGTTCTGGACGACCAGCTTCTGTGCATGGACGAGGAAGACCGCGCAGAGCTCGACCGCCTGCCCTATACCCCCTCCTCCGCACTCGGCTCCTGCCGCTACAAGATCGCCGACCCCGATGTCGACGACACCGACTACAAGCGCATCCTCGAGATCTTCAAGAAGTATGATGTGCGCTACTTCTGCTACAACGGCGGCAACGACTCCATGGATACCTGCAACAAGATCTCCAAGTATATGAAGAAGGTCGGCTACGACTGCCGCGTCATGGGCGTTCCCAAGACCATTGACAACGACCTTTTCGGCACCGACCACTGCCCGGGCTTTGCCTCTGCTGCCAAGTATATTGCGACCTCTGTCATGGAAGTTGCGCGCGACTCCCGCGTCTACAACATCGGCCAGATCACCGTCATCGAGTGCATGGGCCGCCACGCAGGCTGGCTGACGGCTGCGGCTTCGCTTCCCAACACGAAAGAGCCCTGCTGCGACTTTATTTACCTCCCCGAGGTCGATTTCGACATGGACAAGTTCATCGCCGACGTGTCCGAATGCTACAAGAAGAACGGCAACTGCATCGTCGCCGTCTCCGAGGGTATCCACTATGCCGACGGCCGCTTCGTCTCCGAGGCGAAGACCGCGGCAACCGACGGCTTCGGCCATGCACAGCTGGGCGGCCTTGCGGCGCTGCTTGCCAACATTCTGAAAGAAAAGACCGGCGCGAAGGTCCGCGGCATTGAGCTCTCGCTTCTGCAGCGCTGCGCCGCGCACTGCGCGTCCCAGACCGATATTGACGAGGCCTATCTGTCCGGCAAGACTGCCGTCGAGGAAATGCTCAAGGGCACGACCGACAAGATGGTCGGCTTCGCCTGCGACCGCACGAACGGCTACAAGTGCGAGGCCAAGCTCTTTGATCTTTCCGACGTTGCGAACTTCGAGAAGAAGTTCCCGCGCGAGTGGATCAATGCTTCGGGCAATAACGTCACCGCCGACTTCGCAAATTACTGCCTGCCGCTCATCCAGGGCGAGACGAAGCTCGAAAAAGAAGACGGTCTGCCCCGCTTCGCGCGCCTGAAGAAGGTTTTCGCAAAGTAATTTTAACCGCCTCTACCCCCAGTTCCCCGTCCGGGCGCGTCCCGGATGGGGAATTTTTTAACTTGACTTTAGTACGAATTCGTACTATAATGCCTTTCACTGCGCAGCCGCGCGTTTTACAGAGGAGGGCTTCCCTTTGGACGGCAATGTCACGCAATTTAACCGGCGCATCAACTATCTGATCGAGGAAACCGACGCGGTCTACCACGAAATCGCGGTACGTCTCGGCCTGTCGGACAGCGTCATGCTGATTTTATACGCACTCGAGGACGCGGGCGGTCAGATTCCGCTTACAACTATCTACCGCCAGACCGGCGCAAGCAAGCAGACCATCAACTCCGCGCTTCGGAAACTGGAGACAGACGGCCACATTCTTCTTCGCATGGCCGACGGAAAGCGCAAGATCGTCTGCCTGACAGAATCCGGGAAGATCTATGCTGCGCGGACAGCCGGAAGGCTTCTGGCGGCCGAGAACGAAATCTACGGCGCGTGGCCGAAGGAAGACCTCGAGGCCTATCTCCGACTGACGGAGAAATATCTCAAGGAGCTGCGCGAAAAAGCAAAGCAATTGGGAAAGGACGCGTTATGATACAATTATCCGATCATTTTACCATCCGGCGGCTGCTGCGCTTTACTGCGCCGTCGATCATCATGATGGTCTTCACGTCGATCTATGGCGTGGTAGACGGCTTCTTTGTCTCGAACTTCGCGGGCAAAACGCCCTTTGCCGCTGTCAACTTCATCATGCCGGTCCTGATGATCCTCGGCTGTCCGGGCTTCATGTTCGGAACCGGCGGCAGCGCGCTGATCGCGAAAAAGCTCGGCGAAAAGCAGCCGGAAGCAGCGAACGGCATCTTCACAATGCTGACCGTCTGCGCGGCCGTGCTGGGCCTCGGTCTCGGCGCGCTCGGCATTGCGCTTTTGCCTGTGATCGCCCAGCTTCTCGGCGCAGAGGGCGAAATGCTGAGAAACTGTGTGCTCTACGGAAGGATCGTTTTGCTGGCCACGCCGTTTTATCTGCTGCAATATTACTTCCAGTGCCTGTTTGCCACGGCGCAGAAGCCGAAGCTGGGGCTCTATGTGACGGTCGCCGCCGGCGTGTGCAATATGGCGCTCGACGCGCTGTTTGTAGGTGCGTTCCGCTGGGGACTTACGGGCGCAGCTACGGCGACGGCGTTCAGCCAGTTTGTCGGCGGCGTGGTTCCGCTCGTCTATTTCGCGAAGCAGCGCAGCGGCAGTCTTCTCGTCTTCACGCGCTTCCGCTTTGACGGACGGGCACTTGCCAGAACCTGCACCAACGGCTCGTCGGAGCTCATGAGCAACATTTCCATGAGCCTTGTCAGCATGCTCTACAACGCCCAGCTCATGCGCTGCGCGGGCGAAGACGGCGTGTCGGCCTATGGTGTTCTCATGTACGTGAGCATGATCTTCATTGCGATTTTCATCGGCTACTGCGTGGGCTCGAGCCCGATCGTAAGCTACCACTACGGCGCGGAAAACAAACAGGAGCTCCATGGCCTTCTCAAAAAGGGCTTGACCGTTCTGTCCGTGACGGCAGTTCTGATGTTTGCGGCGGGAGAGCTCGCGGCAAGGCCTCTGGCAACGCTTTTTGTGGGCTACGACGAAAAGCTTCTGGACATGACGGCGCACGCGTTTTCAATCTTCTCGTTCTCGTTCCTGCTTTCGGGATTTTCGATTTTCGGCTCGTCGTTTTTTACCGCGCTCGGAGACGGGCTCACCTCGGCGCTCATTTCGTTCTTGCGGACGCTGGTGTTCCAGATCGCGGCCGTGCTCCTTTTCCCGCGCATCTGGGAACTCAACGGGATCTGGCTGTCGATCGTCGCGGCGGAGGTCATGTCTGTTCTGGTTACGGCGCTGTTTCTTATCGGCAAGCAGAAAAAATACGGCTATTGAAAATAGAAATCCGGCCTGTAGAAAAGCATCTACAGGCCGGATTTTTCAAGTTGTATCAGTAGAATTCGTAGGGGTCGATGCCCACATCGACCCAAGGGTACCATCGGATTCGCCGGAGATTTCCGTAAAAACGGATCGTTCCGCCGGGGCGATGTGGGCATCGCCCCGACGCAAAATTCGGAGATTTTATGCGAGATTTGAAGGTTTTCCGAAAAAATCAGATGTTACGAAAGAAAGCGTGATTCCAATGTGCGCACCATCTGCGTATAGCGCTCCTTACAATCAGCCATTCTGCCGTTTTGCAGATCGTCGTAGCAGGGAGCGAGCCAGGTGTCGCGGATCTCGCGGTACGTTTCGTGCCGGTCGGAGGCCAGATTGATGCACGTGACGATGCCGGGGGCAATGTCATAGTACTCGCGAATCAGCGCTTCGCCGTCCGGGCAGGACCTTAAATACCCGTCGCGGAAGGCGCGGAAGGCGGTGAGTTCCTCGCAGTCGTCCGGTTTCCCCAGCTCCTCGCAGACGGCGGTCGTGATAAAGCACAGACCGAAGAGCTTTTTGCGGAAGCCTGTGGAGATCGCTTCGTAGTCTCCCAGGTAGAACGGCGTTTTGGGGTACCGGCGCACCCACTCGGCCTGCAAGGCTTTGCAGAACGCTTCGCTTGTCGGAAGCTCCAGCTTCCGGATGGCGGGCACCAGGAAGATGGCGATGACCATCTTATCGTCGTCCCGCGCACCGTTTCGGTTCCGGTTGGCCGCCCAATCGAGCTCTAGCTCGTCCAAAAACGCGTTCGCGCTCTCTAAAAGCCGCGCATCCGTCTCGTCCGGCATGGCGCAGACCGCCTCGTCGAGGGAGCGGAAGACCGGCTCCGTCATCGCATACACGTCGGAAAAAGCGGCCTCAAATTCGCCCTTCGTAATTTTCTTCTGATAGCCCCGGAAGCTCCGCACGCAGCCGGGCAGCTGCTTTTTTGCCGCATCCAGCCTCTGAAGCGCCTCTTCCGGCGCAATCGAACCGGAGCCCGCGGGCTTGTCCAGCAGCTCATCCGCCGTCAGCCGCGCGCCGCAGTACATGCAGGAAAACTGCGAAAGCTTTGCCGGTACCTTCAGGCTCTCGCCACACTTGGGGCAAAACCCGCTCAAAAATTCCTGTTCACTCATGAAGATACCTGCTTTCATGTAAAATTCGCGCCGCACAACCGGCAATGGTAGGTTGTGCGGCGTAGGTCTATTTTTTCATAAAATGCGCGGGATGTCAAGTCAATCGGTGCACAGAAGGTACGCAGAATCCTCCGCTTCGCCTTTTGCGCCGCAGATGATCATGGCGTAGCTGCTGTCTAAATTCGCTTCCAGCTCATCCAGCTCCGCCTCGCTGAGCTCCCGGCGGTAAATGCCGTTATCGAGCTTCGCAAAACCGCCGCCAAGTGCTTCCGGCGTGCAGTGCTCAACCAGAATGACGCGGCAGCCGGTCTGCTTGGAGAGCTCCTCCGCGTACTTTCTCGCGCTGTCCGTCTTCGGGAAGAGGGAATCTCCCATTGAGACGGCAGCCTCGCCGTGGTCAAAGCCGGGGAGGCTTACAAGCTTGAACCCCGCCAATACGGCAAGCAGCGCCGCGGCCGCGGCCATCACGCCGACAAAGCGCAGAAGCGTCTTTCGCTCCTTTTTCCGTCTTGTCTCGCGGCGGATCTCCTGCATGACCGCATCATGCAGGAGCTTCGGCGGCTCCTGCTGTAGCTCAGGCAGCGCTTCCTCTGCCATCTTGAGCTCGCTTTGGATTCTGCGGCACTCCGGGCACGCGGCTAGGTGCTCCTGCAAAGCGGTTTGTTCTTCTATTGTTATCGCGCCGTCGAGCTGCGCGCTCAGCAGCTCCAGCGCTTCATTGCATGTGATCATAGACGCACCTCGCCTTCTACTGGTTCAGACGAAGCGGAATCGAAATAGTTCCCGGTTTTTAAAATTTTTCTGAAAGACAAACGCGCTCGGGCTAACCGCGACTTCACCGTCCCCACGCGCACGCCTAAAATATCCGCGATCTGCTCGTATTGCAGATCCTCGATCACGCGCAGCTGCAAAATTTCCCGGTGCTCGGGCGAAAGCTGCTCCATCGCGCGGGCAAGCTCGATTTTCGTTTCGTTCGTCATCGCCTGCTGCTCGGGCCCCGGCTGCGCGTCGGGGACAGAAAACTCGGCGCCATCGTCGCTGTCGTCGTAGCTTTCGGTAAGAGAGGTCTCCTGCCGCCGCTTTTTCCGGCGCAGAAAATCGATGCAAATGTTGCTCGTCAGGCGGAACAGCCATGTCGAGAAGCTCGCCTCAAACTGATACTGCCCCAACGAGCGCCACGCGCGGAGGAACGCCTCCTGCGACAGATCTAATGCGTCGTCCGGATTGGCGCTCATGCGCAGACAGAGGTTATAGACCTTTTTCTGGTGCAGGAGCAAAAGCTCTTCAAACGCGCCGTTGTCGCCCTGCTGCGCGCGGCGGATGAGTTGTTCTTCTGACATAGGTTCACCTCAAATCGCGCTTGATGCCGGCGGCGATGGCAGAAATGTCGTCCATGGTGGAAATCTTCGAAATTTGTTCCTTATAATACCCGCTGTGAGAAACGCCGCGCAGATACCACGCAAAATGCTTGCGCGCCTCTAAGCACGCGATGTGCTCGCCCTTGTCCTCTTTCGCGAGCTCGAACTGATGAAGCGCCGTATCCACGCGTTCGGATAACGGCGGTCGCTCGGGGACAGGCTTTCCTTTGATCGCCGCCTTGCACTGTAGTAGCAGCCACGGGTCGCCGAACACGCCCCGGCCAAGCATCAGCCCGTCTGCCTTCGTCCGCGCCATGCAGCGTACCGCATCCTCGGGCGAAAAAATGTCGCCGTTGGCGAGGACGGGAATGGAAACCGCGGCCTTCACGTCGTGGATGATGTCCCAGTCGGCAACGCCGGAATAGAGCATTGTCTTCGTCCGGCCGTGCACCGCAATGGCGGAGGCTCCCGCCTGCTCCAACATGACGGCGAGCCCGACCGCATTGACGCTTCCCTTGTCCCAGCCCTTTCGCATCTTGACCGTGACCGGAACCGGGACGGCGTTTTTGACCGCTTCGACGATCCTTGCCGCTTTCTCGGGTTCCCGCATCAAGGCGCTTCCGTCGCCGTTTCCGGCGATTTTCGGCATGGGACAGCCCATGTTGATATCGATGAAGTCCGCGCCGGAGTGTTCCAGCGCCAGCGCCGCACCCTCCGCCATCACAGACGGGTCGTTTCCAAAAATCTGCGCGCCGCAGATACCTGCATCGGTTTTGCGGAGCAGCGAGATGCTCTTTTTGTCCTTATAAACCAAGGCGCGCGAGGAGACCATCTCCGTTACGGTGATGTCCGCGCCGAGCGAGGCCGCAATGCAGCGGTACGCCCAGTCGGTCACGCCCGCCATCGGGGCCAGCACGATGGGATTTTCGATCTGAAATGTTCCAAGCTGCATGCGCGCGCCTTCTTTCCGGTTGGTGTCGTACTATCTATCATACCACAAACCGGCAAAAAACGCAACAAAGCCGCGACCACCCCTACGGAATTTCCGCACCCAACGCGTGGGGACGTCCGCTCTTACGGAATTTCCAAAACCAATTCGTAGGGCGGACAGGGACGTCCGCCCCTACGAGGCTTCTGAAAACTTCCCGTCTTGCGTAGGGGGCGATGCCCACATCGCCCCATGGGCACGAGCGGATTCGCCGGGAACTTCCGTAAAAACGGTGCACACTGCCGGGTCGATGTGGGCATCGACCCCTACGGACCCGATTGCGACTGCGACATAGAAAAAACGCCATCCGGATGGATGGCGTTTTTTCATGGAGCGGGGTACGGGAATCGAACCCGCCTCTGTGGCTTGGGAAGCGACCGTTCTACCGATGAACTAACCCCGCGTTCAGTTGTGCTGCTACTATAGCACGGGAGCGGGAAAAATGCAACCGTTTTTTGTCGCGGCTGGCGGAGAAACCCAGATATGGTAGAAAAAGAAGGTGCGGATGCAACATTTTGCGGGATGGGCGGCGGATGGACGGGGCTGAAAAATTTTTTACCGAACTGGAAAACTTTTTTGGCTGAGGGAGGAAAAAAGCGCCGGTTTTTCTTTCCGGAAACAGCAAAATTAACTTGAAAAGGGCGGAAGATTATGTTATTCTATGTAAAAGTCCATAAGGCGTATTCTGCCCTTCGGGGTGTGCGCCGGGCTTGCGGTCAACGGTTGTACGGGGATATGCAACATTTGTTGCGGTTCCTTCGCCGCGCGGCGAAAATGGAAAATTCTATTCGGAAAACCGGATTTTATATAAATATTTCAGAATTTGGAGGAAAGAACGATGAAAAAACGCGTTTTAGCGGCGCTTCTGGCGCTGGTCATGCTCTTTGGCGCGCTGCCGATGTCGGTTTTCGCGGAAGATCTCGAAACCGGAGACGAATTCAGCGACACGTATGAAGAACCCACAGCACCCACAGAACCGGACGATAACGACCTGAAGGACACGCAGCAGCCTCAGCCCGATATCACCGACCCGACGGAGTTTATAGGCATAAAGACTGTACCTGTGCAATGCGACAATAAGGCCGGCCATTATATGGAGTATGCGATTGATGGCTTGATTGAAAATAAGTGCGCGGAACTCGTTTGGTCGACCGGCAGCAAGGAGGCCACGCTCAAGCTGTATCCGGAGAAGATTGCAAACCGTTTTTCCGCTCTTAAAGGTACGCACACTGCGGTCAGCACCAGTGTCGTTACTGTTACGCTGACGTATAACGGCAGCTGGAAAATCGACGGGGCAATCCCGGTTATCTATGTTACTTGCGCCGCACCGGAAATTCCCGACCCGACGGATTCCGTGAAAGACCAGTACGTGACGGTGGTGTGCGATAATAAGACGGCGCATCCAAACATTCAGTATCAGTTGAAGAATCTGCCCGCCGGCAGTGTGGACGTGCAGTGGGACGGAGCGGCTAAGACCGCGAAGCTTGTCCTGAAGCCGGAAAAAATTGCTGAACATTATGGCAAGTCCTACGGCGCGCATACTGCGGTCAATCCGGCCGACGTCGAAGTTCCGCTGACCTATGCAAATGACGCGTGGAGTCTCAGCGCAGCGATCCCGGATGTCCACGTCACGTGCAAGCCGGCGCAGGAGATCCCGAACCCGAAGGACTCTTTTAACAAGCTGCTTGTCAATGTCGCCTGAAACACGGAAAATTCCGGCCACGACCCGATCGAAGTGCCGCTGACAGAGGTTGCCAGCAGCGTCGAAGTGCAGTGGGAGCCGAATACTGCTGTTGCGTACATCACGCTCAAACCGACCGCTTTTGCAGCGTATTATAGCCAGCACAACAACGGCGCGCACGACCCGGTCGACCCGGCAGCGGTCAAGGTTGAAGCGCACTATGATAACGAGAAGGGCTGGATCTGGACGAAGCCGACGATCAACGTCAAGTGCGAGCCTGTATACACCATCACCTACAACTGGCGCGGTGTGGTCAAGCCCGCGGACGTTAAAAACGTCAATAACCCCGAGACCTTTACTGCGGCTGACCTTCCGATCACCCTCCAGACTCCGGATTTCAAGAACAACGAATGGCCGCAGAAGTTCCTCAACTGGCGCGATGCGGCAGGCAATGTTGTCACGCAAATCACCGAGTCCGGCAACGTGGAGCTGTACGCGTACTATCAGTTCCCCGTGCGGTACACGGTCTATGACGAGAACGGCCAGAAGGTCGACAATCTCTCCGTCACCGACTGGTACAACGAGGACGATTTTGCGGACTATAACCTCAAAAGCGGCGAACAGACCGGCCACGACTTCGACGGCTGGTATCAGACCACAAAGGACTTTGGCAACACGAACAAGCGCGTCACCAAGCTCAATATGGCCAAGAAGTATGAACTGGTCGGCAAGCTGACACGTAAAGAGTACACCGTTACCGCAGCGCTTTTCCTGAATGGCAGCGAGGAGGCCGCCAAGGATGCCAGAGGCGTGGTTATTTCCAGAAGCGTCAAGGGTTTGTATGGCGATCTGATCGACTACCCGGAGCTGGAAAAGCAGCTGAAGGAAGCGGCACTTGCGGCTGACGCGGCCAACAAGCCGAATCCGGACATGGCCGACATCAACATCTGCCTGAACGACAAGAGCGGCAAGCCGTTTGACGCGGCAACCTATGGTCAGGAAGGCTACAACTGGCGCAATATGCAGTGGCCGGAAAACAACCCGACCAAAAAGTGGATTGTCGCCTATGCATGGGCTTACGTTGACACCTACTACGACGTAACGTTCAACGTCGACATGGAAGGCGTGACGCCGGTCGCCACGCAGACGGTCAAGTGCAATGAAACCGCGAACGAGCCGACTGCACCCACCAAGGAAGGCTACAAGTTCCTCGGCTGGTTCAAGGACGGCGAGAATACTGCGTTCGATTTTGATACCCCAATCACACAGAAGACTGAACTGACGGCAAAGTGGGAGCTCAACTTGCAGACCGTCAACGTTGTGATCTACCGCAACGGCGACATGACCAAGGCATTCAAGACAGTTGCGCTTGACCCGCAGCCGAAGGGTACAGTCATTGATCTGAGCACGATCAAGATCGCCGACTACTACGAAGCGAACTCCAGCGGCAAATACGACTTCTACGGCTGGTACAACGACGGCAAGTGGAACAACTACAAGGCGAACCCTGAAAACCCGCCCGCAGGTCTTGATTCGATCACGGTCAACGGCTGGACGAATATCATCTGCATGGTCTATGACTATGAGAATGTCATCGTCAGAGCGATCACCGACGATGACAAGACCACCGAGACGCAGCTTTTCTCCGGCATGGCTCGCAGAGGCAGCAACCTGCTGGACTACCTCGCAGAGCAGAACATCGATCTGGAGAAGGTCGGTCATACGCATGACGAGTGGTATAAGTACGATTCGCCCAAGTGGAAGTTCGGCGATGCGGATACCGTCAACGGCTGGACGAACGTTCTGGTGAAGTACACCCGCAAGGCGTACACCGTTGTTGCGAATATGTATCTCGACGGTGCGCCGCACTACCGCCAGAACACGGACTTCTACACGTATCAAGTTACTGGTCTGTACGGCGATTCCATCGACTTTGCGGATATCAAGGCGCAGGCCATCGCGCAGGCAGAAAAAGACCGTCCTGACTCCGCTTCCTATGATGCGTCCGTCATCGAAGACTGGGCTGGCAATGCGGCCTGCACGACCTTCGGCGAGCATCAGCCAGACCTGGACAAGCATTATGTAAACGTCCACGTCAACACCACGCAGCACGTCTACGTCTACAGAATGATCGACGGCAAGATGGAGCCGACTGCGTACCATCACTCCACCGCTCCGTTCGGCGCAAATGTGGTTGAGCATCTCAACGCGAATGTGACAAATCTTGATATGCCCGGCTACTCGCACGACGAGTGGTTCATGAAGGACGTTCCGGCGCTGAACATCAAGTTTGGCGACACGGATACCATCAACGGCTGGACGAACGTTGTCATCAAGTACACGAAGAACGAGTTCCCCGTGACCTATGACTACGCATGCACAGACCCGGCACTTGTGCCGCACTGGAAGGTGTGGGAAACGCTTCCTGAGAATCCGTACACTTACGCGCCCGGCGAATCGGTTCGTGTGGCCATGATGCCTGACGATGTGGAAGACGGCGAATATATCTGGAAGTTCGTTACGTGGAAGCTCGGCAGCGTTGACGGCGTCAATGTTGTTCCCAACGCACAGGTTCCGATGGTCGAAGGCGGCCTTACCTTCGTCGGTATCTGGGAGCGCACGCAGAAAGAATACGGCGTGACGTACAGCTATGATTCCAGCCTCCCGGCTGAGGTTCAGGCAACGATTCCTAAGAACCCGCACACCTACACGGTGGGCCAGATGGTCACAACGGCAGCCAAGCCCGATTCTGTGAGAGTTGGCGAATATATCTGGACGTTCAAGACGTGGAAGCTTGATGGCGTCGAGGTTGCACCGAACACGCAGGTTCCGATGGTTTCCGGCGGTCTGCACTTTGAAGGCATCTGGGAGACGAAACTGATCCACTACAGCCTGACGATCCAGTACGTCGATAAGAAGGGCAAGGAACTGGCCGAGAGCCATATGGATCTCCTGGCCAAGGGCGAAGCGTACAAAGTAGACTCTCCGAAGATCAAGGGCTACAAGCTCAAGAACAAGGTTGACGCGGTGATCGAAGGTACGATGCCCGGTCGTAATCTGACCATCGAGGTCGTCTACATCAAGAAGAGCACCGGTGGCAGTTCAGGTACGATCGACTCCCCGAACAAGCCTACGACGAAGGCACCGGCGCTGACGCTTAACACCGATGACCACTTCGCATTTATCAACGGCTATCCCGACGGCTCCGTGCAGCCCGAAGGCAATGTCACCCGTGCGGAGACCGCAGCGATCCTGTACCGCATCATGGGCGACGCGTGCCAGTCCTACTACAAGACCAACAGCAGCTCCTATTCGGACGTTGCCCGCGGCGACTGGTACAACACCTACGTTGCTACACTCGAGAATGCCGGCGTGATCGTCGACACCAGAACGAACGGCAAGTTCCGTCCGAATGACGCGATCACCCGCGCAGAGCTCGCTTCCATGATCGCGCAGTTCGCCGGTCTTGAGAGCGCTTCCGCTGCGAAGTTCAACGATGTTGGCTCGCGCTACTGGGCAGCCGAGGAAATCGCGATTGCCGCGAAGATGGGCTGGATCAACGGCTATCCCGACGGCAGCTTCCGCCCGGACCGCAACGTCACCCGTGCCGAACTCATGGCAATGGTGAACCGCGCGCTCGGCCGCACGCCGAAGTCTGCAGGCGATCTGTTGTCCGGCATGAAGACCTGGCGCGACAACGCGAACGTGAACGCATGGTACTACCTCGACGTGCAGGAGGCCACCAACGACCACACCTACACCAAGTCGGGTACCCATGAGACCTGGAAGAAGCTTCTGTAATCAAAAGCGTCTGACAGAAAACAGCATACCCCAAGGGGCGGCGCAAGCCGCCCCTTTTGCTTGCCCAAACGCAGGGACAAAAAGCGCTCCGCTACCGAGTCCGGTAACGGGGCGCTTGCGTATTTGAAAAGGGAACCTGCGGTTACTGCGGACGATCCTCCCAAGACTGATTCAGAGCGGCAATCAGGTCACTCGGATGCTGATAGCGGCGGCAGTCATAGACCGAGCGCGCGTCCGTCCGATAGTCCATTTCAACGGTGTACCGTACGCGCATGGCGATTGCAGACAGCGGGGAGCTGATCATTTTAGCCCCCGGCGTAACGAAGTTCGGCGAGGACGCGCAGGTCGACAAGCTGATTCGCAAGTACGGCTACCGCGGCAGGCTGCACACGCTGGAACAGTTCAACAAGCCCGAAAATCAGGACCTGCGGGACAACATGGGCGCGGCGGCGCATCTGATTCACGGTTCGAGCGATGGCCGATTTACCATCACGTATGCCGTGAAGGAAATCACACAGCAGGAGATTGCGGATGTTGGCTTCCAACCGGCAGACTATGACGAGCTGGCGAAAAAATTCGACCCGGCAAAGCTTTCCTACGGCTATAACACCGTGGACGGCGAGGAAATTTACTTCATCCCGAACCCCGCGCTGGGGCTCTGGATCAACCGCGAAGCATTTGAGGGAGCCTGACGCATCCCATTCCTCTCGCCGCAAAAACAACCGGCCGGAGGAACGGCCTGAAAAAAGCAAGATCAGCAGCCGAATGACAAGACCCCCAACCAGCTAAGCTGGTTGGGGGTTTGCGCGCCATTTCGGGCTGGTCCCTTCACGTTGCCGTAATTGCGGCCTAGAGATGTGCCGCTGTCACCCTATACAAAGAAGAACGAAGAAGGCACGCGAAATCTTGGACAGGTTTGCCATTGCAAAGAACAAAGAAATAGTGTAGTATATTAGCGCGATAACACGGTAGCGAAATAAAGCAAAACCGAATTGTGCCTGACACAAGCCGCTGCTGCCAGTTTCAAGCCGGATTGAAAGGAGTCTTCCACATGAAAACCTTCTCGAAACAGCTTCTTTGCCTCTGCCTTTCGCTGATGATGGTGCTTGGACTTGCCGCTTGCAGTATAAACGGCACGGCAGGCAGCAAAAAGGCGGAACGACTCGAGCTGTCCGCCAGACCGGACGCACCCAGCGAGATTCCGGACGGACTCGACATCGACTGGAACAAGCGCTACACCTTTGCAGAGCTGGAAGCGCAGCTGTCCGCAATGGCGGAGCAGTACCCGGACATCACGGAGCTCTATTCCATCGGCACGTCCTGGCAGGAGCGGGACCTCTGGTGTCTGGAGATCACCAACGAGAAGATTCCTACGGAGGAAAAGACGGGAATCGGCGTGTTTGCCAACATCCACGGCGGCGAACGCGAAAGCGCCTCGTCTGCCATGTACACTGCGTGGTGGTTGACGCTCTGCTCGGACGACGCGTATGTCAAGGGGCTTCTCGACAGCTACATCGTCTACGTCATTCCGGTCATCAACCCGGACGGCTATGAGCAGTCCTTTGTCATCAACAACCGCCCGAACCTGCGCCCGAGAGACGCAAACGGCGACAACATCCCCTTCGGCGACCCCTACACGGACATTGACGGCGACGGCTTCATCGCCACGCTCTATCGCGGCAAAGAAGACGACACGCCCTCGCGTGAGCTTCCCGTCTTCGGTATGGAAAGCCCGGACTGGGATAGAAACGGCATTCTGGGCGACGATCCCCGCACGAGCGGCATCGATATGAACCGTACCTTTGACTATCAGTGGAATCGCTATGACATTGAAACGAAGGATGGCCAGCAGATCGGCAACGTCAACTGGACAACCGCTGGCACCGCGCCCGCCACAGAGCCTGAAATCAAGGCGCTTCAGCAGTTTATGTATACGCGGAATATGGCCGCGCTGGTCACGCTGCACACCGGCATTCAGTCCGTCCTCTATCTGTGGTGCTACCGCGCGTATGACGAGACGAACCCCGACGACGCGGAGATCCCGTTCATGAAGGATACCGCCGCCGAAATGGCGCAGGCATTCCAGAACTACACTGGCCGCGGTTTCTACTCGATGAGCTCCAATGAGGACTATCCCACCGCAGCAGAGCTGATCGACTATGCGTATGGCCGCTACAACATCCACGCCTATACGATCGAGGTATACAGCCCCGGAAAGTCGGAAGACGGCGATATCAGCAGCTGCAAGTGGGAAAACACGATGCCCGAAGCAACGTGGGTCTTCTACTCCCGCGAGGAAATCCGCGATACGCTCGGGCTGGATCCGGACGCGATCACGGACGCAGATGGCGTGGGCCTTGCAGAGGGCGAAGGACTGTGGTTCTACACAAGCTCCACCAACCAGATGGTAAACCGCGCGCCCGAGGAGCAGGACGTGATGGTTCGCGGCTGCCGCGACGCGATTCTGACCATGATGGAGAGCGAACCCAACGGAAAAGGCTATCAGAACCCCGGCTTTTACAAGTGAGGTTTGCTCAAATAGAAACAACGAACGCAGGACTTCGCCCTCTGGCGGAGTCCTGCGTTTTGCGTAGGTAAACGTACCGTTTGCCTGCCAAGCAGCATCGAAATCCCCCAACCGGCTTGCCGGTTGGGGGTATGTGCGTGATTGGTTTCTTTTTTACGAGAACTTATTTCCTCGCGTTTTTGATCGCAGCCTGCGCGGCAGCGAGTCTTGCGATGGGGACACGGAACGGGCTGCAGGAGACGTAGCTCAGACCGATGTTGTGGCAGAATTCGACGGTCGAGGGATCGCCGCCCTGTTCGCCGCAGATGCCGAGCTTGATGTCCGGGCGGGTCTGACGGCCGAGCTCCGCTGCCATCTTGACGAGGCGGCCGACGCCTGCCTGGTCGAGCTTGGAGAACGGATCGGATTCGTAGATCTTGTTGTCGTAGTAGGACGCCAGGAACTTGCCCGCGTCGTCACGGGAGAAGCCGAAGGTCATCTGGGTCAGATCGTTTGTGCCGAACGAGAAGAACTCAGCCTGGTTCGCGATCGCGTCAGCGGTCAGCGCAGCGCGCGGAATTTCGATCATCGTGCCGACCTTGTAGGTCATGTCGGAACCGGCAGCCTTGATGATCTTCTTCGCAGTCTGGTCGATGACGGACTTGACAAACGCAAGCTCCTTCTCTTCGCCTACCAGCGGAACCATGATTTCCGGGGTGATCTTCCATGCAGGTCTCCGGCTGCGGACAGCCAGCGCCGCCTTGATGATCGCGGCGGTCTGCATCTTTGCAATCTCCGGGAAGGTAACATCCAGACGGCAGCCGCGATGACCCATCATCGGGTTAAACTCATGGAGGCTGGAAATGACCTGCTTCAGATGCTCGACGGAGATGTTCATTTCCTTGGCGAGCTCTTCAATGTCTTTCGGGTCGGTCGGGACGAACTCGTGCAGGGGTGGGTCAAGCAGACGGATGGTAACAGGACGGCCCTTCATAGCCTCGTAGATGGCCTCAAAGTCGCTCTGCTGGATCGGCTCGAGTTTGGCAAGCGCCTTTTCGCGCTGCTCAGAGGTCTCGGAGACGATCATTTCGCGCATCGCCTTGATGCGGTCAGCTTCAAAGAACATATGCTCAGTACGGCACAGACCGATGCCCTGCGCGCCGAAAGCGAAGGCCTGTGCAGCGTCGTTCGGGGTGTCGGCGTTCGTGCGCACATCGAGGACGCGGAACTGATCCGCCCAGTTCATGATGCGGTTGAAGTCGCCGGAGATGGCAGCCGCGGCGGTCTTGATCTTTTCGCCGTAGATGTTGCCGGTCGAGCCGTCGATGGAGATCCAGTCTCCCTCTTTGTAGGTCTTGCCGCCGAGCTCAAACTTCTTGTTGGCTTCGTCCATCTTGATCGCGCCGCAGCCGGAGACGCAGCACTTGCCCATGCCGCGCGCGACGACAGCCGCGTG
>ERZ772882.1686-NODE-1686-length-22301-cov-6.717387_pt1 | contig 22301 bp, 20 predicted proteins | sample MGYA00580576_ERZ772882 | MGnify/ENA primary metagenome ERZ772882 (study PRJEB29015, sample SAMEA2737658) | human gut metagenome | biome: human gut; feature: human-associated habitat; material: faeces | place: China | collected 2012 ... | reverse complement strand
GAGCGCGACGTGCAGCCTTGAGACCGTATTTCTTTCTTTCCTTCATTCTCGGGTCGCGGGTCAGGAAGCCTGCGGCCTTGAGGGTGGCGCGGAGCTCGGGGTTCACGCCGAGAAGTGCGCGTGCGACGCCATGACGGATGGCGCCTGCCTGGCCGGTGACGCCGCCGCCTTCGACGGTGCAGACCAGATCGACCTTGCCCAGCAGGTCGGTAGCAGCCAGAGGCTGACGGACAACCATCTTCAGGGTATCGAGACCGAAGTAGTCGTCGATGTCACGGCCGTTGATGGTGATAGCGCCGGTGCCGCCCTGATACAGGCGAACGCGGGCGACGGAAGACTTGCGACGGCCGGTGCCGTACTGATACTGTCTTTTGCTCTCGTACATAGTCTGTTACCTCCTGATTAGTCCAAAGTCCAAGCTTCGGGCTTCTGTGCGGCGTTGTTGTGCTCGGCGCCCTTGTAAAGCTTCAGGCGGGTAGCAGCGGCGCGGCCGATGGTGTTCTTGGGGAGCATGCCCTTGACAGCCAGCTCCATGGCGAACTCGGGGCGCTCGTTCATCAGCGTGCGGTACTTGACATCCTTGAGGTTGCCAATCCAGCCGGTGTGATGATAGTAGTGCTTCTCGTCGAGCTTTCTGCCGGTGAGAATCGCCTTGTCAACGTTGACAATGATGACGAAATCGCCGCAGTCGACGTTCGGGGTGAAATCAACCTTGTGCTTGCCGCGCAGAAGCTTGGCGGCGGTGACAGCCGTGCGGCCCAGAGGCTTGCCAGCTGCGTCGAGAACGTACCATTTTCTCTGGACGGTCTCCTTCTTAGCCATAGTGGTCATGTTTGTTTCCTCCATTGGAAAGCGGATGCTTTCTATGATAAAAAATTTTGACAAATCTCAGGCGCGCGCATACAATAGTGCTTTGAGCGCGCCAGTATTTTATATCACACGCGAAAAATTCTGTCAACCGCTTTTTTAAAAAAATAAACGACGCGCGGGATAAGCTCGTGAATTCTCCTGAATTCTCTGAAAATCTCTTGAATGCTCGCAACGCAAATTACACATCTGGAGGCCGGAAAGATGCAGAAAATGATGGGCTTGGTGCGAAAGTGCATCGACGATTACCATATGATTTCCCCGGGGGACAAGATCGCCGTCGGCGTGTCGGGCGGGAAGGACTCTTTGACGCTCCTTGCCGTGCTCGCCGCGCTGCGAAGCTATTACCCGGCGCCCTTTGAGCTCGCGGCGATTACCATCGACATGGGGCTTGACGGCATGGATTTTTCGCCTGTTGAGCAGTACTGCAAAGAGCTGAACGTGGGCTATTTCTGCAAGAAAACGGAGATCGGCCCGATTATTTTCGACTACCGGAAGGAAAAGAACCCGTGCTCGATGTGCGCGAAGATGCGCCGGGGCGCGCTCAATGACACGATCCGCGAGCTTGGCTTTCAGAAAATTGCGCTGGGCCACCATTTTGACGACGCGGTCGAGACGTTTCTGATGAGCTTATTATATGAGGGAAGGATCGGCTGCTTTGAGCCGGTGACGTATTTAAGCCGCTCCGGTGTGACGCAGATCCGCCCGATGCTCTACGTGGGCGAGAAGGCGATCTCACATTTTGCCGAGGTGTACGACCTTCCGGTTGTCCACAATGTCTGCCCCGCCGACAAGCACACGAAGCGGCAGGAGGTCAAGGACCTGATTTCTGGTTTGCAGGCGCAGTATCCCGACCTCAAGACAAAAATCTTTGGCGCGATGCAGCGCTATCCGCTTTCCCAGTGGGGCATCGAAAAATAAGCGGAAAAAGTCGAAAGTCGGGATTGCATCGCGCGCCCGGTATGGTATACTATGGGAGATAGCTGCCGGGGAAGCCGGCGGACGAAAGAGACGGAGAAAAAGAACATATGAAAAAAGGACTGATCATTGCGCTTTGTGTGCTGCTGGTGCTTGGCGCGGGCGCGGGTTTTGCGTATTACCGGTTGTACAGCACAGCGCAGGACGCGGAGCAGATGCAGCGGACGATTTTTGAGCAGTATGAGGCGATGCTGCAAAACGCAGAGCAGACGACGCTCACCGTGACGGAAAACGGCGAGACGGTCGGCGTGTATACACTCGATGCGCTTGGACTTCTCGATGCGACGAAGCAGACAATCGCAGCCGGGTTTACGGCAGATGAACGCATGAACCCGGATATTTTCGATCAGAAGGGTGTGACGGAAAAGCTCGAGTGGCGCGCGCAGACGCACACGCAGCCGGGCACGGTTCGCGCCGATCTCGTGCGGTACACCGACGAGCGGGTCGTGGATGATTTAGAGGCCATGTCCCGCAGACGGGCGCAGGACGCGTACATGGAGTTTGACGGCGAAAAGTTCCGCGTCGTGGATGAGGTGCAGGGAAACGAATTGGAGCTCGAGCCTGTGCGCGCGGCGCTTCGGGAGGCGGCTGCAGCGCTCACGGTTGACGCCAGCGCGCCGCAGAGCGTGAGCTTTGAGGTGACCGGCGTTTCCGGATGCTACGCGCAGCCGGAGATCACGGCAAAGAACACGGATTTTGACTTTAACGAGCTTTTGCAGGAAAAGCTGGCCGATGTCTCCGTGAAGCTGGACCTCAATCTCGAGGGGCAGACAGAGCAGAGCAAGATCGTCACGCTGACGCAGAAGGAGCTTTTGCCGCTTGTGTCGGTGAAGAAAGACGGCAGCATTCAGGTCGACGGGGACAAGCTGGATGTGCTGATCGCTGGCTGGAAGGCGCTGGCGGATGTGAGCAATACGTCGTTCATTTTAAATACGTATGTGGACGGCCCGAAGCCGATGGGTTTTCTGAAGGTCGACTATCAGCTGGACACCGAGAGCCTCAAGGAGACGCTCACCGAAGCGCTCACGACGCTGACGTTTGACGATATCCGCGCGCAGCTGCTGCTCTATAAAAACGGCGAGCCGTATGAACCGCTTACGGATGTGTACGTTGAGGTCGACATCGACAACCAGAAGCTGACGGTTTATAAAGAGGGCGAGGTTGTGATCTCGACCGACGTTGTGACCGGCAACCTCAACGGCTTCCAGACGATCACGGGCCTTTACTACGCGTACAACAAGGAGACCGACCAGTGGATGAGCGGCGAGGACTACCTCGTGTTCTCAAAATACTGGATTGGGATCGACGGCGCGTACGGCCTGCATGACGCGTCGTGGCGGACGCACTTCGGCAAGGACTTTTACGTCAACGGCGGCAGCCACGGCTGCGTGAATATCCCCGTCGACGCGATGCCGACGATCTTTGAGACCGTCGAGGTGGGTGACGCGATCATCCTCTTCGGTAAGAACAAGTGGTTCGAGCCCGACCCCGAGACCACAAGAATCCTGCAGTCGTAAAAATGAAATCTCCCCGGAAGAGCGAATCTTCCGGGGAGATTTTCTGCTATTCAATGCGCATCGACTCCTACGCGTGACCGGGAAGATTTCAGAAACCTCGTAGGGGCGGGCAACTCTGCCCGCCCTGAGGAAGTTACGAATTCGCCGCAGATTTCCGTAAAAATGGTGCGGTTTGCCGGGCCAATGTGGGCATCGACCCCTACGAGCCCGAAGGAAGGTACTTTCTTAAACAGAAAACAGCAGGTCGCAATAGGTCGGCACCGGCCAATAGGGGCTGGCGACAAGCGTCTCGAGATGGTCGATCGTCTCGCGGACCTTGCCCATGGCGGGCACTAACTGGTCGTGGCAGTAGTGCATTTCGGCCTCCGCGTCAAGGTCCCTGGGCATGGTATCGAGCGCGGTCTTGAGCGCGGCGCAGCGGTCGAGAAGGTCTTCTCCAAGGCGGCTGACGGACGCGGCGAGCGCGGACTCCACCCGGCAGGTTTCGCCCGGAAGCGCGGCCTTCTTCTGCAAAATCGTGGTGCAAAGATCGCGCGTATAAGCCGTTGCGGCATTTAACAGCGTGTGCTGGACGATGTCGATGAGCGTAGAGGTCTCAATCTTGATAACCTTGCTGTAGTTTTCCATGTGGATCTCGTGCCGCGCCATCATTTCGCTGCGGCTGAACACGCCGTGCCGGGACAGAAGGTCAATGTTCTTCTCCAGAATGAACGCGGGCAGCGCGTCGGCGGTGGAGGCGAGGTTTGCAAGGCCGCGGCGCGCGGCTTCCTCGAGCCAGCTTCCCTCGTAGCCGTTGCCGTTAAATAAAATCCGGCGGTGCTCGCGCAGCGCGTCGCGGATCAGGGTGTGGAGCGCGGTCTCAAAGTTGTCGGCCTTTTCCAAAACGTCCGCGTATTTGCGGAGCGATTCTGCCATGATCGTGTTGAGGACGATGTTGGGCCCGGAAATGGACTGGCTCGAGCCCAGCATACGGAACTCAAACTTGTTTCCAGTGAAGGCAAGAGGCGAGGTGCGGTTGCGGTCGGTCGTGTCCTGCGGAATCGTGGGCAGAACGTCCACGCCGATGCGAAGCGCGCCCTTTTTGCGGTCGGTGTAGTCGGTCTCTCCGATGATGGAGTCAATGACGTCGCTCAGCTCGTCGCCCAGATAGATGGAAATGACGGCGGGAGGCGCTTCCTGTGCGCCAAGTCTGTGGTCGTTTCCGGCGAACGCGACTGTCGAGCGAAGAAGCTCCTGATACTCGTCGACGCCCTCAATAAAGGCCGTGAGGAACAGCAAAAACTGCGCGTTCTGGCTGGGCGTCTTGCCGGGGGAGAAGAGGTTTTTGCCCGTGTCGGTGCCCAGCGACCAGTTATTGTGCTTGCCGGAGCCGTTGACGCCCGCGAAGGGCTTTTCATGCAGCAGGCAGACGAGGCCGTGCCGGTCAGCGACCTTCTTCATGATATCCATCGTCAGCTGGTTCTGGTCGCAGGCTGTGTTGCAGTCGCAGTACACAGGGGCCATCTCGTGCTGGCTGGGGGCGACCTCGTTGTGCTTGGTCTTGGAGTAGATGCCGAGCTTCCAGAGCTCTTCGTCCAGGTCCTGCATATAGGCCGTCACGCGCGGGCGAATGGAGCCGTAGTAATGATCGTCCAGCTCCTGCCCCTTGGGGGGCTTTGCGCCGAAGAGCGTCCGGCCGCACATGCGAAGGTCCTCGCGCTTTAAATAGAGCTCCTTATCAACAAGGAAATATTCCTGCTCGGGGCCGACGTTCGCTGAAACCTTTTTGGTCTTCGTGTCGCCGAAGAGGCGAAGAATCCGGACCGCCTGCCGGCTCATTGCGTCGATCGAGCGCAGAAGCGGCGTTTTTTTATCGAGCGCCTCTCCGGAGTAGGAGAAGAAGACCGTCGGGATATAGAGCGTGTTGTCCTTCAAAAAGGCGTAGGCCGTGGGGTCCCACGCGGTATAGCCGCGCGCCTCGAACGTTGCACGCAGGCCGCCCGAGGGGAAGCTGGACGCATCCGGCTCGCCGCGCACGAGCTCCTTGCCGGAAAACTCCATGACAATCCGGCCGTGTCCGGCGGGAGAAATAAAGCTGTCGTGCTTTTCGGCGGTGTAGCCGGTCATGGGCTGGAACCAGTGGGTAAAATGCGTCGCGCCGTGCTCTAAGGCCCAGGCCTTCATGCCGTCCGCGATGTCGTTGGCGACGGCGAGACTCAGCGCCTTGCCCTCCTGCAAACACGAGCGCCATGCGTCCATGGCGGAGGACTGGATGTACTGCTCCATCGTCTCCTCATTAAATACGCAGCTGCCAAACAGGGCAGGAATTCGATTGGCCAGTTCACTCATGTCTGCATCCTCCTTTTCCGCGCGCAATCCGCGCACAAATGCTTAAAATTTCAAATATACGGATATTTTACGGCGCAGGAGGAACAAAATCAAGTGTGAATTACGACAAAGCAGCGAAGAGAAGAATTGCCGCATCCGGGCAAAAAAACGGAAACCGGCGCTTCTCTTTTTCGCCCGGATGCGGTAGAATAGAGAAAACATCCCAAGGAGGAACCCGATATGAAACTGATGATTGCGTCCGACCTGCACGGCTCTTCTTACTGGTGCGCGCGCATGCTGGAAGCTTACAAAAAAGAGCAGCCCGACCGGCTCATTTTCCTCGGCGACATTCTCTACCACGGCCCGAGAAACGATCTGCCGAAGGAGTACGCGCCGAAGGAGGTCATCGCGCAGCTGAGCCCCCTCAAGGAGAAAATCCTCTGCGTGCGCGGCAACTGCGACTGCGAGGTCGACCAGATGGTGCTTCCGTTCCCCGTGCTGGCGGACTACGGCTTTTTAGAGCTTTCCGGAAGAGCCGTCTACCTCACGCACGGGCACGTGATCAACAAAGCCCATCCTCTGCCGTTTTCCAAGGGCGACATTCTGCTCCACGGCCACACGCATGTTCCCGCGTGTGAAGACTGCGGCGACTTCATGTATCTGAACCCCGGCTCGGTGTCGATTCCGAAGGAAAACTCGCCGCACAGCTATATGATTTTTGAAGACGGCGTGTTCTCGTGGAAGAATATTGAGACCGGCGAGGTCTACCGCACGTTCGCGCTTTAACGGGAATTCTTAAAAATCCTTAAAATGCCGGAAACGGCTGCCTTTTTGGAGCATTTTCTGCTAGAATGGCACTAGATATTCCCGGAGGGTACAAGATGAGAAACATAAAACGAATCGCGCTGCTGCTTTCGCTCGTGCTGCTTGCTTCCATGACAGGCTGCGCGCGGAAAAGCCGCCGCCCTGCGCTTCCCGCCGCTCCCCTGCAAGCTTCGCTTACGGCTGAAAGCGCAGACACGGGCGAGACTGCCAGCACAGACGAAATGGCGCCGATGATGAAAAGCGCCGCAGTTAGCGCATCGCGGGCAGTCGTCATGGAAGAGCCGGTTGAAACGCTGCTCGAGCAGTTTGCAGAGCCGCTGGAGAACGAAGGCGCCCTCTATCAGGATTACGTGCAGGCGCACCGTTCAGCCTATATGAAGCTCCGGCAGCGGCCGGAGGAGGTTATTCCGCTGATTCTGCCGGAGCTGCTGTCTGACCGGAAGGCGCTCGAGTGCTACAGCGACGACACCTCGCGCACGACGCTTTTATACTGCCTGTTCAAGGATATCTTGCAGGGCGAGCCCTTTTCGTGGGACGGCGACAGCTACCGCTATTTATCGGACATGCTGGCCGAATTCATTCAGTTTGTGAGCGAGCACGAATTGAAAGACAGCAGCTGGTTCGAAGAAAACGCGCCGCTGACCGGCCTCTGCGCGGCCTCGATGAAGACGAAGCCTTCTCTGCGGCTCAATATGACGGCATGCGAAGGCATGTCCAACGCGCAGGCACTCACAAACGCGAAGCGGGTCTTTGCCGCTGCGCTCGAGGGGCGGGATGAAGATACATACGGCTTTGCGCCCTGGCCGGACGGAATAGAAAACGGCTTCGATTTTACGACCACCTGGACGCTTTCTCAAGCGGAAACCGACGACGTGACGCTGACTGCTGTCGACCCCGATACCGGGGAAACGGTTTCGCTCCGTTATCTTTCGAACGAAGCCGAGCGCGAGAGCATCCTGAACGGGTTCGGGACGCTTCTTTGGACAAAGGCAGACGGCGAAACAGAGGAGCTTCCTTCTGAAAACGCGCATCTTTGTGCCAGCTGCGTGCGCGGCCGGGATACCCCTGTCCAGGACGGCGAGTTCGTGCTGGAAAACGGCGTGGAGACCGGGATGGACTATAACACGGTGCTTCTTCTCATCGGCAAGCCCAATCAGGTCTGGTCGGACACGATGGCGGGCGTGGGCATGGAAGCAAGCGGTATGATGTATGTTTTCCATTACGACGACCAGCTCGTTTGGCGCTTGCGCGGGATCAATTTCCGCTTCGCAGAAGACACCTCGACCGGCGTGACCTCCACGCTTCCCGCCGCGCGCGAAATTGCGCTGGGAGACACGATGCAGTCGGTCTTCGACAAGCTCCCGGACGGGGACAAGACGCTCAAAAAGTGGGCGTGGCAGGAGGTCTATACGGACGAATCGGGCGCGTGCGCGAACCTCCAGTTCGTGGCCGACAGCTACTATGTGCTCGATATCGTCTCTCCCGGCGGTCATGTTCTCAGCGTCACATTTGCAAGAATCGACCAAACCGTCAAGTGGATGGATTTGTATTAAACCGGCGGAAGGCCGCGGCTTTTCCGATTATAACAGAAGAGACTGTCTCCCAGCGGAGGCAGTCTCTTCTTTCGCGAAACCGGGTGCTTACTTCTGGATGAACGACAGGCAGTCGGTGCACTGGTCCATCGACGGATGGCACTCGTGCGTGCCGATTCTCACGTGGTCGAGCGAGCAGTAGTCCTGCGAAGCACAGTGGTTGCGGCAGGAAACGACGTTGCATTCAATTGCCTTGTTTGCATGATCCATAATACAGACCTCCTTTTTGGTTTGCAGGAGTAGTATGGCCCGCACGCAAAAGTTCAATCAGGAAAAATTTTTCAAAAAATCGGCACTCCCAAAAAAGGAAGTGCCGATTACGTATTTTATCTGCGACCGCCGCCGAAGCCTCCGCCGCGCGAACCTCCGCCAAAGCCGCCGCCTCGGCCGCCGAAGCCTCCCCCGCGGGAGCCGCCGCCAAAGCCGCGCGAGCTCGGTTTGAAGCCAGAGCCGCCGGGACGGGTGCCAAATCCGCCGGGTCTTGCGCCGCCGGAGGGCGGACGGTAGCCGGGTCTTGGACCGGGAGGCGGGGGCGGGCGATGGCCGCGGTTGCGCCCGAACATCGAGCCGACAAACAGCCCGCTCCAGAAGCCGGGGCGACTGCCGCCGTAGTACACGCCGTCGTCATAATACCGCCGTCTCGGGCGGAAAAGGATGCGAAGCACGATCAGAATGATAAATAACGTCAGCAAAACAGACCCGAAGCTCATACGTTCCTCCTGCCGGTAGGATACCGGCTGCGTCTGCGCCTCTTCGTGCGAGGCTGCAGGAATGTTCGAAGCGTACCAGCTGAGAAGCCCCTTGTAAAGTGCTGTCACGCTGCTTCCGGCGTTCCCGGTAAAGAGGCTCCCTAGGTTTTCTTTAAAGAGAATGGAAAGATCGTTATCGACATACGAAGCCATCTTGTCGCCATAGGCAAGGTACCACTGCTCCGAGTCCGTATCGATGAGCAGCAGCATATCGCTATCGCCAAGCTCCAACTCCGCGCTCTCGTCGATCGCGTAGTCCGCCATGCTCTTCCCGTCCAGATCGTCCGTGGTCACGAGCCCCATGATGCTGCCGTAGGTATAATCCAGCTGGGCGTTGTATTTGGCGAACGTCTCGAGCGTGGTATCGCTGAACAGGTCCGCGTCATCCTCCAGAAAATCTTCATACTGTCCGTAGTTCTTCTTTGCCCAACCGGCCGCGTCGGAGGACGCCGAGGCTGCCGTCTGCGACGTGGTGCTCGTTGCTGCCTGTTTGGGGGCGGAGGTAAAGCCGATGACCAGCGCGATGGCGATCACCACCAGCGTGATGGTCACGGCAACGTTTTTGCGATTGAAAAATTCTTTCATTTTGAAACCTTTCGTGTCTCAAGCAGCTTCTGCTTGAGCTCTCCTTCGATGCGGCGCAGCTCCTGCTCGGCCTCCTGCCGCTTCTGTGCGCCCTCGGTCTGGATTTGCAGCACCTCGTCGAGTGTGGAGATGAGGCTCTCGTTCGTGTGCTTGAGCGTCTCAATGTCCACAATGCCGCGCTCGGCCTCCCGCGCTGTCTCGACGGTCGCCATCTTGAGCATGTCCGCGTTCTTTTGCAGGAGCTGATTTGTCATATCCGTGACCTTCCGCTGCGCTTCCATCGCGCGCTGCGAGTCCTGAATGCCGAGCGTCAGAACCATCTGGTTTTTCCAGAGCGGAATGGTGTTCATGATGGAGGTCTGGATTTTTTCCATCATGAGCGTATCATTGTTCTGGATCATGCGGATCTGCGGCGCGGTCTGAAGGGAGATGACGCGCGTGAGCTCGAGGTCATGGAGCTTCTTTTCAAACCGCTCGCATTTGTTTTCAAAGTCATTCGCCGCCTGCGCGTCCTCGGCAAGACCGCTCGTCTGCGCCTTTTCGCGGAGGCTTACCAGCGTCGTCGCCCGTTCGTCTGCGAGCTTCTGCTTGCCGGCCAGAATGTACATCGTGAGCTCCTTGAAATACGCAAGGTTCTTTTCGTACATCTGGTCCATGACCGCGACGTCCTTCATGAGCGTCAGCTTGTGCTTGTCCAGCTCCGCCGCGATCTTGTCAATGTTGGCCTCAGCCTTGGAGTATTTCGTTTTCATCTCCTGCGCGCTGACCTGCGCCTTGCGGAACAGGCCTGCGATACCCTTCTTTTCGGGCTCGTCCATGCCCTTGAGTTCCACGACAAGACTCGTGACCATGTCGCCGATCTCGCCGAGGTCGCGCGTCTGCACCTTCGAGAGCGCTGTCTCGGAGAAGTCCGCAATATTTTTCTGCGCCGCCGCGCCGTATTGCAGCACCTGCGCCGTGTCGGTCAGGTCGATCTGCTTGGAAAACGCCAGAACCGCCTGCTGCTCGGCCTCGCTCAGCATCGAAAGATCGGGGCCAGCCTCAGGCGCCTTTTCCGATTTTTCAATCAGGTCTTCCTGTTTGACCGGCTCGAGAACCGGCGCTTCTTCTAAATTTGGGGTCAATGTCAGCTGGGGAATTTTTTCTTCCATCGTACTCACTCCTTAAAAATCCTTGCCCGTCAGGCCTTCGCTCGCCATCATCTGCTCCATGACCTGAATGTCCGCCGTGATATCCACGACGCTGCTTTCAAACAGGCTGTCCAGCTGCCGTTGGAAGGCGACGATGACCTTGTCCAGCATGTCTTCGATCTTCTTCATGCCCTCGTCGATGTTTCCCATGCGCATGCCCTGATTTTGCAGTACGACGTACTGCTCGAGCAGCTTGATGGTTGTCGGCAGATAATAATTGAGGAACTGCCGGATCTGCCCCATATCCTGCGGGTGCTCCTTGACATAGGCAAAGATCTTCTCTGTCAGAATTTCGATCTGCTTGATCTGCGCGGAGAGCTTGAAGTCGGGGATCTCGTCGTTGAGCGCCTGAATTTTGGAAACCGACTGCGCCCCCTGCTTCAAAATCGCGTCGAGCTCCGGGTTACCCGTCAAGGGCTCGGACTGCTTTTTTTCTTCCGGCTTTGGCGTGGAATCCTGCTTAGGCTCCGGCTGCTTCTTTTCCTCGGGCTTGGCCGCATTGGGCGCGCTCTTATCTGCGCCGTCCGTCTGTTCTACCTTGTCCGGGAAAAAGATTTTCAATACGCCGAAGGCTACAGCCGACAAAACGATGGTGCTGATAATTCCGCCGAAGCTTGAAAGATGGCCGCTGATGGCCCGCGACAGCCACACAAGTCCCACCGCGTAAATGGGAATTACCGATTGTTTCTTTTTCGTATCCATGCAAAAGCCCTTTCTGTCTCATCTTTTTTCCATCTTATCGCGTGCGGGATAGAATGTCAAGAACCGCAAATCCATTGCGCGGCAAACCCTGGCCGCATTGACATCCCTGCGCCCGTCCGGTATAATATTCCCGGTTCCGATGGGGCTGCCCGCGGGCAGCCCCTATGATAAGCGGCAGATTCCAGTCGCGCGGGACGAGAGCTCTGCCCGGTCTCCGCCGCACATTCATACCTATGCGCGCGCGCCCGGTCTGGTGCCGGTTTCAACAAATTTCGTATCGGAGGCAATCCTATGATCAAGGTATCCCCTTCCATTTTGTCCGCAGACTTTGTCAATCTCGAGCGCGATATCCGCGCGCTTTCTCCCGCGGGAGCCGATTATGTTCATATTGACGTGATGGACGGCGAATTTGTTCCCAATATTACGATCGGAATTCCGGTCGTGGCCGCCATCCGGAAAATTACCGAGCTGCCCTTGGACGTGCACCTGATGATCGACCGGCCGCTTCGCTATGTAGATGAATTCTGCAAGGCGGGCGCGGATATTCTAACGATTCATGAAGAAGCCGACACCCCGGAAAACACGCGTAAGGCGCTGGAGAAAATCCGCGCGAACGGTGTGAAGGCTGCGCTGAGCGTTAAACCGAAAACGCCTGCGGAGGCCGTGCTTCCGTATCTTCCGCTTTGCAGCCTGATTCTGGTCATGACCGTCGAGCCCGGCTTCGGCGGGCAGTCGTTCATGGAAGACATGATGCCGAAGGTTCAGACCATCCGGAGCTGGATCGAAAAGGACGGTTTAGACTGCGAGCTCGAGGTCGACGGCGGCGTGAGCGAAAAGACCGCCAAAATCTGCACCGCCGCAGGCGCAAACGTTCTGGTTGCCGGCAGCGCGTATTTCAAAGCCCCCGATAAGGCCGCGTTCGTCAAGGCCATCAAAGGCTAATGCTCCTTACATACTACTCTATTACAGTCGACCCCTACGAGCTTTTTGGAAATCTCGCCGAAACAAACAAAACGGCCACGACAGAACTTCCTGCCGTGGCCGCTATTTGCTTCTGCTCAGTCTTTTTACTTGAGCCGTTTGCTGATGGCTCTTGCAGCCTGCACGCCGGAAGCGCCGGCCTGCGCAAGGCCTCTGGTTACGCCCGCGCCGTCGCCGGCCGCGAAGAAGCCGGGGAGCTTTGTCTCCAGATTCTCGTCGAGCTCGAGGCGCGCCGAGTAGAACTTGACCTCCGCGCCGTAGAGGAGCGTGTCGTAGTTCGCCGTGCCCGGGGCGATTTTGTCGAGCTGGTAGATCATCTCGATGATGTTGTCGAGCTGCCGCTTGGGAAGTGTCAGCGAGAGGTCGCCCGGAACCGCTGCCGTGAGCGTGGGGCGGACGGTCGACTGCTTCATGCGGTGCTCGTTCGTGCGCTTGCCGTCGACGAGATCGCCGAAGCGCTGGACAAGAACGCCGCCCGCGAGCAGGTTCGAAAGGGACGCAATGTGCTTGCCGTAGCGGTACGGCTCGTTAAACGGCTGCGTGAACCGGTTCGAGACGAGAAGGGCAAAGTTCGTGTTTTCGCTTCGGAGCGCGGGGTCTGCATACGAGTGGCCGTTTACGGTATTGATGCCCTCGACGTTTTCCGCGACGACGTGGCCGTACGGGTTCATGCAGAACGTGCGCACCTGATCGCCATACTGCTTGGTGCGGTAGATGAGCTTCGACTCGTAGACGACGTTTGTGATGTGCTCAAAGACCGTCGCCGGGAGCTCGACGCGCACGCCCACGTCAACCTGATTGTTCAGTAAGTGCAGCCCCAGACCCTTGCACACGTCGGAGAACCACTCCGCGCCGCTTCTGCCGGGGGCGGCCAGCAGGTATTTGCAGAACAGCTCGTCGCCGTTTTTGAGCGTGACGAGATAGCCGCCGTCGGCCTGCGCAATCGTCGTCGCCGAGGTGTTGAAGCGGAACTCGAGCTTATTTTTGAGGTCCTCGTAGATATTTTGCAGGATCATGAGATTCTTTTCCGTGCCGAGGTGCTTGCATCTGGCCTGCAAAAGGTGCAGATCGTAGCCGAGCGCGCGTCTTGCCAGCGCTTTGGCCTCTGCGGTTTCGGTGGAGTAGACCTCATCGGTCGCGCCGTGGGCGACGTTGATCGCGTCGACGTATTCGATGAGCCCCATGACCGTGCCCGGGTCAATGAAATCGGTCAGCCAGCCGCCGAAGGCCGTCGTGAAGTTGAACTTGCCGTCAGAAAATGCGCCCGCGCCGCCGAAGCCGCACATCGTGTGGCAGATCGGACAGTGGATGCACTCGCGCACCTTGCCGGAGACGATCGGGCAGCTTCTGTGGTAGATGTCGGGGCCCTGGTCAATGGCCAGCAGCTTCAGACCGGGGTTCAATTTTTCCAGCTCGTAGGCGGCGAAGATACCTGCCTCGCCGCAGCCGAGAATCACAACGTCAAAATTTTCCCGCATGGTGATGCTCCTTCCGGATTTTTTCGTAAAATTTGTCGTAGTCAGGGAAATATTCTCCTGTTTCTCTCATTTTCTCCGCCGAATAGTATACCAGACGGAGCGCATCGCCGCAAGGCGTAATTTTCACAGAAAACGCGAAGCATCTTTCCCGGACGCTTCGCGTTTTTCATAAGAAAAATTACTTTTTGTTAAGCACGCTATAAGCTAGTCTAATGCTTCCTGCGTATCCGTCGTTTCCTCGGGCTCCTCCTGTACAGGGCGCTCGTGGTGGTAGCTGAGGATTGGGATACCGTCGGTCACGTTGTCGTAGATCGTCTTCATGGCCTCCTCCGGCGTGTTGACGCAGCCGTGCGAGCCTGCATAGAGATAGTAGTCCCCGCCGAAGTTCGTGCGCCACGACGCATCGTGCAGCCCGTAGAGGTCCGTCATGCTGACCCAGTATTTGACAAAAACGTGGTAGTCCGGCCCGTCGAGCCAGATGTCGGTCGCCTTATAATACGTGTAGTAAAGGCCGGTAATGGTCTGGTGCCCGTCAGGAAGGCCAGTGACCACGTCGGTGAAGACAATGCGCTCACCGTCTTTGTAGAATGTCACCTTCTGGTTCGTGATGTCGACCTCAATGTACGTATCCTTGATGTCGAACGGCTCGCCGTCGCGGTAGCAGGCGATCTCCGGTACGACTTCCTCATCGTCCAGCGTCCGCAGCTGCTCAGTGATCTGCTTCGTCAGCGCGTCGCAGTCCACCTTGTAGCTCACGTCCAGAAACTGAATCGGAACGTAGCCGTCGACCTCGGATTTGAACTGATATTTCGTGTCGGGAATGTCATAGAGCGCTGCCCAGCCGTCTGCCAGCGCGCGCACGCCTGCCTCATCGACCATCACTGTCCCGTCGGCATTCAGGGTCACAAGTGCCTGCGCCTGCTCCTGCGAGATGGTCTGCGTGGGCGTTTCAAAGTTCAGCTGCGGCGCAGCCTTTTCAAAATTGATGGTAAGTGCAAAGCCATCGAGCGCATCTTCAAAGCTCTCTTGAATGTCAAACGCCGTATTTTCTTCCGTGATCTCCGGTACTTCGTAGCAGTCAATGTCGGTCAGCTCTGCCTCAATGGTCTGCGGCTCCTGCCCCATATCCACCACGCCCGTGAGCGCCTGCGCGATCGCGTCGTGTACTGCGCCGTCTCTAAGGGTGTTGCCGCCCGTTTCTGCTTGCAGCGTGAATTTTCCGTCTTCAAACGAGACCCTCGCGTCCTGTGGAGCGGTCCGCTCCACGCGATTTGCATCGGCCTCGGGCTTTGCCGTATCGAGGCTTGCCGCATCCAACGTCACATTCTGCGCGCTTCCGCGGCCCCCAAGACTCCACGAGATCCGTTCGCGAAGACCGAGCGCTTCAAATTCCTCCTGCGGCAGAAGGTCAACCTGCGTGAGTCCCACGGTGATGTACGAGCGCGCGGATTCCGCGAGACCGAGGTCCTCCAGCGTATAGCTTCCGAGCTCCGCGCCGTTTTCCGTCAAACGTACGCGCGTATCGGAAAGCCACGTTTCGCGCGCCAGAATCGCGCGCGAGAGCATCTCGTGCTGCTCCTTCGCCCTCGTATCCAGCCGCAGCACAACCGCCGCACCCGCACCTGCGAGCACAACCAGCACTGTCAGCACAATCAGCAAAACCCGTCCAGATCGTCTCATCGTCCCGTTCTCCATTCAGGCGGAACTCCCGCCAAATCTATGCGAAATATTATACCAGTTTTCCCGCCAATTGCAACCGAAAGCGCCCATTTATCCAGCGCTTTTGCAGCTTCAACGCCCTCGTAGAGGCGGGCATCTCTGTCCGCCCGACAAATTACACATTCAAAACGCGAAAATCACTGGCGAATTTGATACTTCCCTTGGGTGGACAGGGGCGACCCCTATGCGTTAACCGAAGGAAATGCCGTATTGCATGAAGAACCGCCCGTCGACGAAAGTCGGCGGGCGGTTTGCGCGTTTTAAATTGCGGAAGAGACGGGCTCTTCGACGGGCAGATGCTGTGTGACTTGGATTTCTTCGATGCGGTGGTTGTCGACCTTTGTTACCAGCACGTCGAGTGGGCCTGCGCTGATGCGTTCGCCGCTTTCCGGTACGCGGCCGAACTGTTCCATGACCCAGCCGCTGACGGAGGTCATCTCCGAGTCAGTCTTGAGCCGGAAATAGGCCGCGAACTCGTCAAAGTCCATACCTGCGTCGACAAGGAACGTATTTGTGCCTGTCTTGTGGATGAAGACCGCGATCTCGTCGTGCTCGTCCCAGATTTCGCCAACGAGCTCCTCCAGAATATCCTCCATTGTCACAATGCCGCACGTGCCGCCGTACTCGTCGACGACCACAGCCACATGCGTTTTGACCTTCTGGAGCGTCTTGAGAAGGCGGCTGATCGGCTCATTTTCCAGCACGAAAAGCGGCGGCACGATAATTTCCTCCAGCGGCTTTTCCGTGATCCCGCAGCCGACGTAGAAATCCTTCTGGTGCACCGTGCCGAGAATGTGGTCGATGGAATCCTGATAAATAAGGAGGCGGGAGTATTTCGTCTGTGTGAACAGCGCTGCGACCTCTTCCTTGCTCGCCGTGATCGGAAGCGCCGCGAGGTCGACGCGGTGAATCAGGATATCCTGCGCCTGCTGCTCGGAAAAATCGATGGCGTTCTTTAAAAGCTCTCCCTCATTTTTGTCGATGCTGCCGTCCTGCTGCACCTCGTCGACGAGCATCAAGAGCTCCTCCTGCGACATTTTGCTCTCGCCGTTCAGGCGGAACACCTTCGCCAGCAGCTTTTTCCAGAGCGAAAACAGGAAATTGAGCGGCGTGAGGACGAAGAGGAAGACTTGCAGAATGGGCGCGGAGAACATCGCAAAGCGCTCGGCGCAGTCCTTTGCCACGCTCTTGGGCGAAATTTCGCCGAAGACCAGCACGACGACGGTCACCACGACGGTAGAGATCGTCGCGCCCGCGTCGCCATAGTGCCGGACGAAGAGCACCGTGCCGATGGAGGCCATGAGGATGTTTACAATGTTGTTGCCGATCAGGATCGTGGAGAGCAGCTTGTCGTAATGCTCCAGGAGCTCGCAGGCAAGCTTCGCTTTTTTGCTGCCCTTCTCCGCGAGGGTTTTGAGCCTCGTGCTGTTGGCCGAGGAAAACGCCGTCTCGGTGGCCGAAAAATAGGCGGACAGGATAAGACACGCCGCCATGATGATCAAACAGGTTGTGGTAGACAATGTATGGTACTCCTTTTCTGTCAATGGTTTGTGATTGCTTGTTCAGATGCTGCAAGCCGCTAAAGACGCAAAAAAGCACGTCCGCCCTGACTCTCGCAGCGCAGATATGCTCGCAAAACCGTATGACAGATCAACGTGTTACCGGGATTGTCGCCGTCGGTATCCATATCCGAAGAAAACCTCCTTTTGGTTCATGTAAATTGCTAGTATTATACCGGAAACGCCCAGGCCTGTCAAGCACCGTGCCTTGACACGAACACATGCGGGGCGTATGATAACAACGCCGCAGGAGCGGCGTTTTACCGGAATATTAGTTAAACATATCTAACCACAAGAAATATGCAGGAGGGATTTTTATGCTGCTTCGGCTGCTTTTGGAGGGACTGGGACTCGGGGCGCTGCTGGTGCTCATCTGCGCGCTCGGCATCCGGAAGGGCGCGGTCGGGATGGTGCACCTGTACCACGAGGACGTGCAGTCGCGCACCATCGCGCAGGGACTGATCACGAAGGAACAAATCCGGAAAAACAGCCTCCGATTTAAGCGCCTGTGCATCCCGGGATACCTCGCCTACGTGCTCGTCTGCGTGTATGCGCTTAACGGCGCGCGGGGGTTTTTGCCGGGCTTCTGGCAGCTGTTTGTGATTTTGTCGATCATGAACGTCATCGACCGGCTTTTGATCGACGACTACTGGGTCGGGCACACGGACGCGTGGGTCATTCCCGGCACGGAAGATCTCCGGCCCTACATTACCGCGCAGGACAAGCGCAAAAAGTGGCTCGCCGGGAAGCTTGGCATGGCCGTCATTTCCGCGGTCCTTGCCGGGATTATGGCGCTGATTTTACATTGAATCCGAATTGAAAGGGGAACGTTCTATGTCATTTCTGGATAACACCCGCAAGCCCGACGGACTGAGCAGCGAAAAAATCTGTGCCGGTGGCCAGATCCAGCTCCTCCTCCTGCGGGTAGGCGATGCCGTCGCGGACGACCTCGTTCCAGATCTCAACCATCGCCGGAACGTCGGCGGCGGCATAGGCTCTGACAGAACAATTCATGAAGATCCTTCCTTTGTAGGCCACATGTGCAGCAGAGTATCGGGGTTAAATTTTGGACAGCAGACGCACCAGCGTTTCGGCGGCCTCTCGGAGCTCGAGCTGCTCGGGCTCTGACAGGGACGTGCTGACACGGGCTTTCAGCTGCGAAGAGAACTGCGCGCGAAGCTCGTCTGCAAGATTTTTTCCGTCGGCCGTCAGGCGCAGAAAGACCCGCGTCCTGTTTTCCGACTGCGCAAAGCGTTCGACAAGACCAGCCTCGACCAACGGCGCAGCTGCGCGCGTGGCCTGCTCCTTGGAAAATGAGAGGTAGGACGCGAGTTGGGACATGTGGAAGCTCTCGTGGTACGAAAGCGCTGTCACGATCAGAAGCTGCGTCTTCGTCAGCCTTGCGGACAGATGCGCCGGGGGTGTAAGGAACCGGGAAAGCAACGGCAGAAGCAACAAAAGCGGCGACGGCGTATCATCCGAAACAGGAACCGGCATGCGGCACCCCCCTCCTTCCCGACATTTTAGCAACCGCATCATACAACATAGCCCCGCAAATGTCAACACTTGCATTTCATCAATAATTGACAAACGTCAAATATTATAGTATGATACGATTATAAAATGTTTTGAAAGGAGATGCGCGCATTGAAAACCGTTGGATATGTCATCAGCCATAAGAATGGGGAGAACCGAAGAGCACTTTTTCCGGCCCAGTGCACGCAGCTGAAATTTCCGGGGCAGGCGATTTTTGAGACGGGCTACGGTCTCAGCCTCGGCTTTTCTGACGCGGACTATGAACGCGCGGGCGTGAAGCTTGCTTCCCGGGAGGAGGTTTTGCAGGCGGATGTGATCGTAGACGTGAAGCTCGGAGATGCGGAGTATCTGGACGCGCTTGTGCCCGGAAAGATCCTGTGCGGCTGGGCGCACACGGTGCAGAAGACGGACTTTGCCGGAAAAGCCATCCGCGCGGGGCATACGGTCATCGCGCTTGAGCACTTGCGGGAAAACGGGCGGTACCTTTTTTACCGCAACCGCGAGATTGCGGGCGAGGCTGCAATTCTGCATGCGTTTCGCTATTGCGGCAAAATGCCCTACGACTGCAAGGTCTGCATCGTCGGCAACGGCCAGACGGCCAAGGGCGCGATGCGGATGCTGACGGGGCTCGGCGCGGAGGTCGATATCTTCGGGCGGAAGATGGAAAAGACGTTCCGCAAGCTCATGTTCCAGTACGATGTGATCGTCAATTGCGTCTATTGGGATACCGCGCGCACCGACCGGCTCATCTACCGTGAGGATTTAAAGAGAATGCGCCCCGGGACGATGATCATCGATGTGAGCTGCGACCCGTATCTGGAGATCGAAACGTCCCACCCAACGACGATCGATCACCCGGTCTACACCGTGGACGGCGTGATCCACTACGCAGTCGACAATACCCCTGCGATGTACCCCTACACGACTTCTAAAATTTTCAGCCGGAACTTTTTAAAATATGCCGATGCGCTGGCAAGCGGCAGCTACCCTGAGAATCTCCGCCGCGCGATTGACATTGAAAACGGAAAGATCATAAATCCGGAGATCCGACGCTTCCGTGAGGAGCGGGGACTGTTCTGCGAATAAAAAACCGGCGCAGCAAAAGGCGAACACGCATAAGGACAACAACGAAATACCGCTCAGAGCAAAGGAAGTCCTTCCGGTTTTCCGGAAGGACTTCGCTGATTATTTAACCTATTGTGCGCAGTTCAGAACTTTCCGCTTCTGCCTGCGCTGCCGCCACCGGACTCGGCATGGCTGCTGCCGGAGGACGAATGACGCTTGATCTTGCGATGCGTTTCAGTGCAGTGGGTGAAAACGTCGCTGTTCTGCGTGAGCTTTAACTCGCCTGTGAGATAGGCGTTTGCTGCTGCGGCCTTGTGGACGGGCTTCATCCGTCCGCGAAGAATCAATATGACGACCGCTGCGATGAGGAGCGAACCTAATATCATGAGCCCGATCGCGCCAAGCGGGTTTTTCTGCACCGGCTTGCCTGCCGCAGCCTGTGCGAGATATAGGTTGCACGCCTTGAGAAAGCCTGCGAAGCCGCCGCACCAGTCGCCGCGCCCAAACTGCGGCAGGAACGACTCTTTGAGCTGCTTCAGACCGTACCCGGTAAAGGCATATTCGGCGCGTTCGCCGTAGCGGAAAAGACCGAAATCCCGGTCTGCCATACTCAGAAACAGCAGAATAGTACCTCCGAAAAAGTGTATGTTAGATTTTGGAGGGGACATTTCTTCCACGAAGTTTCATCGAGTCGTTGTCAAATCAGGCTGCCACCGTCAGGCGACAGGTTCACCGGAAAGGTCTGCCTGATACACCTCAACCGCATCATCCGGTCTGAGTTTGAGGCGATGGGACAGAAAACACTCTATGTCAAAGGCGTATTTCTTGTCATAATCCGCGGTGTAGCGGTAGAGGGGATGCTTGGTGAGATCATATTTGTTGGACAGAAACGGGCGGACGCCGCGAAGCTGCAAGATGCACTTGCCGCCATCCAGCACGGCAAGCTCATCTACGCTCATCAGCTCCTTGCCCAATTTCTGATAGTTCAGCGAATGGGAAACCTCGCGGCCACGGCTCTCGCCGGTGTTATAGCTGTCGATGGTTTCCTTGCCCAGCGCCGCCGCCAGCTCTTTCAGCGTACCGGGTTCCTTTCCACCCAAAAAGATGGAACAGTCCATGTTGCCGATGATCGTATCCGCGCTGTCTTTATACAGGGCTTTAAGCTGGCTCTGTGCCTGCAAGACAAGGCAGCAGGAGATTTCTCTGGAACGGATCGTCGCAACCAGCTTTTCAAGTCGCGGTATCTGCCCGATATTCGCGGCCTCGTCGATCAGGCAGCGGACATGAACCGGCAAGCGTCCGCCGTACACATCATCTGCCTTTTCGCAAAGCAGATTGAAAAGCTGGGTATAGCACATGGAAATGAGAAAGTTAAAGGTATCATCCGTGTCGGACATGATGATGAACAGGGCGGTTTTCCGGTCGCCCAGCGTGTCCAGTTGCAGCTCGTCATAGGCCGTCAATTCCCGCAGCTCCTGAATGTCAAAGGGAGCAAGCCGTGCGCCGCAGGAAATAAGTATGCTTTTCGCGGTCTTGCCGGCACTTAGCTTGAATTTGGCATATTGGCGGACGGCGAAGTGGTCTGGCTTCCGCTTTTTCAGCTCCTCGAACATCAAGTCTACCGGATTTTTGAAGTCCTCATCGTCCTCGCGCACCTCCATCGCATTGATAAACTCAATGAGCGTGGAGAAGTTCTGTTCCTCCACCGGCGCTTCATAGTGGATGTACCCGATAAGGGCGGTATAGAGCAGCGTTTCTGCTTTCTGCCAGAAATCGTCCCCGGCCTTGCCCTCACCCTTGGTGTTGGCGATCAGCGTCGTGACCAGCTTCAAAATGTCCTTTTCCGAGTGGATGTAGGCGAACGGATTATAGTGCATGGACTTCTTGAAGTTCAGGGAATTGAGTATCTTGATCTGATACCCATTCTTTTGCAGAACATGGCCGCAGGAAACCACGATGTCCCCTTTGGGATCGGTGACAACGAAGCTGGTGGGATAGGTTTTTGATGTGCATTGGAGCAGATTGGGCTTCAACCAAAAGCGGGTCTTGCCCGAACCGCTGCCGCCGACGATTAGGACATTTTTGTTCCGCGCCGTTTTTGGGTCTTTGGGGCGGCTGTTCATCGTCAGCCGCTCCGTCTGCGTGAGAATGATGTTGTTCTCAAACGCGGGATCGACGTAGGGCTTGATGTCCTCGGCGGTTCCCCATGAAGCGTTTTGTCAAGTGCTTTTTTGAGTTATTGACGCAAATTATCGTGAAAGTGCGAAAGTGCAAAGTGCAAAGGGTCTGCGTTTTGCACTTTCAGCTTGCGGGTTCGGGTGGCTGCTTCTTCTTGATGAAGTTGTACCATTGACCGCCGACACGCCTTGCGCCTAAAATGCCGCCCATGTTGCGCTTGGCGTTCTGTACCGTCCTCTCGGATATTCCGGCTTCGGCTGCGGCTTTTACAATGTCCTCGCTGGCAAGCTCTTTCCCGTCTGCAAGCAGGTCAAGTATCAGCCTTTCGGCTTGCTCGGTCTTGGTGGCGGTGTTGCCGCCCGCGCCGGACAGCAGCTCGTCGGCGGTTATATCATATTCGCCTATCCACGAAAAGCCCGTTTCCGGGTCAAGGCAAAAGGCAACGGGCTTGCCCTCCGGCGCAAGGGAAGATT
>ERZ772882.1667-NODE-1667-length-22503-cov-3.720643_pt1 | contig 22503 bp, 25 predicted proteins | sample MGYA00580576_ERZ772882 | MGnify/ENA primary metagenome ERZ772882 (study PRJEB29015, sample SAMEA2737658) | human gut metagenome | biome: human gut; feature: human-associated habitat; material: faeces | place: China | collected 2012 ... | reverse complement strand
GAAAGCATGAGCCTGTTTGGACGGAAAAAGAAGGTGCAGAATGGGGACACGGGAGTCCGTACCAAGGATTTCTTTGATTGTATCCTACCGGGAACAATGAAATTCTTCGCCAATTACTACATTGTCGGCGACACCTACCGCTGCGTGTGGGTCATTCGGGAGTACCCGCCTACGACCGAGGAACAGGCGATTCTGGCGCAGCTTGCCGACCGTACCGGGGTCACCCTGCGGCTGTACCACCGCCGGGTCACGCCGGTGGAGGAAAAGCAGATCGTGAACAACGCTGCCCGGAAAAACCGGCTCATGGCGGGAGACCACGACATCACCCAGGCCATGGAGGCGGAGGGAAATTTGCAGGACGTGCAGACCCTTCTTGCTACCATGCGCAACAACCGGGAAATTCTGCTTCATTGCAGTGTGTACATGGAACTGAAGGCCAGAAGCATGGAAACGCTGGAGCAGCTTCAGTCCCAGATCGCCATGGAGCTGACCCGCGCCAAGATCACAGTGGACAAGCTGACCCTGCGGCAGCAGGAGGGCTTTCTGTCTGTGCTGCCCTTTGGCCGGAACCAGTTTGGCGACCAGTATGAACGGGTACTGCCTGCCGGTTCCGTCGCCAATATGTATCCTTTGAGCTTTTCCGGTAAGACCGACCCCAAGGGCTTCTATGTAGGCAGGGACAAGTACGGCACCAATATTCTGGTGGATCTTGACCGCCGCAGCAATGACAAGACCAACGGCAGTGCCCTGATTCTGGGCAACTCCGGGCAGGGAAAATCCTACCTGATGAAGCTGCTGCTGACCAATTTCCGGGAGTCTGGCAAGGCGGTGATCTGTCTGGATGTGGAAGCGGAATATGAGGATCTGACCCGGAATCTGGGCGGCTGTTATGTGGACTATATGACCGGAGAGTACATCATCAACCCATTGGAGCCGAAGGTGTGGTCTGTGGATGCGGAAGAGCCTGACACAGATGAGGAGAGTCCTGAAGCCTTCCGGAAGGTCACCCGGCTGAGCCAGCACATTGCCTTTCTCAAGGACTTTTTCCGCAGCTACAAGGATTTTACGGATGCTCAGGTGGACACCATGGAGATCCTGCTGGAAAAGCTGTATGCCCAGCGGGGCATTACGGATAGCACGGACTTTTCCGCCCTCAGCCCTATTCACTATCCTGTCATGGCGGAATTCTATTGGCTGTGCCAGAAGGAGTATCTGGAATACGACCCCGGCGAAAAGCATCTGTACACCCAGGAGATGCTCCGGGAGATCTGCCTCGGTATCCACTCCATGTGCGTCGGCTCGGAAAGCCGGTACTTTAACGGCCACACCAACATCGTGGACGACAAGTTCCTTTGCTTCGGCGTAAAGGGGCTTATGGACACCAACAAGCGCCTGAAGGATGCCATCCTGTTCAACATCCTGTCGTATATGAGCAATCGGCTGATAGGCATTGGCGACAGCGTGGCTGCTATCGACGAGCTGTACCTGTTCCTGACCAACCAGACTGCCATTGAGTACATCCGCAATTCCATGAAGCGTGTCCGGAAAAAGGATTCCTGTGTGGTGCTGGCGTCTCAGAACATTGAGGATTTCCTGATTCCCTCCATCCGGGAGTTCACAAAGCCCATGTTCTCCATTCCCACCCACCAGTTCCTGTTCTATCCCGGCGCCATCAACCCAAAGGACTATATGGATGCCCTGCAGGTGGATGAGGCGGAGTATGAGCTGATCCGCAATCCTGACCGCGGCGTATGCCTGTACCGCTGCGGCGGGGAGCGGTACTATCTGCAGGTGCAGGGGCCGGACTACAAGGAAGCTCTGTTCGGGAAAGCGGGAGGCCGCTGATGAGCGTAACCGTCGGCGCGGCGCTCAAAAAGATAGCGGTCGCGCTGCTGTCGGACAAAAAGACACTGAAGAAAGCGGCAATGGCGATTCTGGTTGTGATCGTTGCCCTGTTCATGCCCATGGCTGCTATCATCACCGTATTCAGCGGGACCCTGAAACTGGATGTTGGCGCGCTCCAGGAGCAGATCGTGGAGGAGATGTCCGACGGCGACCGGCAAATGCTTCAGCAGGTAGAGGACACCATGAACGCCATCCAGACCGCTCTGCGGGATGCGGATATGCCCAGCCGTGTCCGGGAAGCCCAGGTGCTGTACATCCTTGCCTTATATGACCATTCCGACCAGCCGGGATTTGTGCCTCGGCTGGTCGGCTGCTTTCAGCCAGAGCAGACGGATGACCAGCTGATCGCCGCCGTCAACAATGCCTTCGGAACCAGTATTGTTGCCGAGGATTTTACAAAGTTGGTGGGCAATGTGCGCTCTCAGTATGTGGACACCTCCAACTATGTCTATCCCACCACCAAGAATAATCTGGATCTGGTGCAGTGGGCAATCTCGGCGGAAGCAGCGGGCTGGGGGTATGTGTGGGGAACCTTTGGACAGGTGCTGACAAGGGACACGCTGGCGGCAAAGGCAGCACAGTATCCGGACAATGTGGGCGTCTATGAGGAGTACATCCGCAGTCACTATCTGGGCAGGCGTACTGCCGACTGCGTGGGCTTTATCAAGGGGTACTGCTGGTACGACCCGGAAACGGATTCGGTAAACTATGCCACCAATGGTATGCCGGATATCGGCGCTGACCAGATGTACCGCGCGGCAGCGGAAAAAGGCCCCATATCCACCATGCCGGAGATTCCGGGACTCGCTGTGTGGCATCAGGGACATATCGGCATCTACATCGGAAACGGCTATGCCATTGAAGCTATGGGAACCCGCTACGGTGTGGTGAAGACCCGGGTCGCTGCCCGCAGCTGGACACACTGGCTGAAAATCCCGTACATCAACTACATTGAGGAAACGGAGGAAGACACATGAAACTGAATGCAATCTTTCAGGGCAAACAGCCTGCCATGGAAGAAGCGCCCTGTGAAGTCTGCAAGGTCATCTGCCTGACAGATAAGGAATATGCGTTTTTCAAAAAGCACTTGATGTACGACTATGACTTCCTCCGTAAGAATGCGGATGGGATGGGCTTTCGCAATGGCATCCGGCAGTGCGTTCTGGTTATGGGGGAAACCTCTGAGGACGGTGTGCTGGTGGACAGCAGCGGTTACGGCTATGCCCGGTACACCGCGCCCTTTCTGGGAGCCAGAAGCTACATGGCCTTGCGGGAACAGAATCTGCTGGTGAGCGGGGAACCGAAAAACCTGACAGCGGAACCGGACTTGGTAGGAAACGGCAGCCCTTGTATGTCTATGGGCTGATTGGTTGCTTTTGCTTCCTTTCCGCTGAAATTTTTGTTGCTTACTGTGAATAGCTATTTCCCGTCGCTTGGGGTATGCTTGCTTTGCAAATCAGGAAAGGAGAACAGCCTATGGAAGCGACCCGCAACCTCTGCGCCCAGATCCCCATCTCCCTGCACGACAGGGTGAGGGAAGAAAGGGAATCGCTGGGGCAGTCCCTCAGCGAATACGTTACCCAAATTCTCAGAGAACATTTTGAAGGAGGAAAACCCATCATGACAGCAACCAAGACACTGGCGTTTCAGATCCCGGAGGAGCTGGATCTGCGGATCAAGAAGCATCTTGCCTCGGAGAAGGAGCGCACCGGGAAAAAGGTCAGTCAGCGGGAGTTCATCGTCAGGCTGATTGAGCAGGCGCTGAACGCCTATGAAGCAGTGGGTACCACTGCGTAGTGAATCATCACACATGCCGCCGGGAGATCATCCCGGCGGCACAATTTTTTGGAGGTCAATATGAAAAAGTGCATTATGGTCGGATATGAGGAAGAAAAGCTGCTGGCACTGCGGATGTACGCGGAGCAGCGTGGGGTATCTGTTGAGGAGGAGCTGGCGCAGGCGGCGGAGTCCATGTATCAGAAGGTCGTCCCTGCCAACGTCCGCGCCTTCGTGGACATGAAGGTGGAGAGCCAGAAGTCAAAAAGAAAGGGTAAGGATGCTTCCGCCTCTGCTGTTGAGGACTGAGTGTGGAGGAACGAATCACCCGGGGGAAAGCAATTCGGCTGAAGTGTCTGGATTGCTGCTGTGGAAGCGCCATGGAGGTTCGCTTGTGTGAGTGCCGGAAATGCCCGCTCTGGCGGTTTCGCATGGGACGGGAATCCACGGAGGATGCGCGGGATTTTGATACGGAGAATGTGGGTGAAGTTCCTGCCCATCCGGGAGGACAGGCAAGATGAAAACACGGGCATGCGCAGAAAAATCCGGAGCTCCCAGCCCCTTCTGCACCGCAGTCAGGTGGTGATCCTGCCTGAGAGATCAGAACTTCGGTATTGAGATCGAAATGACGGGCATCACCCGGAGCGCGGCGGCCAGAATCATTGCCGGACATTTTCATTCTTCTGCTGTTCATGTGGGCGGTACCTACGACACATACACAGTGGAGGATAACACCGGACGGAAATGGAAGGTGGTTTCAGATGCCAGCATCAAGTGTCAGTCCCGGGGGGAGCGGACTGCCAGCCGCCTGTACGCGGTGGAGATGGTAACGCCTATCTGCAAGTATGAGGACATCGAGACGATCCAGCAGCTGGTGCGGGAGCTGCGCCGGGGCGGAGCCAGAGTAAACGACAGCTGCGGCATCCACATCCACGTAGACGCGTCCCGGCATGATCCCAAGACTCTGCGCAATATCGTCAACATCATGGCATCCAAGGAGGATCTGCTGTACAAGGCGTTAAACGTGCAGATCGACCGGGAGTGTTACTGTCAGAAGGCCGACCTGCGTTTTCTGGAGGATGTGAACCTGAAGCACCCCAAGTCCATGGCTGAGTTTGAGACCTTGTGGTACAACGGCGATTCCCGGCGGAATGTCCATTACGACTACTCCCGGTATCACGCGCTGAATCTGCACAGTGTGTTCAGCAAGGGAACCATTGAGTTTCGGATGTTCAATTCCACCCTCCACGCCGGGGAGGTCAAAAGCTACATCCAGCTGTGTCTGGCGATTTCTCATCAGGCGCTGATCCAGCAGCGGGCCATGCACACCAGAACCCAGTCGGAGAACGAAAAGTACACCTTCCGCACATGGCTTCTGCGGCTGGGGCTGATAGGGGAGTTCAAAACTGCCCGACAGCATCTGCTGAAAAATCTGGAGGGCAATATCGCATGGAAAGACCCGGCGCAGGCAGAGCGTCAGCGGGAGCGTCTGATGCAGCAGCGGCTGGAGCAGGCACACGCTTCCGCTCCCGATACGGCACAGGAAGCACGACAGGAAATCACAATGGAATACGGATAGGAGGAACTATGGCAAAATTGTATGTTGCCTATGGCAGCAATCTGAATAAGGAGCAGATGCGCTACCGCTGCCCCACGGCAAAGTTTGTGGGGACAGGAATTATTGAGGGCTATGAGCTGCAATTCAAAGGAGCGCTTCATGGCGCCTGCGCTACCATTGCGCCAAAGGAAGGCGCTGCTGTTCCGGTGGGGATCTGGACGATCCAGAAGCCGGACGAAAAACGTTTGGATCTCTATGAGGGTTCTGTAATCGGGGGAAAGGCGCCTGCACTTCTCAAGAAACTCAGCCTGAGAGATTTGCGCGACGAACACGTCGGAAGAAGGAAAAGCCTCTGCGCTACCGCAAAGTAGATAGTCCACGCTTACATGGAATAAACGGGCAATTGTGATTATCACATCGTAAGACGGCATACATCTTCCTGACTCATACTGGGAAATCATGGAATCACTGACATGCAGTTTTTCGGCCAATTCCTTCTTTTTCCACCCTTTATCCTCACGGAGTGATATCAGACGTTCTGCAAATGTTTGCATGGTTTCCCCCCTTTTATGCTTTCCGAACTGTAGCTTAAGTATCATACAATATTTTTGTTGAGATTTCAGGAAACCGAAGAAATACAATACATATCAGATGAACAATGTAGTAATTCTACGGAACACGGCAAAAAACATGCTTATTACTAATTTTTTGAGATTTTGTGTTGCAGAATTGATGTTGGATTGTCTTATATTATGTGAGTTCAATGGCAGTATAGAACATACATAGAGGAGATTTCCATTGTACCAGAAGAAGCATAAGTCCCAGACGGAGTTAGCGGCAGCCTTCTACGAAACATACAAGAAACGGATATACCAGATCGCACGGTATCTTTCGCCCGATGAAGATGCATGCAGTGAGCTGGTACAGGAAACCCTTTGCGCGTTACTGGATCATCTGGATTTGCTGGAGAGTCTGCATCCTGAGCAGATTGAAGTGTATATTGCGAGGACAATGCACAACATTAAAATCAATGCATATAGGAGGTCTAAGAAACTGTCTTTTGTCAGTTTCGAGGAAATGGACTCACAAAATCTATCAGGGAACTTGGATGAACAGATGGAGAATATGACGACGCATTTGGAGGTACTCCATCTCATGGAAAAGCTGTCGTTGGAGGACAGATTGCTACTGCGCGGGAAGTACATTGAAGGGAAATCGGCTCAAGAACTTGCAGAAATGCTGGGGTGCAAGCCGGATTCCATTCGCATGAAGATGCTGCGCGCTAGAAGGCGGGCTTTTCATATTTTGCAGGAAAGGTAAGGTTTGTATCGGTGGACAACGAGATTCAAGACAAGTACATGGACGCAGTCCTTGCTATGCTAATGGACGAATACGCTGAGGCAGAAGCTGAGATGCTTTTACAGAACAGCAAAGATGAGATTCCAGAAGTAGAGATGCCAGAGGAACTGGACAGGAAGTGTCAGGCACTGATCCGAAAGAAATTTGTGCGGAAAAAGCGCCAGCATGCACTTGAGGCTTTGGGGAGAGCTTCCAAATGGGCTGCGGTCCTCACAATTATACTGCTGGGCACATTTTCTGCTCTGTTTTTGACGGTGGATGCAGTCCGAACGCCTGTGATTAACCTTTATCTAAAGAATATGGGGAATCATTCGGTCTTAACCATTGGACAACCGAGTCAGCAGTCCATGCAGGAAAGTCTGGGAGACGGATTCACAGATATTCTGGTTAGTAAATTGGCGGAATTGCTTCCAGCAGGGTACACTTTAGACGAAGGGTACTTCGATGAAAACGGTGTCGGCTTTGCATGTTTTACAAACCGGGAGAAATCGGATATTAACCTCAACATTATGAATGGCAATTCCTTTTATGCGGTGGGCACAGAAAATTGTGATATATGCGAGAGGCTTTCAGGAGAGGGAATCGAGGGTTACTACATAGAGAAGGGAGATCGAAAATCAGTGGTATGGCTGAATAATTCCGAAGGCAAAATCTACACATTGGCATCAGGCGCTTTAGGAAAGGACAGCCTTCTGCAAATTGCAAACACATTACAAGGGCTTGAAGACACAAATTCATAATAATGATCAGAAAGGAAATCTTATGAAACGTTTTGCTTCTTTTTTGCTCGCTTTTGTTCTGGTTTTTTCCATGGCAATTCCTGCATTTGCCACAGAGAATCCGCAGGTACAGCGTAGATTTAAGCATATTATTAGCTTTGGCACCAGCATTACGTACGGAGACTGGGGAATTGCCACATGCAGTTCGTCGGTCATAATTGATTCAGGATATAAGGTTAGTTTGACGCTGACGCTGCAGAAATCGAGTGGAAATGATGTCTGGGAAGACGTGGAATCCTGGTCTTCAGAAGGAAATGCGGGAGCCGCGATTTCGGAGCGCCGTGCGCTTTACAGTAAATATAGCTATCGCGTTAAGGCTACAGCCACAGTGTATGACCTGAATGGGAACTGGATTGAAAGCGAGACCCAAATTGACTACTGACTTGCGATACGCCACCATTCTGCCGGATACGGCATTTCTGTGTGCTGCGGTGGTCGATTACTATTATTCCTGTGCTATAACCAATACATCCCTACCAAAACACTGACCCAAGACCCCGTGATGCATATATAGACGTTTCCCTCGAAAGGCGTCCATGAAAAATCCCTCATGCCGGTTTCGAAAGCCTTGGCGACCCCTTTTTAAAACGCGAACAGCGCAGGCGATTTCCAAGTCGCCTGCGCTGTTCTTTCCTGTGACACCGTTCTCCAACTTCCGCTATCAAAACATGACGGATATTGGAGAGCGGTGTCGTTTCTATTTGCTTTGTTCGGCAAGATTTTGCCAACAGTGTACTAAAAAGCAGAAATTCTCTGATTTGCACGAGAAATCATCGGTATTCTTACCCCCAATTCGTGCGCCTCCTTCTGAAATTTGAACTAACTTGTCAAATTTCAATTCTAAGGAGGTCTGCGTTATGGCAGATAAGGAAAAATATGTGATCAAAATTCAGGGGCAACTAGTGGAAGTGTCCCCGGAAGTTTACTATGCTTATTTTCATATGGAGCGGCAGGAGCGCTGGCAGGAGGAGAAACAACAGGAACACGGGGTTATGTCCTATGATGCTTTGGATAACGCTGAAACGGTTGGGCAAGAAAATATTGCGGATGCTGGCAGCCCCGGATTGGAAGAAAACATAATTGCTGAGGAGCTTCGGAGCAGGGTTCGACATGCTGTGGCAGCACTTCCCAAGGCAGAACGGGAGCTTATTCAGGCAATCTATTACGAAGGGCTGAGTGAGCGTGTGTATGCGAAACAGCACGGGATCAGCCAGAGAGGAGCCAATAAACAGCGCAGAAAAATCCTGTCGAAGTTAAAAATGTTTTTAGATTTTATGGGAATTTTTTGACTTTTTGTTCTCAGAAGTTTCTTAAAACCGGATAAGTAGTGAGGGAAACTTTCCTGAAACGTCAGGAGAATCCGTCATGAACCTTGTCAATTACATATCCAGAAGCGGAAATACATCCGCTGGTGTGCCATGCAAAGACAGAGAATTGGCAAGCGACATTGAAAAATGCGCGATGACCCACCTGTGCAGTCTATCTGCATCAATGCGGCAAGGAAGGTGGTTAGCGGGTCCGTTGGTTCAGAAAACAGGCCGTGGCCGACCTGTCTCGCGATGACAGCACCAGTGTTGGTACTCCTGCCCAGCCACAGCTACACGCAATGGGGGCAGCTCGGAGAGATCCTCGGAGGGGTGAAAGTCCCGTGACGCGCAGCCAAGCGCGGTTTCCGTTTCTGCCCTCGCCTGGGGAAGTAGTGTCGGAATACAGGCAATATGTTCAATCAAATTTCAGAAGGGTGCCGCCCTGCTGTATCAAAATAGATGCGGCAGGGCGGCTTTTTAAGGAGAATTCAATGAATGCCAATGTGAATTATTGCAGCGTCATTATCCTGCTGCGTCAGCTGGTGGCAGCAGGTCACTGCACAAAAAAGGAAGCCAACAGAATCGCTGCTCGGATCGCAAGAAAGACCGGTGCAGACCTGATTCTTTCTATATAAAATTATCGAATTAACACTAGCTATTCCGGAAAAGGTGTGGTAATGTGTGTTGCTAATAAGGGGGTGAAGGAACGACAACGGCAAGGGGTAACCTGGCGAGAAAGCAGATTTTCATACCAGCTAATGTGCCGGAGGAAGAAATCGTCCTGCGGGTTGCGGCTTACTGCCGCGTCAGTACGGACTCCGACGACCAGATCAACAGCTTCACTGCGCAGAACAGCCACTACATGGAAATGATCACTGCCCATGACCGGTGGGAGTTGGTGGACATCTATGCAGATGAAGGCATCACCGGAACTTCCGCGAAAAAGCGGAAGGATTTCCAGAGACTGCTTGCAGACTGTCGGAATGGACGAATCGACAAGGTGCTGGTGAAGTCCATATCCCGATTCGCGCGAAATACCACCGAGTGTCTGGAGGCTGTCCGGGAACTCAAATCCCTTGGGATCAGCATCTTCTTCGAGGAACACAACATTGATACCAGGATGGTGTCCAGCGAGATGCTGACGGCGGTGATTGCCTCCTGCGCTCAGGCGGAGAGCGAGTCCATATCCCGAAATATGCGGTGGAGCGTTCAGAAGCGAATGGAGAGCGGCACGTTTAATACCTGCCGCGCGGCGACTGGATTCCGACTGAGTGAGGATGGCCTCCGGATCGCTCCGGAGGAAGCACCTGTAATCTATGGTATTTTTGCGGATTACCTGCAGGGGAAGAATTCCAGAGAGATTGCGGAGAGACTGAACGCCGAGAATGCACTTGGAAGGGTGTGGAATCGACAGACGATCGACTACATGCTGAAAAATGAGCGCTATGCGGGGAATGCATTACTGCACAAAAGATATAATACAGATAGCTTTCCGAAAAAGACGAAAGTAAACAGGGGAGAGCGCCCCATGTATTATGTGGCGAACAGCAACTCGGCTATCATTGAACAGGAGTTGTTTGACCAGGCAACAGAACTGCGAAAGGCTCGCAGAAAACCAGCAATTCAGGGACAAGCCAGATTCCTCGCAAGAAGATTGCGCTGTGGCTGCTGTGGCAGCTTACTTAGATCAAAGCAGGTCGGGGGGATATGGTACTGGGTTTGCAGGACGCATGAGGAATCTATTAAAGCGTGTCCGCTGTTCCCGGTTTCCGAGACCGAAATATTTGGCGCTTTCCTTCGGCTTCACTTTAAGCTGAGAAACCACCCGGAAGTGCTTTATTTCCTGTTAAAGCAGGAACAGAGAATCCGGAACCGTCGGATGCTTTGGAGTCCTGCAGCCATTGAATTGAACAAGGAAATATCCGATATTTTAGATCAGAGTCACACACTATCCTTGCTGAACAGGCAGGGGATGGTTGACCCTGATATTTTTATAACCAAAAACAATCAGCTGGCAGAGCAGCTCCGCCAAGCTAAGCAGCAGAAAATACGGCTTCAGGAATTAGAGAGCAGCGAAACCATTGACGCAACACGGCAGACGCAGGAAGCGCTGCTGGCAGGGCCGGAGATTCTGGATGCCTTCGATGAGGAACTGTTCTGCGAGCTGATTGACAGAATCACAGTGCAGAGTAATACGCAAGTCCGCTTCCGGCTGAAAAACGGGCTGGAGCTGACGGAATCTATGGAAAGGACGGTGAGGTGATGGGTACAAAACGAAAGCTGCCATTTGGCTATAAAATGGAATCAGGGAGAATCGCTGTTGACGCTACGGAAAGCCACTGGGTGTCCCACCTGTTTTCCAGATACAATAATTGGCATGACCATCACCCCCTTTCGGGTGGTGTGGCTAACCGCCTGCCGTTGTGCAGCGCCCGGTTCTCGAAAGAACCACGTTTATTCTACCAAAATGTGACATAGAAGTCAAAACATATTTTCGATATGCCAGCTGTTTTCACGGCTGGCTTTTTGTTTTTGGAGGTGTGTACCGAATCAGGAGACAAACGAATTAACCATGGGCAGCTTATTCGATGGAATCGGCGGCTTTCCTCTGGCTGCGGTGCGGAATGGCATCCGACCGGTGTGGGCAAGCGAAATTGAAGTCTTTCCTATCGAGGTGACAAAGCTGCGGTTCCCCAATATGGTTCATGTCGGGGACATCACAAAGCTCAATGGTGCAGAGTTGCCGCCAGTAAATATCATATGTGGGGGCAGCCCATGTCAGGATCTCTCAGTGGCCGGAGCCAGAGCCGGTCTGGCCGGTGCGCGCTCCGGCCTTTTTATGGAACAGGTCAGACTTGCAAAGGAGATGAGAAATGCAGACGAATTACGAGGCAGAACAGCTATCGATATACGACCCCGATTCATGGTGTGGGAAAATGTTCCCGGAGCCTTCTCCAGCGGAACACCAAAAGGAGAAGACTTCCGGTGTGTTCTCGAGGAGATCGCCCGAATTAAGGTCGGTGGTGTTTCAATCCCTCGACCTTACCCCTGGCCATGGCAATCTGCTGGGCGAATCATACTGGGAGCTAATTTCTCCCTGGCGTGGAGATGCCTCGACGCTCAATACTGGGGTGTCCCCCAGAGAAGAAAACGGATCTTCCTTGTCGCGGATTTTGCAGGAAGATCCGCCGAAAAGATACTATTTGACCAGGAAAGCTTGCTTGGGTATCCTGCGTAGAGCTGTTGAACGGGGAAAGGAACTTCCTGAAAAGCTGAAGCGGGCGCTGGAGATTCAAGCTGGTCTCGTTCTGCCGGATGGCAGACCCACGAAACTGGAAGCCTACCATATCAACCAGAGGGACGAGGGGATCGACCTTCACGGCGTATCCGGAGCGTTGATGGCGGCCAGCAATATGCAGATGCAGACCTTCGTCACCCAGCCGGATGGGGAGAAGAATGAAGGCTGCGACGGAGCAATTCGGCCCATTGCGTTCGCAGCGAACCAGAGAGACGAGGTTCGGGATCTGCACGATGTTGCCGGTGCGCTGGGCGCACAGCCGGGTATGAAGCAGCAGACATTTATTGCTGCTGGCTTTTCCGCAGGCCAAGGCAGTAAGGCCGGAGGTGTTGGCTATCAGGAGGAATGCGCACCGACCCTGAAGGCGTCTGACAGCGGCACAAATATGGTACCGAGCGTTTTATGCCTAAACGATCAGGGCGGCAGCGTCATGGATTGTTCCGAAGACGTGAGCGGGACGCTCCGTGCTCAGGAGCATGAACACCAGCCGCTGGTCTACGAGAACCACGGCATAGATGCCCGCTATGCCGGCCCTCACAGGGTGGCACCTACCATGTCCGCACGGTATGGCACTGGAGGAAACAATGCTCCGCTTGTGGAGCAGGATACATCCGTTTACTGTATCGTCGGCAATGCCATTGACCGTCAGCCACAGAACGGTGGTAATGGGATCGGGTATCAGAAAGACATTGCCTACACCCTGACGGCAACAGATCACCACGCAGTCTTCAGTCGCCAACGGGTGGATGTGTTCACAGAGAACGAAGTGGTCAGCACGGAAAGCGCCCGGCAGCACAAGGATGCCACAGATCTGGTAGCGCAGCCTTATCAGGATGCGGTTGGCACGCTGGTTCGGTCAGACCATAAGGGCATCAGCAATCAGTATGTCAGCGACGATAAGTGCATTGTGGAGAGCCATAACCTGATTCGCCGCCTGACGCCCCTTGAGTGCGAGCGCTTGCAGGGTTTCCCAGACGGTTGGACAAACATCCCAGGGTCATCAGATTCCGCCCGTTACAAAGCCCTGGGCAACAGTGTGGCGATCCCCTGCGTGGAGTACGTTATGCGGGGAATCACGATTGTCCTACGGCCTGAGTGCAGGAGGCAGAGGAGTGGAGGAGTAATCCGATTGTGAGAAGATGGACGGTCAAGATGTCTGGTTGCGAATAGAAAACACATATGTTAATACGGGAATAAGTGGTTGCTCAATAAATGCAGCTTTTTACCGTGAAAAGGAGAAAATATGTTGCGGGACAAGTAGCTCTCGTGCAGTATACCCAACGTTTTGATTGTAAAGATTCAGGGCGAATTCTAAGCGACGTTGTAAAGAAACTTCATTTACAAAACCGGCTTGCCTAATAATTTCAATGGTGTTCGTTAGATGCATACACTCTGTCGTCAGTCTGGATACTTCATGGCTGATCTGAGCCTCGGTTACGGATTGTGGAGTAGAATATTGCAAGAACCAATTTCTCAGAGTGCTTTCTGAGATGTTCAGTTCTTTACTGATTGCGGTTACCGACTTTCCGGCGTTATGCAATTCTATTGCTTGCGCTTTGGTCTCTGGTTTGCAGTTTATGTACATGATTATTTCCTCCATTTCTATTCTAGGGGATATATTATGATAGTGCAAAACGGCAAGGTAAAAAAGTCGGCTGGCATACAATTGCCAGCCGACTTATCAATAGCTTTCGATTATATTTTGCTGATCAGGTATCTCAGCGTACTTCTTTATCAGTTCTTCTATTTCCGCAATCAAATTTTTTTTATTGCTTACACTTGTTCTTTCCAGATCCCTAAAATTCATGCTGATTATTCTTAACATAAAGCCGAGATCCCAGTGCATATTTTCACTAAAACTTTTCAACTGTCCGTTGGTACTTTTGATATTATACTCTGATGCAAATTGAAATCCAGAGAGGATATCATTAAGAATCTCTATATTATCTCTGTCAAAAGAGCTTAAGCGTTCCAGCACTTCTTCTTTCGATTCTATCTCGGCTGCTACAGCTTCCTTTTCAGTAATCGAATAGAATTTGTGCAAGTTCAAAATCCTTACAGTTTCATCGATTAGCGAAGAATTTTCTTCATCAGAAATTTGAACGACATCACCGTAGTATTTAACTTTCAGGACATAATACAGAATGCAATAAACAAACACATATGGACATGCATCAATCTTACATTCCAGAATTGCATTCATCGTACTTTCGGGCAACTTGATCTTAATAGATTGGGCAGCTCTATCATTCCTTGTCTTGTGATACCAATGATTGAACGGAATCCGCTCATCCTCAATCTCTTCCGGTGACAGTGCTTCATTTGCATTAATGCGTTGATTAAGCTGCCGAAGAGAGATTCCGACATCTTGGATAAGGGCATTAATCTCGGCAATAAGGCTCTCTGGAATTGGAAGAGTTCGCTCTACAGTATCATAGTTTACAAACCAAAGCTGATCTTCAATTTCTTTTGCAGAATAGCGAACCTTTAATGTGCTGTAGATTCTTTCTGCCAGCTGCGCTGTATTTTCCTCTCCTCCGGAAATATACTGGAGAATCATGTACAACTCACGGGTATCTATGGTCTGTATATTTCCACTCTCAAGCTTGGAAATATATGCTGGACTTTTGCCGATGTGCTCTGCAAGTAGCTTAGCCTGAATTTTATTCTGAAGACGAATACTTCTTAGTATTTCGGTGAGTTCCGGGGTTACAACGGCACGTGGCATATGATAACTCCCCTCCTGTCTAGATATGTCTGTATATTACCACCTCAATCCAAATAATTCAAGTCGTTTACTTGAATAGTAAAAAGTAAAATATTTTACTCAACCTCTTGAAAAGATATTTAATTTGTGTTATACTCCAGTTAGGCGAAAAGCGGCAAGATACATATCTCCGTTTCGTACTTGATAATGACTGGAGGTGAAGAGCAATGGCAACAAATCCCCCCAAGGGCGACGGCAAAAGAAACGGTGCTGTCAGAGAGCGCTCGCAGACCTACAACCCCAAGACGGACAAATGGGTCAAACGCGACACGAACACCGGCCGCTTCATGGATGTGAAGCAGGACGGAACCCCGTTCAAGGGTGTTCGTAAAGAAAAGTAAGTGATGCCGGCAAGTAGCTGGGGCAGTATCTGCCCCGGCTACCCAACGCATTCATTAGATATAGATCCTGGTATGGGAATAAGCAAAAAGGATTCCAGAAAAGAGGTGTAGCGAATTTATGACCCGTAAGTCTAATCGCGGTCCTGATCCTTCGGAGCTTACATTGCGCATGCTATGTGCCAACGCTGCTGGCAGGTGTCAGTTTGAAGGATGTAATAAGCCCGTATTTTTTGATGGTCTAACATTGAGGGAGTTTAACAAGTCCAATGTTGCCCACATTGTATCATCGAGTTCCAGTGGTCCTCGGGGTGACGTTCTCCGTTCTCATCAGCTTTCTGATAAGCTCTGCAATCTCATGCTTCTCTGCCCTGATCATCATAAGCTGATAGACGATTTTCCCAACTCATATCCAGAAGCCGACCTATTAGAAATGAAGCGCAAGCACGAGGAAGCCATCGCCACTCAGTGCGGCTTGATTTATAAGGAACCTTCCGAAGTACTTATGGTCAGCTCACCAATCAAGGGCCGTACTCCAGTGACAGTTAACTTCAATCAGTGTGCAGATGCAGTCATGCCCGAAAAAAGAGTTGCCTCGGTTCGAGGGCAGCGGATTAAAGTTGAAATTGAAGAGGATTATCATTCTCCCGGTTATTGGGAAAGTGCGGTCCGTGCATTAAATCGCAGATTTGGCTTAACTGTAAGCGCTATTTTGGAAGAAGATCCAAATGCACACTTTTCGGTATTCCCGCTTGCCCCCATGCCATTGATTATGAAGCTAGGTTATATGATTGGTGACAAAGCACGTGCTGATGTCTTCCAGTTCTCTCGTGCATGTGACTCCTGGAATTGGAGCACCAAAGAACAGACTAATAGTTTTTCTGCAAAAAAGCAAGTCGTTCGCGACGGTGGTAGGATCGCCCTGGTGTTTTCTCTGACTGCCGATATTGCAACTACACGCATTACTGAGGTATACGACGCAGATATCCTATATTTCATCCGAGCAGCTCGTTTCGGTGTGGATTGTATCCAAAGTCCCGCAGATTTGGCCGCATTCTGGAGCATCTACCAGTCCACTTGTGATGAAATCAAAAATACATATCCGGAAGTCCAGAAGATAGGTGTATTCCCTGCAATGCCCGTATCTGCAGCCTTTGAGGTTGGCCGCAGGTATATGCCAGGAGTGTATCCAAGATTCAGAATTTATGATGACTACAACGGTTTCTTTGAAACCATTACGATCGGAGGTAAAGAGAATGACTGAAAAAGAAAAGCAGCTTAGCATTTGGCTGAGCCAGATTGCCGACGAATTGAATATCACTCCCACCATGCTTGATAAAGCGGTTAAAAGCTACACTGCTGTGGGGACATGGCTTTCCGACGGCATCCCCTACAATGTCAAAATTACGCCGCAAGGATCTATGAATCTTGGAACGGTAGTTCGTCCCATCACTGAAAAAGATGAGTATGATGTCGACTTGGTATGCCTTTTGAAGAATGGCGGCATGTTGCCACTGGGCCGTGTTAAAGGTCTTGTTGGAGATCGTTTAAAGGCTCATGGAACGTACAAACAGATGCTCCAAGAAGAAGGAAAGCGATGCTGGACTATGCAATATGATGAGTTTCACATGGATATCCTTCCGTGTGTGCCCAGAAACACATATTACATAGAGCCATATTTGACTGCAATTAAGTTGACCCACAAGAATGAATGGGGTGGTTATGAACCCCGTTTTAGCGATCCGTATGCATACCATGCGTGGTTTGAGGAACGGATGAAGGACATCCTCCACATTGAAAAAAGCCACTATGCAGCTAGGAATAATGTAGACATTGCCAAGGTTCCAACCTACAAAATTCGTACTCCACTGCAAAAGGCAATTCAATTACTGAAACGCCACCGGGACATTGCTTTCCAAAACAACAATGAGGATGCCCCCATCTCCATTATCATTACTACACTTGCGGCCATTTCTTATAATGGTGAGTCCAGTGTATATGAAGCGTTGTGCAATATCATCAACAAGATGCCACAATTTATCGAAGTAAGAGGAACTGAATACTGGATTGAAAATCCCGTTATGCACGAAGAAAACTTTGCTGACAAATGGAACGAAGTACCCAACAAGCGGACAGCGTTTATGTGCTGGATTCAAAAGGCAAAAAAAGATCTGATTACAGATCCGCTGAGTTGCTTTGGGCAGGATGGCATTGCTAATCAGTACAAGCAGGTTCTCGGTAAAACACCTGTCGAACGTGCTGCTTGTGCGATAGGAAATGCTACCCGCACTGCACGTGAAAATGGCAATTTGTATATCAATGGCCTGACTGGTGGCATAACCACAACTCCAACGGAGAAGAGCAAACCAGTAAAGGAGCACACGTTTTTTGGCAAATAAAAACTTCATTCCCAAGAGAAAAATCCGCTTATTCGATCAAATGATGACGCTAAGAGTCTCGTATCCCTCAGCGTCGTGTGAACTTCGCAAGGGCACGTTGTACTGGCGTGGGAAAGTGAAGCCAACTCCACTTTCTCGAGAGTACAATGTAACGTTGACATATGATGAAACACAAGCACCGAAAGTATGGGTTAGCGGCGAGGACCTTCAAAAAATCGATGACGAAGATTTTCCCCACAACTATGGCGTTGATTCCGAGAATAATATGGTTCAGATTTGCTTATACCGTCACCGTGAATTCACTAAGGATAAGTTTCTGGCAAATACCATTATTCCATGGACTGTCGAGTGGCTTTATTTCTACGAGATATGGCTGGCAACTGGGGAATGGTGTGGCGGAGGAGAACATCCGGGCGAATCTGAATAGTACCTCACTTGTTAGGTGGTATGATACGATGTCTAACAAATGGGGGATACTGCGCAGGAGGTAGCTGGCTGCAACGTAAGTATTTTCAACTTGCAATTGCCATGATCTTCCTGATCAATGTATTGTCTGTAGCGTTTATTTTTACACTGTCGCAAATTCCAATATTACAGGATTTGTTTACGGGAGGCTGTGGGATCGGACGTTGCCCTTTTTACCGTCTCAGAAAGTTTGTATGGCAGTGCGTTCGCACATGGGTAATGAAATTACGATCCCCAAAATGAAATACCATACCTTAAGTCCTTGATGCTAAGATAACATGTCGAAACTTGCGAACGAAAGTTGCGTGATTTTTGGGGATTTGCAGGTATGGACGGCCCCCAATGCCTGCATCTAAAGTGTTGAACAGACACATGTTTACCCGACGCTTTAGATGCAACTTGGAAAAAGTTGCGTCTAAAGTGATTTTTGCGGGTAATTATTGAAAATATACTTGATAATTGTTTGATTCTCTCAGGTAAAATGTTAACACGTTTTTTAGCCATTCCATAGATGCAAAACCCTTTGATACGCTTTTTGAACAGGCTCAGCCAGATACGACGATGATATTCGCAGCGCCCTTTTTGGTTTCGGTCAGAATTTAGGGTCTATCTGAAAACCGGAAATATGACCAACAGCAGGCGGAAAAGACCCGCTGTTTGGGCATGTTGACGGTTTTCAGATAGACCCTAAAAAAATGCACAGCTTTTATAGAGTTTTCAGAAAGTTATCATATGTGAATCAGCCGGGATTTTTGTGGCGTAACAGCCGTAAGAATTCCGGCTTTTTCTTTTTCAAAAAGGGCACTGACCTTTCAGCACCCTTTTCCCAGCCGTTCTCCTTTTTAGGGAGGACGGCTTTTTTCATTTTCTTAGAACAATATCCCGCGCCTGAAAAAGGGTGCTAGGGGAAATGGAGGTTAAAATTGAAGAATCCGAACAAAGCAAATTCCAAGCCAAACAGAACCAGACCGGAATACCGTTCCCACACTGGGCTTCCCGCCCAGACGGAGAAGCCCATCTGTACAGCGTCACTATTGTGCGAGGGATGTCCCTTTCCCGGTCACGGCTTTCTTTGTCAGGGCGTGGACGGGGAGTGTATGCGCACACGATTGATGAAACTTTCCGAGAAGGAGGACACCAAATGAATATGCCATTTCCCAGCCGTGAGCAGGTGGAGTCTATCCGAAAGAATTACCCACCCGGCACGCGCGTTATGCTGAACAACATGAATGACCTATACTCCCCGGTAGAACCTGGAACGCGAGGCACCGTTCGGTATGTGGACGATGCCGGTCAGATCGGCGTTGCCTGGGATAATGGACGCAGCCTTTCACTGATTCCAGGTGTGGACAGCTTCCGAAAGCTGACCCAGCAGGAAATTGCCCAGGAACAGGCTATGACAATGGAGGAGATGAAATTGTGAGTATACGGCAGATTACCAAGGAACAGCTCCGCCGGATGGGAGATCGGGAGGGGCTTGTCCTCCAAGGCTGCGGCGGCGATCCTCAGGAATGGCTGGATGGTATCAATGAGATTCTGACAAACGAAGGCATCCTCAAAAAGGGCGCCGGATTCGAGGAAGCCTATACATTCCAGCATGACGGCCTCACCTGCCTGCTGTTTCCCTTCAAGGAAAATATGGAGCTGGATATGGGAAAGCTTGCCGTATGGCGGTTGGCTACCCATTCTACCTTCGGCGGCACCTGGCTGTCCGACCACGTTCCCAATCGTCTCGGCGGTTTCGTGCAGATTCAGGAACAAAAGGAGCCTGATTGTGTCAAGCTGGATTGCCCTCTCATTGGCACTGACGGAAATATCTTTCATCTTATGGGCATAGCCTCGGAGACGCTTCGAAAGAACGGGATGCAGGAGCAGGCAGAGGAAATGCGTAACAGAATTTTCCAATGCCAGAGCTATGATTCCGCTCTGAGCATTATCGGGGATTATGTGAATATTAACTTCATTCTACCAGAACCGGCAAGCCGTGTCTACTTTTTTATGCTCTTTTCAATTTGCGCAATTTATTATAATTGATGCGGAGCAGTTTGTGCGGGAAAAGTGCGCTATCTTTCTGATTCTCCCGGAAGAGGATGCCACCAAGAACTTTGTGGCCAGCCTGATGATCCAGAACCTTGCCCGGGAACTGTTTTCCGTAGCCAATGAGCATGGCGGCAGGCTTCCCAAGCAATGCGACAATTGTTTTCATGGGATTGCGAAGGAACAGATACACTGAATTTTTCAGGTTCTGGAAAAACGTGTTTGTGTAGACGGGGATCATAATCATACATACTGCGAACACGGGCAAAACCAGATGATTACGGGAAGGAGAACCACAAGGAGATATTTCCACCAATTATATTGCAGGTGACGCCTCATGTTTCTGCCTCCGTGATAATGTGGGAAACAAGATGAAACCGGTAGGTGTTCCCACTGGTAAGCAAGATTGTTCCGACAGGGATGTACAAACGTCGCTCATCCACCTGGACTTCCAGACAGTCCAGATCCATGTAGCGAATGGATACGCCGAAAACAGACTGGACGGTGCCATAATAGGTGGAAAATCGATGTTTCGTCAGGCGAAGCAAGTTCTGACGGAAAAAGTACACTAAGTTATGAGGTGCTTCAGTGAAAAAACTTCATTTGATTTGTAATTCTCATATTGACCCTGTGTGGATGTGGGACTGGGAAGAAGGTCTTGGAGAGGCAATTTCAACTTTTTACCAGGCGGAGCAATTTCTTCGGGAGTATGATTATATCTTCAACCACAATGAAGCTCTGCTCTACGAGTTCGTGGAAGAAAAAGACCCGGAGTTGTTCAAGGCAATTCTGGAACAGGTAAAAGCGGGGAAATGGCACATTATGGGAGGTTGGTATCTGCAGCCGGACTGTAATCTGCCCTCCGGGGAAGCCTTTGTCCGGCAGATATCCTTAGGCAGAAGCTACTTCCAGGAGAAATTCGGGATCCGTCCCACCACGGCCATCAATTTTGACAGCTTTGGCCATTCGGTTGGATTGGTACAGATTCTGAAAAAGTGCGGCTTTGATTCCTACCTGTTCTGCCGCCCCATGCCCGAGATGCTGGCGCTGCCCGCCCGGGAATTTGTCTGGGTTGGGAAAGACGGCAGCCGTGTCAAAGCGTCCCGGGTGGAGGATGAATCCATTTATTGCAGCGGCTTCGGAACGGCCCTGACGGATATTCAGCGCAAAGCCGCTGTCTGCGAGGACTCGGATGTGGGAGTAGCGCTCTGGGGCGTGGGGAATCACGGTGGGCTTCCCTCTCGTAAAGATTTGAACGATGTACCTCACTTCATTCAGAATGCTGGTTACGAGGTGGTACATAAGGTATATGAGGATGTAACCAGCAAATTTGATGTTCAGTTCGTGGCCATGGACGCGGGATATAAGACCCCTTGGATTGCAAAGAAGACTTTGGATGATGGAAAAATCCCGGTTCTCCCCTATACAAGATATAAAGGCAGCAAAGAAGGATACCGCCCCTGGGACTACAAATACGATCCAGTAAAAGATGTGTTCACCTGTCCCCACGGTCAGGAGCTTCGCCATACCACAACAGACCGAGACGGGAAAAGAATCTACCGCAGTACTCCGAAATACTGTGTCAATTGTCTCTCCAAATCCTACTGCAAGGCAAACGAGAAAGGGCAAAAGGTATTCACAACCCACATCTGGCAGGAATACCTGGACATTGTGGAGAGCATCCGAAAGACTGACTTAGGCAAGCAAATTTACGCCCAGCGAAAAGAAACCATTGAGCGGGTCTTTGCGGATGCGAAAGAAAAACACGCCATGCGTTATACACACCACCGAGGCTTGGCCGCAGTTACCAGATGGGTCAGGCTCAAGTTTGCTGCCATGAATCTGAAAAAACTGGCCCAATGGAGTTGGAAGGACTCCATGTTCTCGCTACTATTCGTCCGTTGTTGCCCCATCTACAAGAATGCCCCCACTTTCGCTTATTGAAAGTGAGGGTTATTTGACAGACTGAGCCCCCCGGCAATTACTTGCCGGGGGGCTGATAGTCAGGGCAGAAGATGTGCGTAATAATGACAGAAGTGGCTGTCGGAGTTTCCAGCGTAGCTTTCCCGGAACAGGGCTTTCGCTCTTTCCCGGTCGCCTTCGTAGAGCTTTACCAGACCCAGCAGGTACTGGTAGTAGGCCCGACGGGCAATGGCGGGGTCCTGTGCAAAGGAGATGAAGAAAGGCGTGGTGGAGAAGAAGCCATTGTCTTTCCGGTCGAGGTTGAAGCTCCAGTCCCGCTTGGCGCGGGCCATGATGTTCCATGCCTTTTGCTGCAGGCCAAGGGCTTCGGCACAGAGCGCCTGATAGTAGGGCAGCTCCCGCAGGTGCATGTTGCTGAAGAACTCAACTTCGATATCCAGAATCATCCGGTAAATGGACTGGGCATCCTCTTTCTTCCCCATATGCTCCAGACACTCGGCCATATGGAACTGATAGGGGACGTACTTGCAGCGGTTCCAGATGCCGGAGCCGAGGCTCTTGGGCAGGGTAAGCGCCTTTTCCAGCAGCTCGT
>ERZ772882.1661-NODE-1661-length-22544-cov-8.240429_pt1 | contig 22544 bp, 18 predicted proteins | sample MGYA00580576_ERZ772882 | MGnify/ENA primary metagenome ERZ772882 (study PRJEB29015, sample SAMEA2737658) | human gut metagenome | biome: human gut; feature: human-associated habitat; material: faeces | place: China | collected 2012 ... | reverse complement strand
TCACAACGACCGGGCGCTTTTGCATTGGCAGGGTGGGGGACCGGGCAGGCTCTATTTTATCCACTGCGTGTATGTTCCATCCCCTTCGCACAATAGTGGAGAGCTGACAGTTCAAGGGGCAGGAGGACAGCGGGACGCCTTTGCTCCCTGCAAAAAGAGCTCAGACGAGAGGAGCCCGGTCAGGAACTGACCGGGCTCCTCTCGTCTGGCGGCCCCGCATCCGAAGACGGGGACCTGCATGCAGATCGGAAGAAAAGGTTTGGGAAGGGAGGGGAAAAGGCCGACCAGGGGCGGCCCGCAGGGCCGTGCCCGTTACGACGAAGGAAGCTACGGGCATCGAGAGCTGGCTGGAGGGAGGACCTTTTCCCCGAAAAGGTTTCCCTCCCCCCTCAGCTTTCTCTTTGAGTCTGACGTTACGACCTACAGCTGTGCCAGACCGATGCCGGGCAGGGCGGCTTCGAGACCGGCACCCAGGCGGAAGAGGCCGGCTTCGTCAAAGGCCTTGCCGATGAGCTGCATGCCCACGGGCATCCTGCTTTCGGCGGCCATACCCACGGGCAGGGACAGGCCGGGCAGACCGGCCAGGTTCAGGGACAGGGTATAGGCGTCCATGAGGTACATCTGCAGCGGATCGGCGCTGTGGCAGCCCATTTCCCAGGCCGTGACGGGGGAGACGGGAGCCAGCAGGGCATCGCACTGTTCGAGGGCGGCCAGGTATTCGTCACGGATAAGGCGGCGGACCTGGGCGGCCTTGCGGAAGTAGGCGTCGTAGTAGCCGGAGGAGAGCACATAGGTGCCCAGCAGGATGCGGCGCTTGACTTCCTGGCCGAAGCCTTCGCTGCGCGAGCGCACATAGAGCTCGGCCAGCTGCTTGACGTCGGCGGCACGATGGCCGTAGCGCACGCCGTCGAAGCGGGCCAGGTTGGAGCTCGCTTCGGCCATGGCGATGATGTAGTAGGTGGCGATGGCCGCATTGGTATGCGGCAGGCTCACTTCCACGATCTCGGCACCTTCGGCGCGGGCCGTTTCGATGGCTTTTTCGCACACGGCGCGTACTTCGGGGGCCAGACCTTCGGCATAGAATTCCTTGGGCAGGCCCAGGCGGGCGCCCTTGAGGGAAGGCGCGGCGGCAGCGGCGTCATAGTCGTCCACGGGGCGGGGATCGCAGGTGGCGTCGCGCTGGTCATGACCGGCGATGACGCCCAGCACGCGGGCGCAGTCGGCCACGCTGCGGCCCAGGGGACCGATCTGGTCCAGGGAGGAGCCGTAGGCGATGAGGCCGTAACGGGACACGCGGCCGTAGGTGGGCTTGATGCCGGTGCAGCCGCAAAGGCTGGCGGGCTGGCGGATGGAGCCGCCGGTATCGGAGCCCAGGGAGGCGAAGCACTGGCAGGCGGCCACGGATGCGGCGGAACCGCCGCTGGAGCCGCCGGGCACGCGCTGGAGATCCCAGGGGTTGTGCGTGGTCTTGTAGGCGGAATTTTCCGTGGTGGAGCCCATGGCGAACTCGTCGAGGTTGTTCTTGCCCAGGATCACGGCACCGGCCTCACGCAGGCGCTGCACGGCAAAGGCGTCGTACACGGGCATGTAGCCTTCGAGGATGCGGGAACCGGCAGTGGTGGGCATGCCCTGGGTGGACAGGGCGTCCTTGACGGTGACGGGCACGCCCCAGAGGGGCTGGGAGGCGTCGGGGCCCTGGGCGTCCAGCTGGCGGGCACGGGCCAGAGCGCCTTCGGCATCCACATGGAGCAGGGCGCCCACGCGTTCTTCAGTGGCGGCGATGCGGTCGAGGCAGGCGCGGGTGGCTTCTTCGGCACCGATCTCTTTCTTTTGCAGGGCATCGGCCAGCGCGGTCAGGTTCAGCGAGCAGATCTCGTTCATGATGCGTCTCCTTTAGACGATGCGCGGCACGATGAAATAGTCTTCATCATGTTCGGGAGCGTTGCCCAGCACATCCTCACGGCGACGCTTGCGCTCGGGCTGGTCGTCGCGCATGGGGGTGGCATGGCTCACGGGGCTGTAGAGGGGTTCCACGGCGCTGGTGTCCACCTGGGCCAGCACATCCATATAGGCGAGGATGTCGCCGAACTGGCGGGCAAAGAGGGCCTTTTCCTCGTCACTGACGGCAAGGCGGGACAGTTGGGCCATGTGGGCCACGACGTCCTGGCTGATATTCTTGTTTTCGGACATGGGATCTACCTTGAGGTGCACCGTTATCGGGCGGTACGGGTTGTGCCGGTGGTGGCCGGCGAAAGGCGCAGTTTGTACGACGGCTGGGGCGTGGTGGACAGGGGCGCCACACCGGGCGTCGGGGACGTGGCCGCGGGCGTGTTGAGCACGGCAGGGCCGGCCGACATGCCGGGCAGGCCCGGGATGAGGGAGTTGCCCTGCTCGTCCACGGTGGGCAGCCCCTGCATGCGCAGGGCGGCACGCTGCAGGATGGCTTCACGCATGTTGCGGAAGCGGGTCAGATCCAGCGGCTCCATACCGTTGGCGCCGGGCTGGAACAGATGCAGTTTCTGGTGGGCGATGCCTTTTTCGTCCCAGGAAAGGGGAGCCATGGCCCACTGGATCTTCATGTTGGCAGCCTGGGCATTGACCGTGGCGGCCGGGGGGCGGCTGTCGAAGGCCATGCGCACGGCAAAGCGCACGAAGTCATAGCCCAGGGCCACCCAAAAATCGGTGCCGGGGGCCCGCAGGGCGGCGGGGGCCTGCGTGGCGTCCCAGGCGGCGGGGAAGACGGCCAGGGCATAGCGGTCGGGCTCGGCCACGGTCTTGCCGTCCAGGCCCTGCTCCCACAGGGTGGTGCCCAGCAGCACGAGGCGGTCCTCGCCGTTGTACATCAGGCTGGTGGTCAGCAGGTTCATGTTCTTCCAGGAGTCGGGCAGGAAGAGCGCCTCGAACTGCGTCTGGGGGATGGGCGCGGTGATGTTCTCCTGGGTGGTCGGATTGATGAGCGTGGCGGCCTGGCCGCTCCAGGTGCTGGACTGACCGGGCGTGTAGCTGGCCGAATGCAGGGTGATGCCCATGCCGGTGAGCTTCTGGTCCAGCAGGCCGGTCATGCGGGGACCGTAGTTGTCCGTGGGATAGAAGGCGCCAAAGGTGCGCAGGCCCAGGTCTTCGGTGACGAAGCTCACCAGACGGTCGATCTGGTCCTGGGGGCTGGGGAAGAAGCGCCAGGCCCGCACGCCTTCGTCACCGGGCAGCAGGCTGGGCATGAAGGCGAAGAAGACGCGCTTTTCCAGCATGCCGGACGTCTGGAGCTGCTTGAAGACGGGGGCCTGCAGGGGGCCGCCCACCATGATGCAGTTGGGGGGCAGGGCGGCAAGCTGGGCGTTCCAGTCGGGCTTGCTGGTATCCACCATATGCAGCTGGGCCAGCAGACCGCCGGCCTGGAGTTCACGCAGGGCGATCTCGGCGCCGTTGCGGATCTTGGCGCTTACGCCGGCATAGGGGCCGCTGCTGGGCAGGGCCAGGGCGATGTGAGGCCCCGTGGGCGTGGCGGGCTTGGGAGCCGGAGCCTTGCTGGGAGCGGAGGAAGAGAACTGGCAGGCGCTGAGCGCCAGAGCCAGGAGCAGCAGGATCGGGAGAAAAACGCGGGGCGAGCAGCTGTTTTTCATGGCAGTACAGGGCTGAAAGGATGCGTCGTTTCCGGACGCGGGACGGGCCGGGACCGGATGGCCGGTGATGGCATGCCTCAGGCAGGCGGCATGACGGACATGCTGCCGGGCACGGGACGGGCAGGAGCGGCGTTCCCGGGCAAGTCTGGAATCATAGCCCGCTCTGCGGCGTGGCGCAAGGGGCGGGAGAGAGGCAGGCGGGGAGGGGAAAGGGACAAAAAAACGCGACGCGCCCAAGGATTGGATTGGAGCGGAGCGCGTCGCGGCTGTGCCTGTGAGAGGCACAAATATGGAGGTCTTCCGGCGTGCCGGAAGGAGGGACCATCTGCAAATCCAGAAAGTTATGCAGCAAAAAAAAATTTTTGTAAAGATGCGTCATGGCAGGAAATATCCTTGTCCCGACAAAGCGTTTCCCGGCAGTGGCCGGCGGTGTGCGCAGGGCCTGTCGCAGGCCGTGTGCGGGGCTGCGGCCATCCCCGTTCCATGCCCTGTACGGGGCCGGAGACGAAAAATGCGGAAGCTCCGGGGAACTTCCGCAAAGGGGATCAGCGGCGCGGGGGATGGTCCCGCCTGTCGTCGCGGCGGTCATGGACCGGGATGGGCTTGTTGTCCCCGTGACGGGGTTCCGGGCGGGGAGACACATGGGGCGGCGGCGCAGGCTTGCCGGGCTGGGCCCTGTGCGGCGGTGGCGGCGGTTGCCGGTGATGGCGCGGCGGTGGCGGGTCGTCATACCAGGGGTCATTGTCATGCACACAGCCTGTCCCCAGGACGAAGAGCCCGGAGAGCAGGATCAGGGCCAGGACATGCAGGAGCCTGACAAAAGCGGGATGCGTACGCATAGGCACTCCTTGGTTCCCTCCAGGATAGCACCCCCGGCCCAGGATAGCACCCCCGGCCAAGGAACAAAAGAGGCTGCGGGCATAAAAAAAGGGACGGCCCCGAAGGGCCGTCCCTGAGATGCATAGGGTATGGGGATTATTTCTTCACTTCGGTGAAGTCGGCGTCCACCACGTCGTCGTTGTTGTTGCCCTGGGCGGCACCGGCGCCGGGGTTGGCGCCCGCACCGGGCTGCTGGGCACCGCCGTTGGGGGCCTGCTGCTGGTAGAGCTGTTCGGCCAGCTTGTGGGAAGCCTTGGCCAGCTCTTCGGTGGCAGCCTTGATGGTGGCGGCGTCATCGCCTTCCATGGTCTTGCGCAGGGCGGCGATCTTGCCTTCCACGTCGCTCTTCACAGCGGCGTCCACCTTGTCGCCCAGATCGTTCAGGGACTTTTCGGTGCCGTAGATCAGGCTGTCGGCGTGGTTGCGGGCCTCGATGGTCTCCTGCTTCTTCTTGTCTTCGCTGGCGTGGGCTTCAGCTTCACGCACCAGGCGCTGGATGTCTTCTTCGGACAGACCGGAAGAGGACTGGATCTTGATGGACTGTTCCTTGCCGGTGCCCATATCCTTGGCGGACACGTTGACGATACCGTTGGCGTCGATATCGAAGGTCACTTCGATCTGCGGCACGCCACGGGGTGCCGGCGGGATGCCGGTCAGGTCGAAGCGGGCCATGGTCATGTTGTCGGCCGCCATGGGACGTTCGCCCTGCAGCACGTGGATGGACACGGAGGGCTGGTTGTCAGCGGCCGTGGTGAACACGTTGCTCTTGCGGGTGGGGATGGTGGTGTTGCGGTCGATCAGCTTGGTGAACACGCCGCCCATGGTCTCGATACCCAGGGACAGGGGCGTCACGTCCAGCAGCAGCACGTCCTTCACGTCACCGGCCAGGATGCCGCCCTGGATGGCGGCGCCCATGGCCACCACTTCGTCGGGGTTCACGGAACGGTTGGGATCCTTGCCGAAGAACTCGCCCACCTTCTTCTGCACCAGGGGCATACGGGTCATGCCGCCCACCAGGATGACTTCGTCGATCTGGTTGGGGGAAAGACCGGCGTCGGCCAGAGCCTTCTGGCAGGGAGCGATGGTGCGGTCCACCAGGTCGCTGACCAGGGCTTCCAGCTTGGCGCGGGAGAGCTTGACCACCAGGTGCTTGGGACCGGTCTGGTCGGCGGTGATGAAGGGCAGGTTCACTTCCGCTTCCATGGAGGTGGACAGATCCTTCTTGGTCTTTTCAGCGGCTTCTTTCAGGCGCTGCAGGGCCATGCTGTCCTTGGACAGGTCGATGCCGTTTTCCTTCTTGAATTCTTCCACCAGGTAGTTGATGACGCGCTGGTCGAAGTCTTCGCCGCCCAGGAAGGTGTCACCGTTGGTGGCGAGCACTTCCACCACGTTGTCGCCCACTTCCAGGATGGAGATATCGAAGGTGCCGCCGCCCAGGTCGAACACGGCGATCTTTTCGTTGGCCTTCTTGTCGAAACCGTAGGCCAGGGAGGCGGCCGTGGGTTCGTTGATGATACGCTTCACTTCCAGACCGGCGATGCGGCCGGCGTCCTTGGTGGCCTGACGCTGGGCGTCGTTGAAGTAGGCGGGCACGGTGATGACGGCTTCGGTCACGGGTTCGCCCAGGTAAGCTTCGGCGTCGGCCTTCAGCTTGGCCAGGATCATGGCCGAAACTTCAGGAGCGGTGTAGGTGCGGCCGTCCACTTCCACACCGGCGTCGCTGTTGGCGGCGGAGGTGATGGTGTAGGGGGAATGTTCCTTCCAGCGGTCCACTTCAGGAGAAGCGTACTTGCGGCCCATCAGACGCTTGATGGCGAAGATGGTGCGCTTGGGGTTGGTCACGGCCTGACGTTTGGCGATCTCGCCCACCAGGCGTTCCTTATCGGTGAAAGCCACCACGGAGGGAGTGGTGCGGCCGCCCTCAGGATTGGTGATGCACTTGGGGTCCTTGCCTTCCATGACGTAGACACAGGAGTTGGTGGTCCCAAGGTCGATGCCGATGATTTTGGACATATGTGGATCCTCCTCGGAGAAATAAAAACTGTATCGGTGAACGCCTTAGCGGCGTCTCTTTCGCTTGCGTCCTCTAAGTAAGTCTTTCTGCGTGCTCGTCCAGTGGCAAATGAAAATTTTTTTCTGTGGGCCCGGCATACGGGCAGGGAGGAAAGGGGAAGCGCGGAGGATGGACAATCATGAAAGGACAGACGCCCGGCACTGGCGGCAGGCCCTGTCCCCAGGCCGGGAGGGGCGGGCGGGAGCGCCTCATGACGGCATGACCGGCAGGGGAGCGGGGCCGTTTGCCGAGGGGCGGGACACGACCGGAGCGGAGGAAAAGTACCCCTGTTCCATGCGATACGGCCTTGCTTTCCCCGCTGGAAAAATGTAGTGAAAAAAGTAACGACTATCATAGAGGGCGCAACGCGCCGAAGAAGGAGGATATATGGACAACAGCAGACGCAATTGCCTGTGTGGCCTCGGTGGTCTGGCCGTAGGCGGGGCCGTGGCAGCCTTGGTGGGTACCGGCAGCAGCATCGCCCAGGCGGCGGCTCCGGCCAAGCGCTTCGAGCAGGTCAACGGCGAATTCGGCTGGAAGCCTCACAAGCTGGATCCCAAGGAATGCGCCAAGGTGGCCTATGAAGGTTACTGGTACAAGGGCTACGCCTGTGGTTACGGCGCCTTCTACAGCATCATCGGTCTGCTGGGCGAAAAATACGGCGCCCCGTACAACCAGTTCCCCTTCAGCATGCTGGAAGCCAACAAGGGCGGCATCTCCGACTGGGGCACCATCTGCGGCGCCCTGTACGGTGCTGCTGCGGCCTATGCCCTGTTCTGGGGCCGCAAGGAACGCACCCCCATGGTCAACGAGCTGTACCGCTGGTACGAAGTGACTAAACTGCCCATCTACAACCCCGGCGACCTGGCCCAGGGCGTCAAGGGCGACCTGCCCAACAACGCTTCCGGCTCCGTGCTCTGCCACATCTCCGTGTCCAAATGGTGTGCCGCCAACAAGATCGAAGCCACCAGCAAGGCCCGCAGCGAACGTTGCGGCCGTCTGACCGCCGACGTGGCCTACAAGGCCGTGGAGATCTTCAACGCCAAGATCGAACAGGGCAAGAACTACAAGGGCACCTTCGCCGTGCAGCCCGCCGTGAGCGGCTGTGGCGAATGCCATCAGACCAAGGGCAACGATGCCAACTGGGCCAAGGGCGTCATGGACTGCACCCCCTGCCACAACGGCGCGGAACCCCTGCTGAACAAGTTCGAAAACCATCCCTAGGTCCGGGACCCCGCTGCCGGGCATACCTGCCTGAAAGCATAGGATAAAAAGAAGGGCGCGGCTCCTTGGAGCCGCGCCCTTTTCGTTTGCTGGTTCCTGCCGGCCGCATGGCCGGACGCCCTGTCCGCCGGTCGACGGTGTGACGCCGGCGGGCTCGGGTCTTCTCTTCGTTCTAGCCCATCAGGCTGGAGAAGCTCATGACCAGGCAGAGACCGCCGATGCAGGCCACCGTGGCGGCGTTGCCGTTGCCGGAGGCATTGGCTTCGGGGATGACTTCTTCGATGACCACATAGATCATGGCGCCTGCCGCCGCAGCCAGGGCAAAGGGCAGCAGGCTGCCCGCCACCTGGGAGGCGACGGCACCGAGGATGGCGCCGATGGGGGCCGTACAGCCGGAAAAGACGCCGCACAGCCAGGACCGTTTGGCCGAGAAACCTTCGGCCCGCAGGGCCGTGGCCACCACCAGGCCTTCGGGCAGGTTCTGGAGCAGGGTGGTACCGGTGACCATGAAAGCGGAGCTCATCTCCAGGGCCACGCCCGAGGGCAGGGTGCTGCCCGCGGCCACGGCGCCGTACCCCACGCCCATGGTCAGGCCTTCGGGGATGTGGTGCAGGGCCATGGCCGTGACCAGCAGGACGCTGCGGCGCCAGCTGGTGGAAAGGCCCTCCTGCTGCTTCTGGCGGATGTGCAGATGGGGCAGGAGATGGTCAAGACCCATGAGGAAGGCGGCACCGGCCATGAGGCCGCAGACGATGGGGATGAAATGCAGGCGCCCCATATGGGAGGCCATCTCGGCCGCGGGCTGCAGCAGGCCCAGGAAGGCCGCGCCCAGCATCATGCCGCCGGCGGCCCCCAGCATGCAGTCCATGGCCAGACGGGAAAACTCGCGGCGCAGGAAGATGGCACTGGCCCCCAGACTGACCGAGATCCAGGAAAGGATACCGGCAAGCAGGGACTGCAGGATGGGATGACCAAAAAGTGCTTCCATGAAACATTCTCCTTCTGGTTGGTCAGACCGGGCCCGATGTGTCACGCGCTGTTGCAGCAACGCGCGACCGGATGGCGGCCGTAAGGCCGTGCCCGTTGGCCGCGAGGCCATTACGGGCATCGACAGCAACGCGCGACCGGATGGCGGCCGTAAGGCCGTGCCCGTTGGCCAAGACTCTCGGCAAAAGGCCGGGCGTGGCATCCGGGGCCGTCGGTATGACCGGCGGGGGGCTGTAAGGCGAAAGGTCCACGGAACACACCGCAAAACGGCATTCCTGCGGCCTGCCGCGCCCCCCGGAACGGCAGCCGCCGGACATGCGTACATGACGGCGTGATGAAGACGCCTTCCCGGTATGTGCGGGAAGGAGGGGACGGCGCTGGCCGTCCCTGCGGGAAGATCCCCGTGCCGGGACAGGGGCGGACGGGCCGCCGCCGTTCCCGGGCATGAAAAAAAGAAAGGGCGCCTTGGGCAAGGCTCCCTTTCCCGTCTGGAAATTGCCGGGACGCGCTAGATATCCTGCCGGTATTGCAGGGACTGGCGCAATGTCTCCCGGTCCATGTATTTGACCTCCGCGCCCAGGGGGATGCCCTGGGCCAGACGCGACACCCTGATGTGCGGGAAACGCTTGCGGACGAGGTTCCTGATGAACGACGCCGTGTTCTCCGCATCGATGGTGGCCCCCAGGGCCAGGATGAGCTCGTGGATCTCGCCTTCCTCCAGCCGGGAGATGAGGCGGTCGAGGTCGAGGCTGTCGCTGTCCATGTTGGCCAGCGGGGCCAGCAGGCCGCCGAGGATCATGTACTGGCCGTGATAGAAGCCGCCTTCGTCCAGGGTCAGCATGCTGTCCCACTCGTTGACCAGGCAGAGCGTGTCCCGGGAGCGGTTCTCGTCCTTGCAGATGTCACAGGGATCGGTGGCCGAAAGGCCGCCGCAGCGCGAACACAGGTGCAGATTGTCCCGCAGGTCGTGGATGCCCTTGCCCAGGCGCCGGGTCTCGGCCTCGGGCCACTTGAGCAGGGTCATGGCCACGCGCATGGCCGACTTGGGGCCAAGCCCGGGCAGGCGCGCCAGCTGTTCCACCAGGGCGCGCAGCGGTTCGGGAATCTGGCTGTGCATGGCCTAGAACACGCCGGGAAGGCGGATGCCGCCGGAGATGGCGCTCATCTCGCGGTCCAGGGTCTCGCGGGCGATGCGGCCGGCTTCATTGACGGCAGCCATGATGAGGTCCTGCAGCATTTCCACGTCGCCGCCTTCCAGGGCCTTGGGGTCGATGGTGAGGCCACGCAGTTCCTGCTTGCCGGAGACCACGGCCTTGACCATGCCGCCGCCGCTGCTGGCTTCGTAGGTGCGTTCGTTGAGTTCGTTCTGCAGCTTGGCCAGCTTGTTCTGCATGACCTGCGCCTGGCGCAGGATATCGTTCATGTTACGCATGGGTATCTCCTTGGTTGGATTCGGTACAATGTTCGATATTGGCGTTGAGCAGACGGAGGCAGGCCTGCATCTCGGGCCTGTTCCGAAATTCTTCTATCAGTTCCGCCTCGGTACGGGCCTGACGCGGGGCCACGAACTCCAGGCGCAGATGCCCGGCGCCCCAGGCCGCCAGGGCCTGTTCCAGCTGGGGCCGCTGCTTCTCGGTCTGATGCAGCAGGGTCTCGGCCCGCGGAGTCAGGCGCAGGCAGTCCGGTTCCCAGCTGGCGCGCAACTGGCGCAGCAGATGGAGTTGCGGCGCGGCCTCGCCCTTTTCCAGACGCTGGGCGCAGAAATCACAAAAGGCCTGCCAGTCGGGACGGAAGCCTTCCGCAGCCGCAGGGGCTGCCGGAGGCACGGGGGCCGTCGTCGCGGCCGGTGCCACAGGGGCGGCCGGAGCTGCGGGCCGGGCAGGTTCCACCGGTGCGGCGGCCGGGATGTCGTCCGCCTCGATCATGCCCGCTTCGCTGGGCCCCACATGCTCCAGATGTTCCGGGGCCACGGGGCTGGGCTGGGCGGCCTTTTGGGCTGAGGTTTCCGTCACCTGCGCGGGACGGGCTGTCTGGCGGGCGGGCATTTCCCGCTGGGGCCGGGCGCAACTTCCGGACTGTCGGGAGGGCGCAGGCTCGGGAGCGGGTTCGCTGCTGCCGGCAGCGGCGCTCTTTTCCGCCGGGGTCCCGTGTTCACGGGAGCGGGTCGCCGGGGCCCGGACAGGCGCGGCATGCCCCATGTCCCGGGGCGGGAGGGGACTGCCTTCCTGCCTGTCGTGGCCGGGATGCCCCTGCACGGGCGCGGACGGCACCGGGACGCTGTCCATGCGCTCCAAAGGCAGCAGCTGCGGCAGCAGGGCCAGGTTGAGCAGCAACAGTTCCAGGGCCGCGGCCGGCTCGGGATTCTGCACGATGCCGCGCTGGGCGTCCAGTACCATCTGCCAGGCGGCGTGCAGGTGTCCTGCGGAGAAGCGCGGGGCCAGGCCCTGCCAGAAAAGGATCTCCTCGCCGGGCAGGCCCAGGGTAGGGGCCACGGCCTCGCCGCCCTGCCGCAGCAGGAACAGGTCGCGCAGATGTCCGGCCAGCTCGCGCACGAAAAATCCGATGTCCACTCCCTGGCGGAACAGGCTGGCGCACAGCTGGGAGACGGCGGCGCAGTCCCGGGCATGGAGGGCGTCGAAGAGGTCGGCGAACAGTTCCTGTCCGGCCAGTCCCAGCACTTCGCGGGTCACGGCGCTGGTGAGGTTGTCGCCGCCCAGGGCCAGGGTCTGGTCCAAAAGGGACATGCTGTCGCGCACGCTGCCCGCGGCCCGGCGCGCGATGAGGCGCACGGCGCCTTCCTCGAAGGGGACGTTCTCCTTGTTCAGGACCTGCGAAAGGTGCTGCACGAGGGCGTCCTCGCCCAGATGGCGGAAGACGAAATGCTGGCAGCGGCTGACGATGGTGATGGGGAACTTGTGCGCCTCGGTGGTGGCGAAGATGAAGACCACGCGCGCGGGCGGCTCCTCCAGCGTCTTGAGCAGGGCATTGAAGGCGCTGCGCGAGAGCATGTGGGCTTCGTCGATGATGAAGACCTTGTAGCGGCCCTCCATGGGGGCGTAGCCGATGTTCTCGCGCAGGGCGCGGGCGTCTTCCACACTGTTGTTGGAGGCGCCGTCGATCTCGGTGACGTCCACATGGCTGCCCTGGGTGATCTTGCGGCACTGGTCGCACTGGTTGCAGGGCTCGGGGCCCGGCGCATGGCGGCAGTTGAGGGCCTTGGCGAAGATGCGGGCGATGGTGGTCTTGCCCACGCCGCGCGTGCCGCTGAGCAGATAGGCGGCAGCGACCCGGTCTTCGGCGGCGGCACGGGAGAGCACGGCCTTGACCATGTCCTGTCCGGCGACCTGGGCAAAGGTCTGGGGGCGGTATTTTGCGGCGAGGGAGAGGTGCTTCATGAAAAAAAACGGCAGGGCGCGCCTGTCCCCCTGAAGGTTACAGGCGCGCCGGAAGAGAGTGCTAGAACGTGTAGTGGCTCAGCCAGTCGGCGTACTTGGCGTTCTGGCCCTTGACCACGCCGAAGTATTCCTTCTGCAGGTGCTTGGTCACAGGACCGGCATGGCCGGCGCCGATGGTGCGGTTGTCCACTTCGCGGATGGGCGTGATCTCGGCGGCGGTACCGGTGAAGAAGGCTTCGTCGGCGATGTACAGCTCGTCGCGGGTGAACTGCTGTTCTTCCACGGTGTAGCCCAGGTCGCGGGCCACCTTCATGACGGAGTCACGGGTGATGCCGCCCAGGATGGAGGTCCAGGGCGTAGTCTTGATGATGCCGTCACGCACGATGAAGATGTTTTCACCGGTGGCTTCGGAAACGAAACCGTTGGTGTCCAGCATCACGGCTTCGTCGTAACCGTCTTCCTTGGCTTCGATCTTGGCCAGGATGGAGTTCACGTAGTTGCCGGCGGCCTTGGCCTTGCTCATCAGGGTGTTGACGTGCATGCGGGCGAAGGAGCTGGTCTTGGCGCGGATGCCCATTTCCAGGGCTTCGGGGCCGAGGTAGGCGCCCCAGGGCCACACGGCGATGATGGTGTGGACCTTGTTGTTGCCGGGGTAGACGCCCATTTCGCCATCACCCACGAAGGACAGGGGACGGATGTAGCCTTCCTTCATCTTGTTGGCCTTCAGGGTGTCCAGGATGCCCTGGCTGATCTCGTCGACGGTGTAGGGAATGTTCAGACGCAGGATCTTCGCGGAATTGAGTAGGCGCTGGCTGTGTTCCTTCAGGCGGAAGACGGCGGAAGTGCCGTCAGCACAGGCATAGGCGCGGATGCCTTCGAAAACGGCGCTGCCGTAATGCAGGGCATGGGTGAGAACGTGAACCTGGGCGTCGGCCCAGGGGACCATTTTGCCGTCAAACCAGATGAAATCGGTCGTTTGCATGATACATTCCTCAATATATTCCGCGATATTGGCCAGGCCGGATCTTCCGCGCGCGGCGGGGCCTGTCCGAAGGGTAAAAATTTACTGGAAAGCGCCGCGTATGGCAAGCGTCCGCGGGCAGGAAGATGCGCTGCCCGCAACGGGAAGAGGCTGAAGCCCGGCACTGGGCGCGGGCTGCCGTGCCGCAGAGAGGGGGGCCTTCCTCTCTCCTCCCGGCGGATATCCCGGGCCGTTCCTCTGCATCTTCGCGGCAGTCGGGCATCCTCCGGCGGTCTTCCCGGCCCTTTCCCGTATGCCGGGGCGGGAGCTCCCCGCCCGTCAGGGCAGCGGGCAGTGCCTTGCTTGTCAGTGGCGGGACGAAAGTTTACAACCCAGCAGACAAACATTTCAGGCAGCGATGCCTGTGGAGGCAGCATGACAGCGCAGACGTTTCTGGGGATCGATGCGGGCGGCACGCATACCGATGCCGTGCTTTGCGGGCCGGAAGGCATCCTGGCCGGGGCCAAGGCGCCCACCTGCCACGAAGATCTGCCCTCTTCGGTGCGTGCGGCACTGGCCGCTCTGGAAAAGGCTCTGGAAGAAAGATTCGGCCCCGAGGGCCCGGCGCGCCTGCGTGCCGCGGACCGGGTGACCGTGGGCACCACCCTGGCCGTCAACGCCCTGGTGCAGGGCCGGGCCGACCGCGTGGCCCTGGCGCTGAGCGCCGGGCCTGGTCTGGCGCCCGCCCGTTTCGCCATCGGGGACGACGTCTGCATCCTGCCCGGCGGTCTGGACCATCGCGGTGTGGAAGTGACGCCGCTGGATACCCGCCCCCTGGCCGACGCCTGCACCGCCTGGAAAAAGAAGGGCGTGCGGGCCGTGGCCTGCGTGGGCAAGTTCTCGCCCCGCAATGCCGCGCATGAGCTGGCCATGGCCGACGTGGTGCGCGCTGCAGGGCTCACGCCCGTGTGCGGGCACAGCCTGTCCGGCGAACTCAATTTCCCGCGCCGCATCGCCACGGCCTATTACAATGCCGCCGTGGCCCGCATCGTGGACGGCTTTTTGACCGCCGTGGAGCAGAGCCTGCAGGCAGCGGGCATCCGGGCCCCCCTGCGTCTGCTCAAGGCCGACGGCGGGGCCGTCCCGGCGGCCCTGGCCCGGCAGGAACCCGTGCAGTCCGTCCTGTCCGGCCCGGCGGCCAGCGTCATGGGCATACTGGCCCTGTGTCCCGCCGTGGCGGAAGATGCCTGCTCCGTATTGCTGGACGTGGGCGGCACCACCACGGACGTGGCCCTGTTCGCCCAGGGCTCGCCGGTGGTGGACCGTGACGGCATGAGCGTGCGCGGCCGCCGGACGCTGGTGCGTTCGCTGGCCTCCCTGTCCATCGGCGTGGGCGGCGATTCCCTGCTGGGCGTGGAAGGGCAGGGCGCGAAGGCCCGCGTGCATACCGGTCCCCTGCGCGAAGGCCCGGCCATGGCGTTCGGCGGCACGCGTCCCACGTTGCTGGATGCCCTCAACGTCTGTGACCGGGAGCGGCCCGGCAGTCTTTCCGGGGATGCGGCGGCCTCCCTGCGCGGCGTGGCGGCCTTGGCCGGGGAACACGGCATGGAGCCCGAAGAGCTGGCGGCCCTGGCCGTGGCCGATGCCCTCGATCAGGTGGCGGCGGCCGTGCGCGAGCTGGTGGACGGCGTCAATGCCCGCCCCGTCTACACGCTGGCGGCCCTGCGCGGCCTGCGCGACATCGCGCCGGAGCGGGTCTGGCTGGTGGGCGGTCCGGCGGAGCGTCTGCGCGAGCGTCTGGCCGGACGGCTGGCCCTGCCCGTGGACTGTCCGCCCCATGCGCCGGTGGCCAATGCCGTGGGCGCGGCCCTGACCCTGCCCACCGCCGGTCTGGAAGTCTATGCCGACAGCGGCCGTGCCCTGCTGCGGGTGCCCTCGCTGGAACTGGAAGAAAAATTGCCGCGTGCGGCCACCCTGGAGACCGTGAAGGAACGCGCCGTGGCCCTGCTGGAAGAGCGGCTGGCCGTCCATGACGCGGCCGGTGCCCGGGTGGAGGTGGTGGAAGCGGACCTCTTTGCCGTGCTGGACGACAGCGGCCGTGCCTCGCGCGACATGCGCGTGCGCTGTCAGGCCGTGCCGGGCATCACCGGACAGGTGGGGACCGCCGGTTAGGCGGGATGCTTCTCCCGGTCGGTACGTATCGTTTTTGGGGGAGGGGAGTCCCCTGCCGCTGCCCTTGCCAGCAAGGCCGGCGCCAGCGGGTACGGCCCTTCGTTTTGGGGGAGCCTCCGCATCTCTGTCCATGCCCGTGACGCCTCCGCGTGGCCGGCGGGCAGGGAGGAGCGTCAGCAGACCGCTGCCGCGAGGAAGTGGTCCCCTTCAAAAGCCCTCTTCCCGCCACACTGTAGTTACCGTCGTCATCAACAAGGGACGCCATCCTATGAAGATCGTCTTGTTCGAGCCGGAGATCCCGCCCAATACCGGCAACATCGCGCGCCTGTGCGCCTCCACGGGCATCCACCTCAACCTCATCGAGCCGCTGGGCTTCAAGCTGGAAGACCGCTACCTCAAGCGTGCCGGGCTGGATTACTGGCCGCATGTGCGCATGGATGTCTGGCCGGACTGGGACAGCTGGCTGGCCGCGGCCACGGCGGAGAACGGCGGTACGCCGCCGCGCTGTGTGCTGACCTCGGCCCGGGGCGGGGAGCCTTTGCAGCACTTCGCCTTCGCGCCGGACGACTGTCTGGTCTTCGGGCCCGAGACGCGCGGCCTGCCGCCGGAGATCCTGAAGCGCTCCCCGTACAAGGTACGCATCCCCATGCTCAAGGACAGCGTGCGCAGCATCAACCTTTCCACGGCTGCGGGCATCGTGCTGTTCACGGCCATGAGTTCCTGCGGGCTCATGGAGGGCCCGGAATGGCAGTGATCCGGCTTTGCGCGCCGTAGCCCCGCGGGGCAGGGAACGCTTTTCCAAAAAGCCATACGGGCAGGGTATGATCCCTGCCTTTTTTCATGCCCTTTGCCGGGACGGCGCGCCTGCCGTGCTCTCCTGCAGGGCGGGCGTTCTGTCGGGGATACGCGGAAACTATCAGTAAAAAGAATCTATTGCCTTTTTATGATGCACGGATGCAACGCATTTTGAGCCTCGGGGAAGGCTGGGGACGCATCCGCGCAACATTCGCGCCGTATCTTGCCAGCAGGGCCAAAAAGGAGAATAAGGCATAGAAGGTGCGGCCAGCGTGCCGCATCGACTTTTGCACATCCGGGGGTCGTGATGATCGTTGTTTTGCTGGTATGTCTGCTGGTGGGCTTTCTTGTGGGGCTGGCCGGGGTGGGCGGCATCCTGGTGCCGCCGGTGCTCATCCTCATGAGCGGTCTGGAGCCGCACACGGCCATGGGGACGGCGCTGGCCTCCTTCATCGGCACGGGCTTCGTGGGGACATGGCTCTATCACAAGAACGGGCACTACCGTTTTATGGAGGCCGTGCCCTTTGCCCTGGGCAGCTTCGTCTGTGCTGCGCCCGGTGCGCTGGTCAATGCCCGCATCGACGCCGGGCCGCTGGTCATGATCCTGGCGGTCATCATCGTCTTTGCCGGTGCCTGCACCCTGCGTCCGCCCAAACCGGGCCGCAAGGGCAGCCCCTTCTGGCTGGGCTGGAAGGGCAGGGCGGTCATCGGCGGCGCCACGGGCTTCATGGCCGGGCTCACCGGTGCGGGCGGTCCTGTGGCCTCCATCCCCTGGATGGTGCTGGTGGGCTATTCCCCCATCCATGCCGTGGCCCTGTCCATGCCCTACCAGATCGCCACCTCGTTTTCCGGCAGCGTGGGCAACATGATGGGCGGCCATGTGGACTGGATGCTGCTGCCTGCCCTGTGCGCCGTGCAGGTGGTGGGCCTGCTGGGCGGCATCGCCATGGCCCAGCGCGTGTCGGCGCCGTTTTTGCGCAAGGTCATCGGTGCCCTGTGCATCGGGCTGGGGGCCTTCCTCTTCCTGCGTCAGGCGGGCTGTTTTTAACAGAAAAAATTCCCGAGCTGCTTCTTGGGGATAATCCCCTTGAATCTCAAATAAAATACCGTTGCAGACGCAACATTTGTGCGGGCGGGCCAGGGGCTCGCCCGCTTGTGTCCTGCGGGACGGGCAGGTATGCTGCAGCGTATGAATATCGCTGCCCTTTTCATCCGCCGACCCGTGGCCACGGCACTCATCATGCTGGGCATGCTCTTCTTCGGGGCTGCCAGTTATGTGAACCTGCCGGTCAACCAGTTGCCCAACGTGGACTTTCCCACCATCCAGGTGAGCGCCGACCTTTCCGGCGCTGACCCGGAGACCATGGCCGCTTCCGTGGCCACGCCGCTGGAAAAGGAATTCTTCACCATCGCGGGCATCGACTCCATCTCGTCCGTCAATGCCACGGGCCGAACACGCATCACCATCCAGTTCGCCCTGGACCGTGATATCGACGCCGCGGCCCTGGACGTGCAGGCCGCCATCGGTCTGGCCCAGCGCCGTCTGCCCACCAACATGACCAATGACCCCAGCTTCCGCAAGGTCAACCCGGCAGACTATCCCATCCTCTATCTGCGCGTGGGCTCTCCCACCCTGCCGCTGTACGAGCTCAACGAATACGCCGATACCCTGGTGGGGCAGCGACTTTCCATGGTCAAAGGGGTGGCCCAGGTGGTCATCTACGGGCAGAAGAAGTATGCCGTGCGCGTGCGTGTGGACCCCGACGCCCTGGCCAGCCGCGGGCTGGGCATCGACGAGGTGGCCGATGCCGTGAGCAATGCCAACAGCAAGCTGCCCACGGGTTCGCTGGAAGGGGAGCGACGCGCCAGCGCCATCAAGGCCTCGGGCCAGCTGGAAGACGCCGAAGCCTTCCGCGATGTGGTGGCGGCCTACCGCAACGGCGCGCCCGTGCGCCTTTCGGACATCGGCGAAGTGGTGGACAGCGTGGAGCAGGACAAGCAGCTCTCCTGGGCGGATGACGGCAAGCCCTGTATCATGCTGGCCGTGGAACGCCAGCCCGGCGCCAACACCGTGCAGGTGGTGGACGACATCAAGACCCTGCTGCCCGGCCTGACCCGCCAGCTGCCGCCCTCGGTCAAGCTGGAGATCTTCTATGACCGTTCGGAATCCATCCGCGAGTCCGTGGCCGAGGTGAAGTTCACCCTGGTGCTGACGGTCTTCCTGGTGGTGCTGGTCATCTTCCTGTTCCTGCGCAACCTGCCGGCCACCATCATCCCCAGCCTGGCCCTGCCCATGTCGGTCATCTCCACCTTTGCGGTGATGCTGGCCATGGGATTCAGCCTGGACAACCTGTCGCTCATGGCCCTTACCCTGGCCGTGGGCTTTGTGGTGGACGACGCCATCGTCATGCTGGAGAACATCGTCCGCCACCAGGAGATGGGCAAGGACCCGCTCACGGCGGCCTATGACGGCTCGGGCGAGATCGGCTTCACCATCCTTTCCATGACCGTCTCCCTGGCGGCGGTGTTCATCCCGGTACTGTTCATGGGCGGCATCGTGGGCCGTCTGTTCTACGAGTTCGCCGTGGTCATCATCACGGCCATCCTGTTCTCGGGCGTGGTTTCCCTGACCCTGACTCCCATGCTCTGCGCCTACTTCCTGCGCCATTCGGGCAGCAAGCACCGCGTGGGCTATGAGGGCATCTACGGCAAGCTGGAGCGCGCCTTCGAATGGCTGGCCGACAAGTACGCCCGCTCCCTGGATGTGGTGCTGCGGCATCGCCGCACCACGCTGATCTTCTCGCTCCTCTTGCTGCTGGCCACTGGCTGGCTGGGCGTCATCGTGCCCAAGGGCTTCCTGCCCAGCGAAGACATGGGCTTTGTGGTGGCCACCACCGAGGCGGAGCAGGGCATCTCCTTTGAAGGCATGGTCAAGGCCCAGCACAAGCTGGACGAGGTGCTGCGCAACAACCCGCATGTGGACCGTTTCAATTCCGTGGTGGGTATCGTGGGCAGCAGCCAGAGCATGAGCAACGGCACGCTCATGATCCACCTCAAGCCCCACGGTGAGCGTCCGGACATCCAGACCGTGGTGCAGCGCCTGCGCCGCGAGCTCAACACCTCGCCGGCCATGCAGGTCTTCCTGCGCGTGCCGCCGGCCATCAACATCGGCGGGCGTTCCACCAAGGCCCTGTACCAGTACACCCTCACCGGTACCAATATGCAGGAGCTCTTCGAATGTGCCCAGAAGGTGGAGGCCGCCCTGCGCCAGGTGCCGGAGATCCAGGACGTCAACAGCGACCTCCAGCTCAAGAACCCCGAGATTCGGGTGACCATCGACCGTAACCGCGCCTCGGCCCTGGGCATCAGCGCCGGGCAGATCGAGCTGGCCCTGCAGACGGCCTACGGCTCGCGCGAAGTCTCCACCATCTACGCGCCCACCAACGACTACACGGTCTTCGTGGAAGTGCGCAAAGACTTCCAGCGCAATCCCGACGCCCTGACGCGCCTGTATGTGCGCTCTTCCAGCGGCGAGCTGGTGCCCCTGTCCACCGTGGCCAAGATGAGCCCCGGCGTGGGCCCCATCGCCGTGAACCATGACGGCCAGTTCCCGGCCGTGACCATCTCGTACAACCTGCGTCCCGGCGTGGCCCTGAGCGAAGGCGTGGCCGCCGTGGAACGCGTCAGCCTGCCGCTGTTGCCCGACTCGGTGAGCGCCAAGTCCCAGGGCACGGCCCAGGCCTTCCAGGATTCGCTCAAGGGCATGGGCTGGCTGCTCCTGCTGGCCATCGTGGTCATCTATCTGGTGCTGGGCATCCTCTACGAGAGCTTCATCCACCCGCTGACCATCCTTTCCGGCCTGCCGTCGGCGGGCTTCGGGGCCCTGTTCACCCTCTGGATCTTCGGCCAGCCGCTGGACCTCTACGGCTTCGTGGGCGTCATCATGCTGCTGGGCATCGTGAAGAAGAACGCCATCATGATGCTGGACTTCGCTCTGGAAGCCCAGCGCCATGACCCCTCGCGCACGCCGCTGGACGCCATCACCGAAGGCTGTCATGTGCGTTTCCGTCCCATCATGATGACCACCATGGCGGCCCTCATGGGCGCGCTGCCCATCGCCATCGGCATGGGCGCCGGCGCCGAGGCCCGCCGTCCCCTGGGCCTGGCGGTGGTGGGCGGCCTGTGCTTCTCCCAGCTGGTGACCCTGTACATCACGCCCGTGTACTACGCTTATATGGAAGACTTCTCGCGCTGGCTCACCCGCCGCTTCGGACAGCGTTTCGAGGCCAACCGTGCCGCCCGCGCCGAGCATGAGAAGGAGGAAGGCAGCCATGCCGGATAACGCGCCTGTGTGCCGCCGTTGCGGCCGTTGCTGTGAACTGGGCGGGCCCGGCCTGCTGCGGGACGATGCCCCGCTGCTGTCCTCGGGCGCCCTGAAGCCGGAGATGCTCGTCTGCCTGCGTCGCGGCCAGTGGGCCCGGCAGGACGGCATGGGCGGCGGCCTGGCCCAGCTGGAGAACGAGATGATCAAGCTGGCCGGTACGGGCAAGGCCCCGCATCCGTGGCAGTGCCTGGCCTATGCGCCCGGCACGGGCTGTACCATCTATGAGCGGCGTCCCGTGCAGTGCGGCGTGCTGTTTTGCGAGGATACCCGGCCGCTGGAGGCCCTGCTGCGGGACGTCCCGGCCTTGGACCGCCGGGCGGCCATCGCCCTGCTGCCCCTGCCCGACGCGCAGCGCCGTTTGTGGGAGGAGCTGGTGCAGGCCCATGAGGAAGCCTGCGACGTGCGCCAGTACTTCGTCCTGCTGGACATGGGCGACCGTGAGGCCGCCGCGGCCATGGAGCGGTACGACGCCGCCTTCCGCCGGCTCTGTGTGGAGCGCGGCGCGCTGGCGGAGGCCGAACTGCCCTTTTTGCTGGGGCAGCCCCTGCACGATCTGCCCCGCAACGAGGGCTAGCCACGGCTCCGGGCCGCCGGATGCCCCTGCCCGCCTTCGGGCTCCCTGCGGAGGGCATGCCCGGCCACGGCCCGGCCCAAAAGCGCGTCCCCCGTTGACAGGACGGCAGAGCGGCCCTACCTTTAGGCACAAACGAAGATAACGCCGTCCCGTACGGCACAAGCCAAGGAATTGACATGCCTCTGTGCAGCACTGAAGAAGCCATTGCCGAGATCCGGCAGGGCAAAATGATCATTCTTGTGGACGATGAGGACAGGGAAAACGAAGGCGACCTGACCATGGCCGCCGAATTCGTGACCCCTGACGCCATCAATTTCATGGCCAAGTTCGGCCGTGGTCTCATCTGCCTGCCCATGTCCGGCGAAATGGCCGACAAGCTGCAACTGCCCCTGATGGCCAAACATAACGGCTCGCGTTTCGGCACCAACTTCACGGTGTCCATCGAGGCCCGCGAAGGCATCACCACCGGCATCTCCGCCGCCGACCGCGCCACCACCATCAAGACCGCCGTGGCCGACGGCGCCCGTCCCGACGACCTGGTGACCCCCGGTCACGTCTTCCCCCTGCGCGCCCGTCCCGACGGCGTGCTGGCCCGCGCCGGCCAGACCGAAGGCAGCGTGGACCTGGCCCGTCTGGCCGGTCTCAAGCCCGCCGCCGTCATCTGCGAGATCATGAAGGACGACGGCACCATGGCCCGCATGCCCGACCTGGAAGTCTTTGCCGCCGAGCACGGCCTGAAGATCGCCTCCGTGCGCGACCTCATCTGCTACCGCATGCGTCGCGGCCAGGTGTCCGTCAAATGCGATGCCAAGGCCCACCTGCCCAGCCTGTACGGTGACTTCACGGTCTACGCCTACGAGAGCGACCGCGAGCCCGGCACCCATCTGGCCCTGGTCAAGGGCGACATCACCACGCCCGAACCCGTGCTGGTGCGCGTGCACAGCCAGTGCCTCACCGGCGACGCCCTGGGCTCCCTGCGCTGCGACTGTCGTGGCCAGCTGGCCGCCGCCCTGCGCCAGATCGAAAAGGAAGGCCGCGGCGTGCTGCTCTACATGCGTCAGGAAGGCCGCGGCATCGGCCTGGCCAACAAGATCCGCGCTTATGCCCTGCAGGACGAGGGCTACGACACCGTGGAAGCCAACCGCAAGCTGGGCTTCCCCGATGACCTGCGCGACTACGGCACCGGCGCCCAGATCCTCGTGGACCTCGGCATCACCAAGATCCGTCTGCTGACCAACAACCCCAAGAAGATCGTGGGCCTGTCCGGTTACGGCATGGAGATCGTGGAACGCGTGCCCATCGAGATCGAAGCCTGCCCCGAAAACGAATCCTACCTGCGTACCAAGAAGGAAAAGATGGCCCATCTGCTGACGGGCATCCGCTGCCACTAGGCCGCAGGACGAAGCGTTCGCATGGCGGGGAAGAGGACTTGTGCCTCTTCCCCGCTTTTTTTATGGGCTTTAGCCTGTTGAGCGCCTGGCAGGCGCGAAACAAAAAACC
>ERZ772882.1648-NODE-1648-length-22672-cov-34.908609_pt1 | contig 22672 bp, 34 predicted proteins | sample MGYA00580576_ERZ772882 | MGnify/ENA primary metagenome ERZ772882 (study PRJEB29015, sample SAMEA2737658) | human gut metagenome | biome: human gut; feature: human-associated habitat; material: faeces | place: China | collected 2012 ... | reverse complement strand
CTGATAGGTGATGCGTTCCACCACGCAGCGAAGAGTCGTCATAGGCGTCTTGCTTACATCATCGAACAATGCCAGTACTCTGTAAAAGTACGAAAAATCGCGGAAACGGCAATACCGCAACCGTTCCCGCTCCCGACTTGAAATGCAGAACCGGGAGCGAGCGGCCTGCCGAAATACTTCGCAATGGAGCTATCGTCGCTCCAGAACGACTATTTCAGCCGCGACATTTGTCCGCACGAACCGCTCCTGCATAGGCATACGGTACAGAACCTCGAATTGCCGCAGCGTTTCCTGTATGCCCTTGGGGCGCTGTTTGTCGATGAAACCGTGCGGAAGCAGCAACACACTCCGGTCGCCCGGCTGTTGTACCTTCGCAAGCCACGAAAGGAAATCGACGACCTCCGTCGTTTCGAAGGGAGGGTTGGCAACGACGTTCTCGCAGCGGAAATCGATGTCCCGATATGGCCCGATCAGCGTTTGCGTCACAGGATACAGGCGCGCGTAAAAGTCCGCCAACTCCCGGTCGACTTCCAATCCCACGATCTGCGAGGGATGTACGCCTGCGGCGATCAAGGCCCGGGTGAGTTGTCCCGTACCGCAGCAGACGTCCATGATACGGCTGTCATTCTCGAAATACCGCACGGCAAGGGCGGCGATCCGCCGGGCCGTAGCATCGGGTGTAAGGTACTGCGACAGGCGGACACCGCGTCGCTTCTGCCGCTCGCACAGTGCGTCGTAGGGCCAGTTATCCCCGTCGTAGCGGAACGGCAGTTCACCGTGTTGTTGCAGGTAATCGTGAATTTCGCAAAGCGTATCCGGCCAGATAAGCAGCCGGTTTTTGAAATAGCTGTTCGCAAGCGCATAGCGCTTAGCAATTTTTTCAAATCGTTTCATAGGTCTTAATTCAATTTAGCGTTTCGTTCGTTTCCGATGTCGGACCGTTGTCGGCGATCATCCGGTAATTGTCGTCGTCTACACTGTGGATTCGGACCGTAGCACGACCCTCGTTCTCGGACGGAGCGATCTCTCGGATCGTTTCGTAGTGCGTTTCGCTCTCCTCGATTTCGATCGCAGCGTCGTCGCACGCCGCAGCGTAAAGGGACCTGTGAGCGATCGCCGCAGCTTGCGCCTCGGCCCTCTCGATCGTTGCGGCCTCGATGGAAAAGTAGATGCGCTCCCACACCGAGACCTTCCTGTCCTCATAAAATCTGTACTTGGTCATAGATTAGTTCGTATTGATAATTTTAAGCCTTCCGCTCCGGCATCTCGATCGGTTCGACGTTTCCTATCCGTGTGTCGGGATGTATAGGAAAGTCCCAATCCGGACACGTGAGCTCGTCGAGCGTCGTATGGATGTCGCCGCACGTCAGGCCGCATCGTCGTAAAACAAGCCGGGCGGCTTCCTTGTCGGAAACCGCCCGAACGGTGTAGGCTCCTTCGAACGTGTAGCGTACACCTACTCGAAAATTCCGTTTCATCCTATTAAAAGCTATTCCACATGCCGTTGTCGTAGATATGCGCTTCGAGGTATTGCATCCCCGGCTCACAGGAGACGATCTCGATATGAAGCGTCGGGTCCTTCTCCAACGTCTTCATCATCGCTGCGATCGCCTCCTCGGGGTAGCACCATTTCGAGTCGAACTCTCCGCGCATCCAGTTGTCGCGGCCGTCGAGGTCGTACAGGTCGAACCGATCGCCGAGGCCGTAGAGAATCTTTTCGTAGTTCGCTTCATTGTCCGTCGAACAATAGAAGCGGTTGATACACATATTCGCCATCGTAAAACAGGTTTGCGTTCCCGCCGCTTTCAGGCGGGAACAGGTTACAGTCGAATGTTATGCCACCGGCCGTCACAATAGACGTTCCCTTTCAGATAGAGCGTATAGAAGTCGGTGGAGATTATCCGCAGACACAGCGAGGAGTCCTTGCGAAAATCCTCGGTCAGCGTCATAAAGAGCAGGGGCGGGAACCGTTCCCGCGAAAGGTAGCGTCCCGTAGTTTCAGCATCCGCAGGGTGGTAGTCATAGACGTGGAAATGCAGAAACAGCCAGCGGACGATCCGGCGGCGCGTGTCAGCGCTCCGGCTCGACAGCCGGAAGCGATGGACATACAGGTTGCGTATGAAATATTCCGGAAAGGGTATCATTCCCGATTCGGAATCGTTTTGAAAAAGGTTCAGCATTTCGGTCTGTAGCGGTTATCTGAAAGGGCCAGGAAGTCGTCGAGCGTACAGGGGCCGTAATCGAGCGATACCTTTTCCTGAATCGTGCCCGTTTCGTAGCGGAAACTGTAGCAGAGACCGTTACGCTCGATAGATCCTCTGTCCCGATCTTTGTTCCACTTGACATCCGGGAGTTTGTTCAACCGCGATCGATGGGCGGCGATATGGTCTTCGCGTTCTCGATCGAGGTGTTCCAGGTCGTGCCAGATCTTAGTCAGGTAGTCCACCCAAATATTGACCTTACGCTCGGAAAGGACACCGATGCGGTGCGGTGCCGGATATTTATCCCGGATATGAGCCTGCATATGAAGATCTATGTGCTTGAAATTCGAGGTGTCGATGTCGATCGCATAGGTCGGTTTGGGAGAATACTGCTTATTGATCCGAAAGAGGATTCCGTTGCGTCGGAAACAGATACGGCTCTGTTCGAACGTGCAGTATTCCGTATTTTCATTATAGAAAACGCCGTACAACAGTTCCGCATCGGGAATAGTGGGCAAAACTTCCTCCAACAAGCCTTGTGCCCTCTGTATCTCCGAAGTAGTTCGATAGTCGGGAGTAAGCGTCAAGCGTGTAAAGCTCTTCTGGTCCATCCAGCATATCATCGCGCAGACACCCGCGTACGGCAGGATTCGATTTCCCGTACATGGTCGTTCAGAGGAAGTGTTTCCATAACGCGACAGTTCTCGGCCGCTATGCCGAGCAGCACTGAGAGCTTCATACAGGCGGCAGCTTGTGTACGCGCCGCAACGCGGAAGAGATACATGGCGTAGCCTTCCGCCGAAATCCGATAGATGTTCATGGTTCGAAACAATTTGGTGAATATTCTTATTGTGTCGCCAGACCGAATGTCCTGCATGGTCGGACGACGGGGCGGAAACTGCGGCAGGCGGCCCGTGCGACTTTTCCGCGTGCGATACCGTTCGAAGAAGGGAAGATCGTGCGCGGAAAAGGCGATAAGGGACTGTGAGCCTGCCGCTAACTTCCCTCGGAAGAATACGCAGACTGTTCGCGAGGCCCCCCTGCTTTGAAGCGGCGATAAGTAATCCACGCGCACGCGTGAGCAGGAGGCAAAAATAACGCAAAAAGGAGGCGTTTTCTGTGGCGAATCAGCGTGAAAAGACCAAAGAACAGCGGATCCGCGCGGAGAAAGCGCGTCTGAAAAAGCTTTACCGGAATCTGCCGAAGGAAGCAGCCGGGACTGTCGCGGGGCTCATCGATCAGGCGGCCTTCATGCGCATTGAGTGCGAGGACATGGCCGACGATCTGCGGGAAAACGGCTGGACGGAGCTTTTTCGCCAGTCCGAACGTCTCGACCCGTATGAGCGGGCGCGCCCAATCGGGCAGGCGTACAACTCCACGAACGCAAATTACCAGAAGATCATCAAGCAGCTGACGGCGCTGCTGCCGAAGCCGGACACCGCGCCAAAGCAGGAGGACGACGGCTTTGCAAGCTTTGTCCGGGAGCGTGACGAGGAATGAAACTCACGCGCTACCCGGAGACCTACAACCCCATCCTCGAATACTGGCAGGCTATCCAGGGCGGCCGCGAGGTCGTCAGCCTGAAAGTCCAGAAGACCTACCGGCACGTTGTAGAGCAGCTGGAAAACACGGATTCCGAGTTTTATTATTCCCCGCGCCGGGCAAACCACGTCCTCGAATTTTTTGAAAACTACTGCCACCACTCCAAGGGAAAGGCGGGCGGCCAGCTCGTCAAGCTGGAGCTCTGGGAAAAGGCGCTGCTGGCGACTGTCTTCGGGTTTATCGACATCGAGGGAAACCGGCAATACCGCGAAGCGATCCTCATTGTAGGCAAGAAAAACGGCAAGTCGCTGCTGGCCTCCGGCGTCGGCTTGTATTTACAGCTGGCGGATGGCGAAGCGGGGCCGGAGGTCTATGCCGTTGCGACCAAGCGCGACCAGGCGAAGATCATCTGGCAGGAAGCCAAGCGCATGGTGCAGAAATCTCCGGCGCTGCGCAAGCGGACGCGCTGCCTGGTCGGCGAGGTGGACAGCGATTACAACGACGGCGTATTCAAGCCGCTGTCCTCGGACAGCGACACGCTCGACGGCCTGAATATCCACGGAGCCATGATGGACGAGATCCATCAGTGGAAAAACGGCAGACCGCTGTACAACATCATTGCCGACGGCGATCAAGCCCGCGAACAGCCGTTGCGGCTTATCACCTCCACCGCCGGCACCATCCGAGAAGACATCTACGACGAGAAATACGAAGAGGCCGAGCGCATCATAAACGGCTACGAAGATCCGGACGGGTACCACGACCCGCGCCGGATCGCGTTTATTTACGAGCTCGACAAACGCAGCGAGTGGACAGACCCGGACTGCTGGAAAAAGGCAAATCCGGGCCTCGGGACGATCAAGAGCTACACGGCGCTGAAAGAGCGGGTCGAGCGGGCGGAGAAAAACCCGGCCCTCGTCCGCAACCTCGTCTGCAAGGATTTCAACATCCGCGAGACCTCCAGCGAAGCCTGGCTCAACTTCGAGCAGCTCGACAACCGCGACACCTTCCAGCTCGACAAGGAAAACCGCCGCCTGATCTGGCAGCACCACATGGCGGACGGCAAGACGCAGGAGCGCGTGCTTTCCTACCCGCGATACGGCATCGGCGGCGCGGACCTCTCCAAAACCACTGACCTGACGGCGGCAAAGGTGCTGTTCCAAGTGCCGGAGCTGCCGGAGATCCTGTTTGTGCTGCAGATGTACTGGCTGCCGCAGGACCTTTTGGAAAAGCGCGTCACGGAGGACAAGATCCCATACGACAAGTGGCATGAGCGCGGGCTGCTCCGGCTGTCCGAGGGGAATAAGATCCGCTATGAGGACGTCAAAGCATGGTTCATCGAGGTACAGGAAGACCTCGATATTTTTATCCCATTTATCGGGTATGATGCGTGGTCTGCGTCTTATTGGGTGGACAGCATGGCGGACTATTTCGGGAAAGAGGCCATGATCGCCGTGCATCAGGGTGTCAAGACCCTGTCCGAGCCAATGAAGCGCTGTGGGAACGACTTGGAATCCAAGCGCATTATTTACAACAACCACCCGATCGACAAGTGGAACCTCGCAAACACCGCCTACGACGAGGACAAAAACGGCAATATCCAGCCGCACAAGACGAGCAAGTCCACGCGCCGCATTGACGGAACGGCGGCTCTGCTCGACGCCTACACGATCTACGATCAGAAGCAGGCGGAATACACCAGTATGCTCTAGGAGTGAGACAATGGGATTTTTTAAAAACCTCCTGACGAATATCACGACGACCAAGCGCGTCTCGACCGTTCAGATGGTGCAGGAGCGCGGAAATGGCTTTTACAGCTACAACGGCAAAATGTATCAGTCCGATATCGTCCGCGCCTGCATCCGACCCAAGATCAAGGCAATCGGCAAGCTGACGGCCAAGCACATCCGGGAGACCATCACCGCCCAGACGCGGAAGATCGCCGTAAATCCGGAGCCGTATATCCGGTTCCTGCTCGAGGAACCGAACCAGTACATGACCGGCCAGATGCTGCAGGAAAAGCTGGCCGCACAGCTGGTGCTCAACAACAACGCCTTCGCGGTCATTCTGCGGGATGAAAACGGCCTGCCGAACGCCATTTTCCCGGTCGCGGCCATGCAGGCCGACGCCGTTTACGACGCAGGCGGGAATCTGTACCTGAAATTTTACATGCAGAACGGCAGCGTACTGACGTTTGCCTATGACGATATCATCCACCTGCGCGGGGACTTTTACGAAAATGATATCTTCGGCGACCCGATCGCCCCGGCCATCGTGCCGCTCATGGAGATCGTCACCACGACGGATCAGGGCATCGTCAAGGCCATCCGGAATAGCGCCGTCATCCGCTGGCTTTTGATGTTCGCATCCTCCATGCGCTCGGAGGATATCAAGAAGCGCGCGCAGGACTTTGCCGACAGCTTCCTCAATGTTTCCAACGGAACGGGCGTCGCGGCCGTCGACGCAAAGGCCGAGGCCAAGCAGATCGACCCCAAGGACTACGTCCCGAACGCCGCACAGATGGATAAGACCACGCAGCGCATCTATGCCCTGTTTAATACCAACCCGCACATCGTCACATCCATTGCGACGGAGGATGAGCAGAACGCCTATTTTGACGCCGAGATTGAGCCGGTTTTGAAGCAGCTGAGCGGCGAGTACACCCGCAAGCTATTTTCCCGGCGCGAGCGCGGCTGCGGCAACCGCATCGTCTTTGAGGCGTCCGCGTGGGACTTCGCCTCGACCTCGACCAAGCTCAACCTCCTGCAGATGGTCGACCGCGGCGCGCTGACGCCGAACGAATGGCGTCGCGCCTTTAACCTCGCGCCGGTCGACGGCGGCGACAAGCCAATCCGCAGGCTGGACACGCAGCCGGTCGACCGGAACGCCACGCAGAAAGGAGATGAAACCGCATGAAGATCAGCATTCGCGGGCCCATCGTGTCCAGCAACCAGCACCGCTTTTATCAGTGGTACGGCATGGAGGCGACGAGCCCTAAATCCGTAGCCGACGCGCTTGCATCCGGAAACGGTGAGCGGGCAGAGGTCGAGATCAATTCCGGCGGCGGAGAGATCTTCGCCGCGAGCGAGATCTATACCGCCCTGCGCAATTACGCGGGCGGCGTCCACATCCGCATCGTCGGACTCGCGGCTTCAGCCGCGTCCATCATCGCCATGGCGGGCGAGTCGGAAATGACGCCGACCGGCATGATGATGATCCACAACGTCCAGTCCAGCGCCGACGGCGACTACCGCCAGATGGAGCACACCGCCGGTGTCCTGCGCGACGCCAACCACGCCATTATCTCGGCCTACGTCGCCAAGACTGGCAGGCCGGAGGCGGAGATCGCCGCCATGATGGACGCGGAAACATGGATCACAGCGGAGCGGGCCGTAGAGCTCGGCCTCGTCGACCGCGTGATGCAGCCGGATACCGGCCAGAAGCCGCTGGCAGCGGATTTTTATTCCGGCATGCTCAGCGAAGACGCGCTCAAACGCGCGGAAAACTTTTTAAAAAATCAGGCTGCGGGGCCTGACTTTTTTATGCCCGAACGGGCGCAGGCAGAAGCAAAACTGAAATTTTTAAAACTCAAAGGAGAATTGAAATGACAAAGGAATTTTACAACATCCAGCGCCAGAAGCTCATGGACGAAGCCCAGAAGCTGCTGGACGAAGGCAAGACCGCAGAGGCGCAGGCCAAGATGAAAGAAGTCGAGGCCCTCGACGCCAAGTTTGAGGAGGAAGCCAAGATTCAGGCAAACCTCAACGCGCTTGCGGGTCAGAAAGTCGCGGCTCCGGCTGCGGCGGCACAGTCCATCGACCTGTCCGGCACGGCAAAGACTCCGGACGTGCTCGACCGGTACGACACCGACGAGTACAAGCGGGCCTTCATGAACTACGTTTTGACCGGCAAGAAGATTCCCGCAGAGCTGACCAATGTGGACGCCAACACCAAGACAACCGACGTCGGCAGCGTCATCCCGACCACGACGATCCAGAAGATCTACGAGAAGATGGAAGCCATCGGCATGATCCTGCCGCGCGTAACACACACGTCCTACGCGGGCGGCGTCCAGGTCCCGACCAGCTCGGCCAAGCCGACGGCCTCCTGGGTCGCCGAGGGTGAGGGCTCCGACAAACAGAAGACTTCGACCGGCAAGATCGTCTTTGCGTACCACAAGCTGCGCTGCGCGATCTCCATGTCGCTGGAAGTTTCTATCATGGCGTACCCGATGTTCGAGGCACAGTTTGTCCGGAACGTCGCAAATGCGATGGTAAAGGCGAAGGAGCAGGCCATCATCAACGGCACCGGTTCCGGCCAGCCGAAGGGAATCCTTGCGGAGACAGCCCCGACCGGCCAGAACATCGACATTGCCGCCGCGACAACTGCTCTGACCTACAAGGATCTGTGCAAGGCCGAAGCTGCGCTGCCGCAGGCATATGACGGCGCGGTCTGGTTCATGTCCAAGAAGACATTCGAGACGCAGATCGTCGGCATGGTCGACAACAACGGCCAGCCCGTCGCGCGCGTCAACTACGGCATCAACGGCAAGCCCGTCAACTACATCCTCGGCCGCGAGGTCATCCTGACCGGCGACTACCTGCCGGCCTTTGCGGCGTCGGTCACGGCCGACACCGTCTTCGCCTTTATGTTCGATCCGGCGTACTACCTCTGGAACGAGAACATGGGCATGACGGTAAAGCGCTACACCGACGAGGACACCGACGACGAGGTCACAAAGGCCATCGAGATCGCCGACGGTGCGTGCGTCGACGTCAACAGCCTCGTCACGCTGACCAAGAAGAAGGCCTGACGGCGCGCGGCCAACAGGGAGGGATAACCAATGGCTTTGATCAACGTTGCAAAAACCGCCCTGCGGCTGACCACAAACGCCCTTGACGACGAGCTCGCCGACGAGATCGACGCCTGCCTCCTGCGCCTGCATCTTGCGGGCGCGGAGGGGGCGGACGAAGACCCGCTTGTAAAGGACGCAGTCCGCGCCTACGTCCGCTGGCAGCATGATTTCTGCGGCCGGGGCGAGGAATGGAAGACCTGCTTTGCAGATATCCGCGACGCTATGGGGCTGTCCGACGATTACAGGGCAGTCCAAGCCAGCGGCGGAGCAGGAGGTGCTTGCTGTGATCTTTGACACGCAGATCACGCTGCGCCTGTTCTCCTACCCCATCGTAAACGGCCAGACGACGGAAAAGCTCGAGCGAGAAACCACCGTCTGGGCTGCCCGCAAGTCCGTAAACCGCGCCGAGTATTATCAGGCCGCGCAAGCCGGCAAACGCACGGACGCAATTTTCCGCATGCACAGCGCGGAATACGGCGGTGAGCAGCAGCTCACCTGCGGCTCGGACGTCTTTGACGTCGTCCGCAGCTACGGCGCGGAGACGGAAGAGGTAGAGCTGACCTGCAAACGGAGGGGCGGCGCATGATGATCTATGAGGCGCTGGCAGACCTGGGCGTACCGGTCTGCCACCCGCCATACAAGGGCGGAGAAGAAACCTACATCACCTATCAGCTGCTCGGCCAGTCCGGGCAGCTCTACGCCGAGGGCGGAGAGGCCGAGACCGGCGTGCAGTACGCCGTTTCCATCTTTGCCGAGGGCTTTGCCGCCGGGCTTTTAAAGCGTGTGAAAGCCGCGCTGGAGGCCGCTGGCTACATCGTCACCGTCGACATGGAAACATACGACAAGGAAACAGGCCGCACGCAGATCGCGCTCATCGCCGAAACGGAGGGCGCAATCTATGGCTAACATCTCCATCACCGGTGCCGACGAGCTCATGGCCACGCTCCAGAAAGCGAATGTTTTTGATGAGGACATGCAGCAGGAGCTCCTGTACGCCGCCGGGGATATCATCGTCGAGGAACTGCAAAAAATGGTAAAGACGAGCGGGTTTCAGACCGAGGCATATGCATCCAGCGTGAAATACCGCAAAACCATCAAACGCGACAAAAACGGAGACCCGTACATCTCCATCACCGCAGTCGGCAAAAACGAGCACGGAACGCGCAGGGCGACCGTGCTTTTTGTTTTGAATTACGGCCGCGCGAAGGAGTACGGGCAGATCACAGGAACTTATTTTTGGACAAAGGGCGTCAGGAACGCGCAGAAGCGCGTAAACGCGGAGCTCGAAAAGATCCTTACACAAAAGCTGAAAGAAAGGGGCCTATTGTAAATGCCTAGTTTTGACTTACGCGGCATCCGGGCGGGAAAGTATAAAAACACGTCCGGCACCGTGACCTACACAGAGCCGACCGACGTCGGCGACGCCATGAGCGCGCAGCTGGAACTCAAGTTCGCCGAGGGCCGCCTGTACGCGGAATCCAAGCTTGCCGAGTATATCAAGCTTGCCACCGGCGGCACGATCTCGCTGGCTGTCAAGTACATCAAAAAGGCCGCACAGGCCATGCTCTACGGCTGCACATCCGATACGAGCAAGGAAAATCTGAAATTCTCGGCAAAAGACATCGCAAACTATGTCGGCGTCGGCTTTTACGCGCCGGATAAGATCGACGGCGTGACCAAATACACCTGCGTCTGGGTTCCGAAAGTGCTGTTCGGCCCGCCCTCGCTGTCCTACCAGACCAAGGGCGAGAACATCCAGTTCAACACGCCGACCACGACCGGCGAATTCCTCGCCGACGACTCCGCCGACGAGCTGCTGCTCGAGATCGAGACCGTCGACACCGCAGAGGCCGCCGTCGCATGGATCAAGGGAAAGTTGGGTGAGACGTGATGGAGACGACCAAGCTCAACACCGTCGACTATGAACTTGAGGGCCGGGTCTACCGGCTCTCCTGCAACATGAACGTCATTGCCTACGTGCAGGACGAGTATGACGGGAATCTTCTTCAGGCGCTCGACCGGGTCCGCGGGATCAAGAGCACACTGGCATTTCTAGCCGGTATGCTGACCGACGCGGCAGACTCGCAGGGGATTAAGGATGAAAACGGACTGCCGCTGGTATTTACGCGGAAGCAGTTGGGCCGAAAGCTCACGCTCGCGCAGACTGTAGAGGCCGGAAAGCTGATCTATCCGCTGGTTCGGGCCGAAGTATTGAAGAACGCGGGGGCCGAAACGAAACCGCAGGAAGACGAAAAAAACTGACACAGCCGGGGGAACCGAAGCCGAACGGCTTTGATTTCCCCGGCTATCTTGCCATTTGGCTGTTCCGGCTGCACCTGCCGGAGCGGGACTTCTGGAAGACCATGAGCCCGCGCCGCCTGACGCTCCTGCTTGACGCACTGGAGCCGCCCAAAAAGCCGGAAGAGCCGCAGAGCCTGTCCGCCTACATCAACGGAGGCACATAATATGCCAAACATCAACACAAGATTTACGCTTTCGGGCGAAAAAGAATACAAGCAGGCCATTTCCGAGATCGGCAGCGGCATGAAGGTGCTGGACTCGGAGATGCGAAAGGTGCAGTCGGCCTACGCGCAGAACGCCGACAGCGTCGAGGCGCTGAGCGCCAAAAACGACGTGCTCGAGCGCAAAATCTCCACGCAGACCGAAAAGATCGAGTATCTGCGTGCCGCCCTGCAGCAGTCCGCCGAGAGATACGGCGAGGCAGACAAGCGCACCATGCAGTGGCAGACCAGCCTCAACAACGCCGAGGCGGATCTGAACAGCCTCAACAATCAAGTCGACGAAAACAAGCAGAAGATCGCCGACTCCGGCAAGGAGATGGGCAACCTCGGCGACGTGGTGAACAGCCTGACCTCCAAGCTCGGGATCCAGCTGCCGGACAGCATGAAAACGTCCATGAACGGCATGCTGCAGCTCGACACTACGACAATCGCAGTTGCGGGCGGCTTTGCCGCCGTCGCTGCGGCGATCGTCAAGGCGGAAAAGGCGCTGATCTCCATGACGAAGGAAGCAGCCTCGAATGCAGACGATCTGCTCACGCTCGCCTCCGTGACCGGCATGACGACCGACTCCGTGCAGGAGCTCAACTATATGGCCGACCTCACGGACGTCTCACTCGACCGGATCAAGGACAGCCTCAAGGAGACCACCAACAAAATGCAGGAGGCCGCAGCGGGCACCGGCGACGCCTATGATGCGTACCAGCGTCTGGGTGTAGAGATCACCAACGCCGACGGCAGCCTCCGCAGCGCGCAGGACGTCTTTTACGACACCATCGACGCGCTGGGTGATATGAAAAACCAGGCCGAGCGGGACGCACTGGCCATGGATCTCATGTCGGAGTCGGCACAGGAGCTGAACCCCATCATTGAGCTTGGCGGAGACAAGCTGCGCGAATACGCGCAGGAAGCCCACGACATGGGCTATGTGCTGGACAACGACGCGCTCAAATCGCTTCAGGCCGTCGACGACGCCTACTCCCGCCTGCAGAACACGCAGGAGGGCGTGAAAAACCAACTGGCCGTGGAGTTTGCGCCGTACCTAGAAGAATTTTACGGTGACGCGACACAGGGCGTGAAGGATCTCGGAAAGGCGATCAAGGACTCCGGCATCGTAGACGCCTTCGGCATGCTGCTTGAGACCGTCGGCGACATCCTCAATCCCATGTCCGATCTGTCCGGAAACCGCGTCCCGGCACTGACCAACGCACTGCGACCGCTGGCGGAGGTCATGGCGCTGATCGCAGACACGGCGGACTTTTTTGCGGGCCTGTTTACGCTGGATTTTAAGAAAATGGGCAATGCCCTAGGCTTTGGATATGCCAGCGGAAACGGCAATAAGTACCAGACGCTGCAGGACAGCTACGCGGCAAAATCGTGGGGCAGCAGCGCGTCCGACCTCTCCAAGGCCTACGAAGAGGCCGTCGCCCGCGGCGACTCGTCGACCCTCGGTATCACCGAGGACGAATGGCGCAGGCGGTATCTGGGCGGCAACGCCGCCGGCACGGACAACTGGTCCGGCGGGTGGACGAAGGTAAACGAAAACGGCCTTGAGCGGATCTATCTCCCCTCCGGCTCGCGCATCCAGACGGCCAGCGAGACCCGCTACACATCCGGCGACACCTACAACACCACCGTCTACGTCGACCACGTCGACGACCTCGACACCATCCTCCGCATCGCCAAAAACGCACGCATCACAGCCAGAATGGGGGCGAAGTAAATGCCAACCTTTACAGTGCAAGCGAGTGGGTCGACGGCAGTTGCAAAGAACCACCCGAATACAAACTACTCAAATCTTACACAGTACAAGTTGTTTGCGGACCCGTTTACGGGGGAAGCAGGAAACGTCAAACAAGGGGATAACATATATATCAAATTCCCTGTGCCGGGAGATGCGTACAAGTTTAAGCGGGTAAGCAAAGTAACGCTTTCGTTTTACGCACAGCCGACAGAAGATAGCGGAAATGGGTACAAGCAAATCTGGACGTATGTAAATGCGTTGGAAAGCCAATTTGATACGAGCGTGATAACGTATGCAACGCGACCAGAAATCAGCCAAACATATACTGGGATTTCAGAGCATGCAGATGGAGAGTGGACTGCGTTAAACGAAATTGTGCAGCTGAACGCGGTTTTTGATCTGGCACAATACAGGAGCAAGAAGGAAGAAGTAAAAAAAGGAATAAAAAACGGGTTTGTCGTTGCGTTTCGTGGCGCTGTATCAGGAACAAGCGAAGCTATTTTTTACGGAGAAAAGTCAACACACAAGCCATTTCTGACGTGTGAATACTCGAATGATAATGTCGGCATAAAAGCAGACAATTTATCGCCATCGGCAGGGGCATTCGTAAATCGAGCGCAAAAAAACACATTTACATGGGACGCCGAGGATGACACAGATCTCACGCAGGTTTGCTTCGCAGAGGTGAAACAAACCTCCGCTGTTTTTGAATGGCGCGTAAAAAATGCAAGCACATCAAAAACAATAAGCGTATCAGGAACAACGACTGCATGCACAGTCCCTGCGAACACATTCCCATCAGGGATAATCGAATGGCGCGTAAAGGTGACGGCGAACAGCGGCACGACAACAACGTCCGCATGGCAGGAGATCACGACCACGGACGTCACCCCGACGGCCAAGCCTGTTTCCCCATCCGGCATCGTCATCGACGCGACAATCGTCAACCGCTTTTCGTGGCAGCACATCATTTCCACCGGAACGCCGCAGAGCAAGGCCGACCTGCAATGGTCCGCCGACGGCACGACCTGGAACACGCTCGCGACCGTCACCGGCGAAAATCAGTATTACGACGTTCCGGCGAACAAATTCACAAGCGGAACAAAATACTGGCGCGTGCGCACCTACAACACCGACGGCACGGCCTCGGCGTGGAGCGAAAAGGCCGAGTTTATCGCCATCAACGCCCCGTCGGCCCCGTCCATCGTCATCCAGTCCACCGGCCCGCGCCCGCGCATCACCTGGCAGACCACGGAGCAGGAGGCCTATCAGCTGACGCTCTCCAATGGATACGCCTCCGGCACGGTCTACGGCACGGAGAAGGCATGGCGCTCGCCGGTCTACCTCGCCGACGGCAGCTACACTGTCCGCGTCCGCGTGCAGAACAAGTACGGCATGTGGTCCGAGTGGAGCGCAGCCGCGCTCCCCGTTTCGCACACCGAGGGCGAGGCGATCACACTGTCGGTCGATGCGGCCCACGAGGCCGCGCTGACCTGGCAGACCGCAGGCAGCTATGATTTTTATCTGATCGAGCGGGACGGCGTCGCCATTGGCCGCACCATCCAAAAGCAGTACGTCGACTACACCAGCATCGGCAGCGTGACCTACCGCGTCCGCGGCTGCTACGCAGACAGTGACAACTATGGCGTGTCCAATTCCGACACCGTCGAGATCCTGCCCGAGACCAACATGATCTGCGACCTCGAGACCGGCGTCTGGCTCGAGATGCGCCTGTCCGAAACGCAGCTGCGCACCAACCGCACCAGCTTCTCGGCCGGTGTCTCGACCGTCCATCTGGCGGGCCTTGCCTACCCCGTCGAGGAGCGCAGCGAGCAGCGCGACCGCGCCCTGTCCGTCGCCTGTGCCTGGCCGCACGCGCAGCGGGCCGCAGCCCTTGCGCTTGAGGCCCTTGTCGGCCGCCTCGTCTGCCTCAAGGACCGCTACGGAAACATGGCCATCGGCACGCTCCCGTCGCTCGAGAGCAACTGCGACGAGTTCATGCGCCGCTATTCCTTTACCATCTCGCACACGAACCGGGAGGAGGCGATCACCCTTGACCCGTGACGTCCGCTTCCGCGTCGACGTGCTCAGAAACGGCGCACCCATCACCCACCTCCAATGGGACACCGGCAGCGCCCCGCAGATCATCGCCAGCCGCGACGCGACGATCCACACCAGCATCAAGGGCACCTTCCTCGTCAACGACGCGGTCGACTACCTCTCCGACGAGCTCCAGCCTGTCATGACCATCGACGGGAAGGAGACGCCCCTCGGCATCTATCAGGCCGCGACCCCGAGCATCAAGGGCGCGGCCGGTCAGAAGCGCGTCGAGGTCGAGGCCTACGACCGCTGCTGGCGCGTCTACAGCAACCGCACCGAGACCATCCTGCACCTGTCCGCCGGTGCGTCCTATCTCACCGAGATCCGCAAGCTGCTCACCGCCTGCGGCGTCGCGCTCGTCATTGCGACGCCGTCGGACGCGACGCTGCAGACCGACCGCGAAGACTGGGATGTCGGCACGAGCTACCTGACCATCGTCAACGACCTGCTGGCCGAGATCAACTACAACAGCCTCTGGTTCGACGCCTCCGGCGTCGCCCGTCTCGAGCCCTATCAGGAGCCGAGCGCGCAGAACATCGACTGGTCCTACGGCACGACGGACCTCTTTCTTCCAGACCGGCATCCGGGGCCGAACTTCTCAGATGAGGAAGACATCTTCAACGCGCCGAACGTCTTCATCTGCGTCTGCTCCAACCCGGATTTGGAACAGCCGATGGTAGCGACGGCGATCAACGACAATCCGCAATCGCGGAAGTCCACGTTCCGGCGCAACATGCGCATCGCCTCGCTCATCAAGGTCGACAATATCGCCTCGCAGGAGGAGCTGCAGGCCTACGCCGACCGCATGCGCAACGAGTCGCTCCTTTCCGCCCGGGCCATCACGTTTTATACCCTCAACGACCCCGGTCACGGCATCGGTGACGTCCTCGCGCTCACGCACGACGACATCGGCGGCATTTACCTCGAGACCGGCTGGCAGATGCAGCTGTCAGCCGGAAGCCTGATGACACACTCTGCAAAAAGGACGGTGATTGCGTAAATGGAAGGCGTCGACAGCCTGTACACCGAAGAACCCGAAGAGCAGCAGACCGAAGAACAGCAGCAGCCGTTCCAGCTGGCCGTCATTGCGACGGTCGAGGAAGACGGCCTGACCCTCACGCCTGACGGCGCGGAGGAGCCGACCGAGAAGCATTTTAAATGCAACACCGGCATCAACTTCGCCGCCGGACAGCGCGTGGCCGTCCTCGAACTGTCCGGCAGCAAGGTCGTCATGTTCCCGATCGGCAACCCCGGCGCGGACGCGCCGGCGAAGATCCCAACCGGCGGCACGGCCGGGCAGGTACTCAAAAAATCGTCCGACAACGACTACGCGCTCACATGGGGCAGCATCACCGGCCTTCTGCCGACCGGAGGAACGAGCGGACAGATCCTCAAAAAGTCAGGCAACGCTGACTATGCCGTCGAATGGGGCGACATCAACGGTGCTCTGCCGTCCGGCGGAACGACGGGCCAAGTGCTCAAAAAATCCAGCGCCACCGACTACGCCGTCACCTGGGGAAGCCCAGACGGCATCCTGCCGACCGGCGGCACCGATGGTCAGGTCCTGCTCAAAAACGGCGCGAGCAACTACGCCGCCAAGTGGGGCAGCATCACCGGCGCGCTCCCGACCGGCGGCACATCCGGCCAGGTGCTGAAAAAATCCAGCGCCACCAACTACGCTTGCACGTGGGGCGACGTCGACGGCACGCTTCCGAGCGGCGGAACCGACGGCCAGGTGCTCCTGAAAAACGGATCGACGGCCTACGCCGCGAAGTGGGGCACGGTATCCGCCGCAGGACTCAAGAGCGGATACAATTCGCTGGAGCTGAAAACAAAAACCCTGACGCCGTCCTCGAACGGCTTTGAGATAGGGACATCGAGCTATCCCGTGACAGTCAGGGGAGACGAAATCGTGCTGTACTACAGCGCATACCGCTACTGCACCCTTGCGTGCAACTCATCCGGGAAGCTGACCGTCAACGGCACAGCCATCAACTAAGGAGGGAATCATGAAATTATACGACATCGCGCTCGCGGCAAAGCCGCTGCAGAAGCTCATCGAGCAAGACCTGCCGCTCCGGCAGGCCTATCAGCTCGCCATGCTGGCGACCAGGCTCAACCCAACACTCGAATTCTACGGAAACCAGCTCATGAGCGGGCGGCCGCAGGCGGAGCTGAACGAGCTGGACGCCGACACGCTCCCCGAGCTGCCGCACATCACGCTTCCGCTCGACCTCGATATCCGGCTTTCCGCCGGGGATATCAAGTGCCTTGAGCCGTTTGTGACCTTCGAAGGAGCTGATAACGCATGATCACCATCCACTGCTCCCGCGCGTGCGCGCATCTGGCGTCGCCGCCGGAGCTTTTGACGGCGGGGATGAGCAAGGCCGTGACGGTGCAGTTCGTCTTCTCACCCGCGTGGGACGGGCTGACGAAGACCGCCGTCTTCTCGAACGGCAAGACCACCGTCGACGTTCTGGCGGCGAACTGGGACGGGGATACCGTTCCCGTCCCGCACGAAGTTCTAGCCGTACCGGGCCGCTACGCCCGCGTGGGCGTCTATGGCGCGGACGAAAGCGGCGTCGTCCTGCCGACCGTCTGGGTGAGCCTCGGCAAAGTCCAGCCCGGCGCGGACCCATCCGGCGACGAGACCGCCGACCCGACGCTGCCCGTCTGGGCGCAGTTGCAGAAGCAGATCGGCGACCTGGACGACCTAAAGACCTACAACAAGGGCAACCTCGTCGCCGCCATCAACGAGGCCCGCAGCTCCGGCGGCGGCTCTGGTGGCGGGGGCATCCAGTCGGCACAGATCGACGCGATCCTCGTGATGACAAAATCCGAATATGACGCGCTGGACAAAAAGGACGCGCGGACACTGTATCTGTTGGAGGGATAACATGCTGGCAGTTGGACTCAAACGCATTCTGGAGCTGTTCATCGGCTCCATGGGCATCAAATCCGCCCACTTGGGCACGAAAGCCATCTACGAAAGACCGGGCGGATTTTTGTACATTGAACTCACAAGCGAAGAAAGGGGATAAATCCAGATGGCAAGTTTTTTCAATCTGACACTTGATACGCTGGCACCTGCCGGCCTATCGCTGATCCTGAACGACGGTGCACAGTACGCGACCAGCGCGACCGTCACGGCAAAGATCTCTGTCTCCGACGAGACAACGACGGGCTACCAGATGAAGATCTGGGGCACGAAGACGGCGGAGACCGAGGCGGAAGCGTCGTGGGAGACATTCGCCACGACAAAATCCATCACGCTGCCCGACGGCGACGGCCTCAAGACGATCTATGTCAAGATGCGCGACGACGTCGGCAACGAAACGGCCGCAGTCAGCGACACGATCACGCTCAACACGTCGATTCCTGCCGTGACCATCACCGGCCCCGACAAGAGCAGGATCTCGAAGGTCACGGGCTACGATGCAGCGGCGTTCTCCTTCGTCTGCGACGTGGACTTTGAGGAATACACCATTCGCGTCGTCCCGGCGACGAGCAGCCTGCACACGGCGGGCACCCAGATCCCGACGACGGGCGGCTCCACCAACGTCAGCGGCACGGAGGGAGGCTACAAGAAGAACACCGCCATCAACGTCACTGTCAAGGGCGCGGACCTCGAGGCAGCGTCTTCCGGCGACGGCACGAAGATCGTCAAGGTCTTCGTCAAGAACGCCGCCGGGACCTGGAGTGCCGCCTGATGGCCGCGCCGCAGCTGACATTCTCCATCACGGGCAACAAGATCTCGGCGGTCTCGGGGTTCGACTCGATCACCGTTTCCTTCTCGTCGGACATCGCCTACACGGCCTTCGAGTGCCGTGCGACGAAGTCCGGCGAGGATTGGGGCCGCGGGAAGGGTGCTTTGATCGCGTCCTTCTCCAAGACCCCGGCGGGCACGCAGCGAACCTTTGAGGTTTACGACGATTTTCTGCTTTCCGGTGATGGGGAATACCGCATTTCGTTGTTCGCGCAGGGCGCGGACGGCAGCTGGAACGACAACTACGGATTTATCCCGCTGGGAGAGTCGCAGGCGCTGAAGACCGCGGACGGCGAGGATTTTCTGTGTATGAAGGAGTGATCGTATGGCTTACAACAGCCAGTTTACCGGCGCGCAGATCGACGAGGCTATCGCCGACGTGCGCAGCAACAAAGACGCGTGGAATGGAAAGCAAGATGTGATCCTCGCCTCCGGCGCTTCCGTCGGGGACCTGATCAAGGTCAAGGCGGTGGACGCCAGCGGGAAGCCGACGGCGTGGGCGGTGGCCGTGGCGGGCACGGACTATATGAAGACCGGCAACATCACCAAGCAGACGCTGGTCTCCGCGGAGACCACGCCGACCGAGAACATGGCCATCAACTGGCAATATGAGTGAGGAGGCCACATGGCGCACAAGACATTGATCTCCGGCACGGCCTATTCCGTGACCGGCGGCCGGGAGCTGATCGGGGGCACGGGCTACGCGAAGAAGAAAGGCCGGGTGCTGGTGAACGGCACCGGGTACGATATCCCGTTTTCCATCGGCATCCCGCTTTCCACCGTCGCGCTCGGCGATATCCTCATGCTGAACGAAAACGGCAGCCCCGTCCCGTTCTACGTCTGCAAGCACGACTACGAAAGCGGACTGAACGGCGCAGGGCGGACACTTCTGGTGAGGAAGGATTGCTATGACAAGCGTATTTTTGACAGCAGGAGCAAGATTTTCGCCGGGAGCTCGATAGACACATGGCTCAACGGAACCTGGATCAAGCTGCTGACATTGGACGTCCAGTCTGCGGCCGGCACGACAAAAATCTACTACTATGACGGAAGCAAAAAGAAAGCAGTCACGACCCGTGCAGTGTTCCTGCTGTCGACAGCAGAGTTTGGCTACAGCGATTATGCTGATACTGACGGAGAACCACTGGACAGTGCTGTGAGAAAACTACTTTCCACTGCTTACTACGGCGGAAATAGTGTTGTACAGTGGACGCGTACACCGGCCACCTGGACACAGAACAACGTGTACGTTATAATGCCTAGCGACTATTCGACTCATATGCCTTGCAACGACAGTTACGGCGTCCGCCCCGCCTTCACCATCCCCTCGACCTTCCCCGTCATCCAAAACCCCGACGGCACCTACAGCCCGGCAGCATAAAGGAGGACCCACATGGGCACACACCACATTTTGAAAGACGGCACATCCTACGCCATCAAAGGCGGCACTGACCTGATTGCTGGTACAAGTTACCAAATCGGGGGGGGGGTCGAACGCTGGTGAATGGGACGGCGTATGAGGTCAAGTTCAGCGACGGGCTGACGTGGATCATAAATGAGTCCCCAAAAATAATGGTTTTTGAGCAAGCCATTGATTTTACATCAAACGGGAAAAAATTTGACTACTTCATGATCACTGCAGGCTCTCGGCCAAGCATTGTTTACTCTTACGGGCCAGGCGATATTTGGTACGCATATTTCAACGGGAGCTGGACGCAAGAGGCATTCCGGACAGTGACTTTCGCTGAAATGCCAACAGGAGCACTATTAGCATGGCTGCAGGCCAATGCCGTGCAGCAATAGACAGGAGGAACTTATGGACACCTGGTACATCACAATCGGAGGGCAGGAAATCGAGACGCGACCGGCCGCTGGCCGCATGCGCGACGCCGACTGGGGCGGGCGCGAGAGCCGCGCCGTCACCATCGCCAAGAGCGCGGTTGCGGACCCGCTGGCGCTGTTCTGCGACGGCGCCGTCTGGGGCATGATCCACCGCTACACCACGGCCGTCCCTGTGCTGGACGCAGAGGGCAACGTCCAGATGAACGAGGACGGAACCGTCAAGTCGACGACCGAGACCGCCGAGGACCGCTACGTGGACGACTACGCGGACTTCACCCTCGCCGGCCCCATCACCGACAACCGCGACGGCACCATCACGGCCAAAATGGGCCGGAAGACAGACAGCGACATTCTCGCGGAATTGGAGGCAGCATATGACGGAAACTAAGCTCACGCAGATCAAATCGGCCATCACCGACGGCAAGCTCGTGCAGGCCGCAGGCGGTATCACGGAGGACGTGACGCAGTCGGACAAGCTGGGCTACGACTGGCGGAACATCTACGTCAACAAGATCCTCGTCAGGCAGGTGTACGTCGAGCAGGCCGTGAAACAAGGCACCGCCGATAACCCCATCGAATGGCAGCCCGACATGCAGCTAATCCAGAACGCCTACTACGCCCACGGCGGCGAGACCAAGGTCTGGATGGGCGCAGCGGGCGCGACGGCAAAGTGGACGGACGCGGCCTTCGTGCCGATCTGATAAACGCAGAAGGGAGAAAATCAGATGGACCTGCAGGATCTGAACGTTGCTGTCGCGGAGATCCGCGGCAATGTCGACCGGAACACCGGCCGGATCAAGGATCTCGAGAAGAAGAACGACGCTGTGACCAAGCTGGCCGAGGCCGTCGCCGTCATGGCCGAGCACATGAAGACGCTCGACGACAAGATCGACGGCATGCAGACGAGCGTCAACAGCCTCACGGCCAAGCCTGCGAAGAACTGGGATGCGCTGGTCAAAATCGCGCTGACTGCGCTGGTGTCCGGCCTCGTCGGCTGGGCGCTGAGCAAAATTCTGTAACACGCGCCGCAAGGCGTGAAATTTGAAAGGAGTACATACTATGAACGCAAAATGGTGGAAGGCAGCGGCAATCCGCGCAATCAAGACCGTCGCGCAGACGGCGGTGGCAACGATCGGCACAAGCATGATCCTGTCGGAGGTCAACTGGCTGGCCGTAGCGTCGGCCTCGGCGCTGGCGGGCATTTTGTCCCTGCTGACGAGCGTCGCGGGCCTGCCGGAGGTCAAGGAAGAATGAAGACTATGCCGCCGCAGATCGTAGACAATTTCACAAGCGTCAACATCTACCGGGGCGGCAATAAGCCGCAGTATCTGGTTATCCACTTTTTCGGGGCCCTCTCCAGCGCCTATGGCGCGTCGGAGTGGTTCAAGGCCCCGGAGGCGCAGGCGTCCGCGCATTACTGCGTGGACGAGAAGGACGTCATATACCACTGCGTGCCGGATACCGACATGGCGTGGCACTGCGGGGCCGTGGGCGGCCTGCACTACCGGAATCCGAAGTGCCGCAACTGCAACTCCATCGGCATTGAGCTGCGCCCGCAGAAGCTCGACAGCAGCCGCCTGAACGCGAACGACAAGGACTGGTACTTTGACCGCCGCGTCATCGAAAACGCCGTATGGCTCACTGCAAAGCTCATGCGGCAGTACAACATCCCGCTGGAGAACGTCATCCGCCACTATGACGTCACCGGAAAGATCTGCCCGGCCCCGTTTGTCGGACCGGCGCATAACATCTACTACGGCACCTCCGGCGACCGCCAGTGGCAGGAATTCAAGGCAAGACTGCAGGAGGAAACAGCCATGAGATACGAAAAGCTGCGGGACGTCGACAACCAGACGTACCGCCAGACGCTGGACAAGCTGGTCAGCAAGGGCCTGCTTAAAGGAAAGGGCGGCACGGGCGAAGACCTGACGCTCGATCTGAGCGAGGACAACGTCCGCATGCTCGTCATCCTGGACCGCACCGGCGTTTTCGACCGGTAAGCAGGATCTCTGCCAGTCGAGCGGGCCGAGAAAGGGAGTGACGCTATCACTGCGCGGCTGGCTCTGCCGAAGGAGCTGGAACACCTCACGCGCAGCGACTGGG
>ERZ772882.1637-NODE-1637-length-22807-cov-4.578894_pt1 | contig 22807 bp, 17 predicted proteins | sample MGYA00580576_ERZ772882 | MGnify/ENA primary metagenome ERZ772882 (study PRJEB29015, sample SAMEA2737658) | human gut metagenome | biome: human gut; feature: human-associated habitat; material: faeces | place: China | collected 2012 ... | reverse complement strand
TACGAACGACTTCTTTACGGAAGCGCACCCGAAACTCCGTCCGGTCGAAAGCCCGACGGCGGGCGTGTTCCTGTCCGGCACGTGTCAGGGCCCGAAGGATATCCCCGAGACGGTCGCGCAGGCCTCCGCTGCGGCGGCGAAGGTGATTGGCCTTCTTTGCAAGGATTCTTTGACCTGCAACCCGTGCGTGGCCGAGCCGAACGAGCTCATGTGCAACGGCTGCTCGAACTGCGAAAAGGTCTGTCCCTACGGCGCAATTACATACATCGATAAGGAGTTCCGGGGCCCAAACCGCACGACGCTCATTCGCCGCGTGGCGCAGGTGAACCCGGCAGTCTGTCAGGGCTGCGGCGCGTGCACCGTGGCGTGCATGTCCGGCGCGATGGACCTCAAGGGCTTTTCCAACAAACAGATCATGGCGGAGGTGGACGCAATATGCAGGTAACCTGGAAACCGACGATTGTGGCGTTCTGCTGCAACTGGTGCTCCTACGCGGGCGCGGACCTGTCCGGCACGAACCGGCTGCAATACCCCGCCAATGTCAAAATCATCCGCATTCCGTGCTCGTGCCGCCTGAACCCGATGTTCATTCTCCGCGCATTTCAAAAAGGCGCGGACGGCGTGATCCTCTGCGGCTGTCACCCCGGCGACTGCCACTATACGACCGGCAACTACTACGCCCGGCGGCGCATGACGCTGCTATTCTCGATGCTCGACTTCCTCGGCATTGAAAAGGGGCGCACGCGTGTTGAATGGGTCTCGGCGGCGGAGGGCGCGAAGTTTGCCGCGACGATGAACGAATTTGTCAAAACCATCACGGAGCTGGGCGAGAACCGCAGATTGGAGGACCTCAGATGCAAGGAGTAAAGGAGAAAGCCTTAGAGCTGCTGGCATCCGGGAAGGCGCAGCGGATGCTCGGCTGGAAGACGGGCGAGTTTTTCTACGATCTGACTCCCGGCGTATTTGAAAGCGCGGAGGAGGTCGAGCGGGAATTTGAGTACGGTGTGTTCGCGGGCGCGAATTTGTCGAAATACTGCATTGCGGAGAGCAAAAAAGACGGCGTGACGGCGGTATTTTTAAAGCCGTGCGATACATACTCTTTTGTCCAGCTTTTGAAGGAATATAAAGTCAAGCGGGAAAAGGTCTACATCGTCGGCGTGCAGTGCGATGGCATGTGCGACATGGAAAAAATCCGCGCTGCCGGCATTTCCGGTGCGACCGCAGTCTCGGAAGACGGCGATACCTTAAAAATTTCCACGATCTACGGCGAAGAGACGATGAAAAAATCGGACGCGCTGCTTCTCAAGTGCAAGACCTGCAAGAGTAAAAAGCTCGTGATCTTCGACGAGCTGCTGGGCGAGCAGGGGGAAGACTGTCCCGAGAGTCATCGGTTTGATGAGGTCGAGCGGCTGGAAGCAATGAGCCCCGAAGAGCGGTTCTCGTTCTGGCGCGGGGAGCTCTCGCGCTGCATCCGCTGCAACGCCTGCCGGAACGTCTGTCCCGCCTGCACGTGCGAGACGTGCGTGTTTGACAATCATAATCTTGGAACCGACAACAAGGCGGCGGCCAGCGACTTTGAGGAGAACTTCTTCCACATCATCCGGGCCTTCCACGTGACCTCCCGCTGCACGGACTGCGGCGAGTGCTCGCGCGTCTGTCCGCAGCATATTCCGCTGCATCTTCTCAACCGCAAGTTCATCAAGGACACGAACGAACTCTACGGCACGTATCAGGCTGGCGCAGATTTAGACTCCCGGCCGCCTCTGATGGACTTCCGCAAGGACGACTGCGAGCCGTCTGTGGTCTATGAGAGAGGGGGCGTGAAGGGATGAAGAAGCTTGCTTTGAAAGAACTGGACAGTCTCTTTGCCGCCATCGCGGCGCAGCAGGCGCTCTATCTGCCGCAGGACGACGCGGCCGGTCAGGCGCAATTTGCGCCGTGGAAGGAGGGCGCAGCGCTCTCCAAGCGGCTCAATACCGCGCGCTCGGCCAAGGATCTATTCTTCCCGCAGGTGGAGAACCTCGCCGGATTCAAGCGGGAAGGGAAATCTATCGAAATTTTTGAGACGCGCGAGGACGTCCGGCCGTTCACGGTCTTTGGCGTGCGTGCGTGCGACGCGAGAAGCTTTGAAATTCTCGACAAGGTATTTCTGAAAGAGCCGGTCGACACGTTCTACGCCTCGCGGCGCGAGATGGGAACCGTTATCACGCTCGCCTGCACGAAGCCGGACGAGACCTGCTTCTGCCGGAGCTTCGACATTGACCCTGCCAATCCTGCGGGCGACGTGTCGTGCTGGATGGATGAGGAAACTCTCTACTGGCAGGCCAATACCGCGAAGGGTGAGACGCTCACAAGTGAGCTTCCCATGCTTGAAGACGGCGGTGAGGAAGCTGTGAAGGCCCAGCAGGAAGAGTTGCATGTAATTTTAGAAAAACTGCCGCTGGCCCAGCTCGATTTGAGCAAGGTCGGGGCAGGAAAAACCGAAGCGCTGTTTAACCGGCCGGAGTGGAAGAGCCTGTCTGAAAGCTGCCTTGGCTGCGGTACCTGCACGTTCGTGTGCCCGACCTGCCAATGCTACGATGTGCAGGAATTCAATACCGGCAAAACCGTCCGGCGCTTCCGCTGCTGGGACAGCTGCATGTACTCCGACTTTACCAAAATGTCGGCCGGGCAGCCAAGACCCACGCAGCTCGAGCGCTTCCGCCAGCGCTTCATGCACAAGCTGGTCTATTTCCCGGACAATAACGACGGGCAGTTTGGCTGCGTCGGCTGCGGAAGGTGCTTGCAGAAGTGTCCGATTCATATGAACATTGTAAAGGTCATCAAAACGATGGGAGGCGGCGACGATGCGAAATGACCCTTTGATCCCGAAACTTGCCGTTGTGACAGATATCCGCGTCGACACGCCGGACGTGAAAACCTTCCGCGTGGTGGGATTAGACGGCAAAAAGCCTTTTGAGCACATCCCCGGCCAGTGCGCGATGCTGTCTGTTCCCGGCGTGGGCGAGGCGCTGTTTTCCATCACCTCGAGCCCCACGGAGGAGGCGTTTGTTGAGTTCTCCATCAAAAAGTGCGGCTGCGTCACAAACTGGCTCCACGACATGGAGCCGGGACAGGAGATTACGATCCGCGGCCCCTACGGAAACGGCTTTCCCGTCGATACCGCGTTCGCGGGCAAGGATCTGCTGTTCATCGCGGGCGGCATTGGCTTAGCCCCGCTGCACTCGGTCATCAACTACTGCCGCCATTACCGAAGCCGCTACGGCAAAATTGACATCGTCTACGGCTCTCGCTCGATGGAAGACCTTGTCGACTATCCGGAAATTGAGAATGTCTGGTGTAAAGAAGATGGCATTAACGTCCATCTGACCATCGACCGCGAGCAGCCGGAATGGAGCGGCCACGTGGGCTTTGTGCCAAATTACGTCAAGGAGCTCGGCTTTACGACCGACAAGACTGTTGTCATGTGCGGCCCCCCGATCATGATCAAGTTCACGCTCGCGGGACTCATGGAGCTCGGCTTTGCGCGCGAACAGGTGTATACGACGATGGAGCTCAAGATGAAGTGCGCGCTCGGCAAATGCGGCCGCTGCAACATCGGAAACAAATACGTCTGCAAAGACGGCCCTGTGTTCCGGTTCGATCAGCTCGATGAGTTGCCAGATGAATATTAAGGAGAATCGCAATGGAAAATATGGTAACTGTTTTTCTGTTCGGCAAAAAATATGAGGTGCCGGAGAGCCTGACGATCATGGAGGCCATGGAGTATTCCGGCTACCAGCTCGTGCGCGGCTGCGGCTGCCGCAACGGCTTCTGCGGCGCGTGCGCGACGATCTACCGTATCGCGGGCGACCGGGAGCTGAAGGCATGTCTTGCCTGCTCGACAAAGGTCGAAAATAACATGTATGTGGCGACGCTGCCGTTTTTCCCGCTCGTGAAAGAGGTCTACGACATCGAAAAAGTCAAGCCGACGCAGCAAATTATGATGCAGCTCTACCCGGAGATCTACTCCTGCGTCGGCTGCAACGCCTGCACGAAGGCCTGCACGCAGGGCCTGAACGTCATGCAGTACATCGCCTACGCCCAGCGCGGAGAATATGAAAAGTGCGCCGAAGAATCGTTTGACTGCGTGATGTGCGGCGTGTGTTCGTCGAGATGTCCTGCCGGGATTTCGCACCCGCAGGTTGCGATGCTCGCGCGCCGGCTCAACGGCAAGTACCTGGCCCCGCACTGTGAGCACTTGGACGTTCGCGTCGAAGAGATCCGCGAGGGAAAATTCGAGGCGCTGATTGAAAACCTGATGGAAAAGCCCCTGAGTGAGATCAAGGAGCTTTACAACCACCGCGAGATTGAAGCGTAAGGAGGCGGCGAGATGTATACAGATCCGAAAATTTTGGAATCCATCCGCAAGGTCGAGGCCGCGCGGGCGGAAAACGTCAAGCTGAACCCGGCGCGTATGAGCGCGGAGGAAAAGGAGGTCTTGCTCCGGACCTTCCACCCCGACTACCGCGAAAACCAGTTCACGACCCTTCGTGTTGGCCCTAACAAGGGCGGCAAGGTGCCGCTCGAGCTGGCGGCTCTCTTGGAGGGCAAGCCCAGAATCGAGCTGGAACACCCGCACCTGGAGCGCGTGGACTATGACGCGGACGTTTTGATCATCGGCGGCGGCGGCGCGGGATGCTCGGCAGCGATCGAAGCTGACAACGCGGGCGCGAAGGTGCTGCTGGTCACAAAGCTTCGCATGGGCGACGCGAACACGATGATGGCTGAGGGCGGCATTCAGGCGGCGGACAAGCCGAACGATTCTCCTGCGCAGCATTTTCTTGACGCTTATGGTGGCGGCCATTTCGCGGCGCAGAAAGACCTTCTTTACAAGCTGGTCACCGAAGCGCCGGAGGCCATTCAGTGGTTATCCAGCCTTGGCGTAGAGTTTGATAAAGCGCCGGACGGCACGATGATCACGACCCACGGCGGCGGCACATCCAGAAAGCGCATGCACGCGGCCAAGGACTACTCCGGGGCGGAGATCATGCGCACGCTCCGCGACGAGGTTTTAAACCGCGGCATTGAGGTTGTGGACTTCACGTCGGCCATTGAACTCATCAAGGACGAAAACGGCCGCTGCGCGGGCGCGGTGCTCCAGAACATGGAGACAAAAGAAATTCTGATTGCCCGGGCGAAAACCGTCATCCTCGCGACCGGCGGTGCGGGCAGACTCCACTATCAGGGCTTCCCGACCTCCAACCACTACGGCGCGACGGCAGACGGCCTGATCCTCGGCTACCGCGCGGGCGCAAAGCTTCTGTATCCGGACACGCTCCAGTACCACCCCACGGGTGCGGCCTTCCCGGCGCAGATCTACGGCGCGCTGGTGACAGAAAAGGTCCGCTCGGTCGGTGCGATGTTAATTAACGCAGAGGGCGAGGCGTTCATGAATCCCCTCGAGACGCGAGACGTGGCGGCGGCTTCCATCATAAGAGAATGCTCCGAGCGCCAGAAGGGCGTCAAGACCCCGCTGGGTGACGCAGTGTGGCTCGATACGCCGATGATCGAACTAAAGGGCGGCAAGGGAACGATCGAAAAGCGAATTCCAGCGATGATGCGCATGTTTGGAAAGCACGGCATCGACATCCGCACCGAGCCGATCCTCGTCTACCCGACGCTCCACTACCAGAACGGCGGCCTGCATATCACGCCGGACGGCCAGACGGATGTGGAGAACCTGTTCGCCGCGGGTGAGGTCGTGGGCGGTATCCACGGAAGGAACCGGCTCATGGGCAACAGCTTGCTCGATATCATCGTCTTTGGCCGAAATGCCGGACGGAACGCGGGCGAAAAGTCGAAATCCGTTACTGTTGGCGCGCTGACGCTTTCGCATGTGGCGGCCTTTGAGGAAGAACGAAATGCGGCAGGAATCGCGGACGACACGCTCTCGCCGCGCCTGCTCCCGGATTATACAAGAAAGAGAGATTGAGAGTATGCAGCTTGCAGAGCTTTTGGAGGCCATGATGATCATCAGCTTTGGCATTTCGTGGCCGCTTTCCATCATCCGTTCCTACCGCAGCCGCTCGACGAAGGGCAAGAGCATCTTTTTCAGTTTCTTCATCCTGTTCGGCTATCTCTGCGGCATTTCCGCGAAGCTCATCGAGCACAATCACAATCTCGCGTTCTATTTTTACATTCTTAATATCACCATGGTTACCATTGACATCTGCCTCTACTTCCGCAACCGGAAGCTGGAAAAGCAGAGCGCATAAACTGCCAATCAAAGCGTAGGAGGCGATTGGGCACATTGACCTTCCCTTCTTGCGTAGGGGGCGATGCCCACATCGCCCCGTGAGAAATCATCGAATTCGCCTGAAATTTCCGTAAAATCGGGTTTATCTGCTGGGTCGATGTGGGCATCGACCCCTACGGACCCGATTGGAGATTCAGAGCAAATAAGACCACATTTCATAGAAAATCCCTCCCGGAAGAGACAATTCCGGGAGGGATTCGTTTATCCAAGGGGCTGATCGAAGGTATAGCCGAGGTTTTCAAGATAGGCGGCTGAGCGGACGGCGTCTTTGGTGATGGTGAAAGAATAGTAGTTGGAGAAGGAGCCGGGGCCGCCTGCAACCTGACGAGCAACATACTGATCGATTTGCGCGTCAGTCGGGGTAAGAAAGAAGGATACGTAGATAGAAGCAGAGTCAGACATCTTTGTTTCCTGTGAGAAGGAGGTGATATGCGTTTTGCCAAGCTCTGTGTCCTTGAGATCGGGAAGAATGCAGGTCGTGTAGAACTCGTACGCTTCGTCGGCGGACAGATAGCGGGGGGCGGACGCGTCTTTTGGCAGGTCTGCGCTGTAGTCCTCAATGCCGCAATAGACGAAGGCGGATTTGTCCGGGGTGAACTCCTCCGGGATGGCGCAGCGGCTGAGCACCATGGACGCAGAGTTTGTGATCGCGTCATACCGGCGGATCAGACTGTCCGGGTCATTTCGCATGGCGTCGTTGTCAGCCAGACGGTAGCGATACGGGAGCGCAGTACCGTCCTTGAGATAGTAGGTGAAGAAAACGGAGGTCGCACCGTCCGCGCCGGCTGTTTCGTTTTCCTTCCGGCGTTCGATGGCGAGCGTCTGAAAATCTGTGATAGCTGCAATATCCGACCGATCATACGCTGTTCCGAGATAGGCAAGGTCGATATAGGAGATCTCGTCCACATCCGGCACACGGGAATACAAACCCAGAACATCATACCGCGCAGCTGTGCAGCCAAGCACAAGAACCAGGCACACTGAACCAAAGCGCAGCCATGTTTTTGCACCGTGGAAGACGGCAACAGTTTTTTGAAGCATCATCTGCGCGATGAAATACCCCAAAAATGCGCCGATGATCAAAAACAGCAGTGTCCGGCGGAAGGCCTCGGCTCCGAACAGAGACGACTGCATCGAGGAGATCACGTAGGAGAGCACAATGGCGCAGCCGATGGTAAAGCAGTAGAGAAACACTGGGCGCAGTGGCTTTACCGCGATCACATCTCCGGAGCGCTCCATTTCGCGGCGGCGGAAGACAAGAAGAGCAAGCGCGGCAAAGACGATGCCGACGACGGCCAGTGATGCGAGATAGCCCCAGCTGGAAAAGCAGTACCGGGAGAGATCTTCGACGCCGTCTGCCGTCTGCGGCGAAAAGACGGAAAAGCCGTAGGTCATAATATAGAATATGGGGCTGAGCTGATAGAAGAAGGTAGCAGCGGGGCTGGTTCGGCCGCTCATACCGTAGACAAAGTCCGACAGCAGATACTGCACGGCGTAATAGATGACGGAGCTGGTAAAGTTCAAAATCACGTATACCGCAGGCATGGCGGCAGCCTGACCAATGATCATCGCCAGAAGCACGGCAAAGCCGTAGAAGCCGGTGAACGCCAGCATACTTGTTCCGAAGAAGCACGTGCAGGCGTAAAACTGCGGATAGCCATGCAGGAGCGTGATGCAATAAGCGGTAAGGGCAGTCAGAAAATTACCCAGCATGACCATGAGGAAGCCGACTGCAAAGTTACTGACGAACAGCGCCTCGCGCCGCACGGGTAGGCTGGCGTAGAAATACGACGCATTCGCACGGAAGAGCCATGAAAACAGCAGCCACGCCGCGAGAAGGCCGATCAGCGCCGAAAGAATCGAGCCGACCGTGCAGAAATTCAGAATTCGCTCACAAAGACGCCCAGACAGAGAGTCGTAGTATTCCGGCTGATAGACGAAGCTGATGAGATCACCGGGCAGAATAAACAGCCAGAAGACCAGATAACAGATCCAAAGCGGCATCGTCTTTCGAAGACTGCGCTTGAAGATCGCAGCATCAAAGTACGAGGTTTTTGACGTCATAGTTCACACCTCCCAGTTCGTAGATGAAAATTTCCTCTAAAGATAGCGGCAGCAGATCGCAGAGCAGGGGATTGCACTGCTGAAGAAGCCCCGCAATTTCTCGCCGGTCGCCGCGGACAATGAGCGTCTGAATCCGGCCGGTCATGGATTTGTGCAGCACATTCAGCTCCGGCGGAATCGGCCGGTCGGTGACGAGCTGGACCTTCACGATGTTCTCCTGCAAATCGGAGAGCGAGCGCTCGAGAAGCATCTTGCCTTCATGCAGCACGCCAACGTGGTCGCATACGTCCTCGAGTTCCCGCAGATTGTGAGACGAGACCAGAACCGTCGTTCCCCTCGTGGCCACGTCCTCCAAAATGACGCTCCAGACCTGCTTGCGCATCACGGGGTCGAGTCCGTCGACCGGCTCGTCGAGCACGAGATAGTCCGGCTGCGTGCAGATGGCGAGCCAGAACGCCGCCTGTTTCTGCATGCCCTTGGAAAAACGGCGCAGCGGCTGACGTTGGTCGAGCTTAAAAATATCTGCGAGGGCGGTAAAGCGTTCGTCGCTGAACGCGGGGTAGAGCCCCTTATAAAAGGTTTTAAGCTCGCGGATGGTTGTGCCCGCGTGGCAGCTCAGATCGTCCGGGATGCAGGCGATGCGGGCCTTCACGGGCGGGTTTTCAAATACCGGCTCGCCGCCGACGAGCACTTCGCCCAAGTCGGGGCGGTACACGCCTGTGATATGGCGGATGATCGTCGATTTGCCTGCGCCGTTGGGGCCGACCAGACCGTAAACAGAGCCCGTCGGGACGGTCATCGTCAGGCCATTTAACGCCGTGAACCCATCAAAGCGCTTGGTGAGATTTTTGACTTCAATCATGCTTCTTCCTCCTTTGCGTCCAGCTGCGCGAGCAGCTCGTCTCTCGTCGCGCCGAGCACGATAGCCTCCCGGGCAAGGGAGCGGATCTGCGCGAGGAGCTCCTGCTTTTTCTGCGCCTGCAGGGGGCTTGACTCAGCGGCAAACGAGCCCTTACCGGGGACACTGATGAGGTAGCCGGCCGCTTCCAGCTCGCGGTAGGCGCGCTGAATGGTGTTCGGGTTGATGGAAAGCGTTCCGGCCAGATCGCGCACGGACGGCAGCTTTTCACCCGGGGCAATCGCGCCGGAGAGAATCAGGCGCATGAACTCCTGCCGAATCTGCTCGTAAATCGGCCGCGGGTCGCGGTAGTCCAGATGCAGCATGGGAACCTCCCTCCTTAACTGTATTATTTGTTCTAGCACACTTATAGCACACGGAGGAATAAAAGTCAACGCCCGACAGAAAATCTTAAGAATTTCCGCCGGGCGGCGTTGCAAGGTGCTTTTGGAAAAAGGAATCGAGGATATGCATGAAGAAAGCCCCTCCGGAAGCGAGCTTCCGGAGGGGCGGGGTAGTTCTTACATGTCGAACGGCTCCATGCTGAGGACGGGGTGACCCTTCTCAGTCAGGAAGTTCAGCAGCTCTTCGGGATCGCCCGAAGCGCAGGTGGTCTCGTCAGCAACCATGTCGGCAAAGTTCTCGATGCCGTACAGGTCCTTGGCGGTCTCGTTCATCTTGTCGCGAATCTGATCCTTCAGATCCTTCGGCAGCCAGACCAGACGGCCCAGACCGCCTTCGGCCTTCAGGAACTTATGGGAGGCGATGTAGTGCTTGCCGTGGCCCATGAAGCCCGGAGTCTGCACGCCGCCGCCGGTCATGGAGGCCATCTCGGAGAAGGTCATGCCGAGCGGAGTAATGCCCGCGTACTCGCGGCAGGTAATGACGACGCCCATCGAGCACGGCTCGATGCCGCAGATGCACTCGAAGCAGCCGCAGGAGGTCATCGGGTCCTCGAGCAGGGAGTACAGCGTGACATGCTCCAGCGCGCCGTGGGAGTACTCGGCGACAGCCTCGTCAACGTCTTCGTAGCGGCCGGTGCGCTCGTCGATGCAGCGCTCCTTGGTGACGACCTGGCAGGGGCCCTGCGGGTCGAGCTCGTTGGTGGCCTTGGCGTCGAGCCAGGAAACAGCGCCGCAGAGACCGAGACGCTCGGGAGTGACGATGCAGACGTGGCTCGGGGAGAACGCCTGGCACATGATGCAGGAATAGAAGACAGGCACGGACTCGTCGGTCATGGACTTCAGGCGCTCGTCGCGCTTGTCGAAGATCTCGTTCGCATGCTTGCGGAGCTCTGCGTTGGCCTCGTCGCCGACAACGATCTTGACCTGGCACTTATCGACAACGGTGTCGAACTCGGACTTGATCTTGGCGTACAGGACCTCGCCGATGTGGCGGAACTTGAAGCCTGCCTCGTAGTCAGCCTTGCTGATACGGATACGGATCATGTCGCGCTGACCGGTATGCATAACGCCTTCCACGCAGTTGAGGAACTGGTGAATCTTACGCTCGAAGACGGGCTCGAAGTCGGGCTGCATGGACTTGCCGGCAACCTCGACGGTGTAGCTCAGAGAAATCTTGGAGCCAGCCGGGAACTCGTCGATCTCGGGGCCGACGACCTCGATCTTGTGGTCCTCAACCTCGGAAGCTTCCTTGGTGGAAACGAGCTCGAAGCAGTCCTTACGGGAGCCGTCGATTTCGATCTGCATATCGCCCTTACGGATGATTTCGCCTTCGAATGCGGAGGAGAAGGAGACGGGGATGTCGATCTTCGTGATCTTCAGCTTGATGCCGCGCGCTTCGATGGAGGTGTCGATCCAGTCCTTGGTATCATCATAGATGATGAGGGACTTCGGAACTGCCCACATATCGTCGTGGTCGTTGGTGATGACCGGGAAGCCGAGCTTGATCGCGCCGGCGCCGCAGGCGACAGTGATGTCGGGAACGGGCTTATAGGCGTTGACGAACGCGTTGATGCGGTCGAAGGTGTACTTGTGGAAGCCGTCGCAGTCGCCGGGCTGGACGTTGCCGAAGATCATGGCAGCGCGGACGACGAGGGAGATAACGTGGCCGACAGACCAGATCTCTTCGCCGACGGGGACGACACGGACGGGGAAGCCCATGGAAAGGCCAGCCTCGACAGCCTGTTCGATGATGCCGCCGATCAGGAATACGAAAATACCGCGGGACTGATAGCCCTTGATGGTCTCAACAGCTTCTTCGGTGGAGGGAGCGGGCCCGATGATGACGACGAAGCCGGGGATGTCGCCGGTGACCAGAGGAACACCGAGCTCACGGACTTCCGCATCGACGAAGTGGCCGTGATACGGGGTGCCTTCGTACGGAGCGTCGGTCTTGACATACTTGCAGGCCTCGATCATTTCAGCGGCGATGGCGGTGCCGACGCCGGACTGGAAGATGGAGTTGGTGCGCGGCTCGCGGAGCATCATGGCCTTCACGTCGGCCAGGGTGTCCTGCAGTTCGCCGACCGTGGTGACCTTCTTGCCGATGTAGGCATAGATACATGCCAGGCAGTAAGCGGTCGAGGGCATGGCCAAGGGAGCGTCGCGGCCGACTTCAGCAGCAATCTTGTTAACTTCTTCTTCGGCCTTGGCGAACATCTGGTCAGAGCCGTTGAAGACGCGTTCAAACAATGTCTTCATTGTTGTTATTCATTCCTTTCAGATTCATTCTTGGTCGATTCTTGCCTTGATGGCGCGGATTTCTTCCAGCGCCTGCGGGCTGCAATCGTAGGGAGAAAGGCCTTTGCGGTCGGCGTCGATGACGTCGGAGTTGTAGCTGATAAAGCCGAGCAGGTCGTCCGCCGGAATGCGGCTGCGGATGAACGCACGGTCGGAGTCGTCGCGGATCTTGTTGGCCACGACGCGCACCTTGGTGATGCCGATGTCCTTCGCGAGGGACTTGATGCGCTCGTAGGTCTGCACGCTTCTTGCGCCGGGCTCAATGACGACGATGAACTGATCCATCATGCTCGCCGTGCCGCGGCCGAGGTGCTCGAGACCTGCCTCCATGTCCATGATGACCACATCGTCCTTGCGGAAGACGAGGTTGGACAAAATCGCCTTGAGCATCACGTGCTCGGGGCAGACGCAGCCGGTTCCGCCGGTATCGACCGTACCCATGACGAGAAGCTTGACACCGTTGATGTCCTTGGCGAGCTTTTCGGGGAGGTCGGAGACCTCGGGGTTCAGCTTATAGAAGCTGTTCTGGTCGTTTGCGCCGGTGCGCTCCTTGGCGAGCTGCTTCATTTTGGAGACCGGGACGATGGCATTGACCTCTTCTTCGCTGAGGCCGAGCGCAAGACCCAAATTTGCATCCGGGTCAACGTCGGCGGCGAGAACGGTTCGGCCTTCGTCGGCATAAAGCCTTGCCAGTGTGGACGAGAGCGTGGTCTTGCCGACGCCGCCCTTGCCGGTAATCGCTACTTTCATATGTTAAAGACCTTCTAAACTCTAAAATGTATCAGATGCCCAGAGCCGCACGCTTGGCTTCGATGGATTCGATCATGCGGTCGCCCAGCTTTTCGATATCCTTTTCGACAACGAAGTGCGCTTCAACCCACTCCTGGCAGCCGCCTTCGGTACCCTGGAGAAGTGCGGTGATCTCGCTCGAGCCCTTGGAGTACGGATCGACGCCGAGGTAGGTTTCGATGCCGGTCGCCACGACGTAGTTGCCGATGGAGACGGCCTTTTCAGACATCCATTCCGGTGCGCAGCCGCAGAGCGGAATCTGAGAAATGTTGATGCCCCAGTCCTTCGCGAGGTCGGCAGCCAGGATCATCATACGGGAGATATCAACGCAGGAGCCCATGTGCAGGATCGGGGGAATACCGACCAGCTTGCAGACACGCTTGAGGCCCTCGCCGCAGTACTCCGCAGCTTCGAGGTTCATCAGACCTGCCTTCGCAGCAGCCTGCGCCGAGCAGCCGGAGACGATGACGATGATATCGTTCTTGAGGAGCTTCTTCATGAGCTCGATGTGCGCGGTATCGGGGCGGACCTTGGGGTTGTTGCAGCCGACCATCGCGACAGCGCCGCGGAGGACGCCGGCCTTGACAACGTCAGCCAGAGGCTTCAAGGTGCCGAGCGCGTCAACATGGGAGTTGCAGACACCGTCGAGTTCCTTCTTGATGGCCTCGACCGAGTAGCCGACACGGGCGTTGGTCTTGAGCTGCGGAATGTTGACGAGATCCTGGTTGCGGTTCTTGAAGTTCTCAACAGCCATCTTCACGATTGCCTTTGCGTTTTCAGCGGCGGTTTCCTCGTGGAACTCGATGTAGTCGCTGTCCGGCATACGGGCGATGGGAGAGGTGGTGACGAACTTGGTGTGGAAGCACTTGGAAAGCGGACCAAGCGCGGGGAAGATACACTGTACGTCGACGACGATGGCTTCACATGCGCCCGTCAGAACGACGTTTTCCTGCTGCAGGAAGTTACCAGCCATCGGGATACCCTGACGCATGGCAACTTCATTGCCGGTGCAGCAGACGCCCGCGATGTTGATGCCCTTTGCGCCGTTTTCCTTGGCAAGCGCGATCATTTCGGGATCCTGCGCATAGAAGACGATCATTTCGGACAAAGAGGGGTCATGGCCGTGGACAATGATGTTGACCATGTCCTTTTCCATAACACCGATGTTGGCAGTGGTGTCAACGGGCTTCGGGGTGCCGAACAGGATGTCGGAGAACTCGGTTCCCATCATGGAGCCGCCCCAGCCGTCGGACAGGCCTGCGCGCAGGGACTGCTTGATGAGTGCCTCGGGAAGAGAAGAACATCCCATGTGGGTCATGTGCAGCGACTGCGAAACCTCACGGTCAATCGCACGCGGCTCAATGCCGGCTTTGTGCCACAACTCCTGTGTGTGCTCGGGAGCACGCTTCAGGTAGCGCTGGACGCCGAAAGGCTTGCCGTATTCCATCAGGCCGAGTTCGGCGACCTCATGAGCCAGGTCGTAGATGTCCTTGCCCTCGGTTTCAACGCCCCATTCCTTGGCGATGCGAACGAGCTTCTCTGGGTCCTTGACCTGATAATTGCCGCCCTCTTTTGCCTGATACAGGGTGTGGCAGATTTCACGGCCATGGTCAGAGTGCGTTGCTGAGCCGCCGGCGGTGAAGCGCAGGTAGTTACGGCCGACGATACCGTGAACGTCGCAGCCACAGATGCCGCGCGGAGCCTTCGGGGTGATACGGCAGGGGCCCATGGAGCAAATACGGCAGCAAGTACCGGCTTCGCCAAAGCCGCAGTGCGGCGTCTGGTTTTTCACACGCTGCTGCCAGGAATCCGCGCCAACCTTCTTGCCGGTTTCAAGCAAGGTGTTGGTCGCTTCTTCCATCTGTTCAATAGTGATTAAGCGATCCCAATCCATCGATGATGTCTCCTCCTAATTTTTATGTTCTAACGGCGTGCCCGGATTGCTGAGGTGCAAAACAGGCGCTGGGGAAAAACGGTCTGTCCGGGGAGAACAGTACCGAGCGAACAGGCAATGCCGGAAACCAGACGGCAGAGTCCGCCCATTACAGCTTAACCCTATTCTAACAAGTTGCACGAAGATTGTCAACCGAAGCAGTGCGGTTTTATCGATATTTTCTTAATGTATTATTTGGAAGCCTTTTTAAGAAAAATGATATAATACTCGCCAAAAATCAAAGAAAACTGCCCTCGGCAGCTTCCAGCCGAAGGCAGTTAGAGTTACGAACCCATATGAACATTGATATGCGGGTATGTCATTTCTATGTTAGAGCGGCTGAACTCCCGCGAGATGTTTTCCAGCACATCGTAATATACGTCCCAGTAGTCGCAGCCCGCCGTCCAGAGACGGAGCGTGTAGCTGATCGCGCTGTCGCCATAGCCGGAGAGGCGGGCGAAGACGGGCTCAAAATCCACGCGCTTGGGATGCTGCGCAGCGCGGACGAGCGCTTCTTTGACCGTATCCGGCGCTGCGTCATAGCTGGCCTGCACGACGATTTCAATGCGCCGGAGGGCGTTTCCGGTGACGTTTGTGATCTGCGCGGAGGTGATCTGGCTGTTCGGAAGGTAGACAAGCTGGTTGTCTGGGGTGGCGATCTGCGTGTGGAACACACCGATCTGCCGCACGGTGCCGGATTTTCCGCCGACCTCGATGAAATCGCCGACCTTGAAGGGATGCGTTGTGAGCAGCACAACGGCGCTGGCAAGATTCGAAAGCGAATCCTGAATAGAAAGCGAGACGGCCAGACCTGCCACGCTTAAAATCGCGAGCAGCGACGACGTGTCGACCCCCAGCGTCCCGGCCAGCAGCATGATCGCAAGGAACACCAGCACGATTTTAATGGAGGAGCGGATGAAGGCGTGACAGCTCTTGTCCAATTTGGATGATTTGAGCATTTTCTCGGTGGCTCTCAGAATGATTTTTATGCATATAATACATATCACCAGTAAGATAGCCGCGGAGACCAGCTTGGGCAGAGAAAAATGATCAAAAAATTTTTCAATGGCAGATCTTGTCTGCTCAGCATTTTCCGACAATTCATCGGCTACCTGCGATGCAAGCGGCTCTGCGGCGCTTAAAAAGAGAAAATTTCGCAAAAAGAGTTCCTCCTTCGGATTCTTTCAAAACGGAAAACTGGAAACGAGAGGGCCGCTCCCGGAAAAATCGCGCAGCAAAAGGCTGCTGCGCGATTGGTGCAGAAAATGAGATCAGGCGTTCTGCGCGGGAGGATCGGAGGGATCTTTCGCCGAAGCGGGCGCGTCGGAGGCGGCCTCATCTTCGGAAGCGGGGCCTTCTTCGGCTGCGGGCGCGTCCAGGCGCTTGCCCTCGGCGTTCACATAGGTCATGAGCTCGTCGCCGGTGATGGTCTCCTTTTGAAGAAGATAGAGAGAGACCTCGTCGAGAAGTTCGCGGTGCTCGCGGAGGATCTGCTTGGCCTTTTCGTAGCAGCTCTCGAGCAGCTTCTGAATTTCGGAATCTGCGGCGAAGGCCGTCTCGTCGGCGCAGTTCATCATAGTGCTGCCGTCGAGATATTGGTTGGAGACGGTGGAAAGCGCCATGAGGCCGAACTTCTCGCTCATGCCGTATTGCGTGACCATCTTGCGGGCAAGATCGGTAGCGCGCTCAATGTCGTTCGATGCGCCGGTCGTTGCGATGCCGAAGACGATCTGCTCGGCTGCGCGGCCGCCGAGGAGCGTCTGCAGCTCAACAAGCAGCTCTTCGCGGCTGGAAAGATATTTTTCCTCCTCCGGGGTCTGCATCGTGTAGCCGAGCGCGCCGGAGGTGTGCGGAACGATGGTGATCTTGGAGACAGGCTGCGTGTGCTTCTGAAGCGCCGCGACCAGCGCGTGACCGACCTCGTGGTACGAGACGATGCGCTTTTCCATGTCGGTGAGCACCGTGCCCTTTTTCTCGGTGCCCGCGATGACGACCTCAAAGGAGACGAGAAGGTCCTGCTGATTGACGGCCTTTCGTCCCTGCCGCACCGCGCGGAGGGCAGCTTCGTTGACGAGATTTGCCAGGTCCGCTCCGACTGCGCCCGCCGTTGCCTGCGCGATTTTGTGAAGGTCCACGTCCTCGGCCAGCTTGATATTCTTTGTGTGGACACGGAGCGTCTGATACCGACCCTGCAAATTCGGCCGGTCGACAATGATGCGCCGGTCGAAGCGGCCCGCGCGAAGAAGCGCCTTGTCGAGAATCTCGGGCCGGTTCGTGGCCGCGAGGATGACGACGCCCTTCGAAGAGTCAAAGCCGTCGATCTCGGCCAGCAGCTGATTGAGCGTCTGCTCGCGCTCGTCGTTGCCGCCGAACTTGGAGTCTCTGGTTCTGCCGATGGCGTCGATCTCATCAATAAAGATGATGGCGGGAGCTACCTTTGCAGCCTGCTGGAAGAGGTCTCTTACGCGGCTTGCGCCGACGCCGACGAACATTTCCACAAAGTCAGAGCCGGAAATGGAGAAGAACGGTACGTTTGCCTCACCTGCGACAGCCTTTGCAAGCAGCGTCTTGCCCGTACCGGGAGAGCCGACTAAAAGCGCGCCCTTCGGGAGCTTCGCGCCGATGGCGGTGTATTTCTGAGGGTTATGAAGGAAGTCGATGATCTCGACGAGCGATTCTTTCGCCTCGTCCTGACCGGCCACGTCTGCAAAGGTCACGCCGGTCTGCTTTTCCATGTAGACCTTCGCCTTGCTCTCGCCGATGCCGCCGAGACCGCCGCCCATCTTCTTCGTCATGCCGCGCATGAGAAGCGAGAACAGCGCGTACATAAACACAACCGGCAGTACCCACGAGACGAGGAACGTCACGATCGGGCTGACCTCCTCGGGAAGGTCGCGGTTATATTTGACGCCTGCTGTGTCGAGCTGGTTCGTCAGCGAGGTCGTGTCCTGATTGGGAATGAGGCCGGTATAATAGAGCCGCTGCTGGCTCTTGGGCTTTTCGGCCTGGTCCTTCGTGAGAATGACGATGCGGTCGTCTGACTGGAACTCCACCTCGCTGATCTGCCCGGAGGAGAGGAGCTCCTTGAATTCTGTATAGGTGATCTCCGTGAGATAGGCGTTGGAGATGGTGGTATACAGGGAGTTGATCAGAAGCGTCGCAATCAGCGCCGCGACGATCAGGACGACGATCCGCCTTGCTTTCCGGTTTTCGTCATCACCGCCGGGCTGCGGCTTATTCGGCTTGCGGCGGTTGGGGTCGTTGCTCAAAATGGCACCTGCTTTCTTTGGGAAATCCCAAAGCCGCGCATGAAACGCGGCTTGTTTTGAACATCTTAACACAGGGACGGGGGTTTTACAAGAATCCGGTATTTTTCGAACGGTAAATTTTCTGTGAATTTCCTGTGGATTTATGGTTGTGTCCGAGGGGAAGAACTGATATAATATATGTTGGATTATTTTAATGAGGCCGTATGCGGTTCACGCGGGCCTTGAATTGGAGCTACAGATGGAAGAAAAGAGAACTTACAGACAAAACCGCGAGCAAAAGCCCCAGAGAGGCGAGCACAAAAAGGAATTTCCCAAACGCGAACGCGAAGACGCGCCGGAAAATATGTTAGAGGGCAGAAACGCCGTGACAGAGGCGCTTTCCGCCGGACGGACGATCGATAAGCTCTTCGTCGCCGACGGAGATACCGACCGGGCGCTCGCGCGTATCTGCGCGATGGCAAAGCAGGCGGGCGCTGTCGTCGTCCCGACCGACCGCAGAAAGTTAGACTATATGTCGGCCACGGGCGCGCATCAGGGCGTGATTGCCATGGTCGCCGCGCACGATTACGCGAGTATCGACGATATTTTAAAGAAGGCGCAGGACGCGGGCGAGCCGCCGCTCATCGTCATCTGCGACGAGTTGTCCGATCCCCACAATCTCGGTGCGATCATTCGTACTGCCGAGTGCGCGGGCGCGCATGGAATTATCATTCCGAAAAGAAGAAGCGTGGGGCTGACGGCGGTTGTCGGAAAGGCCTCCGCGGGCGCGCTCGAGTATATGCCGGTTGCGCGCGTATCGAATATCACGGCGGCTATCGATACGCTCAAAAAGGCGGGCGTGTGGGTCTACGGCACGGCGGCGGAGGGCGATACGACGCTCTACAAGGCAGACCTCAAAAGCGCTGCCGCCATCGTCATCGGCAACGAAGGCGAGGGCATGAGCCGCCTCGTCTCCGAGCGCTGCGACTTCAAGGTCAGTATTCCCATGAAGGGCAGCATTTCATCCCTCAACGCATCCGCTGCCGCGGCCATCATGCTCTATGAGGCCGTGCGCCAGAGAAGTCTCACAGATACCTAAGGAACCAAAACGGGAGCCAGTGCATGAAGAAGCAATCGCAGGATCAGACAAACGAACAACTGCATATCGACGATGCTGCGGCTGCGCAGGAGGAATATTCCTTAGAGGATATTATGAACGAGTTTGGCGGCTGGAGCAAGAAGGAAGAAGCCGCGCCGAAACAGCAGGCGCAAACGCCGCCGGATCTGAAAAAGCCGCCGCAAAAGGTTCCCGAGAGCGCAAAGCCCGCGCCGGAGACCAAGGTTGTCCGCTTCCCGAAGGGGCAGCCCATCCGCGCCGAGGGAGAGCCCAAGGAGCCGAAGAACCCCGCGGATTTCAAGGGCCAGACCATCCGCTTCACGCCCATCCGCGAGGATACCGCGCCGGAAGAGAAGCCGAAGATCTGGACGTATCAGGCAGAGCCAGACCCGGAGCCCGTGTCCGATGATCCGAAGGAAGCAAAGAAGGCGGCGCAGCGGGCCAGGCGCGCGGAAAAAGAGGCCAAAAAGCGCCAAAAGCAATTGGAGCGCCACCAGAAGCAGCAGGCCAGACGTATGGAGCGGCGCAAGGAGCAGCCCGAGCGGGAATTTCCCGACTGCCGCGCGGCCTATGCCTACTACGCGCAGAGCACGTTCCAGCGGCTGCGGCTGTTTTTGAGCATCCTGCTCGCGATCGTGTCCGGGGCGCTTGCGTATTTTGCGAGCTACAGCCTCGGAAGCTACGATTTTACCGCGAACGCGGACGTATTTTCGAAGGCCTTACTCATTATAATGGTAGTGCAGGCGTTTATCGCCTTTGACGTGATGCTGCGCGGCGTGCGCGCAGTGCTGCGCCTCCGGTATGACCACGCGAGCATGCTGGTGGTATTGACGCTTGCGTGCGCGGTGGACGCGGTGCTTGCCATTCGGGCCGGGCGCATTCCGTTCTGCCCGGCGGTGACCTTGCAGCTGAGCATGGCGCTTCTTGGAGAGTATTCCATGCAGCTTGCGAAAGTCCGCACGCTCAAGGCCGCGTGCTCGATGAACGAGCCGAAGGCTGCCGTGCGCGAGGAAAAGGCGTGGCACGGGGAGGACTGCATCTTCAGAAGCGAGGGCCATCCGGAGACGTTTGTCCGGGAGCTCGAAATTCCCGACGCGGGCAGCCGGATCATGCGCATTTATGCACCGATCCTCACACTCGTGACGCTGGGTCTTTCTGTTTTAAGCATGCTCCAGGCGGAAGACAGCTTCCTCTGGGCGTGGACGGCGCTTATGATCGCGAGTTTCCCGGTCGGGATTTTCCTGAGCTTTTCCCGGCCCTTTGCCGCACAGGCAAGACGGCTTTCGCGCGCGGGCGCTGCCATTGGCGGCTGGTACGGAGCCAGAATGCTCGGCGGCGAATGCGGCATCGCGATCGAGGACGCAGACCTGTTCCCGCCGCAGAACGTCACGCTCAACGGCATGAAAATTTATTCCGACCGCTCGGTCAGCCAGATCATCGGCTTTGCTAACGCCGTGGTGCAGACAGCGGGAAGTGGTCTTGCGCCGCTTTTTGAAGAGATCATGCACAACCAGAACGGCCGGCACTACGGCGTAGACACCTTCCGGCGCTATGAAGGCGGCGGCCTCGGCGCGGAAATCCGAGGCGACGTGATACTCATGGGCTCTCTTGGCTTTATGAAGCTCATGCGCGTCCACATGCCCGAGGGCGCGAGAGTCAAGCAGGCGGTTTATTTATCCGTCAACGGTGAGCTTGCGGCCGTCTTTGCCCTCAGCTATGCCCCGGCGACAAACGTCAAGGCGAGCCTGCAGGCGATTTCCCACTGCGCGGGCCTCACGCCGATTCTTGCAACGCGCGACTTTATGATCACGCCGCAGTTTTTGAAGCACCGCTACAAGCTCTCGCCCGACCGCATTGAGTTCCCGACCGTCGAAGAGCGGGCAAGGCTTTCCTCGCCGGACGCTATCCAGGAGCCAAAGCAGGGCGCGCTGTTGTCAAGGCCAAGCTTCGCGTGCTTTTCCATGGCCGTTGCGGGGGCGCGCGCGGCAAGAAGCGCTGCCATTGCAGCCATCGCCGTGGCTTTTACCGCGAGTATTATGGGGCTTCTGGTGCTGTTTTTCCTGACGTTCATCGGCTCAACGCTGGCCGTATCTTCGTGGAATTTGCTTCTGTACACGATTTTGTGGCTGCTGCCGGAGCTGCTCATCACGTCGATGGCCGCCAAACGGTAAAAAGCACGGCAGGCCTGTGAAAAAATGGGGTATTTTTATCTGTTTGCACAAGATAGTAATTGCAATCTGCACAGGATTCGTATATAATGAAATTTAAAGGTCGGCTGAAAAGTGAACTGCCGAGGGCTCGCGCGCGTAATGTCAGACGCGGTCGGGCTGTAGAAAGGAGAAAATTTGACTATGGGCTATACTGCCAATGACATTCGCAACATCTGCCTGCTGGGTCACGGCGGCGACGGCAAGTCCGCGCTGTGCGAGAGCATGCTCTTTACCACCAAGGCCATCACGCGTCTTGGCAAGCGTGCCGACGGCACGACGGTTTCTGACTTCGACGACGAAGAGAAGAAGCGCCAGTATTCCATCTCTACGTCGGTAATTCCGGTGGAATATAATAAGTGCAAAATTAACGTCCTCGACAACCCCGGCTACTTCGACTTTGCCGGTCAGATCGTGCAGTCCCTGCGCGTTTCCGACGCGGGCATCATCTGCCTGACCGCCAAGAGCGGCATCGGCGTCGGCACCGAAAAGGGCTGGAAGTACCTCGCAAAGGCCGGCCTTCCCGCCATGTTCTACGTCTCCAAGCTCGACGAAGAGCATGCGAACTTCTTCAATGTCTTTGACAGCCTGCGCGAAATGTTCGGCGCGTCTGTCATTCCGTTCACCTTCCCGATCCTTAAGGGCGAGCAGGCCGTGGGTCTGGTCGATCTGATCGAGAAGAAGGCTTACGACGCAAACGGCAAGGAAATCCCGATGCCCGCAGAGGCCGAAGAAAAGATCGAAGAGTACATGGCAGAGCTCAATGAGCAGGTCGCCGAGACCGACGAAGCGCTCATGGAGAAGTTCTTCATGGAAGAGCCCTTCACCGAAGAAGAGCTCCTGACCGGCATCAAGGCCGGTATCCGTGACCGGAGCGTCACCCCCGTTTTCTGCGGCTGCGCATACACGGGCCTTGGAACCACCAACCTTCTGTCGAACCTCGTGAAGTTCGCGCCCAACCCCCTCGAGGGCAAGGCCATGGCGCAGGTCGACGAAGAGGGCAGCACCAAGGAATTCAAGCTCGACCCGAAGGGCAGCCCGATGGTCTTCGTGTTCAACACGCTGGCCGACCAGTACGGCAAGAACTCCTACTTCAAGGTCATCTCCGGCGACGTCGAGGACACCATGTCCTTCGTCAACGCGCGCACGGGCGACGCAGAAAAGCTCGGCAACATGTTCTTCCCGAAGGGTAAGGACAACACCAAGACCTCTAAGATCTGCTGTGGTGATATCGGTGTCTTCACGAAGCTCGCCTCCGTCAAGACCGGCGATACCCTGGGCCTTGCCGGCAAGACCGTTACCATCGCTCCCATGAAGTACGACGAGCCCATGTATAAGATGGCGATCTACGCCAAGGTTAAGGGCACGGAAGATAAGATCGCGGCCGGTCTTGTGAAGCTGAATGAAGAAGACGCTTCCTTCACCTATGGCAACGATCCCGAAACCAAGGAACTCATCATCGCGGGCGCGGGCGATATGCAGCTGTCCGTCCTGATGGCCAAGCTCCAGAGCAAGTACAAGGTCGAGGCTGTGCTCAAGCCCGCCAAGATC
>ERZ772882.1584-NODE-1584-length-23500-cov-5.495799_pt1 | contig 23500 bp, 15 predicted proteins | sample MGYA00580576_ERZ772882 | MGnify/ENA primary metagenome ERZ772882 (study PRJEB29015, sample SAMEA2737658) | human gut metagenome | biome: human gut; feature: human-associated habitat; material: faeces | place: China | collected 2012 ... | reverse complement strand
AGGAGTAGACGTTACGACCGTGAAACCCGGGGACAGGGTGATCGTTAACGTAGAAACCTTTTGTGGAGAGTGTTTTTTCTGCAAGAAAGGATTCGTGAACAACTGTACTGATCCCAATGGCGGGTGGGCGTTGGGTTGCCGCATTGACGGGGGACAGGCCGAATACATTCGTGTTCCTTATGCCGATAGTGGGCTCAACCGCATTCCCGACACAGTGAGCGATGAACAAGCTCTTTTCGTGGGCGATGTATTTGCCACCGGATTTTGGGCCGCACGCATTTCAGAGATCACGGAAGACGACACTGTACTCGTCATCGGGGCCGGGCCAACCGGGATATGCACCCTGCTTTGCGTGATGCTAAAGAAACCGAAACGAGTTATTGTCTGCGAAAAATCACCCGAAAGGATTCAGTTCGTTCGGGAACACGACCTTGATGTACTGGTAACCGAACCGGAAAGATGTAAAGAATTCATTCTTCAACATAGTGATCATGGCGGGGCTGACGTGGTACTGGAAGTTGCCGGGACCGATGATACGTTCCGCATGACATGGGAATGTACACGCCCCAACGCCATTGTAACAGTGGTTGCCCTCTACGACAAACCGCAACTTTTGCCATTACCCGATATGTACGGTAAAAACCTTACTTTCAAGACGGGGGGGAGTAGATGGCTGCGATTGCGCCAAAATTCTTCGGTTGATAAAAGAAGGCAAAATTGACACTACCCCACTCATCACTCACCGATTTCCATTAAATGAAATCGAAGAGGCCTATCGCATTTTCGAGAATAAACTTGAGAGTGTGATAAAAGTAGCGATAACAGAAAAAAAGTAAACACTGTATTCAAATAGACAAGAGTTTATTCCCGAAACATCCCGATAAAACCATACACTTCTCGCAGGACAAATGACATCTTGCTAGAAAAAATCAAAGGTATTTCCAACGCTATACATACGCTTACATTCCTTCGTTATCTCTTTCTTATAGTATCGTTAAAATCCCCTCCTATAAAAACGAAGAGATAAGGAAAGGATAAGAAAGACTTGACGAAGAGATGTAAGCGATAGGCAAAGGATGGATAAGCCTATTCCTCTTGCCATCCTTTGCACACGTCAATCCAAGCGGTGTAACCAGAACTGTCTTCCAATTCCTTTATCGACAATTCGACAGCACTGTTACTTGTTCCCGCAGCTGGGTAAACAATGGCAAAACGTTTGAGAGATATATCTAAAAAGACTTTCGTTCCTTGAGGAATGGCAAACGGGCACACGCCGCCGGGAGCGTGTCCGATGTAGTTTTCGACTAATTCCCCGGGAATCATTTTAGCTTTTTGGTGAAAGTAGTCCTTATATTTTTTGTTATCCACCCTTGCATCACCAGCAGTAACAATCAAAATGGGATCATCACCCAAAAGAAAGGACATCGTTTTGGCAATACGTTCCGGTTCACACCCGACCGCAATGGCCGCCTCCTCCACGGTTGCACTTGATTGATCCAATACATGAATCCGTTGCCCCAACCCCAAGGTATCAAAATATTGTTTTACTTTTTCCAATGACATAGACGAACCTCTTTTCTTTTATTCAAGTTGACAAAGATAAGAAAGTAACACGCTTTACCCTCCTCTAAAAAGCATTTTTTATTCCGAAGAATTTTCCCATATTTGTAACAATCAGATAATTGTTTTTATGATTATTACCACCACGATCGTATACTATTCATGCGGGAGCAAGACCATAAACAAAGCAACTTACGAGGGACAGGACATTTCCGGGATCGCGCAAATCGTTGTAGATAAAGACACGAAGAACACGACGTTGAATATAACAACAAACGGGAAATGGACTCTATACACGGGGCCTTTCGTTGATTCGATTGATTTCTCAATCCCGTTTGCCCAAGGCAAAGGAAACGAAACCGTTCAACTCCCGTCTCCCGATAAAAGATACTACCAACTGGTAACCAACAAAGGAAAAACGATATTAAGCGAAAGACAATTACCCATGGCCGGGGGATACAATTTCAGGGATTTGGGCGGTATAAAGACCAAAGACGGGCGTTTCACGAAATGGGGGAAAATATTCCGTTCCGACGATTTACATAACCTGACAGCGGCAGACCTGGACTATTTGGCCGGAATCCCGATCAAAAGCGTGGTCGATTTCAGGGGCAAGAACGAAGTAGAGGCCGCACCCGACAAGCTCCCCCAATCTACCCGGAATTCCTATCCCCTATCCATTGATCCCGGCAACGTGATGTCCTTGATCGAACTTACTGATCTGAACGCCATGCAAATGGATAGTATCATGATGCAGATGAACACGCTTTTCGTCACGGACAGCACGTTTGTCGACAAATACAGGATCTTTTTCAGATTATTACAAGATGAACAAGAAGTTCCTCTTCTTTTCCATTGTTCTGCCGGGAAAGATAGGACGGGTATGGGAGCCGCACTGATCTTGTACGCACTGGGGGTAGACGAGGCGACCATCATGCAGGACTACCTCGCATCAAATATTTATTTGGACAACAAGTACGCCAAGGAACTGGAGAGAAACCCGGAACTGAAATCCGTGCTAACCGTAAAACGGGAATTCCTACAAGCCGGGATTGACCGGATAAAGCAAGATCATGGCAGCGTGGAAAATTTCCTTAAAAACGTGTTGAAAGTAGACCTTGCCAAATTCAAGGAACGGTACTTATATTAATGTATATCGTTTTTGACTATATTTGCACCCGGATAAAATATCTCGTGAGGTATATATTTTTAAATAAACGGGTGATGTATTTTTTTAATCATTTTCAAGTAAGCCTGATACTACTATTTCTCTTCCTTCTTTCCGGTTGTCACGGGAAAACGGACGAAAAGGAGATCGTGATCATATCCACGAACGATGTTCACGGACAGATTCAGCAATTCCCGAAACTGGCGACATTCGTAGACCGAGTGAAGGCCGAATACCCAAACGTGATTCTAGTGGACGCAGGTGATCGATTCACGGGTAACCCGTACGTGGATTACGCGGAAGAAAGGGGCTTACCAATTATCACGTTGATGAATGAGCTGGGATACGCAATAGGCACGTTGGGAAATCATGAGTTCGATTTCGGACAAAAAATTCTTCGGACAAGAATAAACGATGCAACTTTTCCGATTATTTGCGCAAACATAAACTCCTCCCAGAGTGAGTTGGATAGCATCGCACCCTATTACATCATCGAGAAAGACGGGATCAAACTCTGTTTCCTCGGTCTCATTCAAACCGAAACGGACAACATCCCCAGCACAAACCCGGAACATTTACAGAAAATCACGTTCGACAATTACCTTGACAAGATTGAAGATTACAGGAAATTGAAATCGTCGTGTCATGCTTTCATCGGATTGACCCACCTAGGCGTGGATTCCGACTCAATATTGGCAACACGAATGCCGGAACTGGATATGATCATCGGCGGTCATTCCCACACGTTACTGGAAAAGCCCAAACGAGTAAACAACGTGTTGATCGGACAAACCGGAATCAAATTACAATATGCCGGATTGACAACCCTGAAATTCAAAGGGGGAAAACTCACGGAACGTATCTATAAATCCTGCCTGATCGATACGATTACTCAAGCGGATTCCAGCATGACAGAAAAAGTGAAGTTCTTTGTCAATCCCCCCCGTTTCAAACAAATCATTGGAACGGCAACTCTTCCGTTCGAATCACGGGAAAGCATTGCCAACCTTGTCACAGATGCCATGTTATCAGCCTCCTCATCCGACATCGCTTTCTACAATCAAGGAGGAATCCGCATTACACAACTGCCTCAGGGAGACATCACGCTGGAACAACTTTTTTCAATCGAACCTTTCGGTAATCACATCGTCACTCATGAAATGTCGCTAAAAGAGATAAAAGCACTGATATTAAACCGTTTTAACCGGGAAGATCACGCCATTGACCTGTTCGTCTCGCCCGGTAATTATACGATTATCCGGGATCAACAAGGAAACGGAACAGATGTACTTATTCAAGACCGGAACGGAAAACCACTGGTTGACGAACAAATTTACAAAGTCGCCTTAAACAACTACGTGAGCGTTGATTACGATTTCCCGGACAGGGGAAAAGGACAGCACACGGATATTTCGGTAGTAAACGCCATGATCAAGTTCGTTCAATCCCACCAACCCGTTCAACCCACGCTGAGGCGCACTTATATTAAATAGTCTAAAACTCCGATAGGCTTTACAGCTCTTGGGATACAGGCACCTTTTTCTTTTTTAAAAAACCTTCCTTAAATTATACTTCTAAAAAAGAATCACGAGCAAATAGTTAAGCACGAAATTATTAATACATATCATTGATAACCAATATATATTAATAATGAACACCTGTTGCGAGTATTCATTTTTTATTATTATATTTGAACTCAATAAAGGAACGTTTTGTGATACGATAAAATGTATCGTCATGCTGCTTGACAGCACGGTTGAATGATGATTTCCCCATGGGGAATGTGGATAATATCTTGGAATGCACGAAAAAGAGATGATAGAAACCATCCTTAAAGGTGACCAAAGAGCCTTTAAGTTATTAGTCGACACCTATCAATTGATGGTTGTCAACACTTGCTATGCGTTCGTGCATGACCGGGACGAGGCAGAAGACATTGCCCAAGACGTATTCGTTCAAGTCTTCGAATCCCTCGGCAAATTCCGGTTTGAAAGCAAATTATCCACGTGGTTGTACCGGATAGCCGTAAACAGGTCGATCAATCACTGCAAATCACCCCGGGGACGAGCGATCAAAATAGACATTGATTCATGGAAACAACAAGAGGTTGCACAAACCATTGAAATGCCCCAGCAACAAATACTGGAAGAACAAGAACAAATAAAATTGTTACATAAAGCTATCGACAAGCTCCCCGAAAACCAACGTACGGCTTTAATACTAAACAAGTACGAAGAGCTTTCATACAAGGAAATCGCAGATGTCATGGGGGTCTCTCTTTCCTCCGTGGAATCACTTCTTTTCCGTGCAAAAAATAATCTTGAGAAAATATTCAACACGAAATAAAAGACATTGCCATGAAAAAGATGAATAAAAAATATTTGATTTACTGGGTGAACATTATTCTGCTGATGTTGAATACGGCTCTCCTCGTATTCTTTTGTTTTACTCCCGACAAAACAGTCTACAAGAATGAAGATTCCACTATATCCAACGAATTCTTACGCGAAGAACTGAATTTCACGGATGAGCAATATAAACTCATCAACGAATTAGATAAAGATGTCCTAAGAAGACACCAAACCGTATTAAAGCTACTCTGCCAAAGACGTTATCAGATGTTGAACGAACTGGCAAAACCCAATCCATCCACGGAAGAGCTGAACAAAATTGCCACGTCCGTGGGACACTTGCATAAAGCACTGAAAACACAAACAGCACGACATTTACTCAATATAAAAAAGGTATGCACCCCGGAACAATCGAAAAAACTCGAAAAAATGTTCATCGATTTACTGGAGATTAACAAACATTGTTCGGAATGTGCAGAAAAATGTACGGATCAAGAAAAATGCAAAAGATGTAATAAGTTCCACCATTACAAGAACATAGAATCCGATTCACTAGAGACAAACAGAGATTCTACAAAAAATATTACGAAATAATGAAAAAAAGTATCTTGCCAGCGCAAGTTTTTATAATAAAGTCTGTCATATAACCAAAGAGAGAAAAATCATGAAAGTTGAAGAGATCATCGAAAAGGACAAAGTAAGGGAAGTGCGTGAGGACTTTTATAACGGGATCATGAAAAAGATGGCCCGAAATAAAGTGGATGATGCCGGTCCGGTGATCCGCAAAAGACACCTAGGCATGAGCATTGCCGCAGGAATTGCACTAGGCATTCTGGTGGGCAGTATACACCACCACATGCACAAGACCGATCGGCAAGTGGCAATGCAGGAGTGGCTAGGAAAGTATAATATTAACGACACTAAACTTGAATGTATTGAGGACAGACTTTTTAATTAAAAACAGCTAAACCTACAAGATCTTACTATGAGTTTGAAAAAATTGTTTTTTTTAAGCACGGTCATCTTTTTGATCGGGCAAATGGACCTCTTTGCCCAATCTGAAAAGGTCAGCCTATCCGGAACTATACAAGATGCAAAATCCGGTGAGACACTCCCCTTCGTTGTGGTCAATATCAAGGACTTAAATCTATGGACCACTTCTGACATTAACGGAAAATTTTCTTTCAAGAACGTAAAAAAAGGTGAATATACCCTAACCGCTTCTTGTCTTGGTTACAAAGATTATGAAATGAAAATTAATCTAAGTAAAAATATCGAGAAATACATTCTAAAATTAGAGGAACAAACCCTAGCACTAAAAGAAGTCACCGTGACCGCAACATCCGGAAACAAGCTAAACAGTTCTTCCTCTATTAAAAAAGCGGCATTGGAACACGTGCAGGCTTCCAGTATCGTGGACGTGATGCAATTACTACCCGGATCGTTGACCGTTAATCCAAACTTAAACGACATCTCGAAACTGACGATCCGGGACGTCACGGGAAAAGATGCTACCAACGCTTTCGGGACTGCCGTGATCGTGGACGGGGCACGTATGTCAAATGATGCAAACATGCAAATGACCTCTACCGCTCTATCCAATCAAGGCATAAGCACTTCGGCCGGAACCGGAATCGATGCCCGCCAGATTGCCGTGGATAACATCGAGTCGATCGAAGTTATCCGGGGTATCGCCTCTGCCGAATACGGAGACTTGAACTCGGGAGCTGTAATCGTCAAGACAAAGGCTGGAAAATCCCCCCTAGAGGTACGTTTCAAGACAGACCCGAAAATCAAACAGGTTTACGCAGGCAAAGGTTTTGCATTGGGAGAAAATAAAGGATTTCTGAATATTGATGCCGATTACGTGCAATCACAGAATGACATTCGAACCCCGGCAAAATCCTATAACCGTTTGACCGCACAAATCGGTTATTCCAACGTGTTCAATCCGCAAGGAAGAGCTTTTAGTTTGAATGCTAAGCTTAAAGGTCTAACCACTTTGGACAAACAAAAAAGTGATCCGGACAAGCAATCCGAAGAAAAGACAAAAGTTGAAAATCAAGAAATCAGTTTGAATATCTACGGAAACTGGATGATAAACAAAGCTTGGTTAACCAGCCTGAAATACACCGTGGCCGGATCTCTCGGAAAACAATACAACTGGGACCACGAACAACATACAACTGTCGGGGCTGCAACCACAAATTCCATGGAATCCGGAGAACACGTGGCCGGTTTTCTTCCTTATGAATATTATAGTGATCTGAAAATCGAGGGAAAGCCCGTTTACGCACAAGCCAAACTAACGGCCAACATCTCCGGAAAATACGGAATTTTCTATAATAACTTCATGTTAGGAGGTGAATGGAGTACAAAAGGAAATGAAGGAAAAGGAAAAAGTTTCGACCCGAACAATCCGCCGATCCAAAACATTCGTCCCCGTTCATTCAAAGACATTCCCTACATCAATGAATACAGCGGTTTCATCGAGGACAAAGTAAAAATCGAAATAGGTAAAAGGTCAATCGAACTTTCTGCCGGAAGCCGATTCACCAAGATTGACACGAAAGGAGCTGATTTTGACGTGATCGTAGACCCGCGTTTTAACGCCCGAGTGACATTATTAGAAAATCGCTGGAACAAGAAAGGATGGGAAAGCCTAAGCATTCGTGTTGGATGGGGAATCCAACATAAAATGCCGACACTGGCCTACTTGTACCCGGACCCGGCTTATATAGACAAAGCCAGTTTCTCATTCAAAGATGACGCCAATGATCGTAAATTAGCCGTGATTACCACAAATGTATTCGAAACGGACAATGACCATTTGAAAATCCCCAAAAGTAACAATTTCGAAATCGGGGTAGATTTCAAAGTACTAAATATTAATGCCAGTTTAGCTTACTTCAAAGAGGAACTGACCCATGGATACAACCAAGCCGGCTATGCCGTTCCCTATCAATACCGGGAATATAATTACAGTTCCAGCCTGACCAACCCGGAATACGTAAACGGAGAAGTCGTGGAAAACGGGACTCCCGTGGGTTACCGCACCTTGAAAACATTCGGAGTTTTCCAACGCCCAGATAACGGAATCAAAACCGATAAATGGGGGATAGAATACTCCTTCGATTTCGGGAAGATCGACGTGATCAAGACATCAATTCTCGTAGACGGGGCATTCTTCCACACAAAAACATTCGACAATAGCCTCAAAATGATTCATGAATCCCGATATATAAACAATGAACCTTATCCCTATGTCGGGTTATACGTGGGTGGTACCAATGTCGGAAATGGAAATCTTTATCAACGCTTGAACACGAACTTGCGTTTAGTGACCCATATTCCTCAATTACGTCTTGTTTTCACGTTAGGTGCTCAATGCGTGTGGATGGATAAATCGAAAGCCTTATCGAAATACCAGGGACAATGCCTAGCTTATATGAAAGACGACGACGGCAACATTATTGAAGGAAATGTAGAAAAAGACAAAACCTATAACAAGTATATTAATCCGGTAGCATACATGGATCAAGACGGTACTATTCACCCGTTCACTGAAACAGAAGCAAACGACCCGGTATTCCAGCACATGATCAAAAGCGGGAAGTCCACTTATTTCGTGGAAGATTCCCTTGATCCGTATTTCATGTTGAACCTGCGTATGACGAAAGAAATCGGGAAATTTGCCTCTCTTTCTTTCTACGCAAACAACTTCACCAATGCCAAACCTTGGAGATATTACCAATCCAGCGGTTCTGACTTTAGAGTAAACAGCGACATTAGTTTCGGTGCCGAAATCAGTCTGAAATTTTAACGGATTAAAAAAGGAATAAAAATGAAAACATATCATATACTTACACTTCTGGTCGTATTCCTTTTCACGGGATGTTTGAAAGAAGAAAAAATGAGTATCGAGGCCTTAATCAAGGTGAATATGCCGGAAGGGTTTGAAAGCATGAACCCGGAAGGGATTGACGTGAAACTATACAGCACAACTTCCGGCCTTACTTACACAAGCAAGTGTGACGCCTCCGGTATCGCAACATTTAACGTGGAATACGGTTTCTACGAAGCTGTAGCCCAACACCGGGAAAGAGGAGAAAACACGATCGACATTTTCAACGGAAGAATGGAACGAATCGTATTAAGTGAAAGCGCAAAAGATGGGGAAACTTACACGATAAACCTGACTCATGCTAAATTACAGCAGTTAATCATCAAAGAGGTTTACTACGCCTCTTGTAAAAAAGATGACGGTAAAAACTATGGAAAAGACGCTTATATGTCTATCTACAATAATTCCGACGAAATCGCTTACCTAGACAGTCTCTGCATCGGAACCGTAAACCCAGTCACGAGTAACAGTCCTAGTAACTTCACCAAACCGGACGGAAGTTTATGGGATGAAATTCCACTATTTATGATGGCATGGCAATTCCCCGGTACAGGTACAGATTACCCATTACAACCCGGAGAAGAGACGATCATTGCAATCAACGCCATCAACCACATGGATATTGCCTCACAATCCGTGGATCTTTCCAAAGCCGATTTTGCATTCTGGGATCCGCTGTTAACAGCTGCATCTGTTCCCGCACCGGGAGTTGAACCTTTAAACATGATCTGGAGAAATAACGGCACGGCATTTACCATCAGTTTGACCGGACCGGCCATGATCATCTTCAAAATTCCGACATCCGCCGCCATTAGTGCACAAGCCTATGCAGAAGACTCCAAAAATCTTCAACTGGATCCGGTAAAACCCAATGCCTCTCAAAAATACTTGATGATCCATAAAGATTGGGTAATTGATGGTGTTGAATGCGTGACAAGTGCCAGTAAAGCAAACAAACGAATTCCGAATAACATTGACGCCGGATTCACCTATATCCCGACGAGTAACTTAGGTAATTCCGTTTGTCGAAAAGTAGACGAAGTTGTCGATGGCAGAACCATATACATGGACTCCAACAATTCCAGCGAGGATTTCGAAGTAGTTCCGAACACATTAAAAAAATAGATAGACGAACTGTATCTAAAAATGAAGATTATGAAATTCAAAAAAATATATACACTTGGTCTGGGTCTACTCATCGCCGGGATGTCGGCAGTAAATGCCCAAACTCAAGACAACGAGAAGATTTTTTACCGGATGAATCGGGTCAAAGCCAACAATCCCTGGACAAAGTCTTTAAACTATGCCGGATTAACATTCAACGAGAATCAAGATTTCACTATCGTAGAACTTGATTTTCAATATGGGAAAGGTAGTTTTAGAAATGTAAATGCTCCTCACGCGTTCAATAAAACAAACCTACAAACAGAATCCTTCCGAAGATTGAATAAAGTATTCTTCTACGGGAAATTCAGTTTTGACTACATGAATCGTCTTAAAATGGGATGGTGTAATGTTATCGACCCGTACCGCTCCCCAATATTCTTTGCAGACAGTATGCCGGGACGCCAAACCATGGAGACTTACATCCTGGAAGGCGGTATCGGCTACATGCTCGGGAAACGCTGGAGCATCGGAGCCAAAATCGATTACTTAACCGCTAGTAACGCCAAGAAAAAAGATGCCCGGAACAAAAACACGTACATGAACCTGAAAGTGTACCCGGGAGTGGTTTACCGTTCCCAATACCTGAACTTGGGACTGAACTTCATTTACCAGAAAGAAACCGAAAACATTGACATCAAGACAATTGGAACAGGACGGACACCAGAGCTTCTTTCCGTTGAAGGGTTGTGGTTCTACACGTCGGAACAAGTAAATTCAACTACCAGTATTATCCGGGACATTCGGGATGAATCCTTGGGCGGTGCCGCACAAGTGGAATTCCATTCCCGCCGAATCCGCTTCTTTAACCAATTCTCCATGTTAGAAAAGAAACAGGAAGTTTTCAAGGCCAACTATAATAAAGAGCGCGGGGGAGAAATGAAACAACGTGCGTATAATTACACCGGGGCTTTCAATGTCAGCGGAGAAAAATACAGTCACTATATTAACCTGCAAGCCGATTTTTCGAACATGCTAGGCTACGAGAACATCCAACAAAAAGAAATCATAAACCAAAACAGCACTTGGACACAATTCGGGAAAAAAAATAAATCTTCCATCGAATCCATCGTTTACGACGCAAATTACAACCTGTTCCGTAATCGCACCGCATACAACAGTTGCTGGAACGCACAAATTGGGGCTAAAGGCTTTTACGCGGAAAGAGTGTACCGTCTCTACCCTGCCAAATTCCAACAAATATTGAGAAACACAGAAGGTTACCTTTCACTCGAAAAAAACTTCCTGTTCAAAAAAGGAATGCTGGATTGCGGCATAAATGGTGCTTACACGATTGGGGGAGGCACAATGCTAAAAATGAAACTGGAAGCCGAAACGGTCTTGCCGAATATTGACGAATACCCACAACGGAAAGACTTACTGGAACAGGAATTCGAGTACATCACGTCGGATAAAATTGCCGGAGGAGTAAACGTTCGCTACACCTATTTCCTCAACAAGGAAAAAGGGATGAACTTGTACGCTATCGGTAATGTCAATTATAAAAAGTCCACCAGCGGCCTGTATGACGGTAAGGACTGGACAACCTTACAAGCCACGATAGGACTATCATTCTAGGGAATCACAAATAACAAATATAGCAAAAAGAAATGAGCAAGATTAAGAAAAATTTATGGAGACACGTACTGCAACTGGGTGTAATTGCAGTCATTGCCGGATTCATTCTGAAAGTATTTTTCGGAGGAGAACCTGCCAACGTTGAAGCCTATTGTCCGTTCGGGGGCCTACAATCCCTCGTAACTTACTTGAATTCAAACACGCTGGCATGTAGCATGTCGATCGTGCAGATTATGATGGGAGTAACCTTGGCAATCGGTGTTATTCTTTTCAGTAAACTATTCTGTGGCTACCTCTGCCCCCTGGGTACGGTAACGGAATGGATGGCCGTGTTACGCAAAAAGATGAAAATAAACATCAACATCACCACGGGTTCAGTTGTTGACAAAATCCTAAGAGCAATCAAGTACATCCTGTTATTCTGGATATTCTACATGACAATTTCCAGCAGTGAACTATTTTGTAAAAACTTTGACCCGTACTACGCTATTGCAACCGGATTCAAAGGCGAACTTACCGCATGGATGGCGGTGATTTCTATCGCCTGCTTATTCCTGGGTAACTTGTTTATCAATATGTTCTGGTGTAAATATATCTGTCCGCTCGGGGCATTAAGCAACGTGTTCAAATTCACACTTACCTTCCTGGGGCTACTGATACTCTCGTTAATCCTAGGTTATTTCGGACTACCGATGCAATGGTACTGGTTACTAGGTGCAAGCTGTGTAATCGGTTATATCTTTGAGATCGTTTACCACGAGAGTAAAGTATTCCCATTACTCCGCATTACCCGAGATGACGAAAAATGTACCCATTGCGGTTTATGTAGCAAAAAATGCCCGCAACAAATTGACGTGGCAAACTTGAAAGTCGTGAAAGACATTGATTGTACTTTATGTGGTGAATGTATGGGAGCATGTAATAAAAATGCTTTACAGATAAACCGTAAACCGGCATTCCGATGGTTACCCGCAATTCTAGTCGTTGTTCTCTTCTTCGTCGGGCTGTGGATGGGTACCCATTGGGAATTGCCGACTATTGACGAACGTTGGGGAGATCCGGCAAAATTAGAACACCTCGAATCATTTGAACGTGAAGGAATGAGAACCGTGAAATGTTTCGGTAGCTCCAAGGCATTTGCTGCCCGGATGAAAAACGTTCCAGGTGTCTACGGGGTAACGACCTACGTGAATAGATTCGCTGTCGTGGTTTACTATGACCCAAGTGAAACGAGTAAAGAAAAAGTAGAAAACGCCATGTTTACCCCGGTGAAACGGAAACTGAATACACCTCCTGCCGGAGTGGAACAATTAAAAATAATCACTTTGGGCGTTGAAAAACTATTTGACCAGATGGACGTAACCTTCTTGGGAAATATTATTCGTGAAAAAGAAGGCTTCTATGGAATCCAAACCGAATATGACTGCCCGGTAAAAGTGAAATTATTCATGGATATCAATAAACCGATCGACAAAAAAGAATTAAGAAGTATTATCGAAACCCGTGAATTCGAAATGCCGGTACATGGCGGCGGGGTCAAGAAAATCGAATGTGACTACGAGCTGGTAAACATCTCGAATCAAGTAGATACGATCGGTCGTCAGGAATTCCTCGAAATGATGTTCCCGGCAACCAAATCACGTTTCCAAATCGCCTTGAAGAAATACGGGGAAGATGCCGCCACGGCTGTTTACGAAATGCCTTACCCGGGATTGGACAAACCGTTAGTTCAGCGTCAAGTTCCCTATTTGGGAAGTTTCCTTTCCACCCAAGATGGAGTGATGGAATTCGCCACGGCACTGAACGGCGATACACCGGTTATCCGGATCACGTACGTGAAAGAGGTACTGGACGATGATAAAATCTGGGAAATCCTTCAAACACCGAAATGGGAAATCCATTACACGAACGGGACGACCAAAGAAATTGATGCTACTCTAACCTTCAAAACACCGGGTAAAACCGTCGAATAAATACTTGTTTCCAAGAAGGAGTGTCAAAATCCATTTTGACACTTCCTTCACGGGAAACTCAAAACAATTTTACCATGCTTTCATCTTGCCAGAGTAATCCAAATGGATTACCCCGCAAGACTTATATCCATACAATTTGTAAATCACCATGATAAAATACATTATCTACACCATATTATTCACCTTGACCATCAGTCCCTTGGTGGCTCAGGACATCGGTGCAGACCAAACAATCCCAATGGATCCCGATATACGGATCGGGAAGTTGGATAACGGACTGACCTATTACATCCGTCATTCCGAGAATCCTAAAAACAGGGGGGAGTTCTACATTGTCCACAACGTGGGGGCCATGCAAGAAGAGGACAACCAGAACGGCTTAGCCCATTTCCTGGAACACATGGCTTTCAACGGGACAAAACATTTCCCAAAGAAAACCATGTTGGAATACCTTGCCAGTATCGGCGTACGATTCGGAACCAACGTGAACGCCTTCACGTCCAGAAACGTAACGGCATACAATATCTCAGAAGTTCCCTTAGTTCGGGGAACGATCATCGATACCGTGTTGCTGATGCTTCACGACTGGTCCAGTTATATCACCTGTGATTCGGCTGAAATCGAGGCTGAAAGAGGGGTCATCCGGGAAGAATGGAGAACCCGGGACATTCCCCGTACGCGACTATCGGAACAACTGAATCCCGTGATGTACAACCACTCGAAGTACGCAAAACGCAACGTGATCGGGGACATAAATATCATCATGAACTTCAAACGTCAGACTTTGTTGGATTTTTATCACAAATGGTACAGACCCGACTTGCAGGCCGTGATCGTGATCGGTGATTTTGACGTGAACATGATGGAGAGCAAAATCAAGACAATTCTATCACCACTACCTAAAGCACTGCATCCGGTACAAAAAGAAGTGTATTCGGTCCCCGACAACCAAGAGCCTCTTGTCGGTATCTCGACTGATCCGGATGCAGGTGCTATGGTGGTCAGACTCATGTACAAGCTAGACCTTCCTTCTCCCAGCGAAAGACAAACCGTGAAGGCCTACAAAACCGACTTGAAAAGAAGTTTTATTTCCGAATTATTCAAGAAGAGAATCATCAACAAAGCCGCACAAGGGAATCCTTATATTCGTCAAGGATCAGTCAATTACACGGATTTAACACCCGATAAAAAGATGGTGTTCATCATGGGTGCCGTGAAAAATAATAAAGTCAATGAAGCCCTGAATGAACTGGCTATCGAAGTGGAAAGAATAAAAAAACATGGATTCACGCCGGAAGAGTTCAATGAACAGCAAGCCAATATGCTTAAATCCGTTAAACTCCAGATGGACCAGAGAAAAAACCTTAAAAGCGTGGATATGGTGAAAGCTTGCCTAGCCCATTTCACCACGGGTGCTCCAATCCCATCAAATGCTTTTCTTGAAAAGATGTCCGTCTCCACGTTACAAAATCTAACTTTGGAGGAACTGAACCGTACAGCCCTAGAGATGTTCTCTGATGACAACATACTTATCACGGTACTCGGGCCCCGGCGAGAAAACATCAGTTATCCCAACGAGCAAGAGTTAATCGCCACCGTTCGGAACGCCAAGGACCAAGACCTCACACCTTACATCCATCGGACACTGAAAGACACTCGGCTAATCACGAAGACACCACAAGCCGGGAACATCCGTGAAGAAAAGAAAAACGACACAATGGGAACCATTGAATGGACTCTTTCAAACGGTGCAAAGGTCATCATAAAATCGTACCCGACGAAAAAAGATATTGTTGACATCAAAGGATTCAGCCAAGGAGGGACCTCTACTCTACCGGAAGAAGAACTTTCCAATGGATTCATGGCCAACAATTTCTGCCAACTCATGGGAGTGAAGAATTTCTCACGAAGTGATTTAAAACAAATCAATGTCGGTAAAGTAATCTCCATTACACCGGAAATCGGGGAATATCACGAAACATTAAGCGGGTACGCAGCCAAACGTGACCTGGAAACCTTGATGCAAATGATCTACCTTTACGTCACGGAACCGAATTTTGACCAACAAGAGTTTAACCGCCAGATCGAAAAAATAAAAAGCACGCTAAATAATCGCAAGGGCCTCCCTAAAGCCGAATATAGCCAAGAGATTCGAGGCGTGAAATACAACCAGCATCCAAGGAAAACAAGTATGACCCTTGAAAAAGCGAACACGATCACCTTCGAAAAGACAAAACAAATATATCAAGAACGTTTTGCCAATGCCGGAGACTTCACGTTCATTTTCACGGGAGACATTGAACTGGAAAAATTAAAACCGCTCGTGGAGACGTACATTGCCTCTCTACCGACAACAGGAATAAAGCAGGAATACAAAGATAACCACGTGCGTTACGCCAAAGGAACAATCATCCGTCATATAGAGAAAGAGTTGACAACCGACAAAGCCTCAATCAGCGTGCTTTACACGGCAAAACTCCCTTACTCCGCCGACAACAAAATCCTCTCGGCCGCTTTCTGCTATATCCTTCGGGACAGGTACATGAAATCCATCCGCGAAGAGAAAGGGGGAGCATACAGCGTAAGTGTGAACGCCACGGAAGAGGCTGTTCCGACCAACCAGATCGCAATAGAAGTGAATTTCGATACGGCTCCTTTCATGGCCGATGAGATGCTGGAAATTGTCCAAAAAGAAATCGACGATCTTGTTAAAAACGGTCCTTCATCTTCCGAACTGGAAAATGCTCAACGCTATTTTAACAAGCTTTACAAGACCAACATTTCCACCAATGCCTATTGGCAGGAAACTTTATCAGACTATTACCTACACGGAATTGACAATTTCACGAATTACGAAAACAAGATGAGCAACCTAACTCCATCAGATATTCGTAAGTTCGCCAAAACCGTGTTTGGACAGAAAAATAAAATGGAATTCGTATTACTACCAAAAAAATAACGGGATGAAGAAAATAACATTTATCAAAAGCATTATTGCTACTCTCTTAATTGCAAGTAGCACGTTTACAGCAAAGGCAGACGAAGGAATGTGGTTGATCCATCTTATGGCTCAAACCAATTACGAGGCAATGAAAGCCAAAGGAGTTGAACTCTCGGCAGAAGAAATATATAGTGAAACCACTCCTTCCTTAAAGGATGCCATCGTGGCCCTGGATTTCGGAAGCTGCACGGGAAGCATGATCTCCAAAAACGGTTTGATGATCACGAATCACCATTGTGCTTACGACGACATCCAGAAGTTGAGTAGTCTTGAACACGATTACCTAAAAAATGGTTTTTGGTCAAAAAATCAAAGCGAAGAAATTCGTATACCGGGTAAAACAGTCATGTTTCTAGATCGGGTGATCGACGTCACGGACGAATACCGAGAAGTACTGAAGAATTTCGAGAAAGATGACGGAAGCATCCCATACACATCCAGAAGAGCCAATTCCGTGATCGAGAAAAAGTACGCAAAAAAAGGATTCGAAGCCTCATGTGCGGCCATGTTGCGCGGCAATAAATATTACTTATTTTACTATAAGGTGTACGAGGACGTGCGTCTTGTAGCGGCTCCCCCCACTTGTTTCGGGGCATTCGGGAAAGACACGGACAACTGGTCATGGCCACAGCACAAAGGAGATTTTGCCATGTACCGAGTGTATGGCGACAAGGATGGAAATCCTGCAAAATACTCACCAAATAATCAACCGATCACTCCGAAATACGTGCTACCCGTGTCAACAGCCGGGATTAAGGAAGGTGATTATGCTATGGTTTTAGGTTACCCTGGATCAACCGCCCGCTACACGCCATCTTTCGGGATAAGCGAGAAAATTAACATCACGAATCCCGCCATGATTAAGGTTCGAGACACGAAATTAGCTATCCTACGGGAAGCCATGAATGCAGATGAAAAAATCAACATTCAATACGCTTCCAAATACTTCATGAACAGTAACTACTGGAAATATGCCATTGGCGAATGCGAGTACACAAAGAAATATGATGTTGTTGGTATCAAAACAGCAGAGGAGGCAAAACTAACTGCATGGATCAACGCTGATCCGACACGCAAAGCTAAATATGGTAACCTAATCGAGGAACTTCGAGCTTGTTACGCATTCGCCGCCCCCTATATGGCCACGGGCATCTATCACCGGGAAGCTATCGTAAACGGGGCTGACTTGACCCGCTTGGCAATGCGCTTTAAAGGATTTGAAAGCACCATGGAAAAACAAGGATGTTGTGTCCTACACAAAGATTGTGCTCAATGCAAAAACCTAAGACACTTCTGCGAACAATATTTTAAGGATTACGACGAACAGGTTGACCGTAAAATCTTTACTGCCATGATCGAGTTGTACGTGAAGAATATCGACCCGAAATTCTTCCCGGAAGAGATCGGTAACCTAGTAAAAAAATTCAAAGGTGATTACCAAAAATTGACCGATTACGTTTACAAAAATTCCATACTAACGACAAAAGACCGCTTGTTTACTTGGCTAGACAAGGGCGTTGATAAAAAAACAATCGACAAGGATCCGGCATATCTGATCACGAAGTCCGCACAAACGAAAAACTACGAGTTACGTGATTATTTAAAAGACAATAGTCAAAAAATAGGAACTTTACGCACACTTTACATGGAAGCTCTTGTCGAGATGAACAAGGGAACCGTGCTTCCTCCGGACGCAAATTCAACGATGCGAATCACTTTCGGAACAGTTGGCGGTTATTCCCCCAAAGATGGTGTTATTTACGACTACCATTCTTCTATCGACGGCTACAAAGAAAAATACGTGGAAAATGATCCTGAATTTGACTTGAACCCGGACTGTTGGGCTGCCATCCAAAAAGGAGATTGGGGACGTTATGCCGACAAAGACGGCAAACTTTATACCGGATTCGCCACGAATCTCGACATCACGGGAGGAAATTCCGGTAGCCCGGTGATCAATGCCAAGGGAGAATTAATCGGTTTGGCCTATGACGGCAACTGGGAATCCATGGCCGGAGACCTCTATTATAACCCTAAATATAATAAATGTGTATGTGTCGACATTCGTTTTGTCCTATGGATTCTAGACAAATACGCAAGGGCTTCAAATTTACTAAACGAGATTAGCATTGTTGAATAATAAAAAATTACTATATTTGTTTGGTCAAGGAGTGAGTAATCTTGATACGAAAAGCACACTACGATTATTTAATGTTTTTAATCAATCGGTCACTGAAGCACGCACCAAAAAAGTGATCTTAGTTTGATTCCTTGACATAGCGGTCTCCGAGTGGGGCCGCTTTTTGCGTCTAATCATTACACGCTCGCCCATATTACAATATACACTCTTAGGTGTCTCGCTAGTAAGTTAACGGGAAGTTAACCGAAAATCAATGGAGCAACACAATAAATTTTTTCTGTTCTTTATCTGATTTCATCCATCGCCCCCTGATTTTCAACCCATAACGATTTGCTATTAAAAATCCTCTCGAATATACACGTTCATTAAAAATAATTTCTATCTTTGTTCCGCATTTGGAAAGATGCAGGAGTGGCTGAACTGGCACGCCTGGAAAGCGTGTAATCCTCTAAAGGGATTCGGGGGTTCGAATCCCCCTCTTTCCGCCGAAAATCATAAAAATAGAGAGTTGGAAAGTGAAATCCGACTCTCTTTTTGCATATAAAAGGATTCCAAGCCTAATTCTTATCGATTTTTAACGGGATTTCTACAACGATTTTTCCCGTAAGGCGTATCAATAGTACAATTTCACCAGACAGATGATAACATCAAAAGGGAAATAAAAAGATTGCTAGCATAGGTAGAGAGTGAGAATTCCCGGAGTCATAGCCGGGGAATATAGTGAATGTAGATTGTTGCTAGTCTCGGTGCGGTTACTTCGTGATGAACGTAGCCGCACTTTTTTATCCCATACATTCAAACAATTATGAAAAACTTTCCCGCATATTACGGATAGTCTAAGATATTTGGTAATTTTGTGGTGAAAAATAAAAAAGATTATGGATGATTTACAACATATCGGATATAGCCGGGAGGTCATTGAATTCGTTGCCGTTGCTAAAGAGTTTTGCGGTTATCTGGAAGGCTCTCACGAAGAAGACGCCAGCGAGTTGCTTTCAAAATTACAAAAGTTCATCCCGCTAATTTACTTGAAAGGCAGCCTATTACCCTCGTGCGAAAGCGATAACCTCGGCATGATGGAAGAAATTGTGACAGAGGAAGATTACAATGCCTTGCTCGCTACATTAAGCCGGACACTAGGCGAGAATGACGAATATCTGGAAGTTTTCGACGAGAATATGCAATACAGCGAAACTCCGGTCGTAAATTCGATTTCCGAAAAACTCTGTGATATTTACCAAGATCTGAAAAATTTCATTTCCGCATATCGCAGTGGAATGATTGATGTTATAGAGGAAGCATTATGGCAGTTAAATAACAGTTTTGAATTATATTGGGGAAAGGCGTGTGCTAGCGTATTAAGAGCAATACATTTGGCAATATATAAAGTAGTAGACACGGACGACTCCATGTAAGAGAGATTGACATGGAATACAAGACGAAGATCAGCGAAGAAGAAATAGAAGAATTACCAAACTTCACGTTTGACGGGGAGATCATCGTGATTGATCATGAGGATAAAATTGATGCAGCCGTGAACGATTTATCGTCCTACTCGCATATCGGGTTCGACACGGAAACCAAACCGGCATTCAAGAAAGGGGTAACACATCAGGTAGGCCTGTTACAACTGGCCACCGATAAACGGGTATACTTATTCCGTTTGAACAAATGCGGCCTGTCCGAATCCCTACAGGACCTTTTGGCCAATGAAAATATCATGAAAATCGGTGTCGGGATACGCGACGATATCCGAGGCCTCAGGAAATTAGCTAATTTCACCCCAGCAAGCTTTCTGGATTTACAAATATTTGCCAAGGCATTTGGTATAGAAGAGATGTCATTCTCTAAATTAATGTCGATTATTTTCAAGGTGAAAATATCCAAACGGCAACGGACGTCAAACTGGGAAGCTCCACGATTGACCCCTGCACAATTACATTACGCAGCAACCGACGCATGGGGGGCGCTAAAAATGTACAAGGCGTTAAAATCCGGCAACAGCCAGCTACAACAAGTGTCCTAGAGTTTGTAAAGTAATACTTTATAAACTCTCTTCTACGGGCACGGAAAAATAAAACGTGGTACCTTTCCCCTCTTTCGATTCAAACCATAATTTTCCGTGATTCATTTTCACAAAATCCTTGCAGAGCTGTAACCCCAACCCACTCCCCTTCTCTTTCTGTGTTCCGTAAGAAATAAAATGTAATCCGTCATCCAGCAACCCCTGCTGATGCTCCTCACCGATCCCCTGCCCTCTATCCTTCACAATTACCGTCAGGGACCCGTTTTCTTCCCTGCAATCCACATCAATCCTTCCCCCCGTGTAGCTGAATTTAATCGCATTGGATAATAAATTACGCAACACGGTCTTCATCATATTTACGTCCGCATACCCGGTAAAAGGTCGATCAATATGATTGTAAATCTTTATTCCCTTCGCCTCTGCTATATTCTCCTGTAATACGATCACTTCTTTCGCCGCCTCCGTGAAAGAAAATGCCTGCCTGTACGGCTGTAATAATCCATTCCGGCTATTGCTCCATAGCAACAGGTTTTCCAGCAACAAGAAAGCCTCATCCGTAGTCTCCTGCAACATCTTGATAAGATTCTTTATATTATCATCCGGAATTTTCTCTTTCTGGTGATCAAGCGCTTCAAGAATCATTTTAAGCGTACCAATCGGGGCACGCAAATCATGAGCGATAACGGAATATAGCTTGTCTTTAGAACGGGATACGCTTTGGATACGTTCATTCTGCCTCTCTATGATACGTTGTGATTCCAGTAAAAGCAATTGATTGTTTATTCGCAAGATTAACTCCCTTTTACTCAACGGCCGGGAAACGAACTCCACCCCCTCGTAATCGGCCACCTTCCGAAAATCTTCGTAACGGTTGGGAATTGTCATGTAGAGTATCGGGATTTGCTTGGTCAGAGGATTCTGTTTCAATTGGCGAACAACCGTAACACCCTTTCCCTCCTCTAACGCAAAGCGAATAATAATAATATCCGGCAACCTTAACTTAGCAAGTAGAAACACCTCGTCCGCATCTAGAGTAGGTAATAATTTAAAATTCTCTCCAGCCAACAGGCTTTTCATCTTTTCCAAATTCGAAATAGAATCGTCAGCCAAAAGGATTGTATATTCGCTATAATCTATATGCATTCGCCACAAATTTATAACCAATTTTTGATAAAAGTTCCTCGTAGAGCCGATTAAATGCCATAACCTTTTGACTTAAATTATCAAATGACTCATTATTACCAATTTCATTCCTACCTAATAAATTATCTTTGATTGCTTTCCACTCTGGGTACATAGTCTCGGAAAAAGTTTGCAATTCAGTTTCCAGCAATGTTAATTCATGCTCAATCTCCTTAAAACGAGTCACGTCATGCCCGATCAAGTGAATTTCGGTGTGATCCCGATCCAACCTGACTGGATAAGCATACCATTCGATAAATACCACCTCATCATCACGCATTACCTTGGCATTAAACGTCAACAAATCCTCTGGGAACTTCACCACTTCCTCCAATCTCTTTGATGAAATATCCATTTCAGTCATTAACTCCCCGATCCGACTCCCGATAATATCATCCGGATTATCCCCGAATAAGGAATAAAACGTCTTGTTCGAGAAACTGATATGTAAATGCCGGTTCAAGCGAAGAATGTAATCTACCCGGTTTTCAACAAAGTCTTGATACAAGGCATGATGTTTTACCAATTTTCTTAAAATCAGTTCTTTCTCCAATGCGCCGGATAGTACGGAAGCCACCTGTACCAAAAATGCAATCTCTTCCCCCGACCACGGTTCCTCGTGGTGACAACGGCTTAAGCACAAAAAGGAAAAAATATGACTAGATATATACAAGGGTAAAAATATAGCACAATTGACCTCCATCGCCTGCATGATATTTTTCAGACTTTCGTTCGTCACGTCATTTATATCCCGAATATAGATATAATTGTCCCTCTCTAAATTCTGTTCCAACTTGCGGTCATAATAGAAACTGCGTTTCTCCCCTGACTCCGGTAAAACAGACTCCCCGGTACGGGTCCATTCTTCCGATATAGTAAATGTCATATCGTGATTAATACTCACGATATAAACCTGATCAGCCCGCTCGTATTCGCCCAGTTTCTTTAATGCCAACTTCACGTTTCTATTCAAACCCACGCTCGTGGATAATAAAACGTTTAAATCAGATAAAAACTCTACTCCTGTTATGTTATTTTCTGTCTCCATACGCTTGTTTGGCTCGTTTAGTCCTCAATATTTGTTTCTTTTTCTAGTATTTATACACGAATTTCACACTTCAGGTTACATGATTCTACATTTTTATATAACAAGATTAAAATCCATCTACAAACAACTTTCTATAAACCAATATATTAAATACACGCCCTAAATTTAGTCTATAAAAATCTCCGAAAACATTTGGTAACTGAGAAGATTTTTGTACTTTTGTGCCCGGGTAAGTCCTATGCGACCAGCTCCTGTCGAACTCCCCCAGGGTCGGAAGGCAGCAAGGGTAGATGGTTGAGCGGTGCGACATAGTAAGCTTACCCTTTTAGAAAGTGCCTCTTTAGCTCAGCTGGCCAGAGCACGTGATTTGTAATCTCGGGGTCGTTGGTTCGAATCCGACAAGAG
>ERZ772882.1579-NODE-1579-length-23571-cov-3.347933_pt1 | contig 23571 bp, 18 predicted proteins | sample MGYA00580576_ERZ772882 | MGnify/ENA primary metagenome ERZ772882 (study PRJEB29015, sample SAMEA2737658) | human gut metagenome | biome: human gut; feature: human-associated habitat; material: faeces | place: China | collected 2012 ... | reverse complement strand
CTGTGCAATTTCGATTGCCATATAATTAGAACTAAATAATTGATTAAATTGAACTTGGTAAGAGATAAATACAAGCAATGTAATAAAAGCGCTGCCTGTAAACGCAAGAATCAGCGTATTGGTCATAGTTCCTATCATATCTTTTCCAATTTCTATGCCGGAGCGAAACAACTGTCTTGTTGTAATTGAAGGGTTATGATGCTGTACCTCGTATAAGGACGACACAATAGACATACCCACATCCATAATTGCTCCAAGAGATGAAATTAATACTCCGGCAAACAATAAATCTTTAATCTTTAGTCCTGTAGATTCATGAATCAAAATTAACGACTCCGCTTCTGATGAACTAAAGCCATTCAGGTGCAGCATCCATGACATTAGCATGAACAAGAGAAGCGCAAAAAGCACACCAATCGTAGTCGCGATAATAGCAGCATACGTCTTTTTGCTTTGTCCATTCAGAAGCAGTAATGTAACAGCGGTTGATAAGACCGCACATAAAATACTCATCCATATTGGAGAATAACCGGAAAAAACAGCGGGAATTACAAGATAGATAATGATAAACATAGAATATCCAAGGCCAAGTATTGCTTTAACCCCTTTTCCCCGTCCGATACAAATGATAGCTGCCGCAAGTATGATACAGCAACTTAAAATGGGGATATTCCTGTCGTAATTATATACTGTATAATATGGCTGCACATTTTCAGGTGTATCTGCATTAATAATAAGCTTCATACCGTTTTGGGCATAAACATTGTGCGTCTTGGTAAGATAATTGGAAACTTCTATGATTTCTCCCTTTTGTTCTCCGCCGGTAATTTCTACTTTTAGTGTTTGATTACCTAAATATAATCCTAACTCTTCATCATATTCCAGATTCTCAGAAGAAACCTCCACTACTTTTCCTTGTTCGTAGTGGAGGCTGTCCGTGCTATATCTGGAATAAGATTTCACCCCAAAAAGTTGAAATAGAATGACTGCCGCTACTGAAAGAACAATGACTGCCAGTACAATCCCATTTTCTTTTATCTTATTCCACATGATTGTAAATATCCTTTTATGAATTCATTTTCTTTTTCGTTAGCACGACCACAATGGTACCTGCTGCAATAAAGGCAGAAACTGCAGAAACAATTTCTACTGCATTTGCAGTATCGCCTGTCTGTGGTCCGTTTATCTGCTCATTGGATGGATTCTCTGTATTGACAACTCCTCCATCTTGGTTGTCTACCTTTACAAGACCATCTATCGCTTCTTGCAATGCTGTTGCTGCTGCATCTATATCCGACTGTGTCGTATTTGCATTACTTTTTAACTCCATTGCTGCTTTTAAGGCTGCTTGAAGCTTATTCCAGCTTTCTTCGGTATAGTCTGCCTGATTCAATCCTTGTGCTTGTGAAATCAAACTGTCCATAGCTGCTGTGTTCGTATTGACACCAACTTTTACAAGACCATCTATTGCTTCCTGTAATGCCGTAGTTGCAGCATCTATATCCGACTGCGTCGCATTTGCATTGTCTTTTAGCTCCACTGCTGCTTTTAAGGCTGCTTGAAGTTTATTCCAGCTTTCTTCGGTATAGTCTGCCTGATTCAATCCCTGTGCTTGGGAAATTAAGCTTTCCATATCTGCTGTATTAAGCGTTTTATAAATTGTAAATGTATCTAATACGCTCATATCATCTGCAAAATAAGTCGTCATCGTATAAGAAGTATTTGTTACTTCCACGTTGGTAACAGTTCTTCTTTTGGACTGGTCTTGCACAGCAGCATACTCTGCCTCTGGTGCTGTAATACCGTAATATTTACTACCACTTGCCGAGTTTGCTGTTAAATATAGGATACCTGTGGGATTTGTTACACTGGACTGTACGCCCTGGCTTCTGTCCGGGGTAAATCCATCCATCATGTAAGTTCTTGTATACACGTGGTCATGTCCCATTAGAACGACATCTATATCAAGTTCATCAAAAATCTGTGGAAGTTCGTTTCTTCTATCAATAATATCACCATCACTGGCATGGCTGGCTGTTGAGTAAATAGAATGGTGGAATACAACTGTTTTCCATCTTACATCCGGATTCGCAGCAATTGCGTCCTGCATAAACTGTTTATGCTCTGCAGCGGAACGGTCATTTGAGTTTATATCCATAAATAGCGTATTGTTATAAACAAACCAATAATCGCTGCCTGCAGTAGTAGCACCGTACTGAGCACTTTCATTGGGAAGATTAAAATGCTCATTATAAGCAGCAGAACTACTATCGTGGTTTCCTATGGTTGTAGCACTTGTAAGAGAGGAAAATGTATCGTTAAGATAACCTGTATATTGAGATTCATTATTTGCTGTATTTACTTGGTCGCCTGCCGAGAATAAAAAGTCAGGATTTAGCTGATTCTTGATTACATCCAGAGTATCGTTCCATCCTTGGATATCAGATGGCAAACTTCCTGCGCCGATTTGTGGGTCACCTACAAAAGCAAAAGAAAATGCTCCGTCAAAGTCTCCGGTTTGGAATGTATACTCTTTGCTGACTGTTTCACCATTCACAACCCTATATACATATTCTGTATTCTCATCAAGATTTCTCATGGTCGCTTGATTGGAATAAAAGCCGCTTTCATTTGACTGTGAAGATATGGCGTCAGCTGTTTGATATTCAGATGGAAATTGACCATTTGTCATATCAGACTTTTTGGCATACTGTACTTGACCTGCAGTTTCAGAATTTGCATACCAAGTAAGATTTCTTGAAGTTTCATCACTGCCCACAGTGAGATTAACAGACTTTTGTTCAATCTCAGGTTCACCATAATTTAATGTTAGATTTTTAAATTCAAAATAAATATCCGAACTGTCTTTACGGTCATTATGTAATTCTACCGCAATTACGTTTGTTCCTTCTTTTACATATTGTTGGATTTGTTCCTTAGTTAGTTCCAGCTTAGCCTCTTTCGGCGCACCGGCCGAAACACCTGCATAATATAAGTTATTTTCTTGCTCCTCAGCAGGCATATCTACAGCCAACACCTTATTTCCGTTAATATAAACGGCCACTGCATCATCATGATATAAGGTACCTGTAATAGACGTAATTTCGCTGAGATTCTCTACTTCAAATGTAGAACGGAAAAAGAAGGTTGGTACATCTTCGTTTGGTACATCTGATTTATATTGATTTAATAACACAGTAGGTGTAAAGCCATCAAACTCTGTCAACTGACCCCGTTTTGCACCAAAGCTGCCTGCTGCGGATTTCCACGCATCATCGTTAAAATCAGAAGTTGTCCACGCGGTTAGAGACCCCAATCCGCTTGCCGGATCTGTATTATCATCTAAGTATTTCCAAACAGTCGTTGCATCAATAACATTTACATCAGATGGTACCTGAGAATATGCATTTGCTTCCTGAGCATAAACAGCACTCATACTTCCGCTATTGAGTACACTGGGTAATAAAACACCCGTTCCCACTGCAAAAGCCATTGTTACCGCTCCTGCTTTTAACCATATATTTTTTGACTTCATCTTCATATTCTGCCTCCTCATACATTCCTGTTTCTTTTTGCTTGACTTATGTTATCATGTGTTTTTACTCCATTCAATAAGATTAACCATGATTTAATTTATCTCACAAACATTTAACCTAACCTTAAAAATGCTCTAAAAAAAGACCGGTGTTTTAACCGATCTTTTCATTTATTTTTATGATTTTTTAAAATAGAAGTTGGGCCATACCGTAATAAATTCCTTTGTATACATATATAAAACGACAATGTATGAATAAATCATTTAATATCGTTTTAGAATAATATTTTATAACCCGATTCTATACATATAGAGTTAAAGTGCATATCACATTCCATGGGATTATAACAACAGCAACATAAAAACTTTGTATCTGTCCGCCAAAATATTCATCATTTGGCAAAGACAATATTGCTGCAACTGTAATAGTATAGAGTAACCGTACTTTTTATGCAGGGGGTGTAATTTTGAAAGCAAAAATCATGGATGCGTCACATCTGCTGATTATTTTAAGTGAGCAAGAAGCACTCCGCTTGGGATTAAACAGCATTTCCGTAGATATTCCCACGACTCTTTCAAAGATAACATTAGCAAAGGTATTTTTAGAGGGATGTAAATATACCGGCTTCTCTTATTCAGAAGCTGAAAATATTACAATTCGTGCGCTTTCTATTCGAGACGGCACCTTTGTATTGCTGTTTAGTGTGCATATTCCGAATATGTCCCGTGGAAAATCATCTTTACAAAGAAAAAAGTTTCGGATAAAAGAAACCACCGGCCCATATGTGTATCAATTTCAAAATTGTACAGACATGATGGACGCGGTGGAACGACTTTGTATGGCAGGCATTACCTGTCCAAAAGCGAAACTATTACGTTTTGGAGGTAAGTACCGTATTATATTTCATTTAAGGTGGAAAACCAGTAAATATGCAAAGGCGATTCTCCAAGAATATGGTATTTTAAAAGGAAAAGGACGCGTTGCTGCCGCTGCTGCAATGGAGCACGGAACTTTGCTTACAGAAGATTTATTTGGCACTGTTTGCAGCACCTACCCTTGTGCAAAACGTTAGACATCCTCAGCTGCTCTTTTAAGGTCTGCAATCATTTGTTTTGGGCAAGAGGCTCGGAATACGCTGGTACCTGCCACACAAATATCTACGCCTGCTTTGGCGCTGGAAGCAATGGTATCAACCCCAATTCCTCCGTCCACCTGAACCAATAGATGAGGCGCTTTTTGTTTTAATTGTTCTACTTTGAGCATCATGTCAGCCATATACTTTTGACCGCCAAATCCTGGCTCTACCGTCATTACCAATACCATATACAGCTTGTCCAAATAAGGAAATACTGTTTCCACAGATGTATTCGGTTTGACTGCCAAGGCCGGTTTTGCACCACAAGCTACAATTTTCTCTATGGTTCCTATTACGTCTTCTTCCGCTTCCACATGGAATGAAATAATGTCTGCACCGGCTTTACAAAAGTCCTCAATGTATCGTTTCGGATTTTGTATCATCAAATGAACGTCAAACGGTAAATCAGAATATGGTTTTACTGCTTTTATCACCGGAGCTCCAAAGGTGATATTGGGTACAAATAAACCGTCCATTACATCTAGATGAATCCAGTCGGCGCCGGCTTGTGTAATCATTTGAATTTGCTCGCCCAATCTGGAAAAATCTGATGCCAGTATTGACGGTGCAATTAACATGTATCATCCCTCCAAAGTTATTGTATTATTATTTTACTCTAAATGATTGATTTTTTCAAGAAAATCAATAGGCCTGCCGCAAAACAAATTGCGGCAGGCCTTATCTATTTAAAGGGGTCTTTCTCAGCCCCGTAGTCCAGTTTATGCATTACCAAACAATCGGGTTCTTTTTATTATGCACAACGTTTCATTTCTACCGTTTCCTGTTGTCTTAAAACATTTACTTGTTTTTTTGTTCTCTCTTCTTTTACAATCGCCTGTGTGCGTTGTTTCTGTTCTTGCAATGACTTTGTTTTGCGTACTGCAAATACTTTTTCGCGGTGTAAATAAAATAAACTGCACATTGCCATGATAATTTGTGATGCAGTTTGCAGCAATTGTAATATCCATGAACCACCACCCGCTGTGATGGACATAATAGACATGGCCCCGCAAAGTAAACATAAATACCATGATAAAAATGTCTTTGGACGATATTTTACTAATAATCCTGTTGTAAATACCAGCAGAATACTTCCTGCAATCTCTTGAAACATATATAATCTCCTCTTCTCTTTCAACCTCTCAAAACCGAACATACGTTTGATTTAGTTTTATTTTATCATAGTGATTGTAAAATTACAAGTAAAATATTCAATATTATATAAAAGCTGTCCTATTTATGGGACAGCTTTTATATAATATCAATTCAAATGTCTCTCATATAATAAGAATGAATCTTGTACTATATCAGCACTTATGATAAAATAAAAGTATACTAAAAAAGGGGAAAATATTATGACAATCACCTATAAAGATATAAAAAAGTTTAATGCACAAGAATTGCAAGATCTATTTTTATCTGTTCATTGGTCATCCGGATATCACCCTGAAAAATTGGTGATTGCCATGCAAAATTACAGTACCGTTTACAGTGCTTGGGACGGTGAGAAGCTGGTAGGTTTGATCAGCGTTATGGACGATGGAATTATGACCGCCTATATTCACTATTTACTGGTGAATCCCGATTATCAATATAAAGGCATTGGAAAAGAATTGATAGAACATGTACTAAAGACATATCAATCCTATCTACGTATCTCTTTGATTGCCAATGGCAATAATGTAGGATTTTATGAAAACTGTGAATTTAAGATAGACAAAAAGGGCATTCCCATGCATATTACCTCTTTGCTAAAATAATTTGATAAAAATAAATTTAAGTGGATATAGATAAAACAGCCATCTGCATTGGAATCTGCAGATGGCTGTTTTATCTATATCCCAGTCATAGTGGATGAAAAATTAAAAAATGCTAAAATATTCTCTGGCATAAAAGAAAAAAGCATTCCCGTCCTACGGAAATGCTTTTGATAGCTATATTAATATTATGCCAAAATATAAACGTTCATTTGACGACGACCAAAGTTGACACATTCACCTAGTGTATTGTAATACAGGTCAACCAAAACACGACCTGACATCAATGCACCACCGGTATCAGAAGCAATAGCATAACCATATACAACGCTGCCGTCCGGAGAGGCAATATACAATTTTGTACCATAAGGAATTACGTTAGGGTTAACTGCCACGCGACCTACAGCAGCAGGTGCACCTGTGGCAGTAATTCCACCGCCGGTGTATGCGGTACACTCACCAGTGATTACACGTGCAACGTTTAATACGTTACCATTTGCATCTACAATTGTATTGCCGGAAATAGTTGCACCTGTTTGAGCAGATGCACTTGCCGTAGATACAGAAGTTACTGCTGCAGGTTTTGTTTTTGTACCTACCAATTGTACCTCTGCTACTGGTGCAGTTTCTGAGAGAACCGCTACATCTGTAGACTCTACCAACTGGCCATTTACAAATTTACATTCCTTCACAGCGGTTTTTGTTCCGTTCACACCGGCTGTTTGAACCTGTGTTTCACCTTTATAAAGGTCTGCTGTTTCGATTACCTCTGTTTCAAAAGGAATATCCTCTGTTACAGTTTGTGTTGCGTAAGTAACACGATTTACGGTAACTTCCATACCATCTGTAACCGGCTCTGTTTCTGCTACGCTCAAAGTATCCTCTTCACCCAATGTGATATTCGCTGCCGGTAATACATTTGCTACTGTACCTTCCGGAACATCAACAATTTGGGTTGTTCCATTATCATGTACCGCTACTTTATGGTATCTTGTAACAACAAGGTCCGTATTGTCTGTTAGTTCACCGTTGATATCTACGTTTACAGCATCGTTATCGTCTAAAACAACGCCTGCTTCAGCAATAACGTCAGACACTTTGTCACCGTAGTGTGCACTCACAGTTTTCTCTGCACCATCAGCTTCAACAGTTGCAGCCATTTCACGTCTGATTTTAATTACAACACCATTGGTGTCATCTCTTTCAACAATATCATTTGAACCAATTTGAATATTGGCTTTCTCCAATAACTCTTCTGTATTTGTTGTGGTTAGATTCACACGATAAGATACACCGTTATCTAAAATGGTTGCTTTACCTGTTGTCGCCATTACTGTTACAACAGAACCAACACCAATGACTGTAGCCAATGCAAAGGCACTGACGCGTTTTACCGGTGTGTTCACCAATTTTAAAAACTTATGCTCTTTTTTCTCTGTGTTTTTCATACTTGCTCTCCTTCATGCTTACGACAGTATTAAAAAAAATTACATTTTGTTAAGATGCGTATACTGCCGCTTGTTTTCGGATTACTTTGATGTTTGCTATTATATTCACTGTTTTTCCATATGTCAAATAAAAAACGAACTTGATTTTATACAATTTGCACAAACACAAATTCCATAAAATTGAAAATACGACTTTCTAACTCGAAATTCTACCATTAATTTACATTTATGTTAATAAATCCTCTTTGTTTTATGTGCAGATTGTAAGAAAACAGAAGTTACAAACTTGTTACATATATTACATGTGTGTTTTATTTTCGTCATTTATACAAATAGTTATAAAACTAAAAATTACCTTATTTTGGTAATAAGCACTTAAAACCGCTTCCTGGCTTGCTTATTGAGGAGTTTTTGTATAAAATCTTCTCACAATTTTGACATCCAAGGTTTTTATTTATCTAAAAAAGAAAAATAATATTTCCCTTTTTGATTCTAAATTTTATGTAAACTGGGATTGGATATATTTTTACTGTTACTTTTATCTTTAAAACATACCATATCTCTCCACTTGATAGAATTTATATTATTTGGAACTATATTTGATTCATATAAAGGATTAAGATAGCATTTAAAAAGTTACAAACTGTAACTTTTTTATTGTAACCAAATACATTATCTTGTACCAGATAAAACTGCAATTGGATTGTAGCTTTTATTTAAAGTTTGGTTAAATGTTTTATATTAAACAAATTATCCCCCATTTTGTATCTTAAAAATTCCCTAAAAATCTATCTTATTGAGAAAACCTTTCTTTTTCATTATATATAATAAATTTATACTATGTTTGCAAACATAAAAATATAAAATTCTATACTGTTGTAAATTAAAGCAAACCCAAATATTTTCCATAAATAAACATTCTCAATTTAGGAAATTTTGATTCTATATATAGTATAGAAACTAAAAGTATATAAACATTATGATACAACTCACTCTAGACCCCACAACATTCTGAGAACAAGCAGATTTGCTGATATCAGGAAATAGCAAAAAGTTTTATCTTTGTTCTTCTTTCGCAGGCTGTAGGAAAAAGACGCACGAAATCCGAATGTTTGACAGATTTATGTCTCTCATTTAAATATTTATTATTTTTGCTAAACTGAGTATCAAAGAATATCTGTCACAATCATTTTATTTTTAGAATGTAAAAAGAAAAAATGGATTCTGTATATACAGAATCCATTTTAAAAAAGACCGCAATAAAATTATCTCTTTGAGAACTGTGGAGCTCTACGTGCGCCTTTAAGACCGTATTTCTTACGTTCTTTCATTCTTGGGTCACGAGTTAAGAATCCAGCCTTTTTCAGAGTAGGACGGAGATTCTCGGAATCATATTGAAGCAAAGCTCTTGCAACACCGTGACGGATTGCGCCGGCTTGACCTGTAACGCCACCGCCTGCAACACGGCAAACAATGTCGAATTTACCTTCTGTTTTTGTTAGATTTAGTGGTTGGCGAACAATTAGTTTTAATGTTTCCAAACCAAAATAATCATCAATATCTCTATCGTTAATTGTAACTTTACCTGTACCTTGGTATAGTCTTACACGAGCAACAGAGCTTTTTCTTCTACCTGTACCATAAAAATAAGACTCTTTGTTATACATATTCCAATCCTCCTCTCTTATTTATCCCAAACTGTTGGTTGTTGTGCTGCGTGAACATGTTCAGCACCTGCATATACACGTAGTCTGGTTAGCTGTTCACGACCATTATGTGTGCTAGGAATCATACCTTTTACAGCCAATTGCATAGCAAACTCTGGTTTTTCAGCCATTAATCTGTCATATCCTACCTCTTTTAGGTGACCAACGTAGCCTGTGTGACGGTAGTATTTTTTGTTTTGCAACTTATTACCTGTTAAAACAGCATCAGCGCAGTTAATGATGATAACATGATCGCCACCGTCAACATGTGGTGTATAAGTTGGTTTGTGTTTACCACGTAGCAAAATAGCAGCTTGAGCAGCTACACGGCCCATTGGTTTGCCTGCTGCATCAATAATGTACCATTTACGCTCTACTTGGCTTGGTTTTTGCATAAAAGTAGACATTGCATTTCCTCCAAACATTAATATTCTTTATCATTGATAGCTCCCATTTTTTAATTGGGAAATCGTTCAAAACACTCATAAGTGTTAACATGCATTTATGATATTACCATACACGATTTACAGTGTCAACCCCTAATTTTCATTTTTTTAATTTATCAAATAAATTGCTTCTGTTTTCTCTTGTTTTCTCTTTATATCTCTCGTATTCTTGATTGTCATTTTTAAAAAATTATTTTACTTTTATGAGAAATATGGTATGATATGCGTAATTTAAAAATCTCAGTACACCGCAGTGATGCGCTATTTATCTAATATGGAGGTCTTTTATGCAGCAAATTATGAGCCAAATACGAGCTGCCGTTGACAGTTATCAATTAATCCAACCGGGCGACCGTATTGCAGTGGGTATTTCCGGAGGTAAGGATTCTCTTGTCTTACTCTGCGCTTTAGCGAATATGCGCAAATTTTTACCAATGAAATATGATTTGGTTGCAATCACTGTAGACCCTTGTTTTGATAATATGCAAACCGACTTTCGTCAAGTGGAGGAACTATGCCGCCGTTTACAAGTAAAGTATGAAATACGCCGTTCTCAGCTGGGTAACATTATCTTTGAACAAAGAAAAGAAAGCAATCCCTGCAGTTTGTGTGCCCGTATGCGCCGTGGGATTTTGCACGATATGAGTAAAAAACATAACTGTAACAAACTTGCACTCGGACATCATTTTGATGACGCTGTACAAACCTTTTTTATGAATCTGTTTTATGGTGGTAAAATCGGCTGTTTTTCTCCTATGTCATATTTATCCAGAAAAGACCTATATTTAATACGACCAATGGTGTTTTGTGAAGAAAGTAAAGTGAAATCTGCAGCACAGCGTTATCATTTGCCTGTTGTAAAAAGTGAGTGTCCTGTAGACGGACATACCTGTCGTCAAAGTACTCAAGAACTAATTAAAGATTTAGAAAAACAATTTCCTGACTTGCGAAGAAAGGTCATGGGGGCGTTACAACGCGCCGATATTGATGGCTGGGGCAAACAAGAATAACCTTTGTCTTTTACTAACATCATTATTAACAGATGGCCGTAGAGAAGTTTTAGAAACTTGTCTACTACAAGGAGCTTTATAAAAAATTTGCTCTTGTTTTATAGAAAATGATATCGATCTTTCGAAAAAAGGAAACTGTCTATGAGGACTATTCTCTTTTTCATTTTGGACCAATGGGCGGGCTGAAATGCTGCCTCCCGCATGAATATTGGACAAAATCTATTTTCAATTAAAACTGTATCCATTTCAAATAATAAAGTTGAATCTATCGGCGGATTTCAAGTAGTTCCTAATTATAAAATTTCATCATGCCCTACAGATTACGGAGCGCTCATTTTAATTGGAGGCATATCTCTCCAACCACTAGGTGAAATTTGTGGTGCCACCACTTTTTTGGGTGCCATTGATATATTAAATTATGCTGCACATACCAGCAGATTCAAAGGCATATGTCAGTGCATTATATGCCAATAAAAAATTATAAGTGTAGGCAAGCTGTACGTAATCATAACCTTATTACTGTAAATGGTCCACCAATGTCGAAAGAAGTCGGTTGCTATAAAGCAATCGACTTCTTAATTTATATTATTATGATTTAAACTCTTCCCAAATACATCACAGAACTATTATAATAGAAATGAGGTGTTGATATGATTATTTTTCCTACTGAGCATTTGGAATTGTATAATTATATTGTGCATATTTTTTTAAAAAAGGAAATATTCGATGATAATGCCAATATTGAACATATAACGGATATGTATATTGGCGATATGATTGAAGGTTTTATACCTAAATATTTGTTTAGAGAACAGTATTCTAAATGTATAGAGATATTTAAGGAACTGTATTATTGGACAGAAGATGTATTCTATCATCAGATGAGTGCTTTTCATGAGGTGGCATTATACCAGTTTATAGATTATATGGCAGATTTAAGAGAAGAGATTGAACAATTTGATTCTATTTATTTTGATGAAACTAGTCATACATTAATTAAAACAATTGCACAACAAGAATATAATGATGCGAAAGAAAGAGCAGCTACAGCATCTTCATTTGATTTGGAAACGGAGGATGTACTTTCGTTAGAAGAATATTGTAATTTTTATTATGATGTGTTTTGTTATCCTGATTTGTTATTTACAGATTTGGATTTTAAATTAATTCCTACATTATATAACAGAAGATTCTACGGAGATATATCTTTAGAAAAATATATGGGAATCAACATCGACTTCTATTTTGATATTTTACCGTTAGATATACAAAAACAATATCAGACAGGACATATAACATTAACACAAGAGGTATCAACACTACTAGAATATATTGAAAGCAAGGTACGGCATGGTAACTTGTACAAATTATTTTGGGAAAACGGAAAACCAGTTAAAGAAGATAGAATACAATTAATTATAGAAAATATTATGGATGCATATTTTTATAATCAGGAAATTGATATTACTAGAGAGGCTTTGTTAGGAAACGGGCAAGTTGATTTTAAACTGTATAAAAACAATAAAGAAGATGAAAAAATCCTAATAGAAATTAAAAAAGCGAATAACCCAAAATTGAAAAAAGGCTATGAGAAACAGTTAACTGATTATATGTTATCTTCAAAGTATAAGAATGCATTTTATTTAATTGCTTGTTTTAATGACGAAGAATATGAAAGGGTCTTACGTTTTATTCGTGAACATATTTATACAGATACAATTCAATTATACATTAATATCTCTATTTTAGATTTGCGTATTCGTAAAACTGCTTCATTATCTTAGATAATTTGATATGTTTTATAGTCACAACCACCTCGTCACGGCGAATCCTCCAACGAAGTAAAATATTTTTGTTTTTGGTTTGGAATGCTCCAGCTGCATTAGAATTTGCAAAGGAGATTCTGTTAGCATTGAGAGCGGCTCCTGAAAATATAATTCAGCAGTGGTATCACTTTCATGAACTAGATTATTACAATACCTCTATCTCATATGTAAAAATGGAAATGCGTAAGAATGTGAACTAGCCATTCTTACGCATTTTTTATTTATAAAATAAGATGATATGTTACCGTACTCGCAGTAGGCCTTACATTTCTCTATCAAAAATATTTGCCATCTGCCCTACTTTTTGCACTAAATCTGCAAAAGCCTCAATACTTAACTGTTGTGCAGCATCACTGATTGCCTCTTTCGCATTTGGATGTACCTCTACAATCAGACCGTCAGCTCCGGCTGCAATACCTGCCAATGCTAATGGGGATACATAACGTTCTTTTCCCGCCGCATGAGACGGATCAATGATAATTGGTAAACTGCTGCGTTCTTTTACAACCGGAACCGCAGAAACATCCAGCGTATTTCTGGTAGCTGTTTCAAAGGTACGAATGCCCCTCTCGCATAACACAACATTGTAGTTACCTTCACTCATAATGTACTCCGCTGCATCCAGCCACTCTTCAATGGTATTGGCAATGCCCCGTTTTAGCACAACCGGTACTTTTGACTTACCAATATCTTTGAGTAAACGGAAGTTTTGCATATTTCTTGCTCCAATTTGGAACATATCGCAATATTTAATTGCAGTATCAATTTGTTCGGAAGCCATTACTTCACTTACTACTTTCAGCCCGGTTGCATCCGCTGCTTTTCTTAATAGCTTTAATCCTTCTTCTTCTAAGCCTTGAAATGAATATGGAGAGGTTCTAGGTTTATAGGCGCCGCCGCGCAAAAATGTTGCGCCGGCTGCTTTTACGCCAATGGCTGCTTTCATAATGCATTCTTCATTTTCTACTGCACAAGGTCCACCCATAATTACCAGTTTTTTCCCACCAATCACTTGGTCACCTACGTGCACAAGGCGTCCGTCAGGACACATATCACGGCTTGCAAGTTTATAAGAGTGCATAATCGGCACACAGTTTTCAACGCCATCCAATAAGGTGATGTCCAAACCTCCCAGTTTGCTTTTATCACCCAAAATACCAATAATAGTAGCTTGGGTACCCTCAGATACATCGGCACCCAATCCACATTTTTTTAATGTTTCCACTACTTCTTGTACATTTTCTTTTGTACAATTTTGCTTCATTAAAATAACCATAACCTAAAACCTTCCTTTCTAAAAGTAGCCTAAGACTATTTTACACTTTAAAGCGATAAATTGCAAGTATTAATAATGAAAAAAGCGAACAAGATAAAAAGACAGTTAAACCCACAAAAAAGCAAGGGAGAAAACCCCAAAAAGAGCCCCTTCTCCCTTGCATACTGAAACTGTAAACAGCAGAGCAGTTGTATTTATCTATCAAAGAAAACCATACTTGCTGCTATCTCTGCTTTTTACCTTTGGAAAGCATATATAAAAGCACTCCTGCCGCACATATACTTACTGCTGCAATAACTGCAACCATACTGTTTGTATCTCCTGTCCGGGGACTATCCATTCCTCCTGTTACTTCCATATCTCCTGTCTGTGGTGTTTCTCCCGGTGTTTGCGGCTGTTGGCTTTGGGCAAATACCACTTTTACCGTCACTGCTGCTGACGGCATTTGGAACGTATATTGATTTGTTTCCTGCATTGTTGCCGCTATGCGCACTTTTTCTGACTCTGAAATATCAATTTTGTTTCCATTGCTGTCTGTGGCTGTGATGCTTTCTACTGTTCCACCTTGTGTATATACCGTAATTAGCGTTCCCGGTGCTGCCCTACTTACATCTGTCCACGCTTGTCCTGTTCCTGTGCTTTCTATCGTAATTGGATATTCTGTTCCTTCTGTAGTCACAGCTTCCCAGAAGCGCAGGGCGTCTTTTGCTGTTGAATTCTTATCTTTGGTTGTGGCTGTTACATCCCATAGCTTATATTGCCCTGTTGCTGCTATATCCTCCAATTTTACTTTAAAGCTTATTTCTATTTCTGTTCCCGTGTACATGCTTCCCACTTTTGCTGTCATCACTGTTTTTCCTGCTTCATTGGTACTGATGGTTGGTTCTGCTTCTACTGAACCGCTTCTATATCCGGTCTCCTCTCCTGTATATTGGAAGCCTCCTATTACCACTTCTGGTTCTTGTGCAGGTACCATTCCCTGTGGCAGTACTACCTCTAAATTGATATCTTCTGATTTTGCTCCTATATCCCCCACATACTGAATTGTTGTTTTCAGATATAGCTCTGTTCCTGCCGGTGTTTCCACTTCATGCCAACGTATTTCGTTGTTTTCTTTATTGACTTCTTTTACCAATGGCTGCTCGATTGTACCATACATTGAAGTATCTTCTTCTGCTGTATGTTTTGGCTCTGCAGGTTTGGTATTTCTTTGTACATTATTTTTTTTAATCGATTTTACGCCTGCATTCTCCATTGTTTTTCTCACGGTAGATGTATTCTTCTCATACTCTTCTTTAATTGCAGTTCCGATTGCATCGCTATCTGCTATCAAATCAATATTTGCCGGAGCATTGGTAAACATTCCTGTGATTGCTGTGCTTTCCATTCCTGTCCATCCGCTCAAATCCACTTCTGTTAATTTGGTGCATCCGCTGAACATATTGGCTGTGCTTGTTAGGTTTGGCATATTTGCTTCTGTGATGGATACTCTCTCCAGTCTACTTTGTCCTGCCAGCATTCCTTCCATGCTCGTTACTCCGCTTAATCCGCTCCACCCTTTTAGTTCGGTAATATTTGAAATTAACCAATCGCTTGCTGCAGATAGGTCTTGTCTTGTATCATTTAAATTCCAATGATTCGCAGAGAAACTCTTTGTTCCTATATTCCAAATTAAATTCAAATTTTCTGCATCTGCCAAAATATCATCTGCAGTTATTTCCCAATTATCTGCAATGATGGTTACTTGATTCGATGGCCAACTGTTTCCCCATATTTCGCTGGTGCTAACTGAGTTTGGACCATCTAATACCCAGCCTGATATATCCATGTATTGCAAATTGTCCAAATAATCAAAAGTACACCAGAAAAACATATCTTTATAGCCTGACTTTAGGTTAGGAATTTTTAAAGTTTTTAAATTAGAACAATGAGAGAAAGTGGCATATAAATCATCAAGAGAATTGATGTTGCTCCAACTGCTTAAATCGATAACCTCTAGCTGATAGCAACTTGCAAAAGTCTGCTGCAGTGATTTTAAAGTTGGAACATCCCAACCTTCCATACAAAAACTTTGGAGGTTATAACACTCATAAAAGAAAAATGGCAGATTTACAATGTTTTGAGGATTCCATTTAGATAAATCAACCGTTTGCAAATTTGTACATTGCCAGAAGAAAGAACGTGCCTCAGTAACATTTGGCAGTACCCAATCTTCCACGCCGGAACCTGCCACTGAAACTAAACTTTCACATTTTTGGAACATATTTTGTATGGTGATAAAGTTTTGAGTATCTGTTTGATCCCAATGCAACTGTACATCCTGCAAGCCAGTACAGTTTGCAAACAGATAGCTGGCATTGGTTACGCTGGAAGTATCCCATGCGCTTAAATCCATACTTACTAAAGAGGAACATCCATAAAATAGGCTTTGTAATACGGTTACATTGGAAATATCCAAATTTTCAATGCCTTTCACTTCTTTTAAACTGGTACAATTGTAAAATAGCATTCCCAATTCTGTAGCAGTAGAGGTATCAAATTGATTGTTAAAATCTACAGTATGCAAATTTTGGTTCCAGCCATCCAGCACATATTTTTGGGAAACAGGGTCAAATGCTGCAAATAAACTTAAGCATCTGGAAGAAGCCTTTACACCGCCTTCCGCACTGATGTACATATCATAACCATTCTGATGATCCGCTACAATATATGCAATTACACTGTTTCCTGGAGCGCCTATATTACGTGCGTATACAATCTCGGGTCTGTTTTTCACAATCACCTTATTTGAATCCGTTGGTGTGGGCTCCACCACATACTCCAACAGCTCATCTAAAAAGGTAATGGTATGTACTGTATTACCGATTTTAGTGTCATTTACAAATATTTGGCTAAAATCCAACGCCTGCATTTGACCCGGTATCTCCATAATTTGATTTTGAGTAATAGGTGCAACTGCCTGGCCTACTTCCACTTCAACACCAACATATCCCCACGCAGGTTCCAGTACTAAGTCATAATCCGGCATGATAATTGCTTCGTTGGCTGCATAACGCTCTCCTGCATGCTCTCCCTCCGCAACAATCCAACCACCAAAGGTATAGCCTATTTTACTGATTCCATCTGCGGAAGCAATGGTAACAGGTTCGCCCGAAGCCGCTGTTTGTATTCCCGGCGCACTTCCGGATACTGTTCCATCATCTCCCAAGCGATAAGTAATCATTCGCTCTCCTTTGTTTAATTCTACCGCCGGAAAGTGAAGTGTGATATCATTTGTCTTTTCGTCAAACAAGCCAGCATACATACTGTTTTTAAGCAAAATATCTTGTCCCTCAAATACTGTTTCAGGACCTGCTGTATTTGGGTCTAACGTTACTTTTGCAGTAATTAATAACGTATCTCCGCTACACAATTGGTCCATATGTACTTGAAAGCCTTTTCCATTCTCAGTTATTTCAGCCGCAACATAACCTGGCCAGCGCTGTCCTAAAATTAATGCTTTGGCATTTACTTCATCAATACTTGTAATCATTGTTTGGCCATCCGCCAAATTTAATGTAAAATCAGCATTTTTATAATGGTCATGAACAATGGCTTCAAGGTCATTCAGCATGCCCCACTCATAATCGCTTCCCGTTGTATAAGCATATGCTGCCGAAATCTCATCTGTTCCTCCTGCAGGAATAAACTTTGTTGCATAATTTTGGAGAGTAGTACTTGGAGCATCCGTCATTTGATAAGTAATAAACGCATCATTTTCACTCAATACTTGGTCCAATGCCTTTAATTGTTCGTCCACTTCAGCTTCTTTGTTAAAACTGCTTCCCAATGCCCATACAACTACTGTAGGATTTCCATTCATTTCATGTGCTTGCTGTACTGCTGAAGCAGCCTTTTCAAGCGCAACCGCTTCGTCTGCTTCTCCTGACATTGTTTCAATACTGGAATACTTTTGTAATTCTTCTTTTGAGTTGATGAAACCGGTTTCTTGAACATCACTTGCGTAGGAAATGATATTGACATTATTTTTTGTACCGTATTTATACATTAAATCAACGCCGTCACCATGACCCATAATCAGTTCAACAACTTCATTTTTAGAATTCTCACCGGTTTTAGATGCATCCACCAAAAAAATTACATTCACAGGCTCCTGTGGCCCTATTGGCACACTATATGTAATTTCGGCCTGTGTACGTTCCTGATTTAGGTATTGAACCGATGCTGATATTTGTTTTTTTGTATAAAGATTCCCATCTGTGTTCGCAGCAAATACAGTAAATGGGACAATACCTAACATCATAGTTGCACATAGTATTGCCGCCAGTACATTTTTGCCTTTCAAATATTTCATCATTTTTCTTCTTACCTCCCTATATCTATTGAAAAATTTTTGATGCACAAACACTATAAACGTATACATTTTACGTTTTCCACTCGAAAGATACCGCTTTATTTTTCAGATTACTTTTGCAGAACTATGAATGCAGCAACCGATTGAATTCTGATTCAGATACCTCCATTCCTTTTAGACAAAAACTGTATTTTGTTCTTAGAATCATATAATATAAAGTCTCTTTTCCCTGTTATCTTAAAAAAGCATAAAGAGAAGACTGAAACAATATAAAATTGCATTCAGCCTTTTTTAAAAAATATAAAAAATTAATTTAAAAACTTGAAATTACGACTGTTATTGTGTATAGTATAGGAAGATATATGACCTTTGTGGTTATGTTTTACACAATTTAAGGACAAAATACAGTTTTTGTCCTTTTTCGGAAAATAAAAACCGTTTAGCTTACAAGCCGCAAACGTTCAAGATGATATTGGTGTTCTGTACCTGTAGAAAGTAAATAGATTCTGGTAGTCTCTATATGGGAATGTCCGAGTATATCTGCCAATTTTACAATATCATGACATACTTGATAGTAGCAACGAGCAAATAAATGTCTTAGATTATGTGGAAAAACTTTTGTAGCCTCTATACCAGCCTGAACACAAAGAGTTTTCATCTCCGACCATATTTGTTTACGTGACAATCCAATACCGCTTCTGGTGATAAAGATTTCACCGGAAGCGATTTTTTGTTTTTTGGCATATTGAATTAATTTACGGCACAATTTCCCCGGTAATAAGATGGTACGTACTTTTCCTTTTAATATAATTTCTGTTTTACCTGCCTGAGCAGCTGCGACTGTGATATATTTCACTTCCGAAACACGGATTCCCGTAGCACAAATGGTCTGAATTAATAGTGAAAGACGATGCTTTGCTTTACTTTCGGCTGTATCAATTAATTTTTTGTACTCATTCTTGTTTAATTCCTTCGAATGATCTCGAAATACGCGATGCTGTACTTTTAGCAATTTTACTCTGCAATCATTTCGACCCATAAAAGATAAAAATTGATTCAATGCAGCTATCTTCGCGTTGACAGTAACCGTGCAGTATTCTTTCGTTTGCAGATAGTTTTTCCATTCAATGACTGCCTGGCGTGAAATATGTTCTTTTACCCCTATCCATTTTATAAACATATGTACAGACCTGATATAATTTTCGATTGTACCTTTGCTTTTTTCTTCCTCTGTTAAATATTGCTCAAATCTCTTTACAATATCCTTCATGTCATTTCTCTCCTTATTGACATTGTTATCCTCATGATAATAGTAGTCTAAAAAGAGAAAAATTACATTTTGTTTAATTTTTTCACATAAAAAACAAAAAAACAGATACCCTACTGGGTATCTGCTTTATATGTTGGCATCTTCCTATTGTTCCGGGCCGTCTCCAGCCAAGTATCTTCGGCACTAATGAGCTTAACTTCTGTGTTCGGTATGGGAACAGGTGGACCCTCATCGTAATCAACACCAACTATTTTATTTGTTGGTAATATTATATCACAGATATACGACTATTTCAACAAGGAATCCACTAAAATTACAATATTTTGTATTTTTATTTATTATATTCTACATTGTCTAGTATATTTCTGCACAAGCATATAATCAAAACAGAAACACCTACGGTCCAACCGATAAATGGAAGACCAATTACAAAAGAAGGAACTCCTGTGGCAAAAATCCATACAAGAATGCTGGAAATAATACCGGGGACAGCTACCAATAATACGCATAGCATATAAATAAACATGATTGGTCCACGATTAGAATTTGTTTTTCCAAATAATTTCTGGAACAGAATATTGCATGCTGTATATAGTAAACCTGTTGTACCATATACGATTGCACAAACAAAAGCCAGCAGTGGATTTGCTTGCAAAACAGCGCATAAAATGGCAAACATAATAATTCCTTCGATAAAAGGACGGATAATGGTGGTCATGCTTGCCCAAATTAATTTTTGAAACGGATTGGCAGGAATTAAATAAATTGGTGTTTTGTCCAACTCCAAAGACCAATCTCCAGAAACAGAAAAGAAAAACTGTATGTAACAACTAAACATTGCAGAAATACCAATGATTAAATTTGGTGTTACTTCCCTTCTGCTGAGATACGGAAAATAACAACAAAGATAATATTAATTAAAAACAAAAAAATTGCTTGGGCACTGATGAAAAATCTATTTCTTCGTTTTCCTTCCAACATATGTTTATAAAACAATACATTGGCGCCCCACCCTTTTTTGATTCCGGTAGAAGTGACGCGTACCTTTCCTCCCCCAAAATCCATTTTTCCTTCTCGTTTATTTTTTCTTACCTGGTCTGCTCGGGCAGTTGACTGAAGTACATCTTCATAAAAATCTAAATCTTTTACTGCAAAAATAGCAATTGCTGCGCCTATAACAGCTATAAATAGAGCAGTATAAATACCTGCTGCGAGATAGTTGCCAAACAGATAACCAAAAACAGCGCCCTTCATCCAGCCGATCATTGGTACATACTCTAAATAAGGCGAGCTTAAAGAAGAAATAGCACTATTGATATCTGCACCATTGGCAAAAAACTCAATTACATAAATAGCAAGTAAAGCAATCACGCATGCAAATACAATGGCTAAGGTAATTTGAATCAGCTTCCTTTTGCCGTTTGTTAAACTGTAAATCATCATGGTAAGTGCTTGCATTGCACATAACATGATGGCGACTCCTATTGCCAAAACAATAATTTGCCAAATTTCTATTCCAAATAAGTTCGTCAGCATAGAAGAATATGCCAATAAAATAAGGGTGACCAAAGCGCTGGCCATTAACTGCTTAATTAAACCGTAAAATAATATCAGTTTTGGAGAAATAGGCGCTATAAATAAAAAATGTACATCACTCATGCGAAAGAAAGTAGCACCTGATTTTAAACCTCTTAATAAAATAGGTAACGCAATCAAAAGCATTGCTCCAATGTAACCGCCGTGCAAAAAGCTAATATCAGCAACAAAGTTTAACGCTTCATCCTCCGAAGAAAAAAATCGGGAAAATACAGATACACTGATACCGGCAATTAAGATAATATACAGAACCAGTTTTCCCGGATTATGAGCTAATTCTTTTATAAAGTTTTTAATCTGTTTACGGGAAAGATAACACAATGCGCTCATTGATTTTCTCCTCTTCCTTCCGTAATTTCAAAAAATAACTTTTCAAGATCTTCTCCGCTTTGCTCAATCTCTTTTCTTTCTCGTACTGCTGCAATTTGACCGTTTCGCATAATTAGCGCTTTATCCCAGAATTCCTCTACGCTATCCAACATATGAGTACTGATTAATACTGCACATTCATCGTATCTTAATTCCGTCATAACAGCTTTTAATTCCTTTATTGCATGGGGATCTAACCCTACAAAAGGCTCATCAAATAAAACTACTTTGGGTTCCGGCAACAACGCACAACAAATACTTAATTTTTGTTGCATACCTTTTGATAACTCTTTCCCCAGTTTATCTGTTTTATCAGACATTTCAAATCGGCTTAATAACATTTTCGCCTTTTGTTCCCAATCGCTTACTTGATAAGCACGGCCAATAAATTCTAAATGTTCCATAACCGTCAAATTTTCGTACGGTGCAGGAATTTCCGGAATGTACCCAAAATTACGTTTTGCATCAATAGATTTATTTGGGTAACCACAAATTTTAATTTCTCCCTGAAAACGCAGCAACCCTGAAATACATTTGATTGCAGTGGATTTACCTGCACCATTGGGACCTAATAAAACTGCAATTTCTCCGGGATTAACAGTAAAGGTCAAATCACCGTTTGCTACTAAGTTTTTATATATTTTTGTTAAGTGAGAAACTTCCAGCATATAAATAGTTTAATCCTTTCATTATAGATGGAAAAAGGTAAATGTACTCTTACATTTACCTTTCAGGCCTCTTTAATAATAGTAATAATAACTACCAGCAAATGCTACAACGACAACGACAATTGCAATAATTAACAAGATAAGTGCCGCATAACAACAGATAGCTGCAATTAGAAAACCTTTAGCTCGCTTTTTAGATTGCTCCACAAAAGGACCGAAAAATTGTTGGGCAAAAGGATTTGCATGATTACAATTTGGACATCCCGGTGCGCTTGCCGGAATTGCAAAACCACAAGTAGTACATTGAATAATTCTTTGTGAGGCACTGCTTCTAACACATAAATAAATGATAGCAGGTATCCATCCGAACACACCTGTCAAAACGCCCCACATTCCTGCGCTGGAATTACCTTTAGATTTTGCGTCGTGATAAACTGCCAATCCTAAAAAGATTTGAGCTAATATTGCCGCTATTACTAGAAAAATTGCAATTATAATAATAGCAATGGCAGCTCCTACCGCCTCTCCTTCATAACTATAGCTGTATCGGGCCAATTGTTCAATTGAATTCATCATAAAAATCACCTTTTCTAAGATATTATGGATATAACACACATAATATCTTTATTTACAAACTTAAATAAACAGAATATTTATTTATTATTACTTTAACTAAAATTGCTTTCATAGTCAATCATAATAACTAATTTGTAATAACTAAAAATACAATATAAGTAAAAACAAAAAAAGTCTTCCTCGGAAGACTTAAATTTTATCAAATTACGATACAATTGTTTGTACACTGAAAACTGAATAAAGGAAAACAGATAGAAATTACAGAGCCAAACCAAAGAAATTATGGTCAAGCCCTCGACCTATTAGTACTGCCAAGCTGAACACGTTACCGTGCTTACACACGCAGCCTATCAACCTCGTAGTCTACAAGGGGTCTTACTAGTTTAACACTATGGGATATCTTATCTTGGAGTCGGCTTCACGCTTAGATGCTTTCAGCGTTTATCCGATCCGCACATAGTTGCCCAGCTGTGCCATTGGCATGACAACTGGTGCGCCAGCGGTGCGTCCATCCCGGTCCTCTCGTACTAGGAACAGCTCTCCTCAAATATCCTACGCCCACGACAGATAGGGACCGAACTGTCTCACGACGTTCTGA
>ERZ772882.1565-NODE-1565-length-23737-cov-4.107128_pt1 | contig 23737 bp, 22 predicted proteins | sample MGYA00580576_ERZ772882 | MGnify/ENA primary metagenome ERZ772882 (study PRJEB29015, sample SAMEA2737658) | human gut metagenome | biome: human gut; feature: human-associated habitat; material: faeces | place: China | collected 2012 ... | reverse complement strand
CCCCGACACGGCGGGGCTGATGCTGACCAATCCCAACACCGTGGGGCTCTTCGAGAAAGACATCCTGGAGCTCACCGCCCTCGTCCACGCCGCCGGGGGCCTCGTCTACTACGACGGGGCCAACCTCAACGCCATCATGGGGGTGGCCCGGCCGGGCGACATGGGCTTCGACGTGTGCCACCTCAACCTCCACAAGACCTTCGCCACCCCCCACGGCGGCGGCGGCCCGGGCAGCGGTCCGGTGGGGTGCAAGTCGTTTCTGGCCCCCTTCCTGCCCGGTTCCGCCCTGTGCCGCAACGGCGGAGAGCACTCCATCGGCCAGGTGCGGGCCTTCCACGCCAACTTCCTGGTGGTCGTCAAGGCCCTGGCCTACCTGCTGCGGCTGGGAAACACCGGCGTGGCCGAGGCCGCCCACACGGCGGTGCTCAACGCCAACTATCTCAAAAGGAAGCTGGAGGAGGCGGGCTATACCGCCGCCTTCCCCGGCCTGTGCATGCACGAGTTTGTGCTCACCCTGGAGGAGCTGAAGAAGGAGACGGGGGTATCCGCCCTGGACGTGGCCAAGGCCATGCTGGACGCGGGCATCCACCCGCCCACCATGTATTTCCCCCTGATCGTCCACGAGGCGCTGATGTTCGAGCCCACCGAGACCGAGTCCCCCGAGACGCTGGACGAGGCGGCGGCGGTGCTGGCGGAGATTCTGCGCCGGGCGAAGGAGGAGCCGGAGGCCCTCCACGCCGCCCCGGCGAGCACGCCTGTGGGCCGCCCCGACGAGACCGCCGCCGCCCGCCGCCCGGTGGTGCGGTACGCCTTCCCGGAGGGCTGAGCCGTGTATGAGCTGATTGTCATCGGCGGAGGCCCCGGCGGCTGCGCCGCCGCCCTCCGGGCCGCGCAGGGCGGCCTGTCCGTGGCCCTCTTTGAGCCCCGCCAGGTGGGGGGCACCTGCCTCAACCGGGGGTGCGTCCCCACCAAGGCCCTCCTCCACGGGGCGGGACCGGGCTGTGACTGGCCCGCCCTGGCCGCAGAGGTGGAGCGGGTGGTGTCCACCCTCCGCGCCGGCCAGGAGAAGCAGCTCCGGGCCGCCGGGGTGGAACTCATCCCTTACCGGGCGGTGGTCACCGGCCCCCACACGGTGGAGGCGGGGGGCGCGGCCTACGAGGCGGCCCACATCCTGGTCGCCGCGGGTTCCGAGCCCGCCCTGCCCCCCATCCCCGGCCTGGACACACCCGGTGTAGTCACCAGCGACGGCCTGCTGTCCGATCTGCGTCCCCTGGACCGTCTGGCCATCATCGGCGGCGGAGTGATCGGGGTGGAGCTGGCGTGTGTCTGGGCCGCCGCAGGCGCCCGCGTCCCCCTCCTGGAGGCGGCCCCCCGCCTCCTGCCCACCCTGGAGCGGGAGCTGGGCCAGAGTCTGGCCGCGCAGCTCAGGCAGGACGGGGTGGAGGTGTTCACCGGAGCCGGCGTCACCGGCGTCGCCCCCGGCCCTGCCGTCGCCTTCACCCACCGGGGGGAGGCGTACCGGCTGGAGGCCGACGCCGTTCTGGTGGCCACCGGGCGGCGGCCCGCCACTGGCGGCCTCTTTACCGGGGACCTCCTGCCGGAGCTGGAGCGGGGGTTCCTCCGGGTGGACGGACAGTTCCGCACCTCCATCCCCTCCCTTTACGCCATCGGGGACGCCATCGGCGGGGCCATGCTGGCCCACAAGGCGGAGGCGGAGGGGCGCTTTGTGGCCGACCTCCTGCTGGGCCGCGCCCCCCTCCGCGGAGTGGCCCCCATCCCCGCCTGCGTCTACACCAGCCCAGAGCTGGCCCAGGTGGGACTCACCGCCGACGAGGCCAGGGCCCGGGGCATCCCCTGTGCCGCCGGCAAGTGTGTGCTGGGGGGCAACGCCCGTACCCTCATCGAGGGGGGGAAGCGGGGCTTTGTCAAGCTGGTATTCCACCGGGAGAGCCGCGCCCTGTTGGGGGCTCAGTTGTGCTGTTACCGGGCCACCGATCTCATCTCCGAGCTCGCCCTGGCGGTCACGCTGGAGCTGACGGCGGAGCAGCTGCTCCGCCCGGTGCGCCCCCATCCCACCTTTGCCGAGGCCATTTCCGAGGCCGTGGAGGCGGCCTTCCCCCTCTCCTAGCCCCTTTTTTCCACAAAGAGGCGTCCGCTGCCGGCGGGCGCCTCTTTTCTTTCCACATTCACTCCCTCAAATTCGACCATTCTCGCCGTTCTCTCCCCTTCTTCGCGCTTTCGTTGACAGAAGTCCTCTCTGCGGGTGACATAACCGCCCTCCCGTGTCGAAACCTGCGGTGATCGCCCCTTTACAAATGCTGGAAAATACAATATAATGGTCTTACGGATCAAAGAAGAAGGGAGCAGATACAAGATGAGGGAACTATTAGTCGATACCTGTACGGGGGAAGAGGAGGACGGCACTGCACACTCCTTCCAGTATTACATTCTGGTGGACGAGATGGAGCTGAGCGGCGGCCTGTCCTGCGAGAGCTATGGAGTTAAGGTGGCAGGACCGGGCGGAGAGGAGGCATCGGTGCCCAACATCACGGTCAGCGTGGAGCGCATTGACCAGCTTCTGGAGCTCCTCCGGCGCAACTGCGTCTCCCCCGTCACCCTGCGGGACGTGGTTCTTGATTGGCTTTAAAAGTACCCGTTCCGCCATGACACAAGGGTTACGCGCCGCTTTTGATTGACATACCTTCCAAAATCCGCTATTATGTGTGTAATGCCGCGCGTGTGGCGGCTGATCCAAGGAGGGTATGCAATTGTGAAAGAGAGAGAGACCTTTGCGTCCCGGCTGGGCTTTGTGCTCATCTCTGCCGGGTGCGCCATCGGCCTGGGCAACGTCTGGCGGTTCCCCTACATCGTGGGGCAGTACGGCGGCGCGGCCTTTGTGCTGATCTATCTGCTGTTCCTGGTCATCATGGGCCTGCCCATCATGGCCATGGAGTTTTCCGTGGGCCGGGCCAGCCGGAAGAGCATCCTGGCCTCCTTTCAGGTCCTGGAGCCCAAGGGGAGCAAGTGGCACTGGTACGGCTGGTTCGGCATGGCGGGCAATTACCTGCTGATGATGTTCTACACCACCATCGCCGGCTGGCTGCTGCTTTACTTCTTCAAGGTGGCTGCCGGCGAATTCCGGGGCCTGGATGCCGCCGGTGTGGAGACCGCTTTCGGCGCCATGCAGGGCAACGTAGGAATTCAGCTTCTGTTCATGGGCATCGTGGTGGTGCTGGGTATGCTGATCTGCAGCCGCGGCCTGAAAAACGGCGTGGAGAAGGTCAACAAGGCCATGATGCTCTGCCTGCTGGCCCTGCTGGTAGTGCTGGCCGTCCGCGCCCTTACCCTTCCCGGTGCCATGGAGGGCGTGAAGTTCTACCTGGTGCCCAACTTCCACAACCTGATGTACGATGCCGACGGCAGCTTTCGGCTGTTCCGCGCCATCTATGACGCCATGGGACAGGCCTTCTTCACCCTCAGCCTGGGTATTGGCGCCATGGCCATTTTCGGCAGCTACATCGGCAAGGAGCGCCGCCTGTTCGGCGAGGCCATCAACGTGGGCGTTCTGGACACCTGCGTTGCCTTTGTCTCCGGCCTGATCATCTTCCCCTCCGCCTTCGCTTTCGGCGTCAACCCCGGCCAGGGCCCCAGCCTGATCTTTGTGACCCTGCCCAATGTGTTCAACGCCATGCCGGGCGGCCAGCTCTGGGGCGCGCTGTTTTTCGTTTTCCTGTTCTTTGCCGCCCTGTCCACCGTAACCGCCGTGTTTGAGAATATCCTCGCCTGCTGGATGGACCGCTTCGGTATCTCCCGTGGCAGGGCGGTACTGGCCAATCTGGTGCTCATCTTCCTGCTGAGCCTGCCCTGTCTGCTGGGCAACAACCTGTGGAGCGGCGTGAAGGCCCTGGGCATGGGCATTATGGACTGGGAGGATTTCCTGGTGAGCAACAACCTGCTCCCCATCGGCTCCATGATCTACCTGCTGTTCTGCTGTGTATCCAAAAAGTATGGCTGGGGCTACGACCACTTCCTGGAAGAAGCAAACCAGGGCAGAGGCGTCCGCTTCCCCGCCCAGTTCCGCCTCTACTTCAAGTACGTCCTGCCCGTCATTGTGCTCATCATCTTCATCATGGGCTACTGGGACAAGTTCAAGCCCTTTATCGTGGCCGCCCTCGGCGCCTAACGACTGAAAAAACTCCTGCCGGACTCATCCGGCAGGAGTTTTTTCACGCTCCGCCCAGGTGTAGAGGAGGACAGCTCCCAGCACCGCCGCGCCTCCGGCAAGCTGGAGTGGACCGGGCACCTCTCCGAACAGTGGGATGGCCGCCAGGGAGGAGAAGACCGGCTCACACAGCTTTGCGGCGGACACGTAGGATGGGGACAGGTACTTGAGGCACCAGCTAAACAGGCTGTGTCCCAGGAGAGTGCACAGCACCGCCAACGCCAGACCGATGAGCCACTCCCGGCCGCCGTAGCCCGTCAGGGGCGTCCCCGCCGCGGCGGTGCCCAACAGCAGGGTGAGAAAGCAGGCCAGATAGGTCAGAAAGGTGTAGACCGTGGTAGACAGATGGCCCCGCTGTATCCGTCCGATGAGGGTATAGACGGCGGCGGCCGAGGCCGCAGCCAGGGCCAGCAGGTTGCTGGACAGCTCCCCTGCCCCGCCGCCTCCGGAGAGGGCCAGCAGGGCGCTGCCCCCAAAGGCCAGGAGAATGGCCCACACCCCCAGCCGTGGGATTTTTCCATGCAGGAACAGGGCGAAGCCCAGGGCGGTGAAAATCACCTCGGTGCTCACCAGCACCGTGGAGGAGGCCACGCTGGTACGCTTAAGGGACTCAAACCATGTGAGGAAGTGGAGTGCAAGCAGAACGCCGCTGGCCCCGCACAGGACCAAATCCCGCGCCGTCACCCGCCTCAGTTCCGCACGGCACCGCAGGAGCACTACCGGAAGCAACAGGAGCACCGTCCAGCCCAGGCGGTAGGCTGCGGTCACCCCGGACGGCGCCTGGGAAAACCGCACCAGAATGGCCGAGGCGGAGACGCCCAGCACACCCACCATGAGAATCAGTTTTGCGTTCCGCTCCGCTATGGAACCCCTCCCCCGCTGTGATAGAAAGCGGAGGCCCTCCGGGGAGGGCCTCCGCTGTATTGGTGGCGCAATGTGCCTCTTACTTCGCGGCCTTGGCGGCGCGGATGGCCTCGATGAGCATGGGGGTGACCTTGTAGAGGTCGCCCACGATGCCGTAAGAAGCCACGTCGAAGATGGGGGCGGACTCGTTCTTGTTCACCGCGATGATGCACTCGGAGTCCTGCATGCCAGCCAGGTGCTGGATGGCGCCGGAGATGCCCAGGGCCACATAGATGCGGGGGTGCACGGTCTTGCCGGTCTGGCCCACCTGGTGGTCGGCGGAGATCCAGCCCGCGTCGACACAGGCGCGGGAGGAGCCCACGACGCCGCCCAGGACGCCCGCCAGCTCCTCAGCCAGCTTGATGCCGCCCTCGACGTCCTTGCTGATGCCGCGGCCCACGGAAACCACCACGTCGGCGCCGATCAGATCGACCAGCTTCTTGGCGGCCTTCTTGACCTCCAGCACATCCACATGGATGTCGGACTTGTCCAGCTTCACGTCCACGTTGACGATCTCCGTCTTCGCGGCGCCGGCCTCGTCATAGGGCTGGGTCTGCATGACGCCGGGACGCACGGTGGACATCTGGGGACGGAAGCGGGGGCAGATGATGGTGGCCATCAGGTGACCGCCGAAGGCCGGACGGGTCATCTTCAGGTTGGTGTTCTCCTCGAACTTGGTGTTGTCCACGTCGATGGTGGAGGTGGTCTTCAGGAAGGCCTTGTACTTCTCCACGTCCACGTCCAGGTGGGTGCAGTCGGCGGTCAGGCCGGTGTGCAGGCGGGCCGCGCAGCGGGGGCCCAGGTCACGGCCGATGTTGGTGGCGCCGATGAGGAAGATCTCGGGCTTCTTGTCCTCCACCAGGTCACAGATGACCTTGGTGTAGGCGTCGGTGGTGTAGACATCCAGCAGCTCGTGGTTGCAGTAGTACACCTTGTCGGCGCCGTAGCCGCCCAGGGCCTTCAGGTAGTCCTCCTTGATGTCCTTGCCCAGCACCACGCCGCACAGCTCCACGCCCAGGTCGTTGGCCAGCTTGCGGCCCTCGGAGAGGAGCTGGTAGCTGGTGGACATAATCACGCCCTCGCGCTGCTCACAGAAAACCCATACGCCCTTGAAGGCGGCGGTATCCTTACTATCAAAAGCCATTGTGTTGCTCTCCTTTCACTCTATCAGATGATGTGCTTGTCGTTGAGGATGGAGACCAGCTTCTCGACGGTCGCCTTGTCGGCGCCCTCCATCATCATACCGGCGCCCTTCACCGGGGGAGAGAAGGACTTGTACACATTCGTGGGAGAGCCTTTCAGGCCGATGGTATCCACGTCGATGAGGGGATCGTCCTTCAGAGTCTCGTAGTTGTAGATCTCCAGAGGCTTGTTGTAGCACTCCATGATGCCGCCCACGCTCATGTAGCGGGCGTCGTTCAGCTCCTTCACGCAGGTCAGCAGGCAGGGCGTCTGAACCTTGATGGTCATGTAGCCGTCCTCCAGCAGACGCTTCACGGTGACGGCCTTGTTCTCCACCGCGATCTCCGCCACATAGGAGACCTGGGGCAGGTGCAGCTTCTCGGCGATCTGGGGGCCCACCTGGGCGGTGTCGCCGTCGATGGCCTGGCGGCCGCAGAACACGATGTCGTCCTCGTCCACGCCCACCTTCTTGATGGCGGCGGCGAGAATCTGAGAGGTGGCGTAAGTATCGGAACCGCCGAACTCGCGGGCGGAGACCAGCACGGCCTCATCGCAGCCCATGGCCAGCAGCTCACGCAGCATCCCCTCGGCGGGAGGGGGGCCCATGGAGACCACAACCACCTTGCAGCCGGTGGCGTCCTTGATGCGCAGCGCGGCCTCAACCGCAGCCAGGTCGTCGTGGTTGGTGATGGTGGCCATGGCCGCGCGGTCCATGGTGCCGTCTTCCTTCACCGCCACCACGCCGGAGGTATCAGGTACCTGCTTGACACAAACGATGCATTTCATATCGTAATTTTCCCTCCAGTTCCTTTAGTTCACGCCCAGGTTGGCGGAGATGACCATGCGCTGCACCTCGCTGGTACCCTCGTAGATCTCGGTGATCTTCGCGTCGCGCATCATGCGCTCCATGGGGTACTCACGGGTGTAGCCATAGCCGCCGAACAGCTGCACGCAGCGGCGGGTCACATCGCTGGCCGTCTCAGCCGCCACCAGCTTGGCCATGGCGGCGTCCACAGTGTAGGGCTCGTGGTTCTCCTTCTTCATGGCCGCGGAGTACACCAGCCACTTGGCCGCCTCGGTCTTGGCGTGCATGTCAGCCAGCTGGAACTGGGTGTTCTGGAACTGGGAGATGCGCCGGCCGAACTGGACGCGCTCCTTGGTGTACTTGATGGTCTCCTCGATGGCTCCCTCGGCCAGACCCAGGGCCTGGGAGGCAATACCGATACGGCCGCCGTCCAGGGTCTTCATGGCGATGCCGAAGCCCTTGCCCTGCTTGCCCAGCAGGCGGTCCTTGGGGATAATGCAGTCCTCCATAATCAGCTCACAGGTGGAGGAGCCCTTGATGCCCATCTTCTTCTCGTGCTTGCCCACGGAGAAGCCGGGGTCGGTGCGCTCCACGATGAAGGCGGAGATCTCCTTCTTCTTGCGGCCGCGCTTGTCGGTGGTAACGCCGGTGATGGCAAAGATCACGAACACGTTGGCGTAGCCGGCGTTGGTGATGAAGATCTTGGAGCCGTTGAGGATCCAGTTCTCCCCCTTCTCGTCCAGCACGGCGGTGGTCTGCTGGCCCTGGGCATCGGTGCCGGCGCCAGGCTCGGTCAGGCCGAACGCGCCGATCCACTCGCCGGAGCACAGCTTGGGCAGGTAATACTTCTTCTGCTCCTCGGTGCCGTTCTCATAGATGGGAGCGCAGCACAGGGAGGTGTGGGCGGAGATGATAACGCCGGTGGTGCCGCAGACCTTGCTCATCTCCTCGACGGCCATGACATAGGACAGAACGTCCGCGCCGGCGCCGCCGTACTCCTTGGGGAAATAGATGCCCATCATCCCCAGCTTCGCCATCTTCTTGACGGTTTCCTCGGGGAACGCCTCGTTCTCGTCCACCCACTCGGCCAGGGGCTTGACTTCATTTTCGGCGAAGTCACGGTACATCTTGCGGAGCATTTCCTGCTCTCTGGAAAGGTGCAGATCCATTTGTTGCCTTCCTCCTAAGATTTATATTTCAGAACGGGCGGGCGGGAGTCAGGGGCTCCCGCCCGTCGTTGCTCGCATAGGGAACTGCGTCTGCCCTGTTTACTTTTTGGAGTAGTCGTAGAAGCCGATGCCGGTCTTACGGCCCAGCTTGCCGGCGCGGACCATCTTGCGCAGCAGCAGGGAGGCGCGGTACTTGGGATCGTGGGTCTCGTCGTACAGGGTGTCCATGATGGCCAGGCATACGTCCAGGCCGATCAGATCGCCCAGGGCCAGGGGGCCCATGGGGTGGTTGGCGCCCAGCTTCATGGCGGTGTCCACGCCCTCCACACTGGCCACGCCGGTGTAGACCAGGTCGATGCCCTCGTTGATCATGGGAACCAGAATCTTGTTCACCACAAAGCCGGGGGCCTCATTGACTTCAACGGGCTCCTTGCCGATGGCGGCGGCCAGCTCGGCAATGGTCTTGTAGGTCTCATCGGAGGTGTGGGCGCCCCGGATGACCTCCACCAGCTTCATGACGGTGGCGGGGTTAAAGAAGTGCATGCCGATGAACTTGTCGGCCCGCTTGGTGGCCGCCGCGATGGCGGTGATGGAGATGGAGGACGTGTTGGAGGCCAGGATGGTCTCCGGCTTGCAGAGGCTGTCCAGCTCCGCGAAGATGCTCTTCTTGATGTCCAGGTTCTCGATGGCGGCCTCCACCACCAGATCGGCATCGGCAGCGGCGGCCAGCTCGGTGGTGAAGCTCATGTGGGACAGGATCTCAGCCTTCTTGGCCTCGTCCAGCTTGCCCTTGCTCACCAGCTTATCCAGGCCCTTGTTCAGCCGGGCCTCGCTGGCCTGGATGATCTCGTCCTTGATGTCGCGCACCACAACGTCATAGCCGTTGCGGGCAAATACCTGGGCGATGTCCAGCCCCATGGTACCGCCGCCGATGACCACAATCTTCTTCATAGTAAAAAACCTCTTTTCTATTGGTTTGATCAGAACATTCCATACCTGGTCGGACAGGTTTGCGATGACAGGCGTCATATGTCCCGTTTACCGGTTCTGGAAGTGCTTCTCAGCCCGCTTCTCCAGGAACGCGCCCATGCCCTCGTTCTTGTCCTCGGTGCCGCAGGTAACGCCGAAGGCCTCGGCCTCGAAAGCGGAGCCGGTGTGGATGTCGGTCTGCATGCCCATGCGGATGCAGCGCTTGGATTCGCACACGGCGATCTGGGCGTTGGCGCAGATCGCGTTGGCCAGCTCCATGGCCTTATCCATCAGCTCCTCGGCGGGGTAGACCTCGCTGACCAGGCCGATGGCCTTGGCCTCGTCGGCCTTGATGGTCTTGGCCGTCAGAATCAGCTCCATAGCCTTGCTGACGCCCACGATGCGGGGCAGCCGCTGGGTGCCGCCGAAGCCGGGAGTAATGCCCAGGCCCACCTCGGGCTGGCCGAACCGGGCCTTCTCGCTGGCCAGTCGGATGTCGCAGGCCATGCTCAGCTCACAGCCGCCGCCCAGGGCGAAGCCGTTTACCGCCGCAATCACGGGCTTGGACAGGTTCTCCAGCTTGAGGAACACGCCGCCGCCGTGCACGCCGAACTTCTTGCCGTCGATCGAGGAGAAGCCCTTCATCTCGCCGATGTCGGCCCCCGCCACAAAGGAGCGGCCCGCGCCGGTCAGAATCATCACATAGATCTCATCGTCCGCCGCCACCTGGTCGATAACCGCGTCCAGATCGCTCAGAACCTGGCTGTTCAGGGCGTTCAGGGCCTCCTGACGGTCGATCGTCACGATGCCCACATGGCCCTGCTTTTCCAGCTTCACAAATCCCATTTGTTCTGCCTCCTTAATCCAATATCAAAGCCTGCGATTATAATCGTTATTTTTTTAACACAAACCTTCCTAATAAGTATACTGCTTTCCACGCCAACAGGCAAGTGAAATGCAAGAAAAAAGCGTTATTTTTTTATCAAAATTTGTGGTCAGGATGCATAAATCAGGAAAAGGCCACTCCAGATCTCTCAGGATAATCAGCAAACCGGCCGGTTTTTCATGGCAGACCAGCCGGGCGGTCTCCACTCATACCCGCAGCCCGGCAGCGCATCCCGCACAGGCAGATCGGCCAGGGACAGGAACATGGGGCGGTATCCATTGCCCATGTGGAAGGCCCGGTATGCTGGGCCCGGTGCCCTCCCGCAGTGTTTGAACAGGAGAGCCGGCGCGCTGCTGGGGAACATCAGGGCACATGGATCACTTTGGCCGCCACGGTTGGCCCTTTCTTCCATACTACAAAGTATGAATGGATTTATCATACGCGCTTGCGGCCGTTTTGTCAAAGATTTTCCCGCGTATGGGGGACAACCCGTGGTGAATAGGGTTTAGGGAAAGGAGGGTGCGCCTTGAAACTCGACCGTACCTCTATGCTCTACGGTACCCTGATCCTCACGGGCACCAGTATCGTCTCCCAATTTCTCGGGTTCGTGTACCGCATCCTGCTCTCCCGGCTGATCGGCGCGGAGGTCATGGGGCTGTACCAGCTCATCATGCCGGTGTTCTCCGTCATCATGGCCCTCACCGCCGTGGGTCTGACGGTGGCAGTGTCCAACCTCTCCTCCCAGTATCACGCCAGGGGCAACCGGGCCGCCATCGCCCAGGTGCTCCGCCGCTGCCTGGCGGTGTTTCTCCTCCTCTTTGCGGCGGTGGCTGCGGTGGTGGTCCTGCTCTACGACCCCATCTCGGTCTATCTGCTGGGGGACGCCCGCACCCAGTTGGGCCTGCTGCTCCTGCTGCCCTGCATCCTGCTCACCGGGGTGGAAAACCTGCACAAGCACTTCTTCTATGGCACGGGCAACATCCGTCCGCCGGCGGCGGTGGAGCTGTGTGAACAGTTCATCCGCACCGGAGCGGTGCTGGGGCTGCTGGTGGTCTTTCTCCCCCAGAACCCGGAGCGGACGGTGGGGCTGATTGTCACCGGCATGATCCTGTGCGAGCTGTTCTCCGCCGTTACCCTGCTCCTGCTGGCCCGGCGGCATCTGAACCGGGCGGGCGGCCTGACCGGCGCGCCGCTGGAGCACCGGCAGCTCAACCGCCGCATCGCCTCCATCGCTGTCCCCATCGGGCTGACCAGCCTGCTGGGCAACCTGATGGGCTCGGCCACCTCTGTGCTCATCCCCCAGCGGCTGGTCCACGCGGGGGCGGAGGTCTCGGAGGCCATGAGCGCCTCCGGCGTGCTGTGCGGCATGACCCTGCCCATGCTCTGCCTGCCCACCGCCTTCATCGGGGCGCTGGGCCTGGTGCTGGTGCCCAAGCTGGCTGAAGGCGCCGCCCTGGGGCAGCGGGGTCTGGTGCAGCACCGGGTAGACCGCTCCATGCTGGCCACCTCGGTGCTGATCCTCCCCGCCATGGCCTTTCTGGTGGTGCTGGGCCCCACCCTGGGCGCCGCCCTGTTCCGGGAACCCACCGTGGGCCGCTCTATTCTCCCCCTGTCCGTCGGGGTGCTCCTGTCCTGCTACCAGTCCGTCCTCGCCTCCGCCCTCAACGGCGTGGGCCGTCCGGGGGCCGCCGCCCGCAACTCCATCCTCTGCGGCGTGGTGCAGCTCGGCTGTACCTTCTTCCTCATGGGCCTGCCCGGCGTGGGACTCAGGGGCTATGTGGCGGGCTTTCTCGCCTCCGCCGCCCTGGGGGTACTCCTCAACTGGTGGGCCGTCCGCCGGGCCACCGGCCTGCGGGCCCAGATTTTTCAGTGGTGCACCGCCCCCGCCCTCTCCGCCCTGCTCATGGGGCTGGTGATCAACCTTCTGTTCCAGGTGCTCCGCCGCGCCGGCCTGGAGGCTCTCCCCGCCGCCCTGGCCTGCCTGCTGTTCGGCGGCGTGCTCTACCTGGCCGCCCTCCAGGCTCAGGGCATCCACCTGCGCCGCCTGTTCCGCCTGTGCTGAAACCGCTTTGCAAACGTCCCGCTCCGTGCTATGATGGAGTGAAGCTGAAAAAAGGAGCGGACGTATGGGAATTCGGATTGGAATCGTCGGCGCGGGCACCACGGTGGCCATCGCCGACCGGCATGTGGAGGGCTTTCTGGCCCAGGAGGGGCGCTGTACCGTCGCCGCCGTGTGCAGCCGCACCCTGGAGGGCTGCCGGCGGCTGTGCATCCGGCACGGGCTTGACGGGGTACGGATGACCACCCGCCTGGAGGAGCTGCTGGACGTGGTGGACGCGGTGGTGCTCTGCACTCCCAACCAGTTCCACCTGCCCTATACCGAGCGCGCGGTGGAGCGGGGCAAGGCCGTGCTTCTGGAAAAACCCCTGGGGCTCCAGACCGCCCCGCCGGGGCAGGCGGAGCGGCTGCTGGCCCGGCGGGGCGCCAGGGTGATGGTGGCCTATGTCTACCGCTATACCGCCGTGGTGGGGCGGCTGCGCGCGCTCCTCCGCCAGCGGATGGGGCGGGTCTATCTGGCCCAGGCCAGCCAGGGCGGCACCCGCCTGGCCGATCCCGCGGTCCCTCTGGAGTGGCGGATGCGCCGCTCCGCCTCCGGCAGCGGTGCTCTGGGCGACTTCGGCAGCCACCTGCTGGACCTGCTCCAATATGCAGCGGGCGTGGAGCTGGCCGAGGCCGCCGGCTACGGCGGCACCTTCCTCCCCAACCGCCGGCCGGACGGCCAGGGAAACACCTGTGTGGAGAACGACGACGCCTTCGTGTTCTGCGGCCGGGGAACCGGCGGGGCGCTGTGCAGCGTCTCCGTCAGCCGGGTGGGACTGGACGGCATCCACCTGTGCATCTCCGGCGAGGGCGGGCTTCTCCGCGCCAGTGTGGAGGAAGGCGTCCTCACTTACTGGCCCAAAGCCCCGGACGGTCCCTACGCCCCGGAGGGGGAGGCGCGTTCGGAGCACCTCGCCGAGCCGCCCGGGCTCCGCTTTGCGCGGCAGGCCGCGGCGTTTTTGGATCTGGTGGAGGGCCGCCCGGTGGAGTACTGTACCCTGGAGCAGGCCGTCCACCTGGAGCGCCTGCTCACCCGCCTGGACCAGTCCGCCCAATAGACAAATCCCCCTGCCGCCGAAGTACGGCGGCAGGGGGATTCCCTTATCTCTGCATCAGCTCTCCCAGCAGCGGCTCGAACTGGACCCCCTCCAGAACCGGGGTGCCCAGCGCCAGGGTGTGGGCTGCGCACCGCTGGACAAACTCCGCCGCCCGCTGGGCCGCTGTCTCCAGCGGCTCCCCCCGGAGCATCGCCCCCAGCACCACGCTGGCGAAAAGGTCGCCGGTGCCGGGGAACTGGGCGGGCTCCTGCCTGGCCATAGCAAAACGGATGCGCCCTGTGGCCCGGTCGAAGCAGCCCGCGCCGATGGCGCCCGGCCGGAGGCTCACCCCGGTGAGCACCACCGAGCGCCGCCCATCCAGGCTCAGCCGCTCCAGCCACGCCCGCAGCCCCTCTTCGTCCCGGGGCAGATCGGCGTAGTCCTCCTCCAGCAGCAGCGCCGCCTCGGTCAGGTTGGGGGTGATCACGTCCGCCTGGGCCGCCAGATCCCGCATACGCCCGCACAGCTCCGGCGTGTAGGTGCGGTAGGGCTTCCCGTGGTCCCCCATCACCGGGTCCACCAACACCAGCGTCCCCTCCCGGCGGAACTGGCGGTAGAAGTCCTCTATCAGCCCGATCTGCCCGGCAGAGCCCAGAAAGCCGCTGTAGATGGCGTCAAAGGTCACCCCCAGTTCCGCCCAGTGGGCCGCCGTCCCCGCCATCTGGCCGGTCAGATCCAGAAAGGTGGCCTTCTCGCTGGCCGGAAACGCGGTGTGGGCGGAGAGGCAGGCGGTAAGCAGCGGGCAGCATTCCCCGCCCATGGCGGCCAATACCGGCAGCACCACCGTGGTGGAGCAGCGGCCAAAGCCGGAGATATCCTGAATCGCGGCAATCCGCGGAGCACGTTTCATGGTCGGTTTCCCCCTTGCGGTTTACGTTCTTCTCTATTATAACTGCCCGCTCCGCAGAGTGCAATTGACAATTTTGCACGGGAATAGTATACTGAGTTATCATGCGGGCGTGGTGGAACTGGCAGACTCGACGGATTTAGGTTCCGTTACCTTCATGGTGTGCGGGTTCGACTCCCGCCGCCCGCACCAAACAAATATAATCCGAACCAAATCTTCTTAATCGGAGATGGGTTCGGATTATTTGTTTTCTTCGAGAAGTTCGAGGATACGCATTTCAGAAACGGTGTGGTAAAGCGTCCCGAATCCAAGCCCAGAGGGCCGAGAAAACCAAAGCTGGCAAAGGATAAGGAGGACAATTATGAAAACCATCAAAAGCTGTGAATTCAACATGGACACGGGTTGTGTAGAGCTGCGGTTTCAGGACGGCAGCATGATCTCCATCGACTGCACCGCCGTGGAGAACGAGGCGGCGGATAATCTTTATGAGCGGTCGGAGCTGGACTACCTCATCTACAACGACCCGCTGGCCTACGCAGACCTCGTTCTGAACGGCGACGTTGAGGCATATCTGAACGCCGTCACGGAGTATAAGCCCTGCGAAAACTGAACAACGCACAAAAGGGGATGGCGGTCTGCCATCCCCTTTGCCATGCCGTTTTAGGAGCATATATCCCTTGGATTTGACTTATATCTATCGTCAGGCAATGTTCTCGCCGTTGCTGTCCTTGTCCGTTTTTGCCCCGTCCCGTGCCGCCTTCCATTCGGCAAATTCCCGCTGCCCTTCCTCGCTTTCGTAAAAGGCGAGGATATCCGGCAGCAGAATTCGGGCGATGTTCTCGATCTCATGCTGCGGGATGCCGCTGTTGTTGGTGAGCTTTTTTCGCCTGCTCAAGTTGCACCTCCGAAAAAGTTTTTTGCCGCAGCTTTCTCCTGTGCGGCGGAGGAATGGCGTCTTGAGCGTCTTTTGTCGTCTGCTCTTCTTCCCTTCGCATCCTTCCTTTCCTATCCGAAATTGAAAATGCAGCCGCCTGTCAAGCCTTTCAGCCCGTCTGCGTCTGCATGGTGTCCTGTGTCTGAAATTGTGTTTTCATTATAGCAGCGATGGGGCTGCACGTCAATACCACGGGAATGGAGCGGCTGACAGCGTAATTTGGGCACCGGCTACCGAAATTGTTCTGTGGCTTGCAGATTGGCAAGGATCGTAGCGCAGCAGCCGCCAGCCGTCAATGGTCAAGATGAACGCTTCGCGCCATTGACTGCCGCCGCCCGCCGCGCTTTTTGGCAGACAAGGCGGGCAAGCACAGCTTGTGCCTGCCCGCCCCCAAAATATAATAAATCCTTCGGCGCGAGCTATGGTCTTTGCAATATCTTGTTGACCGATGCAAAAAAGTATGTTAGTATGTATACAAGCATACCTATTGGGAGGCGAAAAGAATGGTTGAAAACGAGCAGAGCTTTGGAGAGTATCTTCGCCAGCTGATAAGAGACTCCGGGATAACGCAGCATAAATTCTACACAGAACTGGGTATCCGGAAGCCATACTTTTATGATATTCTCGCCGGGAGAACTAACCCACCACCATATCCGCTTCAGTTAAAGGCAATGGAAATACTGCAAGCAAGCAATGAAACCAGAGAGAGATTTTTTGACTTGGCGGCAAAAGGCAGAAATGAGTTGCCGGCAGATATAGCAAGGTACATTGATGAAAATCCGGATGCGCTCAAAAGCATTCGGGAAAAAATGAAATTGGCATCATGCCAATAAGCAAAGGAGAAGTAACGATGCCAAGTGAACAGAAGATCATCGTAATCCCGGACGGAAAAATATGTGACTATATTGACGGCAAATTCCGTAACGATACCCCGGAAGAGTACGTTCGGCAAACTATCGAGAAACGACTCGTGAACGAGCATAAGTATCTGCCGGAGCAAATTAGAATCGAATATACCTTGCAGGTTGGTTCAAACAAACCTCGCGCAGACATTGTAATCTGGGAAGAAGGTGCAGACCAAACGCAGGGTACAATCAAGTTGATAATCGAATGCAAAAAAGAGACGGTTGACGCTCGTAATGCCAAGGATGGCATTGCGCAGCTAAAATCATATATGTCTGTTTGCCCAAACTGTGAGTGGGGCATGTGGACCAACAGTGTCCAAAAGTATGTTTTCCGCAAAGCTGTTGATGCCGCCGGAAATATTACATTCATGGAGTACAACGATATTCCCGCCGCAGACGGTAATTTGGATGAGGTCAACCGACCCAGCAGAACGAGCTTAAAAAACGCTTATGACGACAATCTTTTATTCGTTTTCAAGACTTGCCATAATCACATTTATGTGAATGATGGCATGCAAAAGCAACCTGCGTTTTTTGAACTGCTCAAGGTTATTTTCTGCAAAATTGAGGATGAGCGTAATATTCCGAATCCGCTTGAGTTTTATACGACATCAGAGGAGCGTTCTAACCCCGACGGACAGTTGACCGTTCAAAAGAGAATCGGAAAAATCTTTCAGCGAGTTAAGAAACGTCATGGAAAAATTTTCGATGCCAATGACGAAATTAAACTCAGCCCGAGGAGCCTCGCATATATCGTCAGCGAGTTGCAGCGATACAGCCTGCTCAATACCAAAATTGACATCAAGGGCAAAGCCTACGAGGAAATCGTAGGGGCTAATCTCCGCGGTGATCGCGGTGAGTTTTTCACGCCTCGCAATGTTATGAAAATGGTGGTTGAGATGGTAAATCCACAAGTTGACGAGCATGTATTGGACAGTTCCTGCGGTACGGGCGGTTTCCTCGTTATGGCAATGACACATGTAATTGACCAGCTTGAGCAGCGGTTTTCAACTTCTCTCGGCATCAAGCGGGAAAACTGGGATTCGGATACTCTCCGGGCTTTTCAGGACAGGATCTCCGAGATGGCATCCTCTAACTATTTCGGCTTTGACATCAATCCCGACCTGGTAAAGGCCACAAAGATGAATATGGTCATGAATAACGATGGCAGTGGAAACATTCTGCAAACAAATTCCCTGCTTCCTCCGCATGAGTGGTATGATGACTTCCGCTCACGCCTTGCCGAAGCCCTTGGTATAAATAAAAATACGCTCCGTAACCATAGTTCGATTGGCTACTTCAATGTAATCGTCACCAACCCACCCTTTGGGAGCAAAATACCGATCAAGGACAAGAACATCCTTGAGCAATTTGAGCTTGCGCATATTTGGGATTGCGACAAAGAAACGGGCGTTTGGAAGAAAACCTCGCGCCTGCAATCCTCCGTGCCGCCGGAAATTTTGTTCATTGAGCGCTGCACTCAATTTCTCGCACCGGGCGGGCGTATGGGTATCGTGCTGCCGGATTCGATTCTCGGTTCTCCCGGCTTGGGCTAAGGTAAAATAAGTTTCGCAGAAAAGATGAGCCAAATGCACACATTGAAAAAGGGATCAGATGAGACAAGGGTTGCAGGCCTCTCGTAGAATGAAATTGCGACACAGCATCCCAAAAGAAGTCTGTAAACCATGTTTCAAAAATTTTACAACTAAATGAGGGAGTAATTAAGAGTCCTACAAGGAATTGGTGCGAGGTAGCGTGGAGGTTTCCCCTCAACGAGTTATTGGAAGTCGAAGGCGGAGAAGCTCTCGCTACGAGCGCAATGAACAGCGCTAAGGCTACCGCAGCGGCCACTGTAGCCGTAGCCTCATTACCACTTCCGGTGAAGTCGCCCTCAAGGTGCCCAAGCTCAAGGGGATTTCCTTTAAAACGGTTGCCATTGTGAGCTGTCGCTGCCGGGAGAGCAGTGTGAAGAAACCCTGATCGAGATGTATCTAGCCGGCGTATCCATCCGGCGTGTGTAGGATATAACTGAGACCACGTGGGTTCTCCGGCTACTATCAGCAAACTAATGCGGTCATTCTGACAGCGATTGCGGTCAATAAGGATGGACGCTGTATGGTCATTTTTACCGTAAGGTATATTCTGTCGTTCTCAATCCAAGGTGAAGCCGGAGGTTGTAATGAGGTTCCGCTCATAATATAACACCTGCTTTTATCTGGCTTTCCAGCCATTCTTTGTCCGGCAGCAAAATTCGTTTTATCTCCTTTGTACTGGATTCTCTTGTGCCCGGCAGAGCCGTTACATGCTATTAAAATGCTCAATCATGTCATCAAAGCTCTACCACATCCATCACTGCCTGCTCCACATACAGAGGCGCTTTGGCGTCAAGCATCAGGGACAACTTCACGCTGTATCCATTGTTTATACAGGGGTGCATTACAGAGACATAGTGCAATGTCTGCTGACCGTGTGCCGGGTGTCCTATGGAAAAATGCAGAGGCATCGCATCTGTAAACGCACCACAGGGCGACTGCCTGAGGAGAATTGTCCCCTCTTCCGGTGATGTAGCGCAGACATTCAGTGCGTATTGGACTGCGTAGGTTTTCCCTGGATCAAGCTGAATCTGAGCAGGGGTACGTTCGTCCAAACAGATATCTTTTCCTGAACGGCTTCGCTGTCTCCAGCACAGGCGACAGTCCGGATTCCACAGCATTCTCTCCCGCAGTCCTATTAATTGAACAGCGCTTTTTTCACAGGACAGTACCTGATGAGACACTAGATGGGGTGGGGAGCAGGACACCGGACACTGGGACACACAGGGATCTGGCCGGCAAGGAGAAGGACAGGGCGTAGGCCCCGGCTCCGGCTTACAAGCTGGCGGCGGGGGCGATGGAAGCGGGCAAAACTCTAGCACCTGAGCCAGCTTGTTTTTCAACAGCATCTGGTTTTGCGTCACTGCCTCAACAAGGGCGGTGACGCTTTTGTTGACGGCCAGCACGTCATGGGGACAGGCACAGGGGCTTGTGCCGGGCAGAGTCCCCAGGATATATTGTAGTTTCTCACCCTCAGCGTTGAGAATATGACTCAGGGCAAGCTCTTCCATGGCAATGGACGCGATAATCATGGTCAGAGCTTCCTCTTGGGTCATATCCGCCCCGTTGGGTGGAAAGGAGGGCATAGACATATTGAAACTCCATAGTTCGTCCCGGCGGGGCCGGGTCCAAGATGTGCGGCAGGATATCCATGCCGCCGTCTTACCCTATGACATCCGGGGCAGTTTTGTTCCACCGGGAACCTGTTGGCTGGAAGATACATAGAATGTCCCAGCGCGACGTTTTGGAGTGCCTCGCTCCCGCCAGCGCACCGGTGCATATTAGTATGTACCTCTCAATTTGAAAGGAGATTCCCGATAATGTCTCTGCCTAGCTTTCCCGTAGTGAATCCCCCCATTGAACGGGAAGACGCAGTTAATCAAATTCTCTCTTCTATTGCGATGGAAGAACTCGGCCTGAGCCATATTCTCAACGCTGAAGGAGAGAAACTGCAATATATTCTGGGAACCCTGCCCGGTCTCAGCGGCCCTCCCGCCACAGTCAGCGACGTGCTGGCCGCCAATGAGAGCGTCCGCAGTATGCTGGAAACCGCGGCGCAGAACCAGCTCTTTCTGAAAGCAAAGATGCAGGGCGCTTTGACAGCCTCCCCCATGCAGGGTCCAACCGGCGCCACCGGGCCAACCGGAGCTACCGGGCCTGCCGGAGGGCCTACTGGCGCGACCGGGGCCACCGGCGCAACCGGTGCAACCGGCCCCACCGGAGCTGTTGGCGCTGCCGGTGCGGTTGGGGCGACTGGTGCGGTTGGGCCCACTGGGCCTACTGGCGCGACCGGGGCCACCGGCGCGGCTGGAGCTGCCGGGGCTACTGGAGCCACCGGGGCCACGGGAGCCACCGGGGCCACCGGGGCCACCGGCGCGACCGGACCTGCCGGCGTTACGGGAGCCACCGGCCCTACAGGTGTTGCGGGGGCTGCCGGGGCCACTGGGGCCACCGGCGCAACAGGTATTACCGGCGCGACGGGCGCGACTGGTGCAACCGGCCCCACCGGTCCCAACATCACCGCCACCTCCGCCTTTGCAGCCAATACCAGCGGCACGGCGCTGACCGTCCTTGTAGGGGGCACCCTGGTTCCCCTTCCGGACGGCCAGTTGCTCTCCCCGGACATCACGGTCAACGGGGCCAACACGGTGTTTACGGTAACCAACGCCGGGCGCTACCAGATTTCTTACAATGTAAACACCACCGCGTCCTTGGCCAGCGGTACCCGCCTTCTTATCAATGGCGCGGCCAATACGGCCTCCACCGTGGCCCCTGCGGTGTCTCTGAGCCACTTCTCCAACGAGATCCTGCTGAACCTAAACGCCGGGGACACCGTTTCCCTGCAAATGTTTGGCATCGCCTCCGTGGCCACCCTGCTGCCGGGCTCCGCCGGCGCGGCCCTTTCCATTACCCGTCTAAGCTGAGGAGGGATGTCTCATGTCACTGCCAACCTTTCCCCCAATCGAGCCTCCTCTGAGCAGAGAGGGCAGCATCAATGAGATCATTTCCTCCATTGCTGCTGAGGAGCTCAGCCTGAGCCACATCCTCAACGCCGAGGGTGAAAAGCTGCAATACGTTCTGGGTACTCTGCCAGGCCTTGAAGCGGCTGCGGCTTTGGATGAGGTAATGCAGGTCAATCAAAGCGTGCAGGAGACGCTGTCCAGCGTGATGGAGCAGCAGATGCTGCTAACCGGCAAATTGGCCTCGGCCATGAGCGCCCCCATCCTGCCCGGTCCCACCGGGGCTACCGGCGCGACGGGCGCGACGGGCCCCGCAGAAGGGCCTGTCGGGGTCACTGGCCCCACGGGCCCCACAGGTGCGGACGGCCCGACCGGCCCGACGGGCGCCGCAGGTCCCACCGGTACGACAGGTCCCACTGGTGCGCAGGGTCCCATTGGTCCCACCGGAGCAACCGGGGCAGTTGGCCCTGCCGGGGCTGTAGGTCCCACTGGAGCCACCGGAGCCACCGGGGCTACGGGCCCCACCGGAGCAGTCGGAGCTACCGGAGCCACCGGAGCGACAGGTTCTGCCGGCGCAAACGGTGTCGTCGGAGTAGCTGGCATCACCGGCGCGGCGGGCGCGGCAGGGGCAACCGGTCCCACGGGGGCGTCCGGTCCCACTGGAGCCACAGGTCCCAACCTTACCTCCACCGCCGGCTTTGCCGCCAACACCCAGGGCAGCAGCGTTCTGGTGCGCTGGGGGGCAGCCCAATCCCCCTGCCCAACGCCCAAGTTCTGTCCCCCGACATCACGGCCAACACCGGGAACACGGTGTTTACCGTGGCCACGGCGGGCACCTATCAGATATCTTACCATGTGAATACCACTGTGGCCCTGCTGATGGGAACCCGGCTGGTGATCAACGGGGTGAACAGCATCCCCTCTACCATCAACCCGGTGGTCTCAACCTCTAACTTTGAAAACCAGATCAAGGTCACCCTGCCCGCAAACTCCACCATTACGTTGCAGCTCTTTACCACAATTGCCGGAACCGCCATTCTGGTAAGCGGCGGCGCGGGGGCCTCTCTGACCATCATCCGTCTGAGCTGAGTGCCGCCGGTAAAAACCGGCGGAAACAATATCATGATGAATCAAAAGGAAGCGCCACTATGATAAGCGTCAGTCTGTGTATGATTGTAAAGAATGAGGAAGATGTGCTGGAGCGCTGTCTGAAGAGTGTGGCTGGCCTCGTGGACGAGATTATCATTGTGGACACCGGCTCCACCGATCGGACCCGGGAGATTGCCACCCACTTTACCAATCAAATCTTTGACTTTCCCTGGCAGGATGACTTTTCCGCCGCCCGGAACGAAGCCTTTTCCCATGCGTCTATGGATTACTGCATGTGGCTGGATGCCGACGACGTATTTTTGGAGGAGGATCAGAAGGCTTTTCTCAACCTAAAAGAGACTCTGGACCCAACTGTCTCGGTGGTCATGGCCCCCTACCACACCGGCTTTGACGAACGCGGCCGCGTGACCTTCTCTTACTACCGGGAAAGGCTGATCAAAAACCGGGCTGGGATGTGCTGGGTAGGAGCCGTCCACGAGGTTGTCACGCCGGTTGGGAATGTCCTGTACTCGGATTTCGCCGTCACCCACCGCAAGACCCGCCCCTCCGACCCAGACCGGAACCTGCGTATCTACCAGGCCCAACTGGCTGCTGGGAAACAGCTGGAACCCCGTCAGCAGTTCTACTACGGCCGTGAGCTCTACTACCACCATCGCTGGGAGGAGGCGTTGGATGTCTTTGAGCGATTTTTGGAAGAAGGCCAGGGCTGGGTGGAGAACAACATTGACGCATGCTGCCACTGCGCTTACTGTCACAAGGAGTTGGGCCATGAGCAAGCGGCGCTGGCTGCGTTATTTCGCAGCTTCACCTACGACCGACCCAGGGCAGAGGTCTGCTGTGAGATCGGAAACTGCTTCCTCCGGCAGGAGCGGTACCAGCAGGCTGCCTACTGGTACGCTCTGGCTCTGACCTGCGCCCGGGATGATCGCAGGGGCGGCTTTGTCTCTCCGGACTGCTATGGTTATCTCCCCTGTATCCAGCTGTGCGTCTGTTACAGCCATCTGGGCGACCAGAAAAGAGCGGAAACCTTCAATGAACTGGCCGCCGCCTGTAAACCGGATTCATCGGCGGTTCTTCACAACCGGGCTATCTTTCAAAGCCTGTCAGAGTCGTTGCCTCGTTAGGCGGGTCCAATTGAATGGCCCTACCTGGCCAGAACAAATGGTTATCCTTGTTCTGGTCAGGTAGGGCCATTTTATGTCTAAAATCCTTTTTGCTAGAAAAGTCTCAGCCTTTCCTATATAAAACGCCTTATGCCACCAGTCAAATACAAACAGAGCAAATTCAAAGGTCAAAACGTGTAATGGGTGGGATTCGAACTCCTACTGACATCGGCTTGATGCTTTTTTGCCTGCTGCTCATGAGAATCGTCCCTTCGATAAAGTTACTTGTATGTTTTGGGAACAACCCCCATAGTCTTATTGGGGCGGCAAAATCCGTCGTAATGTAGTACAATAAAAATCATAGTCACGCTGAATAAGAAGCTACTTGCAATAATACTTTTGCTTTATACGAGAGAACTTTATGATAGACTTGCGAAAAGTTTATACTGTATTTTTGACCGAAATTCAAGGGAACGTTATCAAGAAGATCATGGGAGCATTTTTGAGTGAACGCACTCTTCAAAAAGAGACGGAACCGATTATGGAACGTGTTGCGTCACACGGCTTTGGGAGACGCATCTTTTTTATTTTGGTGTCTACTCCGCCGTTCGGTATTCCATTGCTTGTCGGAAAGAAATCCCGCCTGCAATGTTTTCATGAGAGAACGGCTGTGGTATAATCGTCATACTTCATAGAGCCGAAAGGAGGCACCCGGATGGGGGACACGCTTGATTTTCCATCCTTTCCCGGACAGCCAGAGTTGGACGGCATGGACCGCGCTCAACTTCTCTCCTGCCTGGAACGGATCCAGCTTGTGCTGGAGCAGCTGGCCGTGGAGGCGGGGATCACCCTGCTCTATGAGACGGAGCTGACCGCGGCCAGAGAGGGAGAGGAGGAGTGTCAGATCACGGCCCGGGGGCCGTATCAGGAGATCGCCCTCTCCGGAAAATACC
>ERZ772882.1558-NODE-1558-length-23792-cov-12.703543_pt1 | contig 23792 bp, 25 predicted proteins | sample MGYA00580576_ERZ772882 | MGnify/ENA primary metagenome ERZ772882 (study PRJEB29015, sample SAMEA2737658) | human gut metagenome | biome: human gut; feature: human-associated habitat; material: faeces | place: China | collected 2012 ... | reverse complement strand
ACGTTGTATGAGTGTTGATTTTAGCTTTATATCCTAATTTATTAAATGTGTCTTTGCATATAAAAAAAGACAACAAAAAGTACTAACTACAGCAAAAGATATAAGAAAATATGCTACAGATGTATTGGGAAATCTATACGAAGTGAAGGATAATAAGTTGAAATTGGAATTTAAATAGAGTATACTGAAGGTGGTTATATTCTAGCAAAAATTTTTATGACCTAACAAAACAAGGGTTTATCCCGGATTCGGCTCTTCGGAGCCTTTTCTTTTACCCTTTTTATGGGCTATAGAGTTATATATATTGAAAAATGTGAGTATTTGAGACTGTATTTAGATAATTTGAAAGTGGAAATTAAAAATGACACTTTATTGATTCCGGTTTCAGATATTCAAATTCTAGTGATTGATAATTATCAGTCTAATTTGAGTGTACCTTTAATTAATAAATTAACAGATAATAATGTGTGTACCATTATTTGTGGAGTGGATCATTTACCAAAAAGTTATATATTGCCGATGAATGGACATTTTTCAAGTAGTGGAAATATTTCAAAACAGATTTGTTGGGATTCAAAACGTAAAGAAGATTTACATGCAATGATTGTAAAAATGAAGATTTTAAATCAAATAGAAATATTGAAGGTTAATAATAAAGATTTTGAAGTGGAAAAGAAGCTGTATGAATTTGTAGATAGTGTTGTTTCTGGTGATAAAACAAACAGAGAAGGCTTGGCTGCGAAGATGTATTTTAGAGAACTTTTTGGTCATGATTTTGTTCGATTTGAAGAAGATGTGATAAATGCTGGATTAAATTATGGTTATGCTATATTTAGATCACTGATTACATCAATTATTGTAGCAAAGGGCTATATTGCTAATATAGGAATTTTTCACAAAGGCAAGCAAAATATGTTTAACTTGAGTGATGATATTATAGAAGTGTTTAGGCCAATAGTGGATCATTATGTTTATAACAATATGATGGATGATATTATTTTTAAACAATCTCATAGAGAAACTTTAATACAATTGACAAACAAGAAAATCATGATTGATGGAAGAAAACAAACAATAGCAAATGCAATTAGTTTTTATCTAGATTCTATATTTAATTATTTAGATGGTGAAGCAGATTCCATTTTGTATCCATTACCAGTAATATATGATATATGATTTTATGCGATTAATATTATTTTTTGATTTACCCGTGGTATCTAAAGAAGATAGAAGAATTTATGCAACATTTAGAAAATATCTAATTAAAAATGGATATATTATGATGCAGTATTCGGTGTATTGTAAAATATTTGCAAATCGTGAAGCAGCAGTAAAACATGTGAGTATTTTACAAAGAAACGTTCCTCAAAAGGGACAAATACGAATTCTATTGGTTACAGAAAAACAATACGCAAAGATTGAAATAATAGTTGGTGGTAAATCAAATCAAGAACAAGTTGTGAATAGCGATGCATTTATAAAATTATGAATCTATTGACTATAAAAAATGGAACAAATAAATGGAATCTTCAAATGAATCATGTGAAATATATAATTTCAGATTCAAGTACGAATTATACATTGCTACAAGCAATTCGATTGTTTACTTCAAAAGATAAAAGTGAAAATAGAACAGAAAATAATATTAGTACGAAAATGCTTATAAACGAAAAAGAGATAGAACTTAAAAATAATATGTTTATAGAAATATCAGAAATGTACTCTCTTAATGAGGATAAAAAGCTCACTACAAAGTCATTGATGTTAAAGTATTTGGAAATTAAACTTCAGAATCAAGATTATTTTGATACTATCAGTACAATTGACATATTGTTGAATTCATTATCAGAAGAAGTCAATGATGAATCAACGCTTAAAATTATGTTTAATGGAGCTAATTATAAGCAATTGATAAAAATGTTGTCACCATATTATGAAGACGAATTACAAAAAGATGAATTTGATCTAACGAGAGATGAATTGATTTTGTTTCAATTGGATTTAGTTGAATATATTTCCAATCATAATTCAAAATATGATAATATCTTTGTTTTTGGCAAACTAGATAATTTAAGTGATAAAATTCTTCAGAAAATCAATAAAATTGAGAATGTCATATTGATGATTTTTACAAATTATTACAACGATTTAATGAATGTACAAAATATAGCTTTATTGCAAGATAAAATAATAGATTTAGCAGACATGGAACAAATTTATTACGATCTATCACAAAAATCACTTCAAACATATACATTACAGGAGGTAGAACAAATGACAATTAATTATTTACAACAAATATACACTCATAAAACACATGATATTTATCAAGAACTAGACCATTTTTCAATTAAATAATTAGTATTCTATTACATTCAAAAATGTGCTACCATATTTTTGAGGTTTTGTTACCATAAGGATTTTTGCTAGAACAGAACTTAAAATTCGTGATCAGAAACAGTTGTACGGTTTTGTTACCATAAGGATTTTTGCTAGAACAGAACATATAAAGCCAAAATATAAGGTAACTCAATGTTTTGTTACCATAAGGATTTTTGCTAGAACAGAACTCTTACAATCTTCACAATATTTCTGTACTTGTTTTGTTACCATAAGGATTTTTGCTAGAACAGAACCGGAGGTCACAAGCCCTCGGATACTGCAGAGTTTTGTTATCATAAGGATTTTTGCTGGGACGGATTTAAAAAATGAAAAAGGGAGTGACACCCGCTAGAAAGGGCAGAGGGACATTCCCACCTACATTTTATTGTGTAAATGTTAATTAAATAAGGAAGAATATAAATATTTGATTAATTAAAAGGTATGCAATGTGTTTTTTGGAAATACAATACAAATAAACTTAGTCCATTTTGTTACTGTATATTTTTGCTAGAATATTGTTTATTTATCTTGTTTAATATTGACTACCTCATACTCACAAATACCCTCTGTTCTTATAGGAAAACCCCAACCAACAAGGCCTGAACTAATGATTTTTGTGTGGTGCTTGAATGTTTCTTTTCCGTAATTACCGGCAAAATCGGATTGTAGGTGGTAAGAATAAGAGAGTGAAAACATTTGTCCGTTATGAGTATGTCCGCTGAGTTGAAGGTCGATATTGTTTTTAATATTTTCTTTTGTTCCTTGGGGTTGATGGTCCAGGACGATGTTGCAGGTCGTCTTATGGATGGTATACATATTCACAGAGCCAAAAGTGACGGTGTGGATATGATAGCTGAAAGAAGTATGCAGATGATTGGCTTTCTTTTCTTGAATACGATTAATAATACAAGTAAACAGAATAATGTATGTACAGCCCACATAGCTTGATATGTACGCATATTCCAACAAATTAATAGTAATGCGATACAGATGGCGTATCGTATTTTTTTGTTGAGTTTGTTCTTTAACAATTGATTTAATAGGATGCATAACACTATTTCTAAAGTGATGATTCCCATTTGAAGATAGATCATACTAACACTTCCTTTTTCTTTTTCTTACACTATTGTTAGAAAGAATTTTTGTGCTTTGCAGTATAATAAAGTGGGTGAGATTATGGTGCGCCAGTTCGGTGCAGTTGATTTAGTTAGGTGAAACTCCTAACCTGGTAACTCTTGGAGCAAAGAGGCCAGTATCTAGTCCTTGGGCATTGTATCGCGAGGTACAGTGTTAAGCGTAGGAAGGAAAGACTTAGAGCCCTAAAGCGAAAGCCTGAAGCAATCTAGCGTCGTTAGTCACGACAAAGTGGTGGGTGATGCTCTCATAGTAGCCGCAACCAATATAGGTTGAATCGTTATGCCAGATTCAATCGGACACCACCGGCGTTATAAAGCAGGGCGAGAAGTCAAGGTATCAGCTGCATACCTGGGAGGTCTTGCAGTTTCCGATAAACACGGTACTGTTGTTACAAGTGCCAATACCACAAGAACAACGGGAAGAACTGCAAGAAGTCTGATGAGGTCATATTGTAGCTATGAAGTGTATGAAAGTACATGGAGCGAAGGACCGAAACACAGTTACGTTTCTTGAAGGGAAACATGTTGAAAACACTGGAGGTTACAAAGACATGGGAACAAAACGACAAGATATAAGAACATTGTCAAAAAGACATCCTAAACTGGAAACGTTGATGAATCGAGTAGACAAGGAGTCTTTAATAAGACAACATCGTCTACAAAAGAAAGACAAAGCTCCAGGAATAGACATGGTAACCAAGGAAGTGTATCAGGAAAATCTAAATGAAAATATAGATGACTTGATGCATAGACTAAAGAGTTTTAGTTATAAGCCACAACCCGTAAGACGAGTTGAAATCGACAAGGGGAATGGCAAGAAAAGACCTTTAGGGATACCAGTCTATGAAGACAGGCTCTTTCAAGGAGCTATGGCAGACATACTTAGTGATGTATATGAACCTAGATTTCTAGACTGTTCATATGGATTCAGACCAAAACGAAAGGCTCATGATGCGATTAAAGTAATCAATGATACCATTATGTATAAGAAGGTAAATTATATACTGGACTGTGACATTAAAGGCTTCTTTGATAATGTGAACCATGAGTGGCTCATGAAATTCCTTCGAAATGATATCGCAGACCCGAACTACCTGAGATATATAGCGAGAATGCTCAAATCAGGTGTCATGATAGAAGGAAAGTATGAGGATACTAGTGTAGGAACACCCCAAGGTGGACTGATTAGTCCAATACTTGCCAATGTGTATCTACATTATGTGTTGGATTTATGGTTTGAAAAGTGTATTAAGAAACAGTTATGTGGAAAAGCATACCTGGTAAGGTTTGCCGACGATTTTCTGATTATGTTTCAATATGAAAGAGATGCACAAAGAGTATATGAAGCCATTATTAGAAGAATGGAACTTTTTGGATTGGAACTATCCAAAGAAAAGACACGGATACTTCCATTTGGAAGAAATTGTGGAACTAGAGAAACTTTTGATTTTCTAGGCTTTACACATTTCAACAGTAAGACAAGAAAAGGTTACTATTCTGTAGGACACAAAATTAGTCGTAAAAAGAAGAAGCAATTCAAGTCAAACTTAAAGAAATGGGTCAAAGAGAATAGAACCACTCAATTTGACGAATTCATGAAGACATTGAACAAGAAACTTACCGGTAGTTTTAACTACTATAGTTTGAGCGGAATGATAAAAGAGGTTAGAAACCTATGGCATCATTCACTACTTCTTACGTTCAAATGGATGAATCGAAGGAGTCAAAGAAGAAGTTTTAAATTGGAAAGGTTCTGCGAGATATGGAATGACCGAATCATTCACCCATATATTCATGTTGATATTTGGAGCGGTGACAAAGTCATATATATCAAGAATGTTTAAAGTAACAGTGGGGAGCCGTATGCGGGAAAACTGCACGTACGGTTCTTAGAGGAGTTTATCTCCAACTGTTTATTTAGTGAAGGAGATAAATTTACTTATGTATAAAATAATGATTGTAGAAGATGATGAACTCATCTCAAAAAAATTAGAATCTTTTCTGAAATCTTGGAACTATAGTGTTGAAAGAGTTACAGATTTTTATAATGTGATGGATACATTTCAATCTTTTAATCCAGATTTAGTGTTAATGGATATAACACTGCCATATTTAAATGGATATTTGTGGACGGAAAAGATTCGTGAAGAATCCAAAGTTCCAATTATCTTTATTTCGAGTGCTACAGACAATATGAGTATTGTGATGGCTATCTCTAAGGGTGCGGATGACTTTGTATGCAAACCATTTGATTTAAATGTTCTAGCTGCTAAAATAACAGCTATCTTACGTCGTAGTTATGACTTTGTATCCAATCATAATATCCTTGAATATCAAGGTGTACGCTTTAATTTAGATGATAATACGGTATGTTTTCAATCTTCTCAAATGGAATTGAGTAAGAATGAGGCGAAGATCCTACGTTTACTTATGGAAAAGAAGGGGACGATTGTATCTCGAGATAGTTTAATGGAATATTTGTGGAAGACGGACTTTTATGTGGATGAAAATGCACTGAGTGTGAATGTGAATCGTTTGCGTAAGAAATTAGAGAGCATTGGCATTGTGGATTTTATTCAGACAAAAAAAGGATTGGGATATAAGATATGAAGTTGTTTATCCATTATTTAAAAGATCGACGTTTGTTTATAGTTATATATACTTTTAGTCTTTTGACATGCTATGTTGTATTTAAATTATATAATTTAGAACTAGAAGCCTTTATATATGCTTTTATGCTTTTATGTGTATTGTTGGTGGTTTGTTTCTTGTTTGATTACTACAAATATTATAAGAAACACCAAACTTTATTAACACTTCAATCCAATAGTAATGTTTCTTTGTCTTGTGATCTTCAAGATTCTTCATTGATGGGAGAAGACTATCATAAAATCTTAGTGGCTATGAAAGAGTATCATGATGAGTATGTTGAATCTTCAGAAAGTAAAATGCATGATCTAGAAGATTATTTTACGATGTGGGTACATCAGGCTAAGCTACCCATTGCTGCTATGAAGTTACTACTTGAAGATGAGAAATTGAGTCGTAATGAAATTAAGTTACAACTCTTACGTATGGATCAATATACAGATATGGTTTTAGCCTATTTACGCTTACATAGTACGCACACTGATTTCTTATTTAAAGAATTAGAATTGGATGATTTAATTCGACAATCGATTCGTCGCTTTTCTACAGAATTTATTCGTAAACACATTCAGTTGAGTTTTAAAGAAACCGGGGATGTTATTTTGAGTGATGAAAAGTGGCTTGTGTTTGTGTTGGAACAAATCCTTTCAAATAGTCTTAAATATACCAATGAAAATGGTTTGATATCTATATATATGAAGTCTAAACATATTTTAGTGATTGAAGATACTGGTATGGGTATTAGTGCAAGTGATTTAAATCGTGTATTTGAAAAGGGATATACAGGCATAAATGGTCGTAGTGATAAAACAGCTAGTGGTCTAGGTCTATATTTATGTAAAAATATTTTAGATATGTTGAATCATAAAATAACAATTGAATCAAGCGTTGGTAAAGGGACTCGAGTGATATTAGATCTTACGCATTTTGAAGGAAGAATTGAGTAATCTTACAATCTTGTAAGATGAGTGTTAGCTGAATCGATGGCTGCATTTTTGAATTCTATGTAGAATTTTGGTGTACATGGAGGTAATGAATATGGCATTATTGGAAGTAAAAAATTTAAAAAAAGTATATACAACAAGATTTACACAGAATCAAGTACAGGCATTGACCAACGTTAATTTTAGTGTGAATAAAGGCGAATATGTAGCTATCATGGGAGAGTCTGGATCAGGTAAGACAACACTATTAAATATCTTGGCCGCTTTAGATAAACCAACAAGTGGACAAGTCTTATTACATGGTAAAGATATTACGCATATTTCAGAAAAGGAAATTGCGAACTTTCGAAGAGAACATTTAGGTTTTGTATTTCAAGACTTTAGTTTATTAGATAATTTTAATAATCGCGATAATATTTTCTTGCCTTTGGTTTTAAGTAAGAAGAAATATCCAGAAATGAAAGAAAGATTGACTCCAATCGCAAAACAATTAGGAATTGAAGGTATTTTGGATAAGTTTCCATATGAAATCAGTGGTGGACAAAAGCAGCGTGTGGCTGTAGCTCGTGCCATCATCACAAATCCAGATCTAATTCTAGCCGATGAGCCAACGGGGGCTTTGGATTCAAAGAGTACAGAGGAACTTTTACATTTGTTTGGAACAATCAATGCAAATCAACAGACAATCGTGATGGTAACCCATTCGACAAAGGCAGCAAGTCATGCTTCTCGCGTTCTATTTATTAAGGATGGAAAGATTTTCCATGAAATTTATAAGGGAAATAAAAATTTAGATCAGATGTACCAATGTATTAGTGATACGTTGACACTACTAGCTACAGGTGGTGTTCATCATGAGTAGAGCTTTCTATTTAAATTTAGCTGTAGATAACTTGAAAAAGAATGCGCGTACCATCATTCCTTATATATTAACGAGTGTCTTAACGACAATGATGTTGTATATGGTTGTTTCTTTGGCAAACAATCCAAACTTAAATGAGATGTTAGGGGCAATGACACTAACGCAGATGTTAGGCTTTGGAGTTGTGATTATTGAAATCTTTGCGTTTATCTTCTTGTTCTATACATATAGTTTTTTAATTAAAAGAAGACAAAAAGAGTTTGCGTTATTCTCTATATTAGGAATGGAAAAGAAGCATTTAGCTCGCGTCTTGTTTTATGAAACTGCGATTACTTTATTTGTATCATTAGCTTTAGGTATTGGTTTAGGTATCTTGTTTGATAAAGCGATGTTTTTAATCATCGCAAAAATGATTGGTGCAGATATTATACTTGGTTTCTATTTCTCATTTATAGGTATGAGACAATGTGTTCTTGTGATTGGATTGATCTATGTATTGATCTATTTCTATTCTATGATTCGTATTCATATTTCAAGTCCAATTGAATTGCTTCATTCGAGTCATATGGGTGAAAAAGAGCCTAAGGCCAAATGGGTTCTTTCTATTATTGGAATTCTTTGTCTAGGTATTGGATACTATTTGTCGATCAGCACAAAAAATCCTTTAAGCGCACTCTATGTCTTTTTTGTGGCTGTTGTTCTCGTTATTATTGGAACATATTTATTATTTACATCCATATCAGTGACTTTCTTAAAAATAATGAAGAAAAACAAGAATTATTATTATAAGACGAATCACTTTATTAGTGTTTCTGGCATGATGTATCGTATGAAACAAAATGCGGTAGGACTAGCTAATATCTGTATTCTTTCAACGATGGTCTTAGTCATGTTGTCTACAACACTAAGTATGTGGTCAAGTATTGATAGTATTGTGGATTCACAATATCCTCGAAGTGTAATGGGAAATGGATATGGGGATGCTTCCAATATTGATTTTGATGAAATGAATGAAGAATTGATTCGTATGGGCATTGTTCCAAAGAATCTTCTTGCGTATAAGAGATTGGATTATGCTGGCTATTTAAAGAATGGCACTTTGATTACGGATTATAGTAAAGAGGGCATGAATGCCGTAAATGAAATTCAAGAATTTTATTGTCTTCCACTAAAAGATATTCAGGACTATGAAAATATTAAGGGTTCTTTAAGACCAAATGAAATTTATGTATATTCTAATGTAGATAAGGCTAAGGAGAAGACTTTATCTTTATTTGGAAAAGAATATGTTGTGAAGAAACAATTGGACCACTTGAAGATGGATGAGAGCAATCCCAATGTGACAGAACATTATTATATTATTGTGGATTCAGAAAAGACTTTAGAGAAGATGCAACAAGATCAGATAAATGTGTATGGCGACAATGCGAGTGCAATATATGCGAAATATTCGTTTGATTGTGATGCGAATGAGCGTGAAGTTATTAAAAAGTTAGGCCAGAATGAGAATATAAATGATTTTATTTGGTTAAGTAAATCGGATCAGAAACAAGGTTTGATTGAATTATATGCAGGCTTCTTATTTATTGGAATCTTCTTAAGCTTCTTATTTATCATGGCAACCATTCTAATTATGTACTACAAACAAATTACAGAAGGCTATGAAGATAAGGATCGCTTTGAGATTATGCAAAAAGTAGGTCTAGAACAAAGTGATGTAAAGAAGGCCATTCATTCACAGGTATTGACGGTGTTCTTTATGCCTTTACTTGTGGCTGGTATTCACATAAGTTTTGCGTATCCAATGATTGAAAAGCTACTTCATTTGTTGTTTGTGAGTGATGCATGGCTTTATATTCGTACGACAATATTCTGTTTTGTAGCTTTTGCCCTAGTCTACATTGTGATTTATGTATTAACTTCAAAAATCTATTATGGAATTGTAAAAAGAAATGCTTAATTGGATATTGGGATTTATCTTGATTGGATTATGTATCTATATATATTATGTGAATCATCATGGAATTTAGTACTCGAATAGAGTACTATTTTTTTAGGTGATATATATGTTTATAAATGGCTTTGATATCTTGTGGGATGAAATTGATGATTATGTGGCCGATATTAAAAGTATTCGAAGTATCGATCAATTTATGTTTACTAAGCCAGTAACTTTCTTTTGTGGCGAAAATGGTAGTGGTAAATCAACCTTATTAGAGGCTCTTGCGATTAAAAATGGATTGAATCCAGAGGGTGGAACAAGAAATTATGATTTTTCTACGTATGATTCGTATTCTAGTTTGCATAAACATATGCGTTTGTGGCGTTCTAGAAAACCGGATTGGATGTATTTCTTGCGCGCAGAAAGCTTTTATAATGTTGCGACAAAAGAAATGGAATATAGTGGTGTTTTTTCTGAAAGATATCATGATCAATCACATGGTCAAAGTTTCTTTTCTGTATTGATGAAACAAACAAATAAAAATGGATTATACTTTCTAGATGAACCGGAAGCAGCTTTATCTTGTCAGAATCAATTGGCTTTACTATATTTGATTGAGGAATGTGTGAAACAAAATTGTCAATTTATCATTGCGACACATTCACCTATATTATTGGGTTTTCCCAATGCACAAATCTTATCATTTGACGAGGATAAAGTGGAAGAAGTGGATTATAAATCGACGTCTAGCTATCAAACGATGAAACTATTTTTGGATCGGTATGATTATTTTGTGAAAGATATTCAAGAGAATAATGAAGGAGGCATATTGTGATTAAATTAATTGCGATTGGAAAGAATAAAGATAAGGCGTTACAGTCTTTAGAGAAAGAATATATGAAGCGATTGTCAGCTTTTTGTAAGTTTAGTGAAATCGAAGTCAAGGATGAACCAAATGAGCATGTTTCTAGAGAAGCCGAAGTTTTATTGGTGAAAGAAAAAGAGGGGAATCGTGTTCTAGAAAAATTATCGGATCAAGATTTTGTGGTATTACTTGATCTTCATGGCAAGATGATTGATTCTGAGACGTTTGCGAAAAATTTGGATATGTGGCAAATGAAGCATTCAAATATTGTTTTTGTGATTGCGGGAAGTCTAGGACCAAGTGAAAAATTAGTTTCTAGAGCGAATTATCGTTGGAAATTATCGGATCTAACTTTTACGCATTTAATGACCCGTGTCTTGATGTTGGAACAGATTTATCGTGGTTTTATGATCAATAATGGTCGTAATTACCACAAGTAAGTGATGTAAGCGCTTTTTGTGAAATATTTTACTTGTGAAAAACTAGTCAATCAATTTATGTAGTGATATAATGGATGTGCAAAAAAATGACAGTAGGAGGAATATACATGACAAAGAGAACTGTTAAAGACCTTGATGTAGCTGGAAAAAAGGTCATCGTACGTTGTGATTTTAACGTGCCAAGAAAAGATGGTGTTATCACAGATGATAACCGTATCGTAATGGCTTTACCTACAATTAAATATTTAGTAGAAAACAAAGCTAAAGTTATTTTGATGTCTCACTTAGGAAAAGTTAAGACTGAAGAAGACAAAGCTAAAAACAACTTGGAATGCGTAGCCGTACGTTTACAAGAATTGTTACCAGATGTAAAAGTAACTTTCTGCCCAGTAACTCGTGGTGAAGAATTAGAAAACGCTGTAAATGCATTAGCTGATGGTGAAATCGTATTAATGCAAAATACTCGTTACGAAAAAGGCGAAAGCAAAAACGATCCTGAATTAGGTGCATATTGGGCTAGCTTAGGTGAAGTATTCGTTGAAGATGCATTCGGATCTGTTCACCGTGCTCACGCTTCTACTGTAGGTATCCCTACAAATATTAAAGAAAATGGATTAGGATTCTTAGTTGAAAAAGAAGTTACAATGTTAGGAAAAGCTGTTGATGAACCAGCTCACCCATTCGTAGCTATCATTGGTGGATCTAAAGTATCTAGTAAGATCGATGTTGTTGACAACTTATTGAAAAAAGCTGACAAAGTTATCATCGGTGGTGGAATGGCTTATACATTCTCTAAAGCTGTTGGTGGTTCAATCGGTACTTCATTAGTTGAAGATGACAAATTGGATTTAGCAAAAGAATATTTAGAAAAAGCTGGAGACAAATTAGTTCTTCCTGTAGATAACGTAATCGCTGATGCATTCAGTGAAGATGCTAACACTAGCGTTGCTGATGCTGGACAAATTCCTGATGGATGGATGGGATTAGATATTGGTCCTAAATCTGTTGAATTGTTCAAAGAAACTTTAGCTGGTGCTAAAACTGTAGTATGGAATGGACCTATGGGTGTATTCGAAATGCCTAAATTCGCTAAAGGTACTGAAGAAGTATGCAAAGCAATCTCTGAATTACCAGAAGCTATTACAGTAATCGGTGGTGGAGACTCTGCTGCTGCTGCAAAACAATTAGGATATGCAGACAAATTCTCTCACGTTTCAACTGGTGGTGGAGCTAGTTTGGAATATATGGAAGGTAAAACATTACCTGGTATCGCTATTATCAGCGAAAAGTAATAAGGAGATGTACTTAAGATGAGAAAACCTATTATCGTTGGAAACTGGAAAATGAACAAAAACAACGCTGAAACAAAAGCTTTCTTCGAAGCTGTTGATGGTGTTGCTGCTAGCGAAAATGCTACTTATGGAATTGGATGTCCATTTACTGATTTAAGAACTGCATTGGATCACGCTAAAAACTTAGTTGTAGCTGCTGAAAACTGCCACTTTGAAGATAGTGGAGCTTTCACTGGTGAAGTTAGTGTTCCTATGTTAGAAGAAATGGGAGTTAAATACTGCATTATTGGTCACTCAGAACGTCGTGAAATGTTCGGTGATACGGATGAAACAGTAAACAAAAAAGCAAAACGTTTAATTAAAGCTGGAATCACTCCAATCTTATGTGTTGGTGAAACAGAAGCTGATTACGATGCTGGAAACTCAGAAAAAGTAATTCGTGAAGAATTAGCTGGTTCTTTAGCTGACTTATGTCCAAAATGTGTTGGTGAAATGGTAATTGCTTACGAACCAATCTGGGCTATCGGAACTGGAAAATCTGCTTCAGTTGAAATTGCTGAAAACTGCTGTAAGATCGTACGTGACCAAGTTAAGGCTATGTATGGTGAAGAAGCTGCTGAAAAAGTACGTATCCAATATGGTGGAAGTGTTAAACCTAACAACATCGTTGAATATATGGCTCAACCAGATATCGATGGTGCATTAATTGGTGGTGCTAGTTTGAAAGAAGATAGCTTCACAGAAATCATTGAAAAAACAAAATAATTGATGATTATCTAGGCCTCTTTGAGGCCTTTTATTTTTAGTTATTTCTAACCAAAAATAAATTTTAGGGTTGTTTGTGAGGTGGTTTCGTGGTAAACTAGTCATGAACTATTTTAAATAGGGGGTAGAATAAAATGAACTTTGTAGAAAATAATGGTAAAAAAGTTGCAGCGATTTTATGTGTAGCATCTGCTTTCCCTGTTGTGGCAACAGTAGTTGCAGCTAAGGAAGAACCAGGATGGCATGGTGATCGCTATGTCAATGAAGATAAAACTGTAGCAAAAGGATGGCAAGAAATCGAAGGAAAATCTTACTATTTCTCAGAAGATGGAACAGTAAATTCTTCAAAGACTGAAGAAGCAACAACAGCTAGCGTTTCAAGTAACATTACAGGGGAAGTGAAAGAAACAGTAGCAACAGCTAGTCAAGAAGCTGTAAAAGAAGAAACAGAACAGAAAGCCGAAGAAGTAGTTGAAACTCCAGTAACTACAACTGAAGCAACAGATACAACTGAAACTCCAGCAGAAACACCTGCTCCAGAACAGACTGAGACACCAGCTCCTGAACAGACTGTAACACCTGCTCCAGAACAAACTGAGACTCCAGCTCCTGAGCAAACTGTAACACCTGCTCCTGAACAAACTGAGACTCCAGCTCCTGAACAGACTGTAACACCTGCTCCAGAACAAACTGAGACACCAGCACCTGAGCAAACTGTAACACCTGCTCCAGAACAAACTGAAACTCCAGCGCCTGAACAGACTGTAACACCTGCTCCAGAACAAACTGAAACTCCAGCACCTGAACAGACTGTAACACCTGCAGCTAGTACTTTAGGACAAAGAATTTCTGCTGAAGCACAGAAATTAGTAGGTGTAACTGATGGATTATGGTGTACACAAGTTGTACAACAAGCTTTGGCAAATGCCGGTGTAAGTGATGCTTATCAATTATGGCCAGATCAATACGCAGGTCAATATGGATACTACACTAACGATCCTCAAGAAGGTGACTTATTGTACTATAACAATGGTGGACGTGGTGTTGACCACATCGCTATCTATATTGGAAATGGACAAGCTGTTCATGGAAACTACGAAGGTAAGACTGTAATTGCTAGTGCATATTTAAGCACAGCAGCATCTCCACAATTTATTCGTGTTGTTAGATAATTTTAAACTTTGAGCTTGGCTTTTTTAGCCAGGCTTTTTTTGTATATTAAGGTTTTGTATTGTATAATATGATGTAGTTTAGGAGGCAAAATATTATGAATGAAGCATATAAAAATCTTGTAGAGAGAAGAAGTGTAAGAAAATATAATAACAAAAAGGTGAGTCATGATTTGGTTGAAAAAATCATTTATGCCGGGCAATGTGCACCTAGTGGCATGAATCGTCAAATCTTTGCCTTTGTCGCTGTTGAGAATGAAGAATTAGTAAAAGAATTATCTAAAAAGAATGCAAAGGTTATGGATTCATCGGCAGACCCATTTTATGGTGCAAAAAGTTTGATTATTGTCTTCGCGGATACCCATGCACCTACATATTTATACGATGGAGCTTTGGCTATGGGGAATCTAATGAATGCTGCAAATGCTTTAGGTGTTGATTCATGTTGGATTCACCGTGCTAAAGAAGTGTTTGAAACAGAATATGGTAAAGAATTAAAGAACAAATGGGGAATACCAGAATCTTATGAAGGCATTGGACATTGTATTTTAGGCTATAGAGACGAAGAACTTGGAAAACGCGCTGAAAGAACGTCTAAGGTGGTTTATGCATAATATACGTATTGGACAAGCCGTAGATATTCATCAGCTTGTAGAGGGTCGCAAACTTATTTTGGGCGGTGTTGAAATTGAACATTCTAAAGGACTTTTAGGTCATTCGGATGCCGATGTTTTAACACATGCGATCGGCGAAAGTATTTTAGGCGCTCTTGCACTAGGTGATTTAGGAAAACATTTTCCGGATACTGATCCTAAATATAAAGGTGCGAACAGTCTTGTCTTATTAGGACATATCTATGATATGATGGATGAAATGGGATATCAGATTGGTAATATAGATGCGACTATTTTGGCCGAAAGACCTAAAATGGCACCACACATTATTTCTATGCGAACGAATATTTCAAATGTATTGCATTGTGACATAGAAGATGTTTCGATTAAGGCTACGCGTGGAGAAAAACTTGGCTTTGTAGGAAATGAAGAGGGCATTGTAAGCCTTAGTGTTTGTATATTGGAGAAAAAAGGATGAGAGTAGTAATTCAAAGGGCAAAGAACGCAAAATGTACAGTAGATGGTCAAATAACAGGTCAAATTGATTATGGATATTGTATTTTTGTAGGATTCAATAATGAAGATACAAATGAAATTATTGATAAAATGATTCATAAGATTTTATTCTTGCGAATTTTTGAAGATGAAAATGGGAAGATGAATAAATCCATACAAGATGTAGAAGGAAGTATTCTTTCTATTTCTCAATTTACCTTATATGCGGATTGTAAAAAGGGAAATCGCCCAAGCTTTACAAATGCAGGTAAACCAGATTTAGCTACAACATTGTATGATCAATTCAATCAGAAACTACAAGAACAAGGTATGGATGTTGAAACAGGTATTTTTGGTGCTGATATGAAGATTGAATTATTGAATGATGGTCCAGTAACAATAGTATTGGATTCAAAGGAGTTATTTTAATGGAAATTATATATGGAAATACACTTGCGGATCGAATCAAGGCGGATATGAAACAAAAAATTGATGATATCCGTGCAGAAGGGGCAAGGCTACCATTATTAAGTGTTGTACTTGTTGGAAATGATCCCGCAAGTATGTCTTATGTTCGTGGTAAAGAAAAGGCTTGTTCTTCTATTGGGATGCTTCAAAGAACAATTCGTCTAGATGAAAATGTATCGCAAAAAGAATTAAATGATGTGATTATGAGTTTGAACCTAGATTCTGAAGTCGATGGTATTTTAGTACAAATGCCTTTACCTTCGCATTTAGATGAAACAGCAGCCTTAGAATTGATAGATCCACAAAAGGATGTAGATGGCTTACACCCCATGAACGCTGGTTGTTTACTTACGAATCGCCCAGGCTTTATTCCTTGTACGCCACAAGGTGTTATGGCTATGTTAGATTCCATTGGATGTAAAGATTTATCTGGTAAACGTGCTGTGGTCTGCGGAAGAAGTAACCTTGTAGGCAAACCAGTTGCCCTGTTGCTTCAAAATCGGAATGCGACAGTAACAATCGTTCATTCAAAGACACCGGATATTGAAAAGATTGCTTCACAAGCCGACATTTTAATTGTTGCGATGGGTGTCGCTCAAATGGTCAATGAAAATTGGGTGAAAGAAGGGGCTGTTGTTATTGATGTAGGTATCAATCGTGTCAATGGAAAACTTGTAGGGGATTGTGACTTTGAATCGGTTGCGAAAAAGGCAAGTTATGTAAGTCCAGTGCCAAAAGGTGTTGGTCCAATGACGGTTTGTATGTTATTATCGAATACGCTGGATGCATATCATATGCATATGCAAGGAGAATAATTATGGAATATGGATTAAATGATATTGTAGAAATGAAAAAAGAGCATCCTTGTCATAAGTCCAATGAATGGAAAATTATTCGTATGGGTGCTGATATTCGAATTAAATGTTTAGGTTGTGGAGCCAGTGTTTTAATGCCTAGACAAAAATTTGAAAAGAAATTAAAAAAAGTAATTCGACATGAAGAAGAATAGAGAGGATGTATTGAATTTATGCCATTAACTGCAGGAATCGTTGGTCTTCCAAACGTAGGAAAGTCAACTTTATTTAACGCTATCACGAAATCACAAGTAGAAGCCGCAAACTATCCATTTGCGACAATTCAGCCCAATGTAGGTGTTGTAGAAGTACCAGACTATCGTATTGATCGCTTAGTTGAAATCTTCAATCCGAAAAAAACAATCTATACAACATTTGAATTTACAGATATTGCGGGATTAGTTAAGGGAGCAAGTCAAGGTGAAGGACTTGGTAACCAATTCTTATCGAACATTCGTTTAACAGATGCGATTTGTCACGTAGTTCGTTGTTTTGACAATCCAGATATCACACACGTTGAAAATAGTGTAGATCCAATTCGTGATATTGAAATTATTAATCTAGAATTAACTTTAGCGGATCTTCAGACAATTGAAAATCGTAGAAGTAAGATCGAACGTAAGGCTAAAACAAATAAGGATAAAGAATCATTGGATGAACTAGCTTTATTGGATCGTTTACAACCAATCTTAGAAGAAGGAAAACCAGCTCGTTCATTAGAGTTGAATGAAGATGAACAAATCTTGATGAAAGGCTATAACTTATTGACAGCTAAACCTATGATCTATGTTGCCAACTTAGATGATGAAGGGATCATGGATCCAGATTCATGTGCTTACTATAATCAAGTAAAAGAATATGCACAAAGCCAGAATAACCAGGTTGTTGCCTTATGTGCGCAAATGGAAGAAGAATTGTCTGGTTTAGATAAAGAAGAAAAAGATGCTTTCTTAGAAGAATTAGGTGTTGAAACATCTGGTTTGGATCAATTGATTCAAAAGGCTTATGCCGTATTGGATCTATGTACATTCTTAACGGCTGGAGAAGATGAATGTCGTGCATGGACATTTAAAAAAGGCATGAAAGCACCGGATTGTGCAGGTGTTATCCACACAGATTTCAAGAAGGGATTTATTCGTGCTGAAGTATATCGTTTTGAAGATATCGATGAATTGGGTAGTGAATTAGCTATTAAAGAAGCAGGACGCTTACGTCTAGAAGGAAAGGATTATGTCGTTCAAGATGGCGATGTAATGCACTTTAGATTTAATGTTTAATTTATCAAATATTATTTATCTTGTCATTGCCGTTGTTCTTTCCATGTCGATTCATGAAACGGCACATGGACTTGTGTCCTATTGGATGGGAGATCCTACGGCTAAGATGGAAGGTAGATTGAGCTTAAATCCTTTTAAACATGTTGACTGGATTGGACTTGTCTGTCTATTAGTATGTGGATTTGGCTGGGCAAAACCGGTACCCGTGGATGCACGTTACTACAAAGATGCGAAGACAGGAATCATATGGACAAGTTTTGCGGGTCCAATCGCAAACTTTCTATTAAGCTTTATTTGTGTATTCTTATTTTATGCACTCTATAAATTTGCTCCATATTTTATGATGTCGAGTGTAGGATATTTTATATCGAATACATTGACATATACAGGATTGATTTCAACTGGTTTTGGCATTTTTAACTTGATTCCAGTACCACCATTAGATGGCTCAAAAGTATTGTTTTCGTTTTTACCCGACGATAAATACTATAAATTTATTGATGGTGCACCATGGATGAATCTATTATTTATCTTATTGATTTTTTCAGGTTTATTAGATTATCCGTTGGGTATGTTACGTTCAAATATGATTCAATTTTTTGAGATGATCGCAAAGATGATTTTAGGTTTCTAAAGTCATCTTTTTTAAAGCGTTTTCAGAAAAAAACTTCATTTTACAGAAAATTAACATAAATTTAATATTGTTTTGACATTGTTTTTATTGCATAATAAAGACGTCGCGATATGCGTAAAAATTGAAAATTAAATATTCATTTTATAAAGGAGTTCAAGATGGAAATAGTTACAATGGTCTTATCCCTATTAGGAGGCATTGCGTTATTTTTGTTCGGTATGTCATTAATGGGCGATGGACTAAAAAGCGTAGCCGGTAACAAGTTAGAAGCATTCTTGTACAAGATGACAAATACAAGCTTAAAAGGTGTTGCTTTAGGTGCAGGTGTTACTTCTGTTATTCAATCTAGTAGTGCTACGACAGTAATGGTCATTGGTTTTGTTAACTCAGGTATGATGAAACTAAGACAAGCTATCGGTATTATCATGGGTGCCAATATTGGTACAAGTATTACCGGTTGGATATTGTGTTTATCTTATGTTGGTGGTTCTAGTGGAATCGCAAGCTTATTTTCAACAGCTACGATCACAACATTGTTTGCGTTTATTGGTATTTGTTTAAAAACATTTGGAAAACGTACAACACATAAAAATGTTGGAAATATCATGCTTGGATTTGCGATTTTAATGACAGGTATGCAACAAATGAGTGGAGCCGTTTCGCCTTTAAGAACAAACGAAACATTCATTAGTATGCTTACAATGTTCTCAAATCCAATCATGGGTATTCTTGTTGGTATTTTGTTTACTGCCGTTCTACAAAGTGCAAGTGCTGCGATTGGTATTTTGCAGGCACTATCTATGACAGGCTCATTGACATTTGCGGCAGCCTTTCCAATTAACTTAGGAATTGGTATTGGTGCTGCATGTCCTGTGTTGATTTCTGCCTTAAGTGCAAATAAAAATGGTAAACGTACCGCATTAGAATATTTGATCAACGACTTATTTGGTATGATTATCTGGTCAATTCTATTCTATGGTTCAAATGTATTTATGCAGTATAGCTTTGTGAATAAAGTTATGTCTCCAGTAAATATCGCATTAATGAATACAGCTATTCGTTGTGGAAATGTATTAGTATTATTCTGGTTCATTCCTCAAATTGAAAAATTATTGATGCGTATTGTCAAAGACAGTCCAGAAGATCTAGAAGAACAAGCTGACTTTGATTTACTAGAAGAACGTTTGATTCCGTATCCTGCTTTGGCGATTGCACAATGTCATCGTGTCATGAATGGTATGGCTAAAAAGGTGCGTAATAACGTGAATCGTTCAATGAACTTGATTAATGAGTTTAAGCCAGAAAAATATGATAAAGTACATCGTAAAGAAAATTTGATTGATAAATATGAAGCACGTTTAGGTTCTTATTTAATGCAGCTGACAAAACAAGCATTAAATACAGAACAAACTCGACAAGCTTCTTTATATCTTCATACAATTAGTGACTTTGAAAGAATTGGGGATCACGCTGCAGATATTGCCGAGATGTCAAAGAGTATCAATGAGAATCGTATGGAAATGTCAGAAGCCGCTATGAATGAGTTAAACCTTGTTATGGAGGCCGTTCGTGAATCTATGAATATGACATATCATGCTTATTTAGAAGATGATTTAGCTTTGGCTCGACGCGTATCTCCATTAGGAATTGTCATTCGTGGACTTTGTGATGAAATGAAATTGCGTCACGTTGAACGTTTATCACAAGGAAACTGTGGCCTTGAAGAAGGTACAGTATTCAATGATTTATTAAATAGTTTAAACCGTATCGCCACACACTGTGCAAGTAGTATGGTGGCTTTGATTAAGATTCGTGAAAAAGATACAGATATTCATATTCACGATTCCAAAGTATACGCGATTGAAGGTGATGATTATAAAACAACATTGGCTGAGTACCGCGAAAAATATGATCTTGGACAAAGAGAAGGTCGTATTGTTAGTATGGAAGATGAACAAGTTGAATAATGTAAATAAGGCCTGATGATTCAGGCCTTTGATGTATCTATTTTTATGTCACATATGTCTTGGATTGAAAAAGTCTTAAAATAAAGTTCTTCTAAAGGAATCCATCGTTGAATAAAATTGTTCAACATATTTGGGTTCCTTTTTTCAAGTCTTGAAAGTTGTTCTTCTTTACTCACGGTTAAGAAAACAGAATACGAATAATATCTTTGAAGATCTGAGTGCATCGAATAAGAACCTTCAATGACATTAAACGATTTATATGGAATTAAGTGAGCAGATTGTATTGACAAAGTTGAACAATTGAATTTACGCAGCTTTATATCTTCATGTTTTGATAATGGAATCAAGACCTCTTGTTCAAATCGCTCATGATCTACATTTTCTCCAGGACTTTCAAGCCTTTCCTTTGTCCTTTGATGGGGTTGTAAGAAAAAGTCATCCATTTTAAATACGTTACAGTCATATATTTGTTTTAAAAGATGCGAAAGTGTAGTCTTACCCGAAGCACAACGCCCGTCGATTGAAATAATAGAAGGTTGCTTGTTGTCGATATGCTTAAATAGTTTTAAGAAGGGAACGTACTTTTTATGTATTAAGCGATAAGATGGATGGTACAATTCATTGAATGTATTGGAATGGTGAATGGCAGGATATCCATCTTCTTTCCATTTTAAAAGAGTTAGCTTAGCGTTGTTTAAAGAAAATGGAAGTTCCTTATTGGAAATCATATCGATAAGGATTTGAAGCTTTTCTTCGAGCTGTTCTTTGCCGTTTTTTTCTTGTTGACTTGATAAAATAAATAAAGTACTCAGTGTATTTACGCTCAATCCATAATTTAAATGAAGACGAACATAATCCCCATCTAGATATTCAATGGAATTACATGTATCCAGTTTTGTATCGAGTTCTTGTTGGATCTGTTTTTTAACTGTGTCAGGATTTGAAAGTAAGTGTTCACACCCAAAACTGCTTTGGTATAAAAATTTCATTAAATCCTGTAGTTCTAGTTGTGGGTATGTTTGAAATTGGTTGAGTATATATGATTTTGTGTTCATAGAAATTATTTTATCACATTCTTTAATTTTCTATTATAGATAAAAGTTATAACGGATGCATATTATTAAATATTATCAATAATTAACTAGAAATGATAAAATGATGACGTTGGAGGAAATTTACTAATGTTGAATATTAAATACGATATTGTGGGATCTTTTTTAAGACCACAGGAAATTAAAGAGGCCCGTGCTAAATTTAATAATAATGAAATCACATATGAACAATTGCGTGATGTAGAGGATGAACAAATCGCAAAATTAGTTGCGAAGGAAGTACAACATGGATTGAAGTTTGTGACAGATGGAGAATTCCGTCGTCGCTGGTGGCATTTAGATTGGTTAAAAGAATTTGATGGTTTTACGACAAAACATTTGGATAAATTTATTAATGGAAGAAACAATCATATTGAATTAGGTATGATTGAAGGTAAGATTTCTTATGATCCAAATAAGGCACATAAAGAAATGTACGCATGGGATTTTTTGCAGAATGAGGCAAGTAAATATGGTGTAGAAGCCAAGAAGTGTATTTCTGGGCCAAACATGATTTTGATTGATCATTTTTTACAGTTAGGTATCAAAGATACGCCATACTATGGAACAGATATTGAAGCAGTCATTGAAGATATTGGATTGGCATATCAAGCAGCCATTCGTGATTTCTACAATCATGGATGTCGCTATATTCAAATTGATGATACTTCATGGACCTATATGATTGATGATACATTTGTATCAAAAGTAGAAGGATTGGGATATACAAAGGCACAAGTATTAGATTGGTTTGTGCGTGTTAGTACTAAGGCTTTAGAAAATCGTCCAGAAGATATGCAGATTGCGACACACTTCTGTAAAGGAAACTTCAAAGGAAATCCATTGTTCCACGGATTCTATGATACGATTGCCAAGTCTGTTGCGAGCATTCCATACGATGGATATTTTGTAGAATATGATGATGCTCGTAGCGGAACATTTGATCCTTGGGCTGTTTTAAAAGGTACTGGCCGTACATTTGTGGCTGGTTTGATTTCTACAAAGCGTCCAGAATTAGAAGAGCATGATGCGATTAAGGCACGTTATGAACAAGCTAAAGCTGTAGTCGGTGATAATATTGCACTTTCTCCACAATGTGGATTTGCCTCTGTTGAAGAAGGTAACTGCATTGACGAAGAAACACAATGGAAGAAAATTGATTTATTGGTATCTTGCCAAGACTTTATTTAAGAGGAATCGTTTGATTTCTCTTTTTTACAAACAAAAACTTACTAAATTTCTGATTATCTTTTCATAAGTTGGTAAATGCCGATATATCCCGTATTTTAGGGCTTTATCGGTATTTTCTTTTTGGAAGATACCTTGCATAAGCTGGCATTTACCAGCATGAAAATGCAACCAAAAGTAGTAAATGAGTAGTAAATATACGTTCCAATATTAACAACCCAGCCTTTCCAATTCCGCTTTAGCAGATTGGAATGTACCGTGTGCGTAATAGCCCAGCGTCATGGTTATGTTAGCGTGTCCCATGAGATATTGCAGAGTATTTGGGTTCATTCCCTTATTTGCCATATTCGTACAGTAAGTATGTCTTAATGAATGAGGTGTGATGTTGGGTAATTTATCCTTGTGATACTTGTTATACTTCTTAATCAGCCCTCGCAACATACCTACATAGTTTCCTGCAACTTTAGGCAATCCCTCACGGTTCAAGAATAGGAAATTGCTGTAATCACCTACAATCAATGGTTGAGCCTTTCCTCTGTTCTTCAATATCCTTTGGAGTGCTTGATACGCTCTTTCCGTCAATGGAAGTTCTCGTTTTCCGTTTTTTGTCTTTGGTGTTTCAATATAGTAGCCGATTTCTGTATCTTTCAATAACTGGTGGTCTATATTGAGTATTCTGTTCTGCATATCAATCTGTGTCGTCAGTCCGCAAAATTCAGAAATACGAAGTCCCGTTTCCAGCAGAAGCACAACCTCAT
>ERZ772882.1548-NODE-1548-length-23864-cov-4.563442_pt1 | contig 23864 bp, 16 predicted proteins | sample MGYA00580576_ERZ772882 | MGnify/ENA primary metagenome ERZ772882 (study PRJEB29015, sample SAMEA2737658) | human gut metagenome | biome: human gut; feature: human-associated habitat; material: faeces | place: China | collected 2012 ... | reverse complement strand
AATTGTCCAAGGTGTTTGTTCATGTTTCTCGTTGTTTAATTTACAAGGTGCACTCGCGTTTCCGCTTCGCTCATAAAAGAGCTTATTTACTATATCACATCTTTTCGAGTTTGTCAAGAACTTTTTTCAAATTCTTTTTGATTCGCTCGATTTTGTTGTGATCGCTTCCCGAAGAAAGCTTATTGATTATATCATATCGCTTCGAGCTTGTCAAGAGCTTTTTTCAAATTCTTTTGAACTTTCTCAGCCCGATCTTCAAAATCAAGCGTTCTCTCGAACGCAGGAATCATTATACCAGTTTCTCGGCAAAAGTCAACACAAATTTCGCCGTCTTTTTCCACAAATGCCGTCCCATTCCAATTGTCTGTTTTGACAGCTATCCACATCTTGTGTGTACAAAAACGAGGACGCCCTATCGGGCGCCCTCAGGATCTTTTATCGTATTACTCCGCGTCTTCGATGAGGCCGTAGCCGCCGTCCTTTCTCTTATAGACAACTGCGAACGCTCCGTCGTTGTCTTCATCACGGAAGGCAAAGAACGTGTGTTCCAGCAGGTTCATCTGCAAGATGGCTTCTTCTCTCGTCATCGGCTTCATGTTGAATTCCTTCTTGCGCACAATCTCAAACGTGCCCTCCTCCGGCTCCTCAGGAGCAAACGAGGTAACGTCCGGCGTGCGGACGAAAGCGTCCTGCCGCAGACGGCGGGCAAGTCTTGTCTTATTCTTGCGGATCTGCCGCTCCATCGTGGCGACCGCTGCGTCGATCGACGCAAACATATCCGACGTGCTCTCGCGTGCGCGGAAGTACATATTCGACGCGTGTACAGTGATCTCTGCAATGTTCCAGTCCTTGTCTACGCTGAACGTAACCAGCGCTTCGGCGTCATCGCCAAAGAACCGCTCCAGCTTCATGACCTTCTTTTCGGCATACTTGTGAACGTTCTCCGGGAGGTTGACTTTCTTCTCGGTGTACTGAAATCTCATATAAGCCGCTCCTTTCGTTTTTGCCTCTGCCAGAGGATCGGAGCTTGCGTTTGTCTCTCCTGTTCCTCTGTATCTACAGGATATCACATTTTGCACAATTTTTCAATCCCATATGTGCCCGTTTTAGTAAATATTCTGTAAACAGACTTTTACGAGAGTTTGTCCATCAGCTCCCGCAGCGAAATCCCGAAAAATCTCGCCAGCGCCACCATGTTTCTCGTGCTGATGGCGCGCTGCCGGCCGGACAGAATGTGCCGGATGGTCCCCGCATCTATACCCGTCTGCCGGGAGAGCTGGCTAGACCCCACCGCGCGCTCGCGCATCCAGCAGCCAAGCTCCATCGCCGCTTTCTCATACTGCCGCACCGCTTACTTCTCCTGCTGCAGAAGCTGCTTCATAACGCTGTTATAGACGATCTCCGCCTTCTGCTCGAACGCCCGCTGCAAAACTCTTCCCTGCGTCTTGCTCGGCGCGGTCAGCTCCAGCTTCATAAGGCTCCCCACGTCGTCTCTTAAGTACATCCGCACCGCGCAGCTCCCGTCCTCCTGCTCAACGACCTCGCTTTTCACGAATTCACTGCGCCGGGTCTTCGCGTTATATTTGTCCACGGCCGCTTTTGCCCGCTGCATCACGGGAAACGCGATCGAGTCGCGCGTCACTTCCTCCTGCTCGCGTCCCTTTTCGGTAATCACATACGTCTCGTCCGCCAACTGCTCAAGATGTCCGCTCTCAACCATCTGCGGCACTGCAATACTCACATCAAAATAGCTCAGCCGGTCGTCCTGATAGCACAGCTCATAGATCTTCTGCAGCGTCAGCGGATACTTCGCCGTCGCCGCCACAAACAGGATCAAAACCTTCACATCCAGCATGTCCCGGATGAATCCGCGTTCTTCCATTTCAGTCACCTCTTTGGCAAGGATTTCTAACATGCTTATAGTATACCATAAAAGCTGTTGAAAACACAAGGATTTTGACGAACACGCAAATTTTCTTCCAACATTTACAGCTTGCCTTTTACCACGCACTGGCGTAAAAAGAAAAGCAAGGAGGGAAACCCAATGAAAAGAAAAATTTTCACATTCGTATCAACTCTGGCGCTTTCTGCCGCGCTGATCATCTCCGCGCAGGCAGCGTCCCCCACCTGCACCACCCGCAGCCGAACGTTCTGCTTTGGGCAAAGCGTCTGCATCCCCTGTCCGCCGTCCGTCTGCCAGCCCAGCTCCTGCCCGTCCGCACCGAATACCCCGACGCTCCCGGACGAGCCCGAAACGCCGGACACGCCGAGCACGCCCGATGTTCCCGAAACACCGGACACCGGCAGCACCGAAAGCTACGCCCAGCAGGTCCTGACTCTCGTCAACCGCGAGCGCGCAGCAAACGGCCTTTCGGCGCTCAAGCTTGACGACACGCTCAGCCGCTATGCCGCCGTCAAATCCCAGGACATGCACGACAACGGCTACTTCAGCCACACCAGCCCCACCTACGGCTCGCCCTTCGACATGATGAAGTCCTTCGGCATCACCTACAACTATGCCGGCGAAAACATCGCCATGGGCTATTCGAGCCCCGATGCCGTTGTGACCGCGTGGATGAACTCCGCCGGCCATCGCGCAAACATCCTCTCCGCGAACTTCACCGCCATGGGCCTCGGCTACGTCGCAGATGGCGGATATTGGACGCAGTGGTTCATTGGCTAACGCCTGGCTAAAAAAGCGGCGCTTTTTAGCCAAAGGGGACTGCACCTCGACTGCGCGCATAATTTTGCCCCTTTGGGGCAAAATTCTACACTTGCGAGGTGAGAAGTATGTTTCCGGTCGGCGGAGCCGCCGGATAACATGGATTTCCAATTTCTTTCACGCCTGCGGGCGTGAAACTCTGCGAGGCTTTTTATGCCTACATAGAAAGAGAAAAGCGCTTTCCCGACTTCCCCGCTATATGGCGGGGTCTTTTTTTGCCCTCTTTTGCCGAACAGGTCGCGTGAAAGGCTTCCGCTTCATATTCTATTGTAACGAATATCAGAAAAGAGGGGATGCGTTTGCTTCACACCTTTGCCGTCCTCGGCGGCGATGCGCGCCAGCATTATCTCGCTGAGCTTCTGACCGCCTCCGGCTTCACGGTCCATACCTTTGCCGTCCCGGAGCTTCCGAACACTGCCGCTTCCTTGGAGGAATCCGTTTCGCAGGCCGACGCGGTCTGTCTGCCCACCCCCGCCGTCACCTCCGGCGCGATCACAGGTCTCTCAGGCCTCACACCCGCGCACCTTTTAAGCCTCCTGCCGGAGCGCGCCGTCGTCTTTGGCGGCGGCCTCGGCGCCTTTAAAACGCTCCTGCAGCGAACGGACACACCCTATTATGATCTCCTGCAAAATACCGCCCTCGCCGCCCAAAACGCCTCTCTCACCGCCGAAGGCGCGCTTCTTCTCGCCCTGCAAGCCATGCCCATCGCCATCCGGGATTCTGCCGTCCTTGTTACCGGCTTCGGCCGCATTGGAAAAAGTCTTTCCGCCAAACTCCATGCCCTCGGCGCGCACGTCACAATCACGACGCGTGACCAAAAGAACTTCCCCGCCATTGCGCAGCTCTCCTGCACCCCCGACGAAACCGGCCGCTACCGCGAAGGCCTATCGCAATACGACGCCATCTTCAATACCGTCCCCGCACCCATCTTCTCAGTTGAGCAACTGAAAGCGCTCCGTCCCGACTGCTTTTACATCGAGCTTGCGTCCAGCCCCGGCGGCATTTCCCCCGACGCGCCAAAACCCGCCCATTACATCCCAGCCCCCGGCCTTCCCGGCAGAACCGCCCCGAAGACCGCCGCGCAGTTTATTTTCCGCGCCATGTGCGACTCTCCCTATCTATCCCAACCGGAGGTCTTATGAAACATCCTGTCATCGGCTTTGCCATGTGCGGCTCGTTCTGCACCTTTGCGCCCGTCCTCGAAGCCCTCGAAGAGCTCCACACCGTCTTCCCCGATCTCATTCCTATCATGTCCGATGTAAGCTATGAAACCGATTCCCGCTTTGGTTCCGCCGCTGCCTTCCGTGAGCGGTTAGAGTCCATCTGCTCGCACGAAATCCTCCATACCATCCCGCAGGTCGAGCCCATCGGCCCGAAAGCCCTTTTAGACGCGCTCGTCATCGCTCCCTGCACGGGAAACACGATTGCGAAGCTCGCAAACGGTGTCGCTGACACCCCCGTCACCCTCGCCGCCAAGGCGCATCTTCGAAACGAAGCTCCCATTGTGATTGCCGTCTCCACCAACGACGCGCTCGCCGGAAACGCCGCGAACATCGGCGCGCTTTTGAACCGCAAGCACTATTATTTCGTCCCCTTCCGGCAGGACAGTCCTCAGAAAAAGCCGCGCTCCATGGTCGCCGACTTCTCCAAATTGACCGACACCGTCTGCCACGCCCTGCAAGGCGAGCAGCTTCAGCCGATTCTATTGTAACCGGACGCAAAAACCCGCTGCAAGAGTCCTCCCCTTACAGCGGGTCAATTGCTATTCCTATTTGCGCATTAAACCGACGCAATCGTAATACGGCTTCGTCGCAATCAACGCCTTGTTCTCCAAAAACGGCGTATGCATCAGCGTAATGACTGCGTAGTCGCATTCATCCATCGCCTCTTCGAGCGTATGGTTCTGGAAGCCTGCCACGTCACCCTTGATGAACGGCTCGCAGGCAATCACTTCATAGCCCTTGCCCTTCAGGATGTTCGCAAACAGCACCGACGGGCTCTCGCGCGTGTCGTCGATATTTGCCTTAAAGCTCATACCGAGCACCGCAATCTTCGCCCCGGGCTTCACATCCTTGCCGATCCGCTCGGCCACCCATTCGGGCTTCCCGTCGTTGACCGTCCGAGCCTCGTAGATGAGCGGCGTAATGTCCTCGAACTTTTCATGGATGAACCACGGGTCGACCGCGATGCAGTGTCCTCCCACACCCACACCCGGGGTGTGCACGTTCACGCGTGGATGGCAGTTCGCGAGCTCGATGAGATTGAACACATCAATCCCCAGCCGGTCGCAGACCTTGCTCAGCTCGTTGGCATAGGCGATGTTGATATCGCGGAACGTATTTTCCGTCAGCTTGCACATCTCTGCCGTCAAGTCGTCCGTCAACCGAATGATGCCCTTCGTGACAACCTTCTCATAGATGGACTTGGCATACTCCGCCGCCTCCGGGCGATTCGAGCCGATGATCCGGTCGTTCTCGCGCAGCTCAATGAGCATTCTCCCGGGGATAATCCGCTCCGGGCAGTGTGCCGTCATAAACTGAGATTTATCCATCCCGCTCACTTCGGCCACGATCGACTCCACCAGCCGCGTCGAATAAGGAGGCGAGGTCGACTCCAGCACGCAGAGGTCTCCCGGTTTTGCGACCGATCCCACCTCGCGCGCCGCGGACTCCACAAAGCGCATGTCCGATACCCGCTTGTGGTCCTCCGTCTCCCTATACGGCGTCTGCACCGCAATGATAAACACGTCGGCTGGCTCCGGCTTTGCCACAAAATGCAGCCGCCCAGTTTCCAAAGCCTTCGTCAGCGCGTCCTGAAGCCCAGGCTCTACAATATGGATTTTGCCGTCGTTCAGCTGATCAACAACTTCCTGCTTTACATCGAAGCCGCAGACCTCGAACCCCGCCAGCGTAAAGGTAATGGCAGTCGGCAGACCAATGTAGCCGCAGCCCATAATTTCAATTTTTTTCATTGGGAAGCTCCCTTTCTCATTGACTCACTTGGGAGTATCATACCCCATTTTTCACGCTTTTGCAAGAAGTTCCTGCACCCGGTCGACCTTCTCCCACGGAAGATCGAGCTCGGGTCTTCCGAAGTGGCCGTAGGCCGCGACCTGCTGATAGATCGGCCGGCGCAGATCGAGCGTCCTGATAATCGCCGACGGACGAAGATCAAAGCACTCGCGCACGATCTCGCCGAGGCGTTCATCGGGCACCTTGCCCGTGCCGTAGCTGTCAACGAGCACAGACACCGGCTGTGCCACACCGATGGCGTAGGCAAGTTCGAGCTGGCACTTATCGGCAAGTCCCGCCGCAACCAGATTCTTCGCAATATACCGCGCCATGTAAGCTGCGCTCCTATCGACCTTCGTCGGGTCCTTGCCCGAGAACGCGCCGCCGCCGTGCGCCGCATACCCGCCATAGGTGTCGACGATGATCTTGCGCCCGGTAAGGCCGGAATCGCCCACCGGACCGCCGATGACAAACCGTCCCGTCGGGTTCACGAGGAACTTCGTGTTGCCGTCGAGCAGCTTCGACGGCAGATTCGGCTTGATGATCTCTTCCACGATCGCCTCGCGCAGGTCGGAAATCGCGATATCCGCCGCGTGCTGCGTGGATACAACGACCGTGTCGATCCGCTCGACCTCGCCGTGCTCGCCATACTGCACGGAAACCTGACTCTTGCCGTCCGGCCGGAGCCACGGAAGGCGGCCGTCCTTTCTCGCCTTTGTCAGCGCCTTCGTCAGATTGTGCGCGTAGGAGATCGGCGCCGGCATCAGTTCCTTGGTCTCGTTGCAGGCAAAACCGAACATCATGCCCTGATCGCCTGCCCCCTCCTGATTCGCATCGTCATAGGACGCATCCACGCCCATCGCGATATCCTCCGACTGCTTGTCGATCGCCGTCAGAACCGCGCAGCTTCTTCCGTCGAAGCCATACTCCGCGTTATCGTAGCCGATCTTCGTGATCGTGTCTCTCGCAATGCCCGCAATGTCCACATAGCAGTTCGTCGTAATTTCGCCCATTACCAGCACAAGACCCGTCGTCGTCGCGCACTCGCACGCCACACGCGCCTGCGGGTCCTTGGCCAGGATCGCATCCAGTACGCCGTCGGAAATCTGGTCGCAGATCTTATCGGGATGTCCCTCTGTTACCGATTCAGATGTAAAAATTCTCTTGCTCATTTGATTGGTTCTCCTTTCGTCGTCCGGGGAAAAGAAAATGCACTTTGCAAACCTGCAAAGCGCACGAAATCTAGCTTTCCCTCATCTTTCGATTGCTTCGCCGGAATTGGCACCTTACAGGGGTGTATTCACCCTGAAAGCAGGTTGCCGGACTTCATCGGGCCGTTCCCTCCGTCACTCTTGATAAGGCTATTTGGTTGTCAAGCTTATTATATGCGTATTTTTCGAAATGTCAACCGCAATGTGTCTGTTTTTCCGCATTTTTGTCCATACTCCGAAAAGTGAGACACTTCTTGTACATTGTTCATACTTTGTCTGTAGACTTCCGACTTCCTTTCGGGTAATATGAGAAGTACTGATGAAACTGCGTCACGCAAAAAGGTAGGTTGACATATGAAAGATCTCCGCAAAAAATTCGAACGCTTCTGTCTCAAGAACCGCAATCGCGGCATTCCGAACCTGATGCTCGTCATCGCCATCGGCAATCTCATTGCCTATGCGCTGTCCGTCATTGACCCAAGCCGCGTGGTCTACCGTTTTCTCTGCTTCTCCCCGTCCAAAATTCTGCATGGGCAGATCTGGCGGCTGTTCACCTATGTGTTCACATATCTGCTCGACGTCTCTGGCGGTTATCTGCTCCTCGCCGTTGTCAGTCTCTTCTGTTATTACCAGTTCGGCAAGATGCTGGAAAATTACTGGGGTACCTGCCGCTTTAACCTCTATTATCTCACGGGCGTTCTCCTGACGGACCTCGCCGGTCTTCTTCTCGGCTACAGCGTCACCTCGACCGACCTGAACCTCAGCCTGTTCCTCGCCATCGCAACCCTCGCCCCCGACACAAGAGTCCTTCTCATGATGTTCATCCCCGTCAAGATGAAATACATGGCCTGGGTTTACCTCGGCTTCACGGCCCTGAACGTTATTCTCCTGCTTCCGGCGGGTCTTTTCTCGTTCTACTGGCTGATGCCCCTCGTGCCGCTCGCAAACTACTTCCTTTTCTTCGGCTCGGACATTCAGAACCTCTTCCCGGACTCCTGGCGCTATCGCCGTCCGAAGCAGCACAAAACCGCCTACCCCTCCGGCGCAAAGCCCAACGCCAACTGGGCTGCCGGCTATCAGTCCAAAACCGGCGAGCGCCCCTACCGCCACAAATGCACCGTCTGCGGCCGCACCGACACAGATTATCCGAACCTCGAGTTCCGCTACTGCTCCAAGTGCAACGGCTACTACTGCTACTGCATGGACCACATCAACAACCACGTCCACATCCAGTAGCCTCCCCGATATTCCGGACAAATTCCCAGAACACGCGTAGGGGGCGATGCCCACATCGCCCCATTTGGAAGCCGCTTATTCGCCAAAGATTCCCGTAAAATCGGATTGTACTGCCGGGTCGATGTGGGCATCGACCCCTACGAACTCCCTGAAAGAACGCATACGAAAAGCCCCGCAATCGAGCGATTGCGGGGCTTTCCTTACTTCAGAAGCTGTTCAATTTCTTCCTTCGGCCGGTAGCCGACGGAGGTCTGCTTGACCTCGCCATTCTGGAACACCATCACCGTCGGGATGCTGCTCACGCCGTACTCCAGCGCCAGCTCCCGCTCGTCGTCAACGTTCACCTTGCCGACCTTGACCTTGCCCGCGTACTCGTTTGCGATCTCCTCGATCACGGGCGCAAGCATCCGGCACGGGCCGCACCACGTCGCCCAGAAATCCACCAGCACCGGCTCCTTGGCCAGCAACACTTCCTGTTCAAAATTTTGCTGTGTAATGGTCAGTTCTGCCATTGCGATCATCCTTTCTTCTCGCGTGATTTATAGTACAGCATGCAGTGGCAGAAGCCCTCAAAGTCGGGATCATCGATCTGCTCGCGGAACTCCCTGCACATGCACCTGTTGTCCTCCGTCCGTTCGAGTCTGCACGGACAGTAGCCTCCGGTCTTCTTAAGACCTTCCCGCACCGCCCGCACGACCTCCTTGTCCGGATTGAGCGTCACCGCCATCTCGCCGCCTCCTTTGTATTTCATCTTATAGTTGTATTATACCATACTCCGCAAAAAATAGCCACCCCCGACAAAAAAACGCACGAAGAGTCCCCTCCCCGTGCGTTTCCTTTTTCACTCCTCGTATCCCTGGCTCACGCCGCCGCCTCCGACGTCGCTCCCCAGATCGCAGGTGTACATCCACTCGATCACGTCGCCTGCCTGCACAGCGTACCGGCTGCACCCGTAGTTCGGGAACCACCCGTTCACCCGGTACATCCAGCCCGAGAGCGCGCCGCAGTCAAACTCATAGAGGTTGCCGATGCCCTCAATGTACGCGGTCTCATACATCGGCGTATTCTGGTACTCCATGTGGATAGCGTTGGCCTTCACCGTCGCCAGCAAAACATCAAACACATTCTGCCCCGCCGTAAACTCGACCGTCACCGGCGCAAGGATCCAGCCGTCCTCCGGCACAAGCTCGACCTTTTCCGGGTCAAGCTCGTCCAAGTGCTCAAGGATCGTCGCGCAGCTGATGCTGATCGTGCACGTAAGCGGCACATCCGTCGCCGCAGGCGCTTCCTGCTCCGGCAGCTCGTCGATCGGCGCGCGCACCTCGGGTTCCTGCGCAGTCTCTTCGTTCTCTTCGGGTTCAACCGTCTCCGGCTGCTCGTCAATCGCCGCATCGGCCGCTTCATCCTTCGTGGGCTCCTCCGCAACCGGCGCTTCCTCCGGCTTCACAGCGTCCTGTGCAGGCTCAGCCGCAATTTCCGATGCAGCCGTCTCTTCCTGCACCATTTCCGTTTTCGCGCTGCAAGCGCACAGTCCCAGCAGCAGCACCGCAAGGACCAGCGCCAGCGCGCGCCGTCCAAATTCCTTCATTTATACCTCCCCGGCTGCCGCCAGCAGGTTCCAGACCATCTGCGCCACCTCGCAGCGGCAAATGGCCTCACCCGGCCTGAGCTCTGTCCGGTCCGATTCCAGAATACTATGTTCCGCGCAGAACGCCAGCGCATCTTTTGCGTAGCTTGATGCCGCCTGTGCATCCGGATACGCTTTCAGCGCCGAATCCGCATCCTTGGCCGCGCCGGAAAGCCCCAGCGTTTTAGACGCTCTCACCAGCATCGTGGCCGCCTGCTCTCTCGTAATTGCACCCTGCGGATTGAATTTTCCATTTCCAACGCCGTTGACGATCCCGACCTTGCTTGCCGCGCCGACGAAGCCGCAGAACCAGTCCGACTGCAAAACGTCCGTGAACTCCGCCGTTTTCTCCTGCGAAAGCCCCAGCGCCCGCACAACGATCGCACAGAACTGTGCCCGCGTAAGCCCGGCGTCCGGCGCGAACGTATCTGCCGTCATGCCGTTGATCACGCCCTTCTCGGCCAAAGCCTCAATCGCCTTTTGGTTCTTGTGCCCGACCACATCGCGGAACGTCCCGCTCTGTGTGTCCGCCTTGGGCGCGTCCATCTTGTAAAGCAACTTCCCGCTCTCGGCGAGCTTCGCGGCCGCCAAGGCATAGAGCGCCTGCTCAGTCGCCATCTCGTTTGCTTCGCCATCTAAGGTGTGCCGGAAGCTGCCGTCCGCATTCGCGTAGGTCAAAAGCGCATCCAGCGCCGTGCTTCCGTTCTTCACAAACCGGCTGTCATCCAGCGAAATTCCAAGCTCCGCCAGCGCCACGAGCACCTGCGCGTTCGATTCGCACGTAGCTGCCCCGCCGGTTGAAAATCCACCGTCCGCTCCCTGGATTTTAAAGAGTGCCGCAACGCCCTTGTCAATCGCCGTCTTCACGGAAGCCTGCGCCGTATACCCGGCCAGCGCCTGCAAAGCCATCGCCGTCAGATCTGCATCCGCCGCCGTGCCCGCAATATTCCAGCCGCCGTCTGAAAGCTGGGAACCCAGAATCTTCTGCACATAGAGTTCTCTCGTTGCCTGCGTCTTCGCGTCGGTATTCACAGGCACTTCATACTGCCCCGCATCCAGCGCCAGCAGCGCAAAAATTGCGCCGTTCACGCCCTGATAGACCGTCTTTTCATAGTCTCCCAGCGGCAGAAGCAGGTTATACCCCGCGACATCGCGCGCGTCCTTCCCGATCGCCGTCACCGCAAGGGCGACTCTCGAATACTCCGTGTACTTCCGCTTGTGCAGCACGCCCTCGCATGATTTTACGTAGCTCTCCAGTCTCTCGTAATATCCCTCAAAATATCCGCTCTTGACGTCTGCTCCGCCTCTGGCAAGACCGAGCACCGCCCAGTCCCCGCCAATCGAGCCAAACCCGGGGCTTGCGACCGTCTTCGCCACATACCCCGCTGTCTTTTCATACTGCGTGCCCACATCCGCCGCCATCGCCGGAACCATCAAGCCTACGCAAAGCGCCAGTGCCAGCACAAACGCCACTAACCGTCTCGTCCGCGTCATTGCCGCATCCTCCTTTTGTCCACAAATCTGCCAAGGCCGGGCCCTGCATCCCAGAGCCCGGTCTTCGCGTCAGGGCATTCTATCGCCCATGTTACCTGTTTTTCAATTATTTTGCAACATTTTCCGCAAACCTGTGCAGAATTGCCGCAACCTCCGCGCGCGTGGCCTGCCCCTGCGGAGAAAGCGCCGTTTTGCTTCTGCCGCTGACAAGCCCTTCCGCATTCGTCCAGCCAAGGGCCTCGGCGGCGTAACCAGAGATTTGGCCGTAGTCGGCAAAGCCCATCAGATCGGCCGTCTTGCCTGTATCATAGCGCTTGTCCCTTGCATACCGGTACAAAATCGCCGCCAGCTGCTCGCGTGTCACCTGACTGTCGGGTGCAAAGCATCCATCGCTCACACCGCTCACGATGCCGTTTTCTGCCGCCCACGAGACCGCATCTGCGTAATACTTGTCGGCCGCCACATCGGCAAAGCCGCTGTCCGCCGCGCTCTTAGGGCTTCCCGCCAGCCGGTACAGAACCGTCACCAGCATCCCGCGCGTCATCGGCGCGTTCGGGGAGAATAGCTCCTGCGTCGTTCCGTGGAACAGCCCGTGCTCGACCACATAGCGCACATCGCTGTAGAACCAGTCCGCGCGCCGCACATCCAAAAAGAGCATCGCGCCCGTAAACGTCGCCACGATCCGGCTGTTTAACGTCAGATTCTTGTACGTATAGCTCTCCGGCGTTCCAATGGACTTGCCGTCCACTGTCACCTCCAGCAGCTGCTGGTTCGTATCCGGCTCGAAGGTAAACGTCACATCCGCGCCGAGCTGCGAAAAGCCAAGAGTCGGCTCCACCGTGCCGCCGCCGATCACCTGTACGATCCGCGCCAGCTTCTGCTTCGCGTACTCCTCCGGCGAAATATCCGCCGCCTTGAGCCACGTCTCCGCATCGGCCTCGGTCGTATAGTCGTCGACATAGTGCCAGATGACCTTGTCGCCCGCCTCGAGCGTAAAATCATTCAGCGCCTGATCGGGATGCTCGCCGTTCACCGTGTACATCCAGCCGGAGTTCGCGCCGTTGTCCATCTCGCTCAGCCAGTAGCCGCCCAGCGCCTCGGGCGCCAGAATCGAGCTGACATAGCCGTCGTCCGCGCCGGTCTCCTGAAGCCCTGTCTCGTCCAGCGCCTTTTCCAGCAAATCCTTCACCGTCGCTCCGGCGCTGAGAGAATAGGTCTTCGTCTGAATCCATGTCACATAGTCCTTGTGCTCGTCTCCCTGCTCCTCGTGCAAAAAGTCTCCGATCAGCCGGAACGAGACCTTCATCGAATGCAGCGCATTTTCCATATCGGTCTTCGCTTTGGCGAGAATATCTCCGATCTGCCCGGTGTGCGCCGCGTCCTGGATATCCTTCTCCGCCTGTGCCATCACCTTGCGCACTTCCTCGAGCGCCGCGTCGGTCAGAAGCGAGGGATCTTCCTTCTTTGCCGCGTCAATGACCGCGTCATAGACCTTGGAAAGCGAAACCGTCCGCGCCGTCTGCTTCTTCTCCGCGAGAATCTCATCGAACGCGCTCTGCTTTTCTTCAAGCGCGTCCTGCGCGGTCTTCTTGTCTTCGTCCTTCAGATAGCGGATTTTCTGCCGGATGGTCTCGAGCTTGACATAGGTCTCCCGGCTCGCGTCGGTGATCTCGCCCAGCGCTTCGATCTCGCGCAGAACATCCTCCAGCGCCGCGTCGTCGAGCTTTTTTGCGTCGTCCATGTCATAAAGTCCGTGCGCATTGCCGCTCGTCACTCTCGCGTAAGCTGCCAGCGCATAATACGCCTGCTCGCTTGCCATCTGGTTGTAGCCCGCCGCACTCGCCGCGTGATAGAACCCACCGCCATCTAAATAATATTGCAGCAGCCCGTCAAGTACGGTCTTTCCGTCCTTGCTGAACCGCGCATCCGTCGCCGCGTCGATCCCCAGCGTGCTCAGGGCAACGAGTGCCTGCGCCGACGTCTCCGCCGTGGTTCCGATCGCGCCGCTCGGAAGCTGCTGGCCTTTCAAATAGGAAAGACCCAGCGTGACCGCGTCCGCAGCGTCCCGGTTGTCCTGCCGATAGGCTGCCAGCGCCGTGAGCGCCATCGCCGTGGTGTCAAGGTCGCTGTTTCCCGTCGTATTTGCCCAGCCGCCGTCCGGATTCTGCTTGTCAACAAGGCTCTTGACCAGCGTTTCCGCCGCGCGCTGCAACTCTTCATCGCCCGCAAGATACGCCGTCTTCGCGTTCATCGCCAGAAGCGCAAACGCAGACGCGTTATTGCCCTGTTTCGTGACCCACGCGGTATTTTTCAGCGCCGCGAGCAGATCATAGCCCGCAAAGCTCCGCGCGTCATAGCCAAGCGCCGACACCGCCAGCGCCACACGCGCATTTTCTGTGGGTCTCGCATCACCGTTTCGTTTGATCTGGCCATTAGAGTTGATATTGCCTTTGACAAACGACTCGAGCGCCTTGACGTACTCCTCCACGTCGCCGCCATAGAGCCGCTCGCTTCTGGCAAGGCCCAGCATCATCCACTCTCCGCCGACCGAGCCCGTCGTCCACTTGCCCTGCAGCACCTGATCGAGAAGCTTTGTTCCCGTCTCGCGATATGCCGTCCTCCAGTCGACGCTGGAAGAAAGGTTCCGGAACGCTTCTTCCGCGTCCAGCAGCGTCTGATAGTTCGTGACCTGCGCCTTTTCTTCATCGGTCAAGCTGTCATACGCGCTTCTCGCCGCGTCGATGGCGGGCCCGCTCAGCCTTGTCACCTCGCCGATCGCGTTGATCCGCTCCATCACGTCCGCCGGCGTGTAGACCATGCCGGCTTCGAGCGTGTAATCGTCCGTATAGTGGAGCACGATTTTGTCTCCGTCCCCAACGACCTGCTCGTTTACCGCCTTGTTGGTATGAACGCCATTGAACGTGTACATCCAACCGGAGTTTGTGCCGTTGCTTCCCTCGGCAAGCGTCGTCGTGGTGCCGCCCTTGACCGATCTCGTCACCGAGCGGATGTAACCCGGGTCGCCCTTCCAGCTATACGTCGGGTCCTCCTGCAAAACAAACACCTTTTCGATCACGTCCAGCGCCGTCGCGCCCGCCGGAACCGTCACACTGGCCTTGTCGATCCAAGTCGCAAGATTGCCATTTTTCAGCGTATGCGCCGTTCCGTCTGCGCCGTGCGCTTCATCGCCCAGCAGCGAGAATGTCACGGTAACCTCGTCGCCCGGTGCCTGTCCGTCCGAAACGCTGATGGTGCAGACCGCCGGGACGATCGTTCCCTCTTCATTCGCGGCAACCAGATAATACTCGCCTGCCTGCGAGAACGTCACGGTATAATATCCGTTTCCCGTTTCTGCGACTGTATAGAGATTCTTTTCCAATGCCTCTCCCGTCGCGCCGTCCGTGACGCGATAGGCCGTGAGCTCCGCGCCCTCGCAGCCGCTGAAGCTCAGATTATAGGACGCGTCATAGCTCGCCGCTTCCAGAGAAACCGTGAGCGCCACGTTTGCGGACGCAGTGTAAGAAAATTTGCCGAACTTCGCGTAGCTTTCCGTGTCCGGATAAGACTTGACATACGCCATCGCGACAAAGTGGTCGCCGTCCGAGACCTCCTCGTCAAGTCCCATGCACATCCGGCCGCCATTCCAGTAGCCGGTGTTGCCGGTATCCTTACCCCAGAACCTCGTGATATATGCGCCGTATTCGCTATCCGCCGCTTGATAGCCGCTCACACCGTCCGGGCAGTATTTCGCATGCACCGCGCGGAGCACGTCGTCGTTCGTAATTTTGCCGTCCCCGTTCCGGTCGTCCACAGAAAGCTTTTTCTGCGCCACAGCGACGCTTCCCTGATCCGTGATCGTCACATAGACGCTCCGCAGGCCGTCATAGTTTCCGTCCGGTGTCAAAACGAAGGTATACGTCGTCTGCGTCACGCCATCTTCCGCCGTCGCGGTGACACGGATGATATTCGTGCCCGTTATACCACTTCGGAAGTAGACGCGGTCGGTATAATCACCCGAACCGTCATAGCGCGCCGCCGGGTCGTCGCACGTACCAAGCGTTACGCGCAGCGTGCCGCCTTGCGGCGGCTGGAACCAGACGCGCGGTTTCTTCGCCCCCAGCTCCGCATAGTTGAGCACAACTGTTGTTTCACTGACCGAAGCCGCCGTCGGTGCGCCTGTCGGTTCCTCGTTGCCGTCGGTCACAATATAAGAAATTGTCGTGTCCGCGCTAAGCGCCTTGACCGTGATGGCCGCCGTGTGCGACACATCCCACGCTGTTTGCCCGTTCAGGGTAGACGTCACCTTGCAGCGGTAATAGGTTACCTGCTCGCCCTCGATTTTCGCCGGAATTTCCGGGACATAGCTGCTCGTCGTCGCATGTTCGATGGCCGTCCAGCTTTTTTCATCTGAAGACTTCTCCCACTGATAGCTGAGCGCCGCATTGTCTGCCGCCACCGCCGCCACCGTAAGGGCCTGCGCCGTCTTGCCGGGCGCATATGCCGCGCTCTGCGGATGCCGGGTAAACTTGACCGCCGGAGCCTGCGTTTTCGCGACCGCGAACAGATAGCCGGAGTCGTTTTTGTAATAAATGGTGCCGTCGTCTCCGCAGACCGGGCTTGCCGCGCAGTACTCCGGATAATCCGCCGCGTCAAAGATCGTAAAGACGTCCGACGCAGTCGTGCTCTCCGGGCGATTCGCGTTCACCCGGATGCAGATAAGCCCGCCCGGCTTATAGTTTGCGCATTCATAGAAATAGAGGGATCCCTCCGCCTCCCGCGCTGTGCTCAGAAGGGGCGAGCCCTGCGTGCTGCCGGGCATCGTGAGCTCCCTTTGGAGCGTCAGATCACCCGTCTGCGCGTTCTCCTTCACAATGGCAAACCCACCGCTCGGCCCCGGCCCCGTGCCGGTTCCGACGTAGGCATAGCCCTTATAATAGACCGGCGTGCTCGTGCTTCCCATGCCGAGAAGGCAGGTCCTGAGCTCCGTGAGCGTACCGGCCTTGCCGTCCACCTTCGCCGAGCAGAGATAGCCGCCCTTTGTGGTAAAGTAAATGCGCCCGGTCTTCTCAGAATAGGCCAACGAGCTTCTCTGGTCGCCGAGCCCCTCGAGCTTACACGCCTTGGGAACGGGGTTCTGGCTCGTTTCATCCTTGCGGAAGCTCAAAATGCGCGAGGTTCCACTTGCGCCGCTTGGCTCCCCGTCGTCCGTGCCGACAAAAATATAGTCCCCGACCGCGACTGCGCCGGCCCAGTAAAAGCCACCCGCGTTTGCATAGCTCCAGACGCGCTTTCCCGCCGTCGTCAGGCAGACATAGTTCTGTGTGCCGGTCTCCGAATCATAAAATCCCGTGTAGACCCGGCCTTCGGACACCAGAACCGGGCAGCTGTTCTGCCCTCCGGCGGAAAGCCCGCCAATCGTCCATTTCTTCTCGAGCGTATTCTTGTTGAACGCCTCGACCCTGCCGCCGTCCAGCGCCACATAGATCGTGTCCCCCGCGATCGTCGGCGGGATCGTGCCGAAACGGTCCTTCCCGTCCATCACCTGCTGCACGGCCACGCTTCCGTCCAGCGCCTTGATCTTATAAAGCGTCCGCCCCGCCGTCGCATAGACAAACTCACCCTCCACGACCGGCTGCCCGGCATAGACGACGGTGCTTGTCGTCATGCCCTCCGCCGACGTGCCGATTTTAGCCGCCCATTGGAGCTTTGCATAGTCAGGCGCGGGCGTCTGCACGTTTGTAATGCCCATGTTGCTCCCGTTTCCCCGGAAGCTGGGCCACGCGGCCATCACCGACCCCGGCAGCAGCCCGAGCACCAGCACAAATACCAGCACCAGCGAGACAATTCTCTTCTTCATACCTTCCTCCATGTTCCCGGCGTATTTCGCCTGTCTTCCCGGAAACCAAGCCCCTGCCTTCGAAGCCTTCCGCAAACAAAAAAGCTGCCGCACCCGATCGGTGCAGCAGCCGTTTTTCTGCGCAAACTGTATGCCCGCCGCCTTTTCCCGCAGCGCCGCATACAACCACCTTGCAGGTCTCCTGACTCACACGTCCGGGGCTTCCCCCGCGTCCTTGCGCAGCCTTCTCGGTTTCCCAATGACCGGCTTTCGCCTATGCGTTCAGACTCGTGCATACAGTGCCGGGCGGCGTCTGTTTTACTTCCCGTTTCCTCTGTCCGCGTACTCGAAAGCCCCCGCGTCCAGACACAAGATGGCGGTATCCTGTTATCGTATCCATTATACCGTCCGCCCGGATATTTGTAAAGTATGATCTTGCGGTCAGGCTTGCATTTTCTTACAACATCTTGCGTCCCTCGCGCGTGACAAGGCAGTATCCGCCTTCTCCGAGGCGCACCTTCCCGGGCAGCAGGGAGGCAATGCCGCCGCCCATCAGGACCTCGCCCGGAGCGTTCAGCTCCCATATCTTGCGCGATTTGTTGCAGCACACGCAGAGCGTCTGCTCCTTCGTCCTCCGCAAAAACATCAGCCGTCCGTTTCCCGCCTCCAAAACCGTCACGTCGCCGGTTTTCAGCGCCGGGAGCGTCCTTTTCAGTTTCGAAAGCATCCGGTAAAACGCGACAAGGCTCTCGTCCTCCTCGCCCCACGGATAGAACCGCCGGTTGAAGGGATCGCGGTAGCCGGTCATCCCGGCCTCGTCTCCGTAATAAATGCAGGCAATGCCCGGGAGCGTAAACTGCAAGAACGCCGCCATACGCAAACGCTCTTTTCCGCGAGCCAGGTCTTCCTGCGAAAACTGCCGCTTGGCAAGCTCCGCCCGGTCGCCGTCTCTCGGGTCGAGAAGGGCGTTGATGGCCCGCGGCGTGTCGTGCGTTGATAAAATGTTCATCACGCAGGCGAGCACATCCGCCGGATAATTTTCCGCCAGCGTCATGATCCGCTCGCCCAAATCGTTTCCGTCTGCTTCCCCGCGCACAAACCGGAGAATCTCCTTCTGCCACGGGTAGTTCATCACGGAGTCTAGCTCCCGGTCGACAAAATACCGCCGCCGAACACCGTAGGCGATCTTGTTGGACGCATCCTCCCAGACTTCTCCGATGAGCAGCGCGTCCGGCTTTTCCGCCCGGATTCTGTTTCGCAGCCGCATCACGAAGCTGTCCGGCAGCTCGTCAACCACGTCAAGCCGCCACCCGTCCGCGCCCGCGCGCAGCCAGTGTACGGCGATGGCGTCTTCGCCGTCAATGAGGTACCGCAGAAAGTCCTCGTTGTCTTTTCTGACGCACGGAAGATCCGTGATCCCCCACCAGCTGGTGTAGCTATCCGGATAGTGCTTGAAGTCGAACCAATCGCGGTATTTGGAATTCGGGTCCGAGATGGCCTCCTGAAAATACCGGCTCCTGCTTCCCACGTGGGAAAACACGCCATCCAAAATCACCCGCATCCCCCGTGCGTGCGCCTCCGCGCACAGCGCCCGGAAATCGTCCTCTGTTCCCAGCATCGGGTCAATGCGCCCATAGTCGCACGTGTCGTACCGGTGCGTCGAAAACGCAAAGAAGATCGGGTTCAGATACAAAAGCTCCACGCCGAGCTCCTGCAAATAAGAAAGCTTCTCGCGAATGCCGTTCAGATTGCCGCCGTAAAAGTCGTTGTTCCAGACCTTTCCGTTTGCGTCCGGCAGATACACCGGCACATCACGCTTGTCTTCATGCACCCAATAGGGCTGGAGCTTCTCCGCGCAGTCGCAGGTTCCCGCCTGATAGAACCGGTCGGGGAAAATCTGATACATGACCGCGCCCTTTGCGTACTCCGGCGCGGGATATCTGTCCTCCACGCAGCTCACCTGCCACAGGTCGCCCGCCTCGATGTTTGTGTCGTTTCCCTGCTTCATGAGCCGGAATGCCTCGTTCTGCGTTGTGATGAAAAAATAGTAGAAATAAAGTCCCGCAGTTTCAAACGAAAATTCCCCGCTCCACGCCTCGTAGAGCGCATTTTCCTGCGTCTTTTGAAGCGGCGCACAAAATGCCTCCGTTACGCCGTCCTCCTGCAAAAGCCGCACCTCGGCTCTCACCGTCCGGCAAGAGACCGGAATATCCACCCGCAGGCGGCATTGTTCTCCCGGCCGCAGCGTCCCGAATGGGGTCTTGAATTGGGATAGCTTGCTGTCAAATAAAATTCGCATCGATTCTCAGTCCAGATTCCAGATTTCTTCCGCGTACTGCTCCACCGCGCGGTCCGACGAGAAAATGCCCGCCTTCGCGATGTTCGTAAGCGACATGTTGCCAAATTTCCGCTGGTCCTTCCACACCGCGCCGACCCGCTGCTGCGCCTGGCAGTAGCTCTCAAAGTCCGCCACCGTCATATACCCATCCGCCGTGCCGAAGTGGTTGGAGGTCAGGCTCTGGACGATGTCCTCAAACTTTTTCCCGCCGAGCGCGCCGGATGTCAGCATGCCCAGCACCCGGTTCAAAGGTTCCGTCAGATACGCGCTCGGGTCATAGCCGCTTCTCCACAGCGCCTCGACCTGCTCGGCATGCAGACCGAAGAGGAACATGTTCTCCTCTCCCACCTGCTGGCAGATTTCGACATTCGCGCCGTCAAGCGTCCCAAGCGTCACCGCACCGTTGATCATCAGCTTCATGTTACCCGTGCCGGACGCTTCCTTGCCCGCAACGGAGATCTGCTCGGAGATATCCGCCGCCGGAATGATGATCTCGGCAAGAGACACCTTGTAGTCCTCAATGAACACGACCTTGAGCTTTCCGTGCATCGCCGGGTCCGCGTTCACCATGTCGGCAACCGCCACAATTAAGGATATGATCCGCTTTGCCATCTGATAGCCGGCCGAGGCCTTGGCCGCAAAGATAAACGTGCGCGGCGTTACCTCCATCTGCGGGTTGTCCTTGATCTCCAGGTACAGCCTTAAAATATGCAGCACGTTCAGAAGCTGCCGCTTATACTCATGCAGCCGCTTGACCTGCACGTCAAAAAGGCTCTCCGGGTCAAGGTTCACACCGTTGGCGCGGCTCACATACGCCGCCAACCGCTTCTTGTTCTCGAGTTTGATCGCGCGAAGCTTCGCGAGAACCTCTTCGTTATCGTAGAAGCTCATCAGCTTCTCGAGCTCCCGCGCGTCCTTCGTAAATCCGCTTCCGATGAGCTCCGTGAGGTACCCGGTCAAAGCCGGGTTCGCCTGACAAAGCCAACGTCTGTAGGCAATGCCGTTCGTGACGTTGATAAACCGGCTCTCGTCTAACTGCGCGTAGTCCCGGAAAATGCCGTCTCTCAAGATCTGCGTATGCAGCTGCGACACGCCGTTTACCTTGTGGCACGCCGCCAGACAGAGATTCGCCATCCGCACCTCTCCGCCGGAGATGGGCGCCATGTAGTCGATCTTTGCCCAGTCGCCCGGATACGCCAGCTGCAATTGGTTGCGCGTCCGCCGGTCGATCTCGCGCACAATGCCGTATACCCGCGGCAGCTGCTCGCGGAACAGATCGATCTGCCAGTGCTCGAGCGCCTCGGCCATAACCGTATGGTTCGTGTAGGAAAGGCACTTGCACGTGATGTCCCAGGCCTCGTCCCAGCCCATTTCATACTGGTCGACGAGCAGCCGCATCAGCTCCGGCACACAGAGCGCCGGGTGCGTGTCGTTAATATGCACAGCCACTTTATCAGCAAGATTTGTGAGCGTGCCGTACTGCTTGCAGTGCTCCTTTAAAATCGTCTGCAGCGACGCGGACACCAGCAGATACTGCTGCTTGAGCCGGAGCCGCTTTCCTTCGATATGATCGTCCGCCGGATACAGAACCTTCGAGATGGTCTCCGCCATTGTGTTCTGCTCGAGCGCCCGCGCATAATCGCCGCGCGAAAACGCCGCCATGTCAAACCCGTGCGGCACCGTTGCCGACCAGAGCGTCAGCTTGTTTGCTGCGTCCGCGTGATAGCCCGAAATATAGAAATCGTGCGGCACGGCCATCACCGACTGATAGCCCACCTGCGCGGCCTTGAACTTGCCGTGGTCCATCCACTCATGCACCGTTCCGCCGAAGCGCACCTCGACCGCGTCATCTTCTCTCGTGCGCAGCCACACATCGCCCAGCCCCAGCCAGTCGTCCGGGAACTCGATCTGCCAGCCGTCGACGATCTTCTGCTTGAAAATGCCGAACTCATAGCGAATCGAAAAGCCCGTCACCGGGTACTCAAGTCCCGTCGCCGCGTCCATGTAGCACGAGGCAAGCCGCCCCAGGCCGCCATTTCCAAGTCCCGCGTCCGGCTCCATCTCGCAGAGCTTCGGAAGCGAGAACCCGAGCTCCTTTAAAACCTCGTCTGCCTCGCTGTAAAGCCCCAAATTAAAGAGATTGTTCCGAAGCGACGTGCCGACAAGAAACTCCATCGACATATAGTAGACCTGCTTGCGCTCTTTTTCCTTGGTTTCTGCCTGAAACGCGCGCTGCTTGTCCTCCAGCATCATCCGCACCGTCACGCAGAGCGCGCGATAGGCCTGCTTTTCTGTCGCCTCGCGCAGCTCGCAGCCAAACATGCGAAGACACGTCTCTTCTACCAGCTGATGCAGCATTTCCTTTGTCATGCCTTGTCCCCCAATGCTTTGTGATAGAGCGCCATGTAGCTTTCCGCGCCCTTGTCCCAGCCAAAGTCCTGCGACATATCGTGCCGCACGAGCTCCTGCCACTGCTCCGGCGCGTCATAGTAAAGCGCCAGCGCCCGGTCGATGGCCGCAAGGAAATCGTCCGCGTTATAGCTCTGGAACGTAAAGCCGCGTCCCTCGCTCTCGGGCCCTTCATAGGGAGGAACCGTATCCTTGAGTCCTCCCGTCGCGTTTACAACCGGCACCGCGCCGAAGCGCATCGCCATCAGCTGCGAAAGCCCGCACGGCTCAGACTTCGACGGCATCAGATAGAGGTCTGCCCCCGCGTACACAACATTTGCAAGGTCCGCGCTGAAGCACAGATTCACGCTCACCTGCTGTCCGAACCGCTCCTGAAGCCCCCGCAGGAACCACTCGTATTTCTCCTCGCCCGTGCCGATGACCACGAGCTGTACTCGCCGGGACATGAGCCGCTCGGCAATATAGCAAAGAAGATCAATGCCCTTGTGCCCGGCAAGACGCGTCACCATTGCAAGCATCGCCGTATCGCGGTCCTCAGGAAGTCCCAGCGTTTTTTGAAGCGCCAGCTTGTTCTGGAGCTTCCCTTCTTTGAACGTCTTTTCATTATAATGCGCGGCCAACCCCTCGGTCGTCATGGGGTCAAAAAGCTTCGTGTCAATGCCGTTCGTAATGCCGGTAAAATCGCCGCCCCGGCTCGAGAGCACCTGCGACATGCCATGCGCATAGTAAGGGTATCGCAGTTCCTGACAGTACGTCTGCGACACGGTCGACACCTGATCGGCCGTTACGATCGCGGCCTTCATGAAGTTTGTGCAGTCGTCAAAGCGCAGAACCTCGTCGCACGCTCTGGGAAGGCCGATCACATCGTAATTAAAGCTCAGGTTCGCCTTGCCCTGATACTCGATGTTATGGATCGTGAAGACGCTCTTCGCGTTTTGGAAGCTCTCGTGGTACTCGGTCTTGAGAAGCAGCGGAACGAGCGCCGCCTGCCAGTCGTGGCAGTGGATGATATCGGGCTGCAAACCAATGAACGCCATGGATGCAAGCGCTGCCTTTGCAAAATACGCGTACCGCTCGCCGTCGTCCGCGCACCCATACACGCAGCCGCGGCAGAAATAGTGCTCGTTGTCGATAAAATAGATCTTGAGTTTCTTTCTGCGGCTTTTCAGGCGCAGAAGCCCCACGTATTCCCGCCGCCAGGCCAGCGGCACGTCAAACGCGCCTAGAAATTCTGTCTGCCACTTGCCGGAATACTTGATCTGACTGTAATATGGGATAAAGAGGCTGACATAGGTGTTCTTCTGCTGAGAAAGCGCAAGCGGAAGGGCCTGCATCACGTCACCGAGGCCGCCGGTCTTGACGAACGGCGCGGCCTCAGAGGCAACTACTGCGATTTTCATACGGTATCTCCTTTGTCGACCACAAGCGGGTGGTCAATTGAGCCGAGCAGCTTCGTGCCCGGGCGAATGGTGACATTTTTATCAAGGATGCAGTACCGGATCGATGCGCCCGCGCCGATCTTGCTTCCCTGCATGATGATCGAATCGCGAACCTCCGCGCCGTCTTCAATGTCGACCTCACGGAAGATCACGGAGTTTTCCGCCTTGCCGAACAGATGGCAGCCGTCGGCGATCAGGCAATTCGCTGCCTGTCCATGGTAGCCGAAGAGCGTCGGGACGGCGTCGCGGACCTTGGTATAGATGGGGATCTCGCTGCGGAAGAGACTGCGGCGCACATCGGGTTCGAGCAGCTTCATGTTGTTGACGAAATACTCGTCCACGCTCTGGTTGAACAGTGCCACATTGTGGAACGGGTAGACATTGACCTTCAGATTGCCCGCGTTATACTCCGGCAGGATGAAATCCCGTTCGAAGTGGTATTTGCCGTGCGGGACCATCTCGCGGATGATCTGAATGAGCTTGTCACGGCGCATGATGAACATGCTCATGCCGACGAGGTAATCGGACGGCGCGCAGTAGT
>ERZ772882.1541-NODE-1541-length-23944-cov-2.823475_pt1 | contig 23944 bp, 17 predicted proteins | sample MGYA00580576_ERZ772882 | MGnify/ENA primary metagenome ERZ772882 (study PRJEB29015, sample SAMEA2737658) | human gut metagenome | biome: human gut; feature: human-associated habitat; material: faeces | place: China | collected 2012 ... | reverse complement strand
GCGGAAGTCACTCCCAATTACAAACAAAGGAGACATAAGCCTTCCTGCTGTCGAAATCAACGACTATCCACGTTTCTCCTATCGCGGAGTACATTTAGATGTTTCACGCCATTTCTTCCCGGCAGACTCTGTCAAACGCTTTATTGATATGATGGCTTTACACAATATCAACCGTCTTCACTGGCATCTGACCGATGATCAGGGATGGAGAATTGAAATCAAAAAACGTCCGGAGTTGACCACTATCGGTTCCAAACGCTCGGAGACAGTCATCGGACATAATTCCGGAGAATATGACGGCATTCCCTATAGCGGTTTTTATACACAAGATGAAGCTAGGGAGATTGTAAAATATGCACAGGAACGCCATATCACAGTAATACCGGAAATTGACCTTCCGGGACATATGCAGGCTGCGCTTGCTGCTTACCCCGAATTGGGTTGCACGGGCGGCCCCTATGAAGTATGGAAAATGTGGGGAGTATCAGAAGACGTACTCTGTGCCGGAAATGACAAGACACTGGCATTTATAGAAGATGTCCTGAATGAAATTGTAGATATTTTCCCATCCGAATATATTCATGTCGGCGGTGATGAATGCCCGAAGGTACGTTGGGAGAAATGCCCGAAATGTCAGGCACGTATCAAGGAACTGGGACTAAAAGCCGATAAAGATCACACAGCCGAACAAAGACTTCAGAGTTATATCATTAATTATGCTGAACAGTTTCTTAACGGCAAAGGACGTCAGATCATTGGCTGGGAAGAAATACTGGAAGGAGGACTGGCACCCAATGCCACTGTCATGTCATGGAGAGGCATAGAAGGAGGAATTGAAGCAGTGAAGCATAAACACGACGCAATCATGACACCCAGTTCATTCCTGTACTTCGATTACTATCAGACCATGGATACAGACAATGAACCGCCTGCTATCGGAGGGTATGTACCTTTAGAAAAGGTATATAGCTACGAACCGGTTCCTCAGATACTCACTCCCGAAGAAGCTAAGCATATCGTAGGCATACAAGCCAACTTATGGACGGAATATATCCCTACTTATAGTCAGGTAGAATATATGGAACTCCCCCGTATGGCCGCATTATCAGAAGTACAGTGGACTATGCCGGAGAAAAAAGAATATGCGGATTTCCTGAAACGATTGCCCGGACTGATCGCTGTCTATGACATCAATCAATATAACTATGCCAAACATATCTTCCAGGTAAAGTCCCAATATATCCCTGATACCGAAGCCAACGTATTGAATGTTGTCTTATCTACTATTGATAATACTCCGGTCTACTATACATTTGATGGCAGTGAACCTACAGCCAGTTCCAATATATACACGGACACACTGAAAATCGGCCAAAGCTGCACACTGAAAGCAATCACTATCCGTCCCAACGGCAGTAGTGCAGTGTTGAAAGAGGATATCAAATTCAACAAAGCCACCATGCAGCCGATCACCATGCAGCAGCCCATTAATGAAAAGTATAAATTCGAAGGAAAGAATACACTCATTGACGGACTGGCAGGAAGCAGAAATTACCGTACCGGACGATGGATTGCCTTCTATCAGAACGACCTTGAAGCAGTGATTGACCTGCAACAGGAGATTCCGATAAGCAAAGCATGGGTACGCACCTACGTAGAAATAGGAGAAGAAATTCTTGATTTACGCGAACTTTCCGTAGCCGTATCAAACGATGGAAAAGAGTACAAAGAAGTAAAATCTGAAGTTTACCCCGCCGTCAGTAAGGAAGATAAGAATGGCATCTATACCCATGAACTTTCTTTCGATACAGTGCAGGCACGTTATGTGAAAATAACAGCCCGTCCGGAATATAACATACCGGCATGGCATTGGGGTAAAGGAAGACCGGCATTTATATTCGTAGATGAAATAGGGCTGGAATAAAACTTAAAAAGGTATGTCGCTGGGCGACATACCTTTTTTTAACATTCTCTTTATCCTCTTTATTTTTTAGACAATCGAATAATCCGTCCTTCCTTCTTATAGCTGAAGTGATTTGTATGCATCAATACATTCAATATTTCGTCCGGAAGATTATCAGTAGAGAATTCACCGGTAAACCGTTCGGTCTTCAGACTTTCGTCATCATACACAAACTTCAAGTCATATAGTTTCTCCATAATATTTGTAATCTCCAGCAATGAATGTTGCTTGAATTTCAGTTTTCCGTTAATCCACAGAAGAACTTCGGTCGGCTCGGCATATTCTATTAATTCAGCCTGATAGGTCGTTGTATTAATGTTCAACGTTTGTCCCGGTTTCAGCAGATAGCCATTATTGACGGTTCGCGGAGATTCCATCCGCACAGAACCTTGCAACAGAGTGGTTACTACCCTGTCCTCTTCTTCACGTGCCCGTACATTAAACTTTGTACCCAATACGCAAGTCTTAATATGCTTCGTATTTACGATGAATGGAGCATGCTTGTCACGGGCCACTTCAAAGTAAGCCTCGCCCGACAAATCAATCTGACGATCCGTACTCCAGAAAGAGTTACGGTAAATAAGCTTCGTAGATGCATTCAGCCAAACCTTACTACCGTCCGGAAGCACTGTTTGCGCTCTCTGTCCACCGGTAGTCATCACTGTATAATCAGAAAGTTTATTGGAAAGCAATCCCCACGCAATTCCGCCTGCGAAAACAAGTCCTGCGAGAAAAGCGGCTGCCGTGGACGCATAACGTCCCCATCGAACCGATATACTTCTTCGCTTGGCTTTTTTCTCCTTTTCACGTACGAGCGACTTAAACTTCGTCAGTGACGCTTCTGTGTCTACAGCATCCATCACTGCCATACGGTCGCCTACAAAAAGGGTATAATATAGCTGCTCTAGTATTTGTCGGTTTTCCGGTGCTTCTTCACACCATAGTTCTACCTGCTGACATTCTTCGTCATTGCATCCTCCCCTCAGGTAGTTCATCAAGATAGATTCATCCATGTTCAATCATCCTTTTACTATAAAAAAATATAATACCTCTGTTATTAATACAGTTGGCAGCGCAAATATACTAAACTAAAAAAGAAAAAAATATTTTCTCCCGTTTTATTTCGTTTCTTTCATTGCTTTCATTATTTTTGCTCTGCATAAAAAATAATGAAGAATGCAACAACCTCCTATATACCTAGATATTAACAATAATAAATCTATCATCAATGCCTTGAAAGCAGGCGAAGAATATGTATTCGACGCTGTCTACAGACATTATTTCCGTAGATTGTGCGCCTTTTGTTCGCAATATGTCAGCGAGCAGGAGGAGATTGAGGAGATTGTACAGGACACGATGATGTGGTTATGGGAAAACCGCTGTAGTCTTATGGAAGAGCTTACATTGAAAACGCTTCTCTTTACTATTGTCAAAAACAAAGCTCTGAACCGTATTTCCCATTTCGAGATCAGACGAAAAGTACATCAGGAGATTACAGAAAAATTCGAGAAAGAATTCGACAATCCTGACTTTTATCTGGAAAATGAGTTGTTCCGCCTTTATGAGAATGCTCTGAAACAGCTTCCCAAAGATTATCGGGAAGCATACGAAATGAATCGTAATCACCGGATGACCCATAAAGAAATTGCAGAAAAGCTGAACGTCTCTCCCCAAACCGTTAACTATCGTATCGGACAGGCTTTAAAGCTATTACGCATTGCCCTAAAAGACTATTTGCCTTTATTTATTCTTTATTTCGGGCTTGACATATTCAAACAATCATGAAACAATTCATATCAAAAGCATGAGTGAACTCCTAGTCTATAAAGCCTCGGCAGGTTCAGGCAAAACCTTTACCCTTGCAGTGGAATACATAAAGTTGCTGATACTAAATCCACGTGCCTATCGGCAGATTCTCGCTGTTACCTTTACCAATAAGGCAACAGCAGAAATGAAAGAACGTATTCTCAGTCAGCTATACGGCATTCAGATCGGTGACAAAGATTCCGAGGCCTACCTGAACCGCATCAAAGAAGAAACAAAGAGGACAGAACAGGAAATACGGGAAGCCGCAGGAATCGCCCTCGGATATATGCTGCACGACTACAGTCGTTTCCGTGTAGAAACCATCGATTCTTTTTTCCAGTCCGTCATGCGCAATCTGGCTCGTGAGCTGGAACTCAGTCCGAATCTGAATATCGAACTGAACAATGCGGAAGTACTCAGTGATGCGGTGGACAGCATGATTGAGAAACTGGGTCCCACCTCTCCTGTCCTCGCATGGCTGTTAGACTACATCAACGAACGAATAGCTGATGACAAACGCTGGAATGTATCGGATGAAGTCAAAAATTTCGGGCGCAACATCTTCGACGAAGGATATATAGAAAAAGGTGAAGGTCTCCGCCAGCGCCTCCGCAATCCGGATACCATCAAAGAATACCGCAAGCAGCTGAAAGCATTGGAAACAGAAATCCTGGAGCAAATGAAAGGATTCTATGACCAGTTTGAAGGAGAACTGGAAGGACACGCCCTTACCGCAGATGAACTAAAAAACGGTTCACGAGGAATCGGCAGCTATTTCCGTAAGCTGAACAATGGCATTCTAAGTAATGACATCCGCAATGCCACTGTAGAGAAATGCCTGGAAGATGCCAAACACTGGGCTACCAAAACATCTCCACGGTTTGCCGATATTATTGATCTTGCGAAATCCAGCCTGATGCAGATACTGGAGGATGCGGAGAAGCTGCGTTCTAAAAACAATCTCCTGCTAAATAGTTGCCGGCTTTCCCTGCAGCATCTCAACAAGGTACAGCTTCTCGCCAATATCGACGAAGAAGTGCGACAGCTGAACCATGACAACAACCGGTTCCTTTTATCAGATACCAATGCCCTGCTCCATCAACTGGTTAAGGACGGAGATTCCTCTTTCGTGTTCGAAAAGATAGGAACCAACATCCGCAATGTCATGATCGACGAGTTTCAAGACACCAGCCGGATGCAATGGGGAAATTTCAAACTGCTCCTGCTCGAAGGGCTTTCACAAGGAGCAGACAGCCTGATAGTAGGAGACGTCAAACAGTCCATCTACCGCTGGCGAAACGGTGACTGGGGAATCCTTAACGGTCTGAACGACCGCATCGAGCATTTCCCCATCAAGGTAAAGACCTTAGCCACCAACCGGAGAAGTGAGACCAATGTCATCCGGTTCAACAACCAAATATTCACTGCTGCCGTAAATTACCTGAACGAAGTATACAAAAAACAGTTGGGTAAAGATTGCGATGATCTTCAGAAAGCCTATGCCGATGTGGTACAGGAATCTCCGCGAAGTGTACAGAAAGGATATGTCAAAGCCACTTTCCTGGAACCGGACGAAGCGCATGACTATACAGACCAGACGCTGATAAGTCTCGGTGAAGAAGTAGAGCATCTGCTTTCTTCCGGTGTACGGCTGAATGACATAGCTATCCTTGTACGCAAGAACAAAAGTATTCCCCGCATCGCGGACTACTTCGACAAAGAGTTACATTATAAAATTGTATCAGACGAAGCCTTCCGCCTCGATGCCTCTCTTGCCATCTGCATGATGATAGACGCACTGCGATTTCTATCCGACGAGAGCAATAAAATTGCACGGGCCCAACTGGCAATAGCCTATCAGAACGAAGTTCTGCAAAAGAATCTGGACTGGAACACCCTTCTGCTCCTTCCGATAGAAAACTATCTGCCGCCCGCATTTCTTGAAAAGCAGAAAGAACTCCGTCTTATGCCTCTCTACGAATTGCTGGAAGAACTATTCAGCATCTTCGAAATGAGTCACATTGAAGAACAGGATGCCTATCTGTTTGCCTTCTTCGATGCCGTAACGGATTATTTGCAAAGTAACTCCTCGGAGCTCGACGGTTTTATCCGCTACTGGGATGAGACGCTGTGCAGCAAAACCATTCCCAGCGGTGAAGTGGAAGGTATCCGAATCTTCTCCATCCACAAATCCAAAGGATTGGAATTTCATACAGTACTCCTTCCCTTCTGCGACTGGAAACTGGAGAATGAAACGAATAACCAACTGGTATGGTGTGCCCCTCAGGAAGCTCCGTTCAATGCCATGGATATCCTTCCCATCAATTACTCGACACAAATGGCCGAATCCATCTATGGGAACGATTATCTGCTGGAACGTCTTCAACTGTGGGTGGACAATCTCAACCTGCTTTATGTAGCCTTCACCCGTGCCGGAAAGAATCTGATCATCTGGAGCAAGAAAGGACAAAAAGGAACTATGTCCGAACTGTTGGCCAATACACTGCCTGTAGTTGCCCTCAAAGAAGGCCTCGACTGGGAGGAAGATTGCTATGAACAAGGAGAACTCTGTCCTTCGGAAGAAGAAAAAGCAAAAACTTCGACCAATAAACTGACTCAGAAGCCGGATAAGTTGCCTGTCCACATGGAGTCCATGCGTCATGAGATTGAATTCCGTCAATCCAACCGCTCCGCCGATTTCATTCAGGGGATCGAGGAAGAAGAATCGGATGACCGTTTCATTCATCGCGGACGTATGCTGCACACGCTATTTTCTGCCATAGAAACAGCAGAAGATATTGATCCGGCTATTGAGCGCCTCATTTTCGAAGGGGTCATCGCCAGCAGCGAAAAGGCCGAAGAAATACGGGAAGTAGCCCGAAAAGCATTCTCCTCCCCGGAGATTCAAGACTGGTATTCGGGGGAATGGACCCTGTTCAACGAATGTGCCATCATTTACAAAGAAAAAGGGGTGTTGCAAACCCGACGTCCCGACCGTGTAATGATGAAAGACGGTCAAGTAGTTGTAGTTGACTTCAAATTCGGTAAAGAGAACCTCCAATATAACAAACAGGTAAAAGGATATATGCAACTGCTTACTAAGATGGGATATAAAAATATCACCGGCTACCTGTGGTACGTAGATGAAGAGCTAATTGTAAAAGTGAAATAATGAAAGCCGCACCGCTCATAGGAATTAGCCGCCATCGGCTCAGTACTGATGGAGAGGGAGTCACTACTCTAGTGGCCTTCCATGGTTGCCCGCTGCGCTGCAAATATTGCCTCAATCCGCAATCTCTACACTCAGAAGATATATGGAAGCACTATGACTGCGGGCAGCTTTATGAGGAAGTCCGACAGGATGAATTATACTTTCTAGCCACTAACGGAGGCATTACATTCGGAGGCGGAGAACCTTGTTTACAGAGCGATTTCATTGATGAATTCCGTCAACTCTGTGGACAGGAATGGCAGCTTTCCGTAGAAACGTCACTCAATGTAACGCAAGAAAATATAGAGAAACTAGTACCTGTTGTCGATTCTTATATCATCGATATCAAAGACATTAATAATACCATATACCAGAAGTACACCGGAAAAAATAATGAAAAAGTCCTGCATAATCTTCAATATTTGATTGAGCACGGAAAAAACGAACAAATCATTGTCCGTACCCCCGTCATTCCCGCATACAATACAGAGAACGACGTCGATAATAGCATCCGTTTACTGAAAGAAATGGGAATCATCCAATTCGATCGGTTTACTTATAAAACACCTAACAATTGTCAGCCATGAAACGAGGAAAACAAACCTGCAAGATATTAAAGGATATCCGCAGACAAATAGCAGAAGCTAATGATATTGAGTTCATTACTTCCGAGTGTCAATATCAGGGTGATTGTCTGGGCACTTGTCCCAAGTGCGAAGCCGAAGTACGTTATCTGGAACAACAGTTGGAACGTAAACGGATGGCTGGAAAAGCCATAACTATATTGGGGATATCTGCCGGACTGGTAGCAATGGCACCAATGACTTCATGTAGTAGTTCTCCTAATAAAGGGACTAGTCAGGAAACTATCAGTGACTCTACCAATGCAAGTGTAATGTTTGGAGAAATATGCTCGACCCCTGTAAAGGATACTATACCTATGGTAGAGAAAGATACGATAAACAAACAAGAATTACCTGAACTACCCCAAGACATGGGATTAATTGAGATCACTCCCATATCAGGCGAAATAATAACAGTAAAAGACTCGCTTACTGAAAAAGACTCGCTTACCGACGTATTAGAAGTAGCTGCTGTCATGCCTGAATTTCCGGGAGGAGCACAAGAACTAATGAAATTCATTAGTGCAAACATAGAATATCCCGAAATAGCCCAAGGAGACATGGGACAAGGTCGCGTCATCGTTCGATTTATCGTTGACAAAGAAGGGAATATTATTCAACCTAAAGTGGTACGTAGTGTAGATTCATATTTAGATAAAGAAGCATTACGTATTGTCGGTCTTATGCCTAAATGGAAACCGGGAGAACTGGATGACGGAACGAAAGTTGCCGTCCGCTTCACAATCCCTGTAATGTTCAGGCTGCAATAAACAAATATCTAAGATAGAAAAAACTTATAACTGATATGCAATCATTTCTCCAACTAGTCGCTCATGATTTATATACCAAGATAGGAAACGACCTGTCCCGTACAGTACTCGTCTTCCCTAACAAACGTGCCAACTTATTCTTCAACGAATATCTGGCAGGAGAATCCGACCAACCGATCTGGTCTCCTGCCGCAATGAGTATCAGCGACCTGTTCCGGAAGTTATCTGTGCAGAAAGCCGGTGACCCTATCCGGTTGGTCTGCGAACTATATAAAGTATTCCGTGAAGAAACAGAAAGTCAGGAAACACTGGACGACTTCTATTTTTGGGGCGAGCTGCTCATCAGCGATTTCGACGATGTAGATAAAAACCTGGTAGATGCGGACAAACTCTTCAGTAACTTGCAGGACCTGAAGAATCTGATAGACGATTACGAATTCCTTGATAAAGAGCAGGAAGAAGCAATCCAACAGTTCTTCCAAAACTTCTCTATCGAGCGCCGTACCGTACTCAAAGAGAAGTTTATCTCCCTTTGGGACAAACTGGGTACTATCTACCACCGCTACCGTGAGAACTTAGCGGAACTCGGAATAGCCTACGAAGGAATGCTCTATCGCAATGTAATCGAGCAACTCGATACCACCCGACTGAAATATGACAAATACATCTTTGTCGGCTTCAACGTGCTCAATAAAGTAGAGACCAAATTCTTCCAGCTATTACAAGATGCGGATAAAGCCATGTTCTACTGGGATTACGATCTCTTTTATACCAAGCAAATAGCCAAACACGAAGCCGGAGAATTCATCAACCGTAATCTGAAACGATTCCCGAATGAATTGCCCGAAAGTTGTTTCGACACTCTGCGGAAGCCGAAGAACATACGCTATATCTCTGCTTCTACCGAGAACGCGCAAGCCCGCTTTCTTCCGGAATGGGTACAAAGTACTCTTTCCACTGCCAACGAAGAAAAAGAGAACGCCGTAGTCCTCTGCAACGAAGCCCTGCTGCTTCCCGTACTCCACTCCATCCCGCAAGAAGTGAAGAACGTCAACATCACGATGGGTTTCCCGCTTGCACAAACTCCGGTATACAGCTTTATTAATGCTGCTATGGAATTACAAACGAACGGCTACCGTACCGCTACCGGACGTTTCACCTACGAAACCGTATCCGCTATACTGAAGCACCCATATACCCGTCAGCTATCCATCAACGCTGAACCTCTGGAACGGGAACTGACCAAGACTAACCGCTTCTACCCGCTCCCTTCGGAACTGAAAATGGATGATTTCCTGATCAAACTTTTCACTCCCCGAAGCAGCATCAAGGAGCTATGCGACTACCTGACAGAATTAATCAAAGACATCTCCCTTCTCTATCGGGAAGAAAGCGAGTACAACGATATCTTCAATCAGCTATACCGGGAATCCCTCTTCAAGAGCTATACCACCATCAACCGTCTCTATAGCCTGATAGAAACCGGAGAGCTGAATGTACGCACCGACACACTAAGACGCCTGGTCAGCAAAGTGCTGACCGCCTCCAACATTCCTTTCCACGGTGAACCTGCCATTGGTATGCAAGTCATGGGAGTACTGGAAACCCGTAACCTTGACTTTCGCAATATCATCCTTCTCTCTCTCAACGAAGGACAATTGCCTAAATCAGGAGGTGATTCTTCCTTTATTCCCTATAACCTCCGGAAAGCTTTCGGTATGACCACCATCGAACACAAAAATGCGGTCTATGCCTATTATTTCTACCGACTGATACAACGGGCGGAAAACATCACCTTGCTTTACAACACTTCTTCCAATGGGCTGAACCGTGGAGAAGAATCCCGTTTCATGTTACAATTGCTTGTAGAAGGGCCTCACAAGATTACCCGCGAATATCTTGAAGCCGGACAATCTCCTCAAGGTACAACAGATATCAGCATAGAGAAAACTCCGGAAGTATTCGAACGACTTCGCTGCTCTTATGACTGTTCGAATCCCCAATCGTATATACTTTCTCCTTCAGCCCTCAACGCCTATCTCGATTGCCGGCTGAAATTCTATTACCGTTATGTAGCCAGACTAAAAGCACCGGACGAAGTCAGTGCGGAAATCGACTCCGCATTGTTCGGAACCATCTTCCACCTCTCCGCCCAATTAGCTTATACAGACCTGAAAATAATACAAAAAGAAGATTTGGAACGCTTGCTGCGCAACGAAGTCAAACTACAAAACTATGTTGACCTCGCTTTCAAGCAAGAGCTTTTCAAGGTTCCGGCAGACGAAAAGCCCGAATATAATGGCGTACAACTCATCAACTCCAAAGTAATCGTCTCCTATCTGAAACAACTGCTGAGGAATGACCTGCAATACGCCCCCTTCGAAATGGTCGCCATGGAAAAACCTGTTGCCGAAAAGATAACGATTCAGACCGGTCAAGGTCCGATCACCCTCCGATTGGGAGGAACCATCGATCGTATGGATGCCAAAGACACCACCCTGCGTATTGTAGACTATAAAACCGGAGGAAGCCCCAAGACGCCTGCCAACATCAAGCAACTGTTTACTCCGTCGGAAACGCGTCCCAACTATATCTTCCAGACTTTCCTGTATGCCGCCATTATGAGCCGGCAGCAGTCTCTGAAAGTAGCTCCTTCCCTTCTCTACATCCATCGGGCAGCCTCTGAAAGCTATTCGCCCGTCATTGAAATGGGAGAGCCACGCCAACCGAAGATTCCGGTCAACAACTTTGCCTTTTTTGAAGATGAATTCCGAGAACGTCTGCAAAGACTATTAAAAGAAATATTCGATGAGAATGAGCCTTTCACACAGACAGAAGATACAAAGAAATGTGCTTATTGTGATTTTAAAGCCATTTGTAAACGATAAAATGCTGAAAGAATAATTTATAACTATCAAACAAAACCTGTCCTGTTATTCTGAGCTGTCACTACTTCTCTAAAGTAATGTGCTTAGAAAACAGGACAGGTTTTTATCTTATATCGAACTTATATTAGCTTTCCAACAACGGAATCGAGAAACTGAACGTAGAACCTTCTCCTTTCTTCGAAGTGAACCAGAGCTCACCTCCGTTCTTAGTAACAAAGTCCTTACAGAGCAGCAGTCCGAGTCCCGAACCTTCTTCATTATTTGTACCGAAAGTACTGAAATGCGTATCGGTATGCAACAATTTCTTCTGATTTTCTTCATCAATACCACACCCGCTATCCTTCACGCTAACTATCGCCATGCTATCTTCTTCTCTCAGTGATACCAAGACTTCCGATCCCTCGTTACTGAACTTGATTGCATTACTTATCAAGTTACGGATAACCGTCTTAATCATATCAATATCCGCACGTACTTCCATACGATCTTCAGGTATTTCCACAGCAATGTGGATATTCTTCAGCCCGGCTACCATTGTAAAGATCTCGCTCACTCCTTCCACTACTTCTACCATATCGATATTCTGGTAAACAACTTTCAGCTTACCAATCTGACTCTTCGTCCACTTCAATAAGTTGTCGAGCAAGGAGAATACATCCTCTGTTGTCTGATTGGCCATTGTCAGCAGTTCATACATTTCAGAGCCGATAGTTTCACTCGGTAAGTTCAGAATCAGCATATTGAGCACCATCTTAATAGAGCCCATAGGCGAACGCAGGTCGTGTGCAATCACAGAGTAGAGTTTATCACGTCCTATGATAGTCTTGCGCAACTCTTCTGTTTGTGCTATGATAATTCGTTTGGCTGCCACCAACGAGATCTGATGCGTTACACGAATAATCAGTTCCTCTTTATTAAACGGTTTGGAAATAAAATCGTTACCGCCCACCTGAAATCCTTTCACGATATCCGCCGTACTATTCAAAGCAGTAAGAAAGATCACTGGAATTTCGCTCATTTCTTCATCGGCCTTCATTTGCTGGGCTACTTCGAAACCGCTGATATCCGGCATCATCACATCCAGCAACACAAGATCAGGTTTTTCTTTCTTCACCTGCTCCAAAGCCTGAGTTCCATTGCCTGCTGTTACAATATTGAACTTCTCATTGGTCAGAAGCACCTTCAGCAGAAGGACATTTGAAATTACGTCGTCCACAATAAGGACCTTATATTCGGAAGGATTAATTTCCACATTCATATCATTCTATTTTTTATGTTACATCAGACATTTTTAAAATATTCAATCATACGCTTCAGCCCATCTTCCAGCTCGACGGTAGGCTGCCATCCCAGTTTCTCTTTTGCCAGTTTTATATCCGGCTGACGCTGTTTCGGATCATCGGTCGGCAGAGGTTTAAAAACTATCTTCGAAGTAGAGCCAGTCATCCGGATCACTCTTTCCGCCAATTCAAGAACCGGAAACTCATTCGGATTTCCAATATTTATCGGACCCGTAAAGTCATCCTCCGTATCCATCATCCGCACCATTCCTTCTATCAGGTCATCGATATACTGAAAACTGCGTGTCTGTTTCCCATCACCATATATCGTGATATCTTCATTATTCAGCGCCTGTATGATAAAGTTTGAGACCACACGACCATCATTAGGAAGCATTCTCGGACCATAAGTATTAAAGATACGAATGATCTTGATGCGAGTCTGATTCTGGCGGTAGTAATCCATAAACAAGGTTTCAGCACATCTCTTTCCTTCATCATAACATGAGCGATAACCTACCGGATTCACATTTCCCCAATAGCTTTCCGGCTGAGGATGAATAATTGGATCACCATACACTTCGCTAGTGGAGGCTTGCAGTATTTTGGCATCCAGTCTCATCGCCAGTCCGAGCATATTGATAGCCCCCATCACAGATGTTTTGGCAGTTTGAATCGGATCATGTTGGTAATGAATGGGTGACGCCGGACAAGCCAGATTGTAAATTTCATCCACTTCGGCAGAATAAGGATAAGTAACGTCGTGTCTTACAACTTCAAAATGATGGTTTCCCATCAAATGCTTTATATTCCTTAGAACCTGAAAAGAAGTTATCCAAAAATATAACGTCATGTCCTTCATTTACAAGTCGAGTACAAAGATGCGAGCCTATAAATCCAGCCCCGCCACTTACCAATATTCTTTTCATCTTCTAATTTTAACTATTGTTTTTCAGAGAAGAGAACTTCCCCGTCTTGTTTATAGAGGCAAATGTAAACGATTTGCTCATAATATACAATTTTAAAGGTGGATATTTTTTAAGAAAAGCAAAAATAAAATAGTTTCAGTTTCCGAAACAACTTTCCTGTGTCAAGTGTTATTAATAGAAACAAACCACTAATTCAATAGGATTATGATAATGAATGAACTTAATACAAACCTGATAGAAGCGGCCAAAGAAAAGTTCCCTGCAAAAGGACAATTGGCAAATATATTAATGGATACCCTTTATATGGGCAAGGAAGCTATCTACCGGAGGCTGCGTGGCGAAGTCCCCTTTACATTTCAGGAAGCAGCCATTATTTCAAAAGAACTGGGGATATCCCTGGACAGAATTGCCGGAGTTAGCTTCAGCAACAATGCAATGTTCGATATCAATGTAGTAGATCATGGCAACCCCTTCGAAACTTACTATGATTTCCTCAACAAGCACGTCAAGTTATTCCATACGCTGCGGGAAGATCCGAATGCCTCATTAGGTACAGCCTCCAATGTAATTCCGCAGACACTATATCTGAAGCACGAACTTCTGGCCAAGTTCCGTTTCTTCAAGTGGATGTATCAGAATGAACATATTAAGTGCAAACATTTCGAAGAACTGGAGATTCCTCAAAAGATAATCAATGTCCAGCAAGATTTTGCGAAACTTTCGCATCATATTCATTCTACCGATTACATTTGGGACAGCATGGTTTTTCTTCATCTTATCAATGATATACAGTATTTTTCCGACATACATCTCATTTCAGACGAAATGAAGCAAAATCTGAAAGAAGAATTGCTGATACTTACAGATGAGTTGGAAAGGCTTGCTATAAAAGGAAAGACAGACTTTGGTAATGATGTGCATATTTATGTGTCACAAATCAACTTCGAGGCGACTTACAGTTATCTCGAGACAAGTACACTACAACTTAGTCTGATACGTGTTTATTCCATTAATTCACTCACTACACAGGACGTTCAGATGTTTCAAAGTCTGAAAGAATGGATTCAGTCATTAAAGAAATTCTCTACACTCATCTCAGAAAGTAGTGAGATGCAACGCATCCAATTCTTTAATCAACAGCGCGAAATCATTGATGCTCTATAGAGTTCTTCCTAATTTCGATAATCGAAACTAACTGAATTTTATAATTCCAAATCATGAAAGTAGACAAGCTTATTGCCTACTTTTTTCCATTATACGTTCTTTTTCTATCTCTATTCTATCAAATGAGAAAAAGCTCTTACTCTTCAGAACTGTTTTCCCACACAAAACTCTCGTTTACATGCCGTAATTTTGCATAGAATGTATCACATAAAGTATTAACGTATATAAAAGAGAACAAACAATGAAAAATGGTATTGTAAACGAGTTGATTACTGCAATGAAAGAACGGATCCCCAAAGGACAAAATCTTGCCAATTCTCTGGCAGACATTTTGTATATGGGTAAAGAAGCCGTCTATCGCAGACTACGGGGTGAAGTAGCTTTTACTATCGACGAAGTAGCCCTTCTGTCTAAAAAACTGGGGATTTCTATTGATCAGATTATAGGTAACCACCTTTCCAATAGAGTTACTTTTGATATGAACCTGCTGCATTCGCCCAACACTTTAGAAAGTTATTATGAGATTATCAGCCGTTATCAGCAGATATTCGATTATGTGAAAGGAGACGATACGACGGAAGTATATACAGCTTCCAATCTTCTTCCCTTCACTCTTTATTCATCTTACGAATACATGTCTAAGTTCCGCCTTTGCCGATGGATTTATCAGAACGGGCAAATGAAAACACCGAACTCACTGGCAGAGATGCAGGTAGAAGACAGAATCGTGAAAGCGCATAATAAGCTGAGTGAAAGTGTAAAGCAATGTCGGAAGACCTATTTTATCTGGGATAGCAACATCTTTCTTTCCTTTGTCAAAGAGATCAAGTATTTCGCAAGTCTGAATCTGATTACGGAAGACGACGTGGCACACCTGAAAGATGAACTCTACCAATTGCTTTCAGTCATGGAGACACTATCTGTTAAGGGAGAATTCAGTGAGGGGCGAAAAGTCTCTTTCTATCTCTCAAACATTGATTTCGAAGCGACTTACACCTACATAGAGAAACAAGACTACCAAGTCAGTTTGCTCCGGGTGTATTCCATCAATTCGATGGATTCGCAAAGTCCGCAAATCTGTCAGATACAGCGGAACTGGATTCAATCATTGAAACGACATTCCACACTAATTTCAGAAAGTGGAGAAGCCCAGCGTATCGAGTTCCTGCAAAAGCAACGTACAGTGATTGATACTCTCTAAAGTACAAACAGCCCGGATCATTATCGACCCGGGCTGTTCTCCCTTCAGGATATTACTATTTATCCTGTCCCACTAATAATAGTTCCCCACTATTCTTAGATCATTCTATTGATTCTCTTCCTGAATGCGATGCACCCATCCATTGACAACAATCTGTACAGCAAGCCATGATTCAGACAAAAAAAAGATTATATGATAGTTGCTCTGTCGATCCAGATATTCTTGTGTGCTCAGATTTTTACCCTCCGCATTGGTCATAGCAAGATAATCAATCAGATTTATATCGAACACTCTCTTTCCGGATGCTTTTTCAGTAAGCACCAAACGAGTTTTCCGGTCTTCCATCAGTCTCATTGTATTCATGTCTACATAGGCAGTCGCAGGATCCTTCTGTTCCATATAGTAAGGTCGGAAACTCAACACATCATCATCCAGTAATGAATTATCATGTCCCAGATGTCCATTAGATTCTATAATCTCATAGTCATAGTCATTCATATCCAGTGTCCAGCTGCCTGTATAAGACTGGAAGCCAAATCGTACGATTTTTGTATCTCTGATCAGATTTATCGTCTCAGTCTGGTGGACGGTCCCATCGAAGTTGACATTGATGACTTCACCATACCAGAGCGTTTCCATCCTTTTATTGATGATGAGAGAGGCTTCACGTTTTAGTTTCAATTTTAAATCCGTAAGAGTAGAGACACCAGGTGTCAATGAAGTGATATCATATGAATCACGTGCACCGGCCCATGCCATAAACTGATATTGTCCGACAGGAAGTTCAACTTCCATCAGATAATTGCCGGTAGACAATGCACTTCCCTCTTCAGCTTGTTTAAACAGATATTTCCCATTCTTATCAAATACATAAAGTTCTACTTTATCTACCTGAGCATGAAACGCATCCGCAAACTCCATGTTATAGTCATACTTGAACTTCACTGACAAGCGGCATTCCGGCAGGTCTTCATTAAAGCTGTCGCATGAAGCTACTATCCCGGAACTCATCAACAGAATACCTAAGGCAACGTAACATATAAGGCTTTTTAGATTCATATTTTCCTTTTTTTCAATTATATATAGAGGAAAAGAAATAATCTCTTTTCTCGTTATTTCCTAATTCAGAGGATAGAATACTTTATTGATTCCATCAAAAGTAATATCCCGAAATTTTAAAAAGTTTTCGGCAACTTTGAAAATATTGGGAGTAAAGTTGTGGGAGAGTTTCTCCCACAACTTTTATTTGAAAAATCTATTTCTATTACTAATTCCGAATTACATAATTTCCTCTTGAGTATACCAAGTCCAAGGATTAGGTATAATTTCAATAGACAACCAGCCTTCGTCACTCTCATCCGGCGTTCCTTCGTCCGGATCCGGAATAGCCGGATATCCTGGATTGTTAAACTTCTTAACATTGATATCGTAAACAGAGTTACGAACAACTCCAAATTCACCTAATTCATTTGTTACAGCACTGGTATCATCATGTTTGATCATAATTTTGTAGTAACTTACAGCACCTACATAATAAGTAAGACCTGTTACAGTTATAGCTCTGTCTTTAGCTGCAACATTTCCTACATTAGCTTTTGTTGCTTTAAAATCGTCAACAAGACTGGTAATAGCTGCAGCATCAGCTGTAGCAGGAAGGCTAATTTCACCTACACCAACAGCAGCTAAATATCTATTATACGCAGTAGTACGAGCAGTCGGGAAGGTAGTAGGCTCTTTATCAGCATATTTAGCTTTCAATTCTACCTCAATCCACTCCATTAATGTAGCAAAAGTATAGAAGCCACCATTGATTAACATCCAGTCACCGACAAGTTTCGGATCTGTTTCCTGAGCTGTAGATGGAGTACCATCATTTGGCGCAGGTCTGCCATATTCAGACGGAATGAATTTAGCCTTCAACAGTACATGTGTAGTATAAGCATGTACATTATGAGTTGCAGTCTGCGTATTTTCAAGACAATATTCAGCAACTTTATTCACCGTAGTTGTAGGATCATTCCAAATTGAAGGAGCTGAAGTACTGGTATAAGCATTATAGTTAGCCAAAGCTTGAGTACTATAGTTAGGGTCAACTCTGTATGAACCGATCTTATACTGGTCAAACGGAGTAATACATGTACCACGAGCACCTAAAGGTTTTTTAGCAGGAGTCTCATTCCAAGTCAACGTTCTCTTAGATACAGGGAAGAATGTCTTGTTAGTAGCATTCAACACCCATCCCGCACCCGAAATAGTTGCCTTAGCATCAGAATCAGCAGTAACATATACACGAACTTTTGATACAACACGGTCAATTCTGATAGATATTGGATTATTAGTAGCTGCTGTCTCAGTTGCATAAAGAGATAAATCGACAGGTTCACCAAATGTTCCTGAAGCTTCATCTTCATCTGAAGGTTCCAACGAACCTTTGGCGTTAGACATCATAAATTTACCAGCAGTTGTCATAGAAGCCGAAGTATCGTCAAGGGCAGCATTTACTGTTGCATATGTCGTTCCAACAGGCCATTTTTGATCTGTCAGACTAGCAGTCTTTGCTTCAAATTTTGGAGATGGATTTGCAATAATCAATATCCGCTTAGAAGTTGCAGGAACTTTAAAAGCCTTGCCTGCAGCCCCACTAGGTATGCCATTGGCATCAAGACCTGCTTCATCATCAGTCAATGTGATATCAGCAGTTACAGTTGCAGCATCCTCATTCGCATTTGCCGTAAAGAATATGGCACGTACTTTAGTAATTTTGGATTCGTCCTCTGTTGCAGCTTCCTGATTCGGATTATGTAATCCACGGGTCTGTACCGGAGTCTTTACAGCTAATGCCACCCATGCGTCTGCATTCGGATCTGTTACCAAGTCATTATTGTTGCCCGGATTATCTACCGGCACCAAATCTTCGTTACTACAAGCAGCAAAAGCCACAGCAGCAAGCGCTAACATAAGAAAATTCTTCTTTTTCATTGTTTTTACAAATTAATAAAAGCGTTTGTAACTAGTTTATTTATCTCTATTTTCTTTTTTTCTTTTCTATTTCAGCTGCATTCTTTTTTTTCTTAGCCAGTTCCTCCAAATTCTGTCCGGCAGCTTGCAGACCCGATTTGGCTGCGGCTTTCAAATATTCTTCCGCATGTTCATACTCTCCTTTTAATAACATTAATACACCCATAGCATTGCTATACTCAGGCAGCTGCTTATTGACATTTACCATATTCAGATAGCGTTCCGCAGATACTAAGTCATTACGCGAAAGAGCAGCAGCGGCAGCATTAATACTGGCGATCTCATCCTTCGACCGCAGTCTCGAACACATCGATGAATTCCTGAGAACCCTTCGGATAGCTGTTGGCAACCATAAACATTTCATTCAGGCTCAGATTCTGAGGACGTGTCTTTATGATCTCTTTCGCTTCGTCCAGATTAAAGTTCTTAATCTCATAATTCACCTTACAAATAGCCACACGAAGACTTGGGAATATATATTTCAACATATATCGATAAGGTACTCCGCCACGAAGCTGCATCAACTTAGCTTCCCTACCTTTTTCAACAGGGATATCATTGATAATATTCAGCGCTTCATCTTTATATTCAAAATCAATCGTATCCAGCGCCTTCACCAGTCCATCCCAGTTTTCACCACCAAAGATGATATAATACTGATTTCTCGAGAAATCGTATCTGGATGCCAGATAATCACGTAGCGCCATCGCACGTCCTTCGGACAGACGTTTGTTATTTGCCAGTGATCCTTCAGGTGAAGCATAGCCTACAATATCCAATTTGTTTACCTTGATACTAGGATCAGACTTCAATTCATCAATCATCGCACGGATCTTAGCCAGCTCCTTCGGGTTATTCATATATTCCGGACGAATATTAATCTTGTTCACCTCGAAGTCGAGGAAACATTCCGCCTGTATATCACGGCTCTTCACTTCTTCCGCTTTAGGCTGCAAATAGGCAAAGAAAGGTGTTACCACGTAAGGTACTAATATACGTTCCAGTTCAATATCCCCAAGTGGTTCCACATCCATCAGCTGAATTTCGCCGCAGCCGCATTCGTCGCGCTGTACGTCCACCCGGGCATCGTCCATCCACGATTCGTAAGGCAATATATATCTGTATCGAATCGTATCATTTCTTTTCTTGCTACCCTTTTCCACCACATAAGGTTTTTCGTAGCTATCCTTCTCCTTCGCACTCATCAATAAAAGCCAGCGTTCATACGCCAGGTATTCATTATGTCCCTTGATGGATACTTTCGGAAGATTGTAAGTATGTGCAGGAGCAACCAGTTGCGGAATAAAATCCACTCCGTGTGCCGATTTGACCTTTACATCCTCCAGAACGAAGTCAATATTTATATAAACCGATTTACCGCGCTGTTCCAACTGTACCGGTACTACAGAGATAACCCCGTCATAAGAGCGTGTCTGGGCAACTGCCGAATTTATATTCTGACATAAGATAGCCAATACACACACGATGAATTGTATACTTCCGTTCATCATTCTATTCTACTTTATTTAATTACGTAAATAAGTGACACACTCGCTTTGGTGGGACCGAAATAGTTTTTACTGCTGTCTTTCAGTTTGGTACCACACGCCCTGCACGGATATTTGTCATATACAATATGTGCATACCCCACTCCTACCGATGCTTCGATGCTCCAGCGTTTCTTCAGAATCCATGAATGACCGACGGAAACCCCCCCGCCATACAGATATCCCTGATAGCGGCTGTTCTGCATATTCTCACTAATAAACGACCAGTCCGGGAACCCACCGACATTGAAGTCCGCATAATGTCCATGCACTCCGATGAACGTACGTCTGAACCTCTCACAAAACCAGTAGCGGACTTCCGGCTGTATTCCCCAATGGCGCAGACGTCTTCCGTTGTCCGGCTTCCAGGGATTATAGTTCACCGGAACGTCCAGCGTCCACTTACGTGCCAGTCCGAATTCCAGCCCGAGATTCATGGTAGTCGTAGCGTCATATAGAAGGTTGCTTTTAAGCGCAATTTTCTGAGCTTTACTCTCGATAAAACATCCGAGCACCAATACTATGAGTATACTAACTTTCTTCATTTATCTTACGTTTATTAATTACCCTTTTGAGTGATATCAATTTTGATACGCTTCACCGTACTTTCACCTGTATATAAACTACCGGGCATAATTGTTGTCAGATACACAATACCGTTTCTCGTTGTTGAAGCCGTATTAGGCATTATTTTAATATAGATATGCCCGTCTTCCACTATGATTTTATCCGTATCATTTCTGTCCACCATCGAAGATGGCAGTAATTTTATCCATTCCTTAGGATTGTCAGTACCATCTTCCACTTCCCCGGTAAGGCAATGATAATCCACCTCACCAGTCGTCGGAAACGGATAACTATTGGCAGGCATGTATTTAAGTATGGTACCGCCGGCATCAATAGCCGCTCTTCGTCTGATATGAACCTGTTTTTCCAAATTTCCAAGTTTTAATGTTATATATGCATTCACTTTATCTCTTCCCTCAAAACTCTGCCCCACTTCACTATACATCAGCCAGCTTTGTATCAATACACTGACCGGAGTGACACGTGGAGAAGTGCTTGCTACTATAGGCAATTTTCCGTCAGCGGGACTGCTTAGCGCAAACGAATTATCAGCTTCGGCCATATTGTCGGTTATTGTACGCGCATCCGGAAAAGCCTTTTCACAATCCGTTATCACTTTAAAAGCCTCATAAGTACTCGCATCATCCGGAGAATAAGCTATAAAGACAGAATTACTCACACCCAGATAATAATCATTGTTAGCTATAATCTCATAAGAATTACTGTCGTCCACTGTAATTTCAAAATCCAGATCCGTATTCGACGGTTTAGAAAGCTTTGCATCCGCTACGGTATCATACCCCGTCCATGCACTTTCTTTATTGTAAAAGTATACGCATGATTCCGATATATATTCATATAGTTCAGATCCTTATCTACTATCGCCATTTTGTAATAATAGCTTTTGGTTTCATAAATTCCCTGAATGATCAGATATGTACTATAAGTCTGGGTATTGGTTTCATAGATATAAATAGGACTGTTTTCGGTACTTTGTTTATTGGTTATCGTTTCTGCTGACACCAAAGGCAACGAACATGAAGCATCGTATTGATAATTCGTCAAATTACCAGCATTGCCCATAATAGAAGCAGGGATAAGGTTATGCAACTGCCCCTGTCGCGGAACGTTTGCCACAGCAGACACTCCTTCCAGTTCAAAGTTCGATGCTTCATTAACAACCACGATTTTGGCAACCGCCCGAAGAAGCATCAACGAACTCCCGTCACTCTTTTCTATCTTCGTTGTATTATCCACCTTATCTACTTCCAGCAAATAACTCATCGGTATCGTCTCACCCACACCGCTGAACGGGATGCGGGCAGGAGAAGTACTTGCCGGCTCCGTCAGCAAGTTCGTACATGCAGTAGCCAGGGTAGTTGTTCCCTCGATCAACTTCTCAGTAAGTTGTGACTCATTGAAAACATATCCCGTAGAAGCATTTCCGTAATAAAACTGAGCCATCGGATTAGCTAATATCAGCAACTGGTACTTACTTCCATCAGTCCGCTTAGTTAAAAGGACATATCGCTTTCCTGCAAACTCGAAGGCCTGCACAGCTTCTACAAAAATAGCCCCTGTGCCACTCCCTCTGAACACGAGTACCCAGGGAGTCATTTCGACCGTATTTTCATCCCCTAGTGCCCTGGTCGAAGGCAGGCGGTATGAATTCGCCCGTGCAAAAATCTCAAGCCGCACCTTGTCTTCCGAAATATCTCCCGGATCATCCGGCTCTCCCGTCAACAATGTTTCATGCTCACAGGCGGATATCAGTAAGATGATCACCAGACCAAATATCTTCATTATATATTTCATCATTTTCTTCATCTTTTCACGCAACGTATTGATAATTAACCTCCTGTATCATCGGAATTAATTGTTCGGACAAGGAATAGCGTTCTGAATACACAATATCATTCAGATTATCATAAGCAGTAATATAATTCAATTGGTTTATTACGGGAATATTATACGGTTCATTGGCAAAAAATACAAAATCATACGTTTCCGGATTGACTAGATGTGTACTGCTCTGAACACCTATTCCTCTGATCGAAATAAATGTCCCTTTGGCAGTAGTATTATTAGTGAAAGTATCATCCATACAAGATAATATAGCTACTAATAATAAAAGGTTGAACAACCCAATATTCACTTTAAATCCCTCTAATCTCATTAAACATTCGTATTTACCTGACATTGGTACTCAGTCAAGCCTTAATCTGTAATCAGTCAAAATCTCATAATGCAAATGTCGGGATATTGCATGACTCTGCGAATTTCATTCATTTCTCATACAGACAATGAAAGTTATCTTATATGGCTAATAAAGAGGTCGTCCGAATGGAATATTGCGAAATCTAAAAATAAGGAGTAGTAAAACAGGCATTTTGCACTATTAGAATAAAAAAAAGACAAAAGTTTCAGCATTCGAAACTTTTAGTGTGAATTAATATAAATAAATTCCATAATAAAACAAGCCCCCGGATAATCTCATCCGAGGGCTATGTTATATACTATGATACAGGTGAAAAATCAGAGTGTTTTACGTTCTGTCTCCGTAGGTGCCACCTCATCCGGGATACTGAACTCCCGGTTGGCAAACAAATCCGCCAGTCCCGAAATCTGCTTCAAACGCAGCAGTTCATCCCGATCCATTCCGATATTTTTCATAATCCACTGGTCGGACATACCGGCACGGTCCAGTTCGGCAACGATGTTGCACATCAACTCGATGTTATGCGCCCCGCGCGCACGGTTATGACGGATAGTGGACGCCATGCGGTTGGACAGCTCCTTGTCAATTACAACAACCGGCAGCAAACCGTTTTCGCGCTGATAAATCCGCTTGGAAGTTTTCAATACCTGATAGCGGTGGTAGCCGTCCACCAATATATAGTTGTCTTTCTCCCGGTCGTAATAGCACACGCAGGGCATTGTAAATCCGTCTTCCCAGATGGATAGTTCCAATAGTTTC
>ERZ772882.1494-NODE-1494-length-24614-cov-7.024431_pt1 | contig 24614 bp, 19 predicted proteins | sample MGYA00580576_ERZ772882 | MGnify/ENA primary metagenome ERZ772882 (study PRJEB29015, sample SAMEA2737658) | human gut metagenome | biome: human gut; feature: human-associated habitat; material: faeces | place: China | collected 2012 ... | reverse complement strand
CGTGTGGATCATGCCGCGCCATTCGAGTTCTTCGATGAAATTCTTTGTTGCCATTTTATTGTTTCTTTGTCTTGATTATCAATATTGTCCGGCGTCCGGCGGTCGTGCCGGCGGTCTGCATGCGCCTCCGTCTGCGGCCGTTCGCCTGAACCGGTCCTGCGGCGTGCGCCGTAAATCGGGTGCGTTATTCCACTTCCAGATCCAGCGCCTTGCGAAGCTCCGCCACCAGCGGGTTTTTCTCCGTAATGTACCGTACCCGGTCTTCGAGTTTGATCGGACGCACCGCCCGTATCTCTTCGTTTACGATGACCTCCAATTCGATCATTCCCTCTATTCCGGCCAGTTCGGCGATGCGCATCAGCATTCCCGTCTTGCTGCGCAGAATCTCTTCGCGCAGTTCGGTCGTCGGCACGCTCACCGAGATCGTGTTGTCGCGGAACGTCATCAGCTCGAAGGCCGGCACGAAGCGCGGGCGTTTCTCCTTGATGAGGTTCAGTATCCTGCTACGGGCGTGCTCCAGCTTTTCGGCGCACTCCGGATCGACGGTTGCGGCTTCGGCTTCGTCGGGCGTTTCGCCGTCCGAAAGCTCTTCGTCGGGATCGCTGCCCGCCGAGGCGAGCAGTTCCGAGAGCGAAGCGCCCGATATGAGCGGACGCCGTGCCGGAGCCGGTGCGGTCTGCACTGCGGGCTTTGCCGGTGCGGGCTGCGGAGCCGTTTCAGCGGTTGTTCCGCCTGCGGTTTGCGCTGCCGGGACGGCCGCTCCGCCTTGTGCCGTCGGATGCGGTGTTCCGCCCAGTACCGTCGGTCCCGCAGTTCCTCCTTGCGCTGCCGGATTTGCCGCTCCGCCCTGCGCGGTCGGGTTTGGGGTCCCGCTCTGCATCGCCGGATTCGCCATTCCTCCTTGCGCCGCGGGATTCGCCGCTCCGCCCGGTATCGTTTGTCCGGCTGCCGCAGCCTGCGGAGCGTTGTCCTGAGCGGAAACTTCCGCTGCCTGCCGACCCGCCGTCTGCATCGCGGCTCCGCGTACGGAAAATCCGGATACCTGCGGTATGCCGGCCGATGCCGTCGGTCCGGCTTCCGGCCGAACAGTGCCTTGCCCCGTTTGTCCTGCTCCCGGCTGAACTGCGGACGGTGCCGTTTGTCCTGCCGCCGGTGGAGTTGCGGCCTGCACCGTTGCTCCCGCACCCGACTGGGACGTACCCGGCGTCGTTTGTCCTGCCGCGGAAACTGTCTGCGCCTGAACTGTAGACGCGCTCTGCTGCGGCGCGGGTCGTGCCGCAGCCGTCGGAGTCGCCGCCGCGCCTGCGGCCGTACGGGGTGAGAGGGCGGGGAGGGAATACTCCCCGGAGGAGGTCAGATCGTCATTTTTTTTTTGGCCGAGTCCTGCGATCTTCATCAGGCCCAGCTCGACGAGCAATCGCTGGTTCGACGATTGCCGGATCTTCCCGTCGAGCTCCGTCAGAATGGAGATGGCTCCGAACAGGAACTCGACATTGCAGGCGCCCGCCTGCGTCCGGTATCGTTCGAGCAGCGTTCCGGTCATTTCGATCAGTCGCAGCGTGTCGGGCTGCCTGGCCATCAGGAGATCCCTCATATGGCGGTTCATGCCGGACATGAAGGTCTGGCCCGAGAAGCCTTTCGACAGCACGCTGTCGAAGGCCACCAGCACGTCGACGTAGTTGCCCGCGAGCAGCATCTCCGTCACGCTGAAATAGGTGTCGTAGTCCAGCACGTTCAGCGTCTGGGCCACGTTGCGGTAGTCCAGCGCCGTGCCGCAGAACGACACGGCCTTGTCGAACATCGACAGCGCGTCGCGCATGCCGCCGTCGGCCTTCTGCGCGATGAGGTTCAGCGACTCTTCGTCCGCCGAGATGCCCTCCTGGGAGGCGATGTATTTGAGGTATTCGACCGAATCTTCGACGCGGATGCGGTTGAAATCGTAGATCTGGCAGCGCGAGAGGATCGTGGGGATGATCTTGTGTTTCTCGGTGGTCGCCAGAATGAAGATGGCGTGGGCGGGCGGCTCCTCCAGCGTCTTGAGGAAGGCGTTGAAGGCTGCGGCCGAGAGCATGTGGACCTCGTCGATGATGAACACCGAGTAACGGCCCACCTGCGGGATGATGCGCACCTGTTCGATCAGCGTGCGGATGTCCTCCACGGAGTTGTTCGACGCGGCGTCCAGCTCGTGGATGTTGAGCGAACGTCCCTCGTTGAACGAGCGGCACGATTCGCACTCGTTGCACGCTTCGGCGCCGTCGGGTGCGAGGCAGTTGATGGCCTTGGCGAAGATGCGGGCGCAGGTGGTCTTGCCTACGCCGCGGGGACCGCAGAAGAGGTAGGCGTGGGCCAGCTGGCCGCGCTCGATGGCGTTCTGGAGCGTCGAGGTGATATGTTTCTGCCCGACGACCGACCGGAAGGTCGCAGGGCGGTATTTGCGTGCGCTGACGATGAAATCACTCATAGTGTTGCAAAGATACGAAATATGAATTAAGAATTAAAAATTAAGAATTAAAAATTATGTGCCGTGCTCCGGCACGACAAATTGGCGGTTGTTGGCAGTTGTTCTGTGACAAATAATGACACTATGTCCTGGATTCGGAGTTGGCAGGGGTTTTGCTCAATTCACAATTCAGAATTCAAAATTAAAAATTACATATTATGAACATCAACACTCTTACCATCAAGGCGCAGGAGGCGCTGCAAGCGGCGCTCTCGCTGGCGCGGGAGCGGGGACAGCAGGCTGTCGAACCGCTCCACCTGCTCGCGGTGCTGATCCGCGAGGACGATTCGCTCTCGACGTTCCTGCTGGGGCGCGTGGGAGTGAATGTACGTTCGCTGCGCGACGAGGTCGGCCGGGCCGTGGCGTCGCTGCCGCGCGTCGAGGGCGGCGGCGAGCAGTTCTTTGCGCAGGACACCTCGAAGGCGATCCAGCGCGCCGTGGACTTCACGAAGAATTTCGGCGACAAATACGCCTCCGTCGAACACCTGCTGCTGGCCCTCGTGGCCGAGCGCGGGCAGGCCGCCGACATCCTCAAACGCAGCGGCGCGACGGAAAAGGAGCTGATCGAGGCGATCCGCACCTTCCGCAAGGGTGCGACGGTCGATTCGCAGACCTCCGAGCAGCAGTTCGACGCGCTGGGCAAGTATGCCATCAACCTCAACGAACAGGCCCGTTCGGGCAAGCTCGATCCGGTGATCGGCCGTGACGAGGAGATCCGCCGCGTGTTGCAGATCCTCTCGCGGCGTACCAAGAACAACCCGATCCTCGTGGGAGAGGCGGGCGTCGGCAAGACCGCCATCGCCGAGGGTATCGCACACCGGATCGTCGACGGCGACGTGCCCGAGAATCTGAAGTCGAAGGTGATCTACTCGCTCGACATGGGTGCCCTGATCGCGGGTGCCAAGTACCAGGGTGAATTCGAGGAGCGTCTGAAGGCCGTCGTGCAGGAAGTCGTGGCCAGCGACGGCGACATCCTGCTGTTCATCGACGAGATCCACACTCTCGTGGGCGCCGGCAAGTCGTCGGGTGCGATGGACGCCGCCAACATCCTCAAGCCCGCCCTTGCGCGGGGTGAGCTGCGGACGATCGGCGCCACGACGCTCGACGAGTTCCAGAAGTATTTCGAGCAGGATAAGGCCCTCGAGCGCCGTTTCCAGAAGGTCATGGTCGACGAACCGAGCCCCGAGGATGCCATTTCGATCCTCCGCGGCCTGAAGGATCGTTACGAAAACCACCATCAGGTGCGGATTAAGGACGAGGCGATCGTGGCCGCTGTCGAGTTGTCGACGCGTTACATCACCTCGCGGTTCCTGCCCGACAAGGCCATCGACCTGGTGGACGAGGCGGCCTCGCGACTGCGGCTGGAGATGAACTCCGTGCCCGAGGAGATCGACACCCTCGACCGGCGTGTGCGCCAGCTGGAGATCGAACGCGAAGCGATCCGCCGCGAGAAGGACAAGGAGCGCGTCGAGCACCTCACCAAGGAGATCGAGGAGCTCAAGGCCCGTGACGCCGAGATGCGTGCCAAGTGGCAGGGGCAGCGCGACCTCTTGAAAAAGATTCAGTCGAACAAGGACAAAATAGAAGCCCTGAAGATCGAGGCGCAGCAGGCCGAGCGCCAGGGCGATTATGGCAAGGTGGCCGAAATCCGCTACGGCAAGATCCAGGAGGCGGAGAAGGAGATCGCCGCGTTCCAGGAGGAGTACAAACTGGCGTCGGCCAACGGCTCGATGATCAAGGAGGAGGTCGATGCGCAGGACGTCGCCGAGGTGGTGTCGCGCTGGACAGGCATCCCCGTGACGCGCATGCTGGCTTCCGAGCGCGAAAAACTGCTCCATATGGAGGACGAGCTGCACAAGCGCGTCATCGGGCAGGAGCAGGCCATCGCCGCCATTTCCGACGCCGTGCGCCGTTCGCGCGCCGGGCTGAACGACCCCCGCAAACCGATCGGCTCGTTCATCTTCCTCGGCACCACCGGTGTCGGTAAGACCGAACTGGCCAAGGCGTTGGCCGAGTTCCTCTTCAACGACGACTCGATGATGACGCGTATCGACATGAGCGAGTATCAGGAGCGCCACAGCGTGTCGCGTCTGGTGGGAGCGCCTCCGGGATACGTCGGTTACGACGAGGGCGGCCAGCTCACCGAAGCCGTGCGCCGCAAGCCCTATTCGGTCGTGCTGCTCGACGAGATCGAGAAAGCGCACCCCGACGTCTTCAACATTCTCCTGCAGGTGCTCGACGACGGCCGTCTGACCGACAATAAGGGCCGCACGGTGGACTTCCGCAATACGATCATCATCATGACTTCGAACATGGGATCGCATATCATTCAGGAGAATTTCGCGGCGGCGTTCAGCGGCGAGAAGCTCGCGCCCGAAGTGGTCGAGAAGACCCGGATGGACGTCATCGACCTTTTGAAACAGCAGCTGAAGCCCGAATTCCTGAACCGTATCGACGAGATCGTGATGTTCGAGCCGCTGACGCGCCGGGATATCGAGCGCATCGTGGACATCCAGCTGGGCGCCGTGCGCCGGATGCTGGCCGAGAACGGCATCCGCCTCGAATACAGCGACAAGGCGCGCGAATGGATCGCCGCCGCCGGCTACGACCCGCTCTACGGCGCGCGTCCGGTCAAACGTACGATCCAGCGTTACATCGTCAACGAACTCTCGAAACGGATTCTGGCCGGCGACGTCAACCGCGAAAAACCGATCAAGATCGGCGCCGACGACAAGGGCCTGACCTTCGCCAACTGAGAGCGGCCGCAAGACCGCCGGAGCGGGGTCTCGGATGCGCCGCTTCCTGAAAACGAAATGGTTCCGGATTTTTCCGGAACCATTTTTTATTGCCGCCCGCGTTCGGAGCACTCCTCTTTCGGCCCTGCGGGAGACGTTCCGCCTACTTTACGAACCTGCTGAAGAATTTCCACAGCTCCTCGCCCGTGTCGATGTCCTGCTCGCCCCACGCGTGTTTGCCGCCGACGATTTCGTAAAGCCACACCTCGCTTCCCCCAGCGCCGCCCGTGAAGCGGTGCGCGATCACCGTGCGGCCGCCGGGGGCCTTTGCCGGCAGCGTGTCGGTCTGCATGACGGTGCAGCGGTTCTTCGCCGCCCAGTAATGTACGGCCAGCGGCACGGGCAGATAAGCTCCCCAGCCGCCTTTGTTCTGCGGATCGCCCAGCCATGCCGAGGTCTTGTCCTCCGTGCCGTGGATTTCGAAGAGCGGAACCGGCGCCGTACTCCGGTCCGCTTTGTAGAGCCAGTCGAGCATCAGTCCCGAAACCGGCGCCACGGCGGCGAACAGGCGGGGACGCTGCGCCGCCAGCTGGTAACACATCTCTCCGCCGTTCGACATGCCCGTGCAGAAGACGTTGTGCCGGCTCAGTCCGTGCTTTTTCTGCAAATGGCGCACCAGCTCGGTCAGGAACCGCACGTCGTCGACGGTCATGTCGGCCTGAAAGGGGTATCCCACGTTCCAGCAGCTCTTGCCGCGTCCGTCTTTCGCGCCCTGCGGGTAGCAGACGGCGAAACCGTGGCGGTCGGCCGTGGCGTTCATGGCGAAACGGTCGGGATTGTTGTTGCCGCCGTAGCCGTGCAGGACGACGACCAGCGGGGCGTTCTCCGGCAGGCCGGCGGGCAGGTGCAGTTTGTAGGTGCGCTCCATGCCGCCCGAACGCAGGATGTAATCCGGGGTCTCCGGCGCCACGGACTGCGCCCGGCAGATGCTTGCCGCGAAGAGCAGAAGGGCCGTAAGAAGAAAACCCTTTGCCGCGGCGGATTTCAGCAGGTGTCTCATTTTCAGCAGTATTCGATTTACAGACCCTTGCGGGCGATGCGCCATGCCAGACTGTTGTATAGCCCGATCAGCGGAGCGCGCCAGCTGCGGGGCAGGGCGTTGAGGACGCGGACCTTGCGCAGCGTGCGGCGGTAGGTCTTGGTGTAGCCGAAAAACTCCGCCGCGCGCGCCGCCTCTTTCGTGCCGCCCTTGGCGCTGATGATGAGCGCTTTGCCCAATGCCGCGCGGGCCACGAATTCGTTGTATTCCTCAGACGCCGACGGGTCGTAAAGCTCCTCGAACGAATAGCGCGTCCGTTCGGGCGTGTAGCTCGACGCCGAGCGGTTCGATGCGACCTTCGAGTAGTTCGCCAGCGGCTTGGGCGAGAAGCAGACCGCGTAGCGGCGGGCGATCTTGATCCACATATACATGTCGCCGCCGATCTTCATTCCTTCGGGGAATCCGCCCACCGCCTCGAAGACCGCGCGCGGTACTGCGCTGGCCGACGGGATCGAGATGTACCGGTGCGCCGAGTCGCGGAAGAAGTTGGCGACCACGCCGCGCTCCGAAGGGGTGCGGGCCGGGAAACGCCCGTCGTGGCTGACGATGTTGAAGGCCGTCGAGTAGACCCCGCAGCCCGGAAACTCCGCGATCATAGCGGCGATCTCCTCCAGAAATCCCGGCTCCCACGTGTCGTCGGCGTCCAGCAGGGCGATGTAGTCGCCCGTCGATTCGGCGATGGCGCGGTTGCGGGCCGCGCATTCGCCGGCGTTGGGCTGCGTGACGAGTTTCACGAGCGGCGAGCGGATGCCGCGCACGATTTCTGCGCTGCGGTCCGTCGAACCGTCGTCCACGACGACGATCTCTGCCGGGGGCAGCGTCTGGGCTAGCACCGAACGCAGGGTGTCGCCGATTTCGCGTTCCTTGTTGTAGAGGGGTATGATGACCGAGATGGTTGCGGATGCCATTTTTAGCGGTTTGATTTATTGCGAAGATACCGATCTTTTGCTACATTTGCAAATAATTAACGGGTGCGCGGCACTCTTCAGGCGACCTTCCGGGCTGAAACCGGCCGGCCCTATGCGCGCGGAGTCCCTCCCGCCGCTCCCGTTCCGCTCTTCCCGTTCCGGACGGGAATTAACGAATAACGCACTATGACCGCAGCCGAGAAACTCATCGCTTTCATCCGCAACTCGTTCGACACGGCGTTGTATTTCGCCGTGATGGCAGTCAAGGAGAATTTCCGCAACTACGTCGGGCGTGCCGGAACGGTCGGCCGGCCGGCGCAGTCGATGGTGATTCTGGGCAACGGCCCCTCGCTGGCCGGTGACCTGCCGCGGCTGATCGAACGCCGCGAATACGAAACCGAAGATTTCCTTGCTGTCAATTTTTTCGCCGAAGACGACCGCTTCGAGGTCGTGAAGCCGAAGTATTACGTCCTTTCCGACCCGATGTTCTTCCGTGACAGCGCATGCCGCGACCGCGTCCGGGCGCTTTACGCGACGCTCGCCCGCAAGGTTGCGTGGCCGATGAACCTCTACGTGCAGTACTATAACCCCGAAGGCTTCGACTACCGCGCCGCGCTGCCCAATTCCAATATCCGCATCGTCCGCTTCCATACCCAGATGTACCGCGGTTTCAGAAGTCTCGAATTTTGGCTTTTCCGCCGCGGGCTGGGAAGCGCCAATTTCGGAACGGTGGTGCAGGTCGGCGAATACGTCGCTCTGCTGCTGGGGTATAAGCGGATCGAGCTTTACGGCGTGGACCATACGCTGTTGGACGGACTCTGCGTGGACGATGGGAACCGGCTCTGCCGCATCGACCGCCACTATTACGACGGAGCGGAAGCCGCCGCGCCGCAGCCTATTTACAAGAAGGTTCCCCATGTGCCCTATACGATGGCGGACTATCTGGCCGAAGTCGCCGAACTGTTCCGCGGCCACGAAGTCCTGCGCGACTATGCCGCCGCGCTCGGTGCGCGGATCGTCAACCGCACCCGCGGTTCGATGATCGACGCCTACGAACGGAACCCGGAGTGAGCTGCCCGATGAAAACGAAAAAGGAGGAATCGAAATTTCTCCTTCTTCGTATCGCCTGATGTGCCGGTAGATGCGCCGGAATTTATTTGGGCAGGTTGCGGCTTGCGGCGATGATCTCGGCCATCGTGAAATCCTCCGGATAGTCGATGTCCAGCCCCTCGATGCGGTCCACTACCGCCATGTAGGGCCTGTCGCCGATCCTGCGGTGCCGCCCGGTCCACAAGGCCCGCGGGAAGATGAAGAACGCGCTGGTTTCGATATACACCGGCTCGATGGTCTGTGTGCGGGGGATGTTTTCGGGCGAATAGTTGAGCGGCCGCCCCTCGTACCATGCGAACGTCTGTATCTTTTCGGCGCTGAATGCCGAGTCGTATTCGCCCGAAACCACTTTCCGGAGCGCATCCGCGACGGTCTCGGCGCGGATAAAGGGCGACGTGGCGTGCGCCAGCACATAGAGGTCGGCTTCGACCTCGGCGGTGAAACTGTCGTAAATCTCCCGTCCCAGCGTCGTGTCGCGGTCCAGCTCCTCGCTGCGGCGCAGGAACCGCACCCCTTCGGGCAGGAATTCGCGGATCCGCTCGTCGCTGCAATAGACGTAAACCTCGTCGATTCCTTCGACCTCGGTCAGCGTTCGGAGTATGTGGCACATGAGCGGCGACCCGCTCAGCGGACGCAGGTTCTTGCCGCTGACGCGCTGGCTGTTGAGCCGTATGGGGACGAATGCTGCTGTTTTCATAATTCGGTTTTATATCGGGGCCTGCCCGCCTTGCGGCGGAAACCCGTTTAGGTTCACTGTACCAGTAAGTTGCATCCTCTGATGTCGCTGTGGTCGATGCGCCCCTCGACGACGAACGCTCCGCGGGCATCGACCCGGCCCACGTCCTGCGTCTGGATGAACGCGCACGACCACCAGTTCGCCAGATCGGCGATGTTCAGCCCTCCGCGCGTTCCCGCGGGCTGCGGATCGAACGGATCGTTCACGTCGCGGGTCGTGACGCGCATCCACGGCGGACAGCGGAAGAGGTTGCCGCCCTGCGAATAGGCCTGCGAAGTCAGCTCGGCCATGCCGTATTCGGAGTGTATCGCGCCGACGCCGAATGCGCCGCACAGGATTTTGTGGAACTCCTCCTTGGGAATCTCTTCGCGGTAACCCTTCATGCCGCCCGTCTCCATTATGACCGTATTTTCGAGCTTCGGGGCGTAACGCTCCGCCAGATCCCACAGTGCATAGCTTACGCCCAGCAGGATTTTGGGCTTCGGATCGGCCTGCATGGCCGTCAGCAGCGCGTCGTAGTCGTCCAAGTAGAAGCCGCCCGAACCGCAGTCGGCGATCAGCCGGTCGGCCATGTAGACCAGCGACGACCCCTTGCGGCGCAGGTAATTGGGCAGCAGGGCATAGAGGCTCCACTGCCCCGGTTCGCCGTAGAACGTGCGGAATGCTGCGCGGAACGTCCGTTCGTACAGCGCCAGCGAGCGCATCGGGTGGCGCGACGGCGTCATGCCCGTCGTTGCCGACGAGGTGAAGACCGCCTCCGGCTCCGTGCCGCCGCAGTAGACGTCGTGGGTCTTGAAGATTTCGATCGGCAGGAATGGAATCTCGCGGGCCGCGCGCACCTCTTCCGGCCGCACTCCGGCCAGCGCGAGGTATTCGCGGTAGGGCGGGCATTCGGCCGCCTGCCGCCTGAATACCTCCAGTGCGGCGGCTTCGAACGCCGCGTCGTCCGTGATCCCGAATATGTCGTCCTGCGTAATCATTTCATTGCAAAGGTAAATATATTTCGAAATTCGGCAAAATCCCTTTTCTGCGGACGGAATAAGTCCGGCAGGGCGGTTTCCTGCGTAGCGCTTCCGAAAGTCTGTCCCCCGCGTCGTTCCCGAAAGCCCGTTCCCGAAAGCCCGTCCCCGAAGCCCGTTCCCGAAGCCCGTCCCCGAAAGCCCGTTCCCGCAGGTGCATGCCTGCAGGTCCGCTTCCGCAGGTATATGAAAGGCCGCCGTCTCTCTGCCGCTTGCGTCGGTCATGAAATAAAAATCCACAATCGGACTCCCTTCCGGGACCCCGATTATGGATCGGATATAGTCGCTTCGCGCGGTGTCGGAACCGCTCGGCCGCTACTTCTTGTTGGTTTTGGGCGCCAGCATCATGTTCATCTTCTTGCCGTCGAGCTTGGGCATCATCTCCACTTTGGCGACCTCTTCGAGGTCGGTGGCGAAGCGGAGCAGCAGGATTTCGCCCTGCTCCTTGAAGACGATCGAACGGCCGCGGAAGAAGACGTACGCCTTGACCTTGCACCCCTCCTTCAGGAAGTTGGTGGCGTGCTTGAGCTTGAAGTTGTAGTCGTGGTCGTCGGTCTGCGGACCGAAGCGGATCTCCTTGATCACGACTTTCACCTGATTGGCTTTCAGCTCCTTGGCCTTTTTCTTCTGCTGGTAGAGGAATTTCTGGTAATCGGCGATGCGGCATACGGGCGGCTCGGCCTTGGGCGAGATCTCGATCAGGTCGAGTTCCATGCTGTCGGCGAGCTTCAGCGCTTCGCGTATGGGTAAAACCAGCGGTTGTTCGACGTTGTCGCCCACGACGCGCACTTCGGGAGCCGTTATCTGCTCGTTGATGCGGTGCGGATTCTCCTTTTCGGGCGGGCGGCGCCCGTACCGGTTGTTGGTGCCGGCTGCCGGTTTCGGCCGGTTATTCCCGGGGTTGAATGGCCTCGGCGGGAATGGTTTCGGTGCTGCGATAATCGTAAAGTATTAAAGTGGTTAATTACTTTTGTTTTTCATTGTCCGGCTGCCGGGGCGTGACCTGCGGCGTGCCGTAAACCCCGCCGTCCGGAATTTCCCCCGAAAGGGGGAAGTCCCGGATGCGGACCGGAGTCGTTATTTCTTTTCCATTTTGTTGGCCTCGATCTCCTCCTTCACCAGTCCGGCGATGAAGTCGCGGAAGCCTTCGAGCGTCATCTGACCCTTGTCGCCTTCGCCCTGCGCGCGTACCGACACGAGTCCTTCGGCCTCCTCCTTCTCGCCGACGATCAGCAGGTAGGGGATGCGCTTGAGTTCGTTGTCGCGGATCTTGCGGCCGATTTTCTCGTTGCGGTCGTCCACCTCGGTCCTCACGTCGCTGCGGTTGAGGTACTCCGCAACCTGCTGGGCGTAGTCGTTGAACTTCTCCGAAATGGGGAGCACCACGACCTGCTGGGGCGAGAGCCACAGCGGGAACTTGCCGCCCGTATGCTCCAACAATACTGCCACGAAACGCTCCATCGAGCCGAACGGCGCGCGGTGAATCATAATCGGGCGGTGGAGACGGTCGTCAGCGCCCTTGTACGTGAGGTCGAAACGCTCCGGGAGGTTGTAGTCCACCTGGATCGTTCCCAGCTGCCACTTGCGGCCGATGGCGTCCTTGACCATGAAGTCGAGCTTCGGGCCGTAGAAGGCCGCTTCGCCCAGCTCCACGACCGTTGTGAGGCCTTTCTCCTTGGCGGCCTGCATGATGGCCGACTCGGCCTTCTCCCAGTTCTCGTCCGAACCGATGTATTTCTCCTTGTTGTTCGGGTCGCGCAGCGAAATCTGGGCGGTGTAGTTGTCGAACTTCAGCGTCTTGAAGATATAGAGCACGATGTCGATCACGCGTTCGAACTCTTCCAGAAGCTGATCCGGACGAACGAACAGGTGGGCGTCGTCCTGCGTGAATCCGCGCACGCGCGTCAGTCCGTGCAGCTCGCCCGACTGTTCGTAGCGGTAGACCGTTCCGAACTCCGCCAGACGCACGGGCAGCTCCTTGTACGAACGGGGTTTCGAGCGGTAGATCTCGCAGTGGTGCGGGCAGTTCATCGGTTTGAGCAGGTACTCCTCGCCCTCGATCGGGGTGTGGATCGGCTGGAACGAGTCCTTGCCGTATTTGGCGTAGTGGCCCGAGGTGACATAAAGCTCCTTGTTGCCGATGTGCGGCGTGATCACCTGCTGGTAGCCGTACTCCTTCTGCACGCCCCGCAGGAACTGCTCCAGCCGGTCGCGCAGCGCAGCTCCCTTGGGCAGCCACAGCGGCAGGCCCTGGCCCACGCGCTGCGAAAAAGTGAACAGTTCGAGGTCCTTGCCCAACTTGCGGTGGTCGCGTTTCTTGGCCTCCTCCATCATCGCGAGGTACTCGTCGAGCATTGATTTCTTGGGGAACGAGATGCCGTAGATACGCGTCAGCATCTTGTTCTTCTCGTTGCCGCGCCAGTAGGCTCCGGCCACGGACGTAAGTTTCAGGGCCTTGATATATCCCGTGTTGGGAATGTGCGGGCCGCGGCAGAGGTCCGTGAACGCACCGTTGGTATAGAAGGAGATGGTGCCGTCTTCGAGGTCCGTGATCAGTTCGACCTTGTACTGGTCGCCCTTCTCGGTGAAGGTCTTCAGCGCTTCGGCCTTGGGGACTTCGCGGCGGAGGAGCGCTTCCTTGTTGCGGGACAGCTCCACCATCTTGTTTTCGATCGTCGGCAGGTCGGCCTCGGTGATGGGCGTCGGGGAATCGACGTCGTAGTAGAAGCCGTTTTCGATGGCCGGGCCGATGCCGAACTTGATGCCCGGGTAGAGCGCTTCGAGAGCCTCGGCCAGCAGGTGCGACGAGGTGTGCCAGAAGGCGTGCTTGCCCTCTTCGTCGTCCCATTTGTAGAATTTGACCGAAGCGTCCTCTTCGATCGGGCGCGTCATGTCCACCGTCGCGCCGTTTACCGCGGCCGCGAGCGAGTCAGCAGCTAAACGAGGGCTGATGCTCTCTGCGATCTGATACGCAGTAGTCCCTTTGGCATATTCACGTACGGAGCCGTCGGGAAAAGTGATTTTGATCATTTTGTTGTATAAATTAAGTTTTCGGGGCCTTCGGCGCTTCCACAATTACGAGACGGAATACGCCTCCGGGTTGCCCGGTGTTTTTGTTCGGGTCTTTGTCAAACCTCCTTTTCGGTCTGCGGCAGGTCCTTGACCGAGACGTCGCGGCCGCCGCGGTCGCGTTCGGCGCGTTGCAGCGGATTGCGCGTCCATTCGGCCCATGCGCGGCGGTGCTCCGCGATGTCGATGGCCGCATAGATCGCATTGCGCATCGACTGCGGGTCGGCCTTGTCCTTCCCGGCGATGTCGAAGGCCGTGCCGTGGTCGGGCGAGGTGCGCACGGCCGAAAGCCCCGCCGTGAAGTTCACCCCGTCGGGCGACAGGCTCTTGAAGGGCGCCAGCCCCTGGTCGTGGTACATGGCCAGGATGCCGTCGTACTTGGCGTATCCGCCCCCGGCGAAAAGCCCGTCGGCGGCAAAAGGCCCGAAGGCCAGCACGCCTTTCGAAAACGCCTCGACAATGGCCGGGCGGATGATCTCCTGCTCCTCGCGTCCCAGCAGTCCGCCGTCGCCGGCGTGGGGGTTGAGCGCCATGACGGCGATGCGCGGCTCGACGATGCCGAAGTCCTCGATGAGCGCACGGCGCAGCGTGCCGAGGTCGCGCACGATCCGCTCTTTGGTGATGTTGCGGGCGATCTCCGAGACGGGGATGTGCTTGGTGACCAGCCCCACGCGCAGCACGTCGCTGCACAGGATCATCATGGCTTCGCCTTCGAGTTCGGCGGCCAGGTATTCGGTATGCCCCGTGTAGCGGAAGTCGTCCGCCTGCACGGTCTCCTTGTCGAAGGGTGCGGTCACGAGCGCGTCGAGGTGTCCCGCCTTCAGGTCGCGCATGGCCGCGCACAGCGCCTCTACGGCCGCGCGTCCGGCTTCGGGGGTCGGCTTGCCCGGCGCGATGTCGGCCGTCTCCCCGCATGCCACGAGGTTCGCCTTTCCGCGGCGCGCCTCGGCGGCCGACGCCACGGGGTTGAAGGAGAAGGCTTCGATCTCCGCGACGGTATTTCGGTAATAGGCCGCGGCTTTGGGCGAGCCGTAGACGACGGGTGTGAAAAGCTCCGTCATCCGCGGGTCGGCGAGCGCCTTGAGAATGATTTCCCAGCCGATGCCGTTCGTGTCGCCCTGCGTGATGCCTATTTTGAATTTGTTTTCCGGCATAATCAATTTTATTTCAACTTACAAAGTTATAAAATATTCAGAATACACAATGCCTCGGATTCGATTAAAATGAATTTTTACCCCGCTTTGCGCCGGAAGTGCAATTTTTCACTATCTTTGTTACAGCAGTCTGTGAGGATTGCTGACATTTTTGGGATAAAAAGCGCATCGGCTTTTTTTCTTACCGCCGAAAATTGGACACTTTTGTGTAACGTAAGGAATAAGGGTTGATGCTCTCGCTGTTTTCCAGCGTGGGCATTTGCCGCATTCTACGTTACAGGTCGTCCAATACCTCGACGGTGGAGCAGCAAGTCTGCCCGCGCTTTTTTTCCGGACCAAGCAAGTTTGGAGAAATGAGAAGATGTGAGCGGAAAATGTTGAAATGCAATGCTGAACTTGTAGATATCGTATTCCGTCTGATGTTCGAAACGTTCTGGGTGGCCCCTTACGACCTGCGGCGGGATTTCCCGGTGCTGGTCAATTTCGAACGTCATGCGCGCCATGCGTCGGTGCTGTTGGGTAAAATCGACTTCGCCTCGGCCTCCGGGGCGCAGATATACGAATTGGGAAAGACCGTCGCAGCGCTCGACCGGGCCGTTCGGCAGATCGCCGAAGCGCGGCTGTTTTCGCCCGTGGAGTGCGCCGAGGCGCAGGAACTGGTCGGACGCATCCGGAATGCGCTGCCTGCGGCCTGCGCCGCCGGGCTTGCGGCGGCTCTTTCGCACGATTCGGAATAGCTGCGGGATGCCGGCTCCGCCCGGCCCCTGCGACCGCAGGTCGCAGGGATTCTGTCATGCACCCTCGCCTTCGCTCGGGATAACCGCGCTCCGTGATTTCTTGGGCGGCTCGGCAAAAGCCGGAAAAACCGGAGCCGGTTTAAAACGCAACGGACCCCGCCTGGGAAATGAATTTCCGGCGGGGCCTGATGCGTTTTAGTCCTTCGGACTTTATTTTCCGGCTTTTGCGCTCGCCTGGCGGCGAAATTCACCACAGACGATGCCCGTGGCCATGGCGACGTTGAGCGATTCCGAACCCCGGCGGTCGGCCGGCCAGGGCGGGATGAAGAGTTTCTGCGTGACGGTGCGGGCCACGGCGTCGGTGATTCCGCGCCCTTCGTTGCCCATCACGACGATGCCCGCCGGCTTCAGTTCGGTTTCGTAGATGTTCGCTCCTTCCAGAAAGGTTCCGCAGACCGGAAGTCCCAGCGCGGCGGCCTTCGAAAGCAGCGCCGCGAGGTCGGTGTAGTGGACCCTTACGCGGAGGATCGCCCCCATCGTGGCTTGTACGACCTTGGGGTTGAAACAGTCGGCCGAGGCTTCGGAGCAGACGATGTCCGTGATGCCGAACCAGTCGGCCAGCCGGATGATCGTGCCCAGGTTTCCGGGGTTCTGCACGTCGTCGAGCGCCAGCGTCAGCCGTCCCCGCAGCCGCTCCGGCTTCAGGTCGCAGCGGGGGATTTCGACCAGCGCCAGCGAGTTGCTCGGGGTTTTGAGCAGCGAGAGCCGCTCCATGTCGCGCGGGGCGACGGTCTCGACCTCGGGCCCGTTGAAAACCCCTTCCAGCGAGAATATCCTGCGTACGGAGAGGTGCGATGCGCGCAGTTCGCCGATGAGTTTCTCCCCCTCGGCGACGAAAAGTCCGTGCTCCGTGCGGCCGCGTTTGTCGGCCAGCGCGCGGACGAGTTGTATGTCGGCTTTTGTCATCGTTGTTTTTCGATGGTGTAGGTGGTTCCTTCGGTCGCCGGGTAACTCTCGGCAAAGAGCGTCCGCGCCTCCTCGACCAGCGGCGTTTCGTCCTTGTAGCGCGACGAATAGTGGCCGATCACGAGCCGCCGGGCGCCCGCTTTCAGGGCGGCTTTCGCTGCGTCCGTCGTGGTCGAGTGCCCGCGGTCGCGGGCGCTCCGCTGTTCGGCGGCGGCATAGGTCGCTTCGTGGTACATCAGATCGACTCCCCGGCACAGTCCCGCGGCCTTGGCCGAGTAGTTCGTGTCCGAGAGGTAGGCGTACGAGCGCGGCGCATAGGGGCGGTAGGTCAACTCGGCATTGGGAATCACCTCGCCCGTGGCCAGCCGTATCTCCTCGCCGCGCTTGGCGGCGGTGATCTGCGCGATCGAAAGCCCGTATTTGGCGATCTTGAATTTCTCGACGTTCAGCGGCGGCTCCTTCTCGCGGAACAGAAACCCGGCGCACGGCACGCGGTGGCGCAGCGGGACGCTCCACACCTCGAGGGTACGGTTTTCCAGCAGCAGGGCGTGCTTGGTCGTGTCGACCTCGGTCCACGCGACGGTGTAGGGCAGCTCCGTGTCGAAGTACCGGAGGTGGCAGGCCAGGATCTCGCCGAAGGGCGCCGGGGCGAAGACCCGGAGCGGGGTTTTGCGTCCGTACAACGCCAGCGTCGAGATGAGCGGGAACAGCCCGAAAACATGGTCTCCGTGGAGGTGCGAGATGAATACGGCCCGGATTTTCAGCGGATTGACGCCGTAGCGGACCAGCTGTTGCTGCACGCCTTCGCCCGCATCCACGAGGTAATACTGTTCGTGGACGTTGACCGCCTGCGCCGAAGGGTGGCGGGCGACGGTCGGCTTCGCGGAGGACGAGCCCAGTATGGTGACCGAGAAACTCAATTCGTCTGTGTTTTATACTTTATGAATGTCGCCAGAAGCCGGTTGGTCGTGAAAACGCTCTGGGATGTGGTGGCGGTTCGGGTTTTGCTGCCGTCGTCGTTTTTCTCGATCTTTTCGGTCGTCGTGTAGGTCGGGGCGGAGGTTTCGCTCACGACGCCTTCGAAGACGATGGCGTCGGCTCCTTTCTCCCGGCCAATCTGTTCGATGAGGGCCTGCGCCTCCTCCAGCGTCTTGCCGAAGGGTGTCGCCTTGATGCTGCCCATCGTTTCGTAGTCCGAGGGAACGTCCTTCCAGTCGAAATAAAGTTCCGGCGCGGTTCCGGTTGTCGGATAGGCTTTGCCGATATAAGTGGTGCGGATTTCGGCGCACGAGGCGATGCAGCATGCCGCCGCCAGCAGTAAAAGGAGCTTCTTCATGGTCCGTCTTTTGCCTTATTGCAGCAGAAACCGTTCGCAGTCCAGGGCGGCGACACATCCCGACGCAGCCGCCGTGATGGCCTGGCGGTAGTGGGGGTCCTTCACGTCGCCGGCGGCGAAGACGCCTTCGACCGAGGTCTTCGACGTTCCCGGCTCGACCTTGATGTAGCCTTCGGCGTCGAGCGCCAGCTGTTCGGCGAAAAGTTCCGTGTTGGGGTGATGGCCGATCGCCAGGAAGAATCCCGCGATGTCGATCTTCCGCTCCGAGCCGTCGTTCCTGCGCAGCAGCGCGCCCGTTACGCCCGAGTCGTCGCCCAGCACCTCGGCGGTGTTGTGCTCGAACAGCACTTCGATGTTCGGCGTGTTGAACACCCGCTGCTGCATCGCCTTCGAGGCGCGCAGGTGGGGTTTGCGCACGATCAGGTAGACCTTGCGGCAGAGCGATGCGAGGTAGGTGGCCTCCTCGCAGGCCGTGTCGCCGCCGCCCACCACGGCCACGTCCTTTTTGCGGTAGAAAAATCCGTCGCACGTGGCGCAGGCGCTGACGCCCTGCCCGCGGAATTTGGTCTCGGACGGGAGACCGAGGTATTTGGCCGTGGCTCCCGTGGCGATGATCAGCGTTTCGGCCTTGATCTCCTTCTCGCCGTCGATCACGACGTGGAACGGACGCGACGAGAGGTCGGCGCGCGTGACGTTGCCCGTGCGGATGTCGGCGCCGAACCGCTCGGCCTGCCTGCGCATCAGCCCCATCAGGTCGGGACCGCTCACGCTGTCGGGATGTCCCGGGAAATTCTCGACGTCGGTGGTCGTCGTCAGCTGTCCGCCCGGTTCGATGCCTTCGTAAAGCACCGGCTTGAGGTTGGCGCGCGAGGCGTAGATGGCGGCGGTGTACCCTGCGGGGCCGCTGCCGATGATCAGGACTCTTACTTGTTCTTCCATGGTATCGGTTGTTGTTTGCATGTTTCAATCATTATTCGTTCCAAATTCCGTCAGGCGTCGTCCCAGGTAGTCGAATTCCGCCCAGCGGCCGTCTTTCCGCACCCGGACGACGCTTTCGGCCGGCGCGTAGTCGACGATCTCGTATTCGGGCGGGATGACGTAGCGTCCCTGGCGGTCGATCAGCCCCATCCCCGATGGGGTCTCGACCTCGGCGCGTCCTTCGCGGAAATCCCCGGCCCAGGTGTACTGCGGCCGGATTACGGGGTTGTTCTCCGTGTCCACGAACCCGAATCCCTCGTCGTCCTCGACGCAGACCAGCCCTTCGAAGACGTGGCTCGTCCAGCGGTGGCCCGTCAGGCGGCGGTGCGGGGTGTAGACGGCCTCCGTGTCGCCGACGCACATCGGGTCGGCCGTCCGGCGGACCTGTTCGCGCAGGCTTTCGAAGGCCGCGCCGTCTCCCGAAGGGCCGAAATGCGCGTCGTGGTAGCGCAGCGGCACGAACCGCCCGCCCGACCAGCGCAGGTTTCCGGCCCGGAGGTTGTTGTGCGAGAAGTTCAGCTCCCGCAGGGCCGTTTCGAGGGTGTCGAGCGCCGCGAGCAGCCGCTCCGCGGGTTCCGTGTGGAGCGCTTCGGCGAACGGTTTGCCCGCGGGAAGGTGTTGTAGCGCCAGGTCGAAACGGCGTTCGCGGCCTGCCGGGTCCGTCCACCGCAGTTCGTCCCGCAGGATGCGGTATTCCGCGAGATGGTCGGTGTTGAGGCGTCCGAGCTGCGACGCCGTGCGCTCCACGGAGGCCAGCGCAGCGGGCGAGAGCGGCATCGAGAGCAGCCATTGCCGGCCGCGCCACGTGATCTCGGCCTCGGCGAAGCGCGTCGTGCGCATCAGCCGCGGCAGTCCGTCCGCCCCGGGCGCCGCACGGGCGTCGGCGAGCGTTTTGAACGAGAGGTCGGGCGTCAGCAGCGCCCGGGTGAAGAGTTGCAGCGTCGGTGTCATGGCTATTCGGTTTTTACGCTGATGGAACCGATGTTGAGCATGGTGATCAGCTCTTCGGCCGAGGCGTTGAAACTCATGCCGCGGAACGGCGGCAGGGCGCCGGGGCCTTTGGCTTCGCGGATCGCCTCGTTGAAGACCTCGGGCATGGGGCTGGAGCAGTCGTAGAGCACCTCCGCATAGCGGTTGGGGTACGAGGCCTCTTCGGCCGAGGGGAAGAACACCGTGCGCGGGGTGTCGCCCGCGGCGATGTGGATGTTGACCAGCAGCACGTTGCCGTCGGCCGTGCGGAGCGATTTGATCTGTCCGGCCACGGCGCGCAGTTCGGCGTCGTCGCAGTCGGTGGCCTCGCCGTCGGTGATGTTGAAGACCATCGGCGGGAAACTTTCGGCATGGGCCGGGTCGGCGCACCATGCCGCGGCGATGTCGCGCACGCGGCGCAGGGCCTCGCACATCGGGGTCTGCCCGGCGGCTTCTGGCTCCACCCATGCCGGGTAGGGAATTTCGCGCAGGGAGATGCTGCCGTCGGGCAGCCGGTATTCGATGACTTCGGTCTTTATCGGAGGCTCCCCGGCCGCCAGCTCCGCCACGGAGATCAGCTCCCTGCCGCCCGGCAGCAGGGAGTAGACCTCGTCGTCGCCCGAGTATCCGATCACGGCGATGTCGTAGTAGTCCCTCACGCCGTCGCTGCGGCGGGCGCGTTCGATCAGTTCGAACAGCATGCCGTTCGTGATGGTCGCCACGGCTTCGGCCTTGGTCATCTGCCGGTTGCGGAACCGGATTTTTTCGGCCATCGAACCCGAGCCGTCGATCGCGAGGATGATGGCGGTGCGATGGGTGCGTGTGATGCTCTGTGTATACATGTTGCGTCGTATGTTCTTCTATTTCAGGCCGCGGACCGAGTAGTAGTCTTCGCGGCGCTCCTCCTCGCTCGTGCAGTCGAGACCGTAGCTGACGGCCATGTCGAGCGAACAGTCGCGGTCGCGGTCGGCGTCGGTCGTGCGGCGCATCGAGGCGTGGGCGTTGTGCCCCGCGGAGATGGCCTCGTCGATCTCGTCGACGGTCGGCGTGTGCCCGAGCAGGGCGGCGTAAACCTGTTTGGCCCAGCTGTGGGCGTAGTCGTCGTAGTGGACGGCGAAGACCCGGAAGCGGTTGTCCACGGCCTCGGTCGTGGTCAGTTCGCCGCGGTCCACGGCTGCGAGGATCGCCTCGGTCTCGCGGCGCGTGATGTACTGCCCGCCCAGGTCGAGCCACTGCCCGTCGCCGTCGTAGCGCGGGTCCGACCCTCCTCTGGAGAGCATTGCGCCCAACGCCGCCACGATGGCCTTGTTGTAGAGCTTGAGCCCCCGTTGCAGGGCTGCCGAGCGGATCAGGGTCTTGTTGTGGGTGAACACCGGGGCGTCGGGGTCCTGCTCCTGGAGCGAATGGAGGATGTCCACGGCCTGGAGCATGGCGCCCGTGATATAGGGATTGTATTCGTCGAAACTGATCACGTCGCGTTTGACCGAGCGGCGGTCGCGGGCGGGCCACTTCTCGATGTCGCGCACGGCGCCGAAACTGGTGAGGTTGGCGCCCGGCATGAGGTGCGTGCGCCCTTCCTTCTCGATCAGATAGGAGTAGGGGAAGGCCGAGGTGTCGTGGTGGTAGGAGTGGTGTCCCATGACCATCGTGAAGGCGCCCTCGAGCGCGGGCGACATGATGTAGGCGCTGCTGGCGAACTTGCAGCCGCGCAGGTGCACCGACTGGTGCACGGCGCCGCTCTTGAAGAGGTGGTTGCTCTGGTTCGAGCCGCTGCCGGCGTTGAAGAACGAGAACATGCCGGCGATCAGCAGCGACGATTTGTGGTGCGAGACGGTGTAGGGACCTGCGAAGATCGAGGCGGCCTCGCCGTTTTCGCAGTGCGAGTTGGCGAAGAACAGCGACTCTGCGGCTGTGAAACCCTTGTCCAGCCGGCAGCTTTCGCCGACGAAGCAGCGTTCGACGATCGAGCCGTTGTCGATGACCGACCCTTCGGCGGCGATCAGGTCGTAGGCCTTGACGTCCACGCCGACGCGCGCGCCGTCGCAGAGCGTCGCGTTTTCGAGGATCGAGGCGCCGTCGATTTCGACTCCGTTGCCGATGCGGACCTCGCGGATGAAGCGCGCCCCGACGATGCGGCAGTCGCTTCCCACCTCGCCGATCTCCGACGAGCGTTCCTCGGCGTAGGCGTCGACCATTTTTTCGAGTGCGGCGATGGTCTGCGGGCGGTGGCGGTAAACGGCCATGACGTAGGCGACCTGTGCCGACAGACGGTCGAATATCTTCACCGTGCGGCCGCCGCATTCGTTCATCGTGGCCACGCCGACGCCGTTGCCGAAGGCCGAGCGGCGGCGGCATTCGAGGGCTGTGACGCCTTCTACGAGCGAGCCGGTTCCGATGCGGTAGTTTGCCACGCGCGAGCGGACGATGCGGGCCTCCGCGGCTATTTCTACATCTCCTTCCAGGTGGCTTTGCAACAGCTGAAAGGGTTTGAAATCCTCCGAGACCAGCACCTTCGACCAATCTTCGGCCGAATTGCCGAGTGCTTCGAGTGCGGCGGTCTCCGCGGAGGTTAATTTTCTGAATGGAGTCATTGATTGTGGAGTTATTTAGATGCAAATATAACAAATTGCATTTAAATTGCATGAACCCTTTTGGGGAACTCGTCTTTTCTTCCGGCCGGGACCGTTCCGGGGCGGGTTTGCGCGGGCCGCAGCGGCGTGCCTGCGGGGGCGGATTTTGCCCGAAAGCGATTTTTGATCCCGCTCTTTCCGCTGCCCTGCCTCACTGGTATCGGGGCGTTTTCAGCGGATGTGCGATCTCCTGCCGTTCGCCGTTGCGCACGACCTGCGCCTTTCCGCCGCGGAACGGCTTCACCGCCGCACAGCCCGGGCAGCTTAGGCGCGTGCGGCCCGCCGTGTCGATGTAGTGCCACGTGCCGCCGAGCTGAACGGCGGCCAGCCCCTCGGTGAAGTCGAACCCGTTGTCGTAGAGCGGCGCGACGACGACCCGCTCCGCCGTGCGGTAGCCCCAGCGTCCGTTTTCGACGAAGAGTTCGGGCGTTTCGGCCTCCGTCCCGCTCCGGGCGGCGGGTTTCTCCCGGACCGCTTCGGCGAGCAGCTCCGCAAGTCCGAAGAGCCGCAGGGTGGGTGCCGTGAGCAGTTGCGCGATGCGGTACTGAACGGCCATGCCGCGTTTTTCGAACAGCGCGAGCGTCTCCCGGTAGGCCGGGTCGGAGGCGATCCGCTGGGGCGTGTACAGCAATCCGTCGGAGCTTCCGTAACGGTCCCAGAGCGTAGGGTCCTCGGCCAGCGCGTGCAGCGCCGTCGAGATCAGCGCCGCGGGGTAGTCGTCGATCCGTTCGTCGAAGTCGGCCGCCGTGCGGGCCGGGTGCTGGTAGGCCGCCGTGCCCAGTTCGGGGCTGATCTCCCCGGCGAAGGCGGGCAGGTACGAGGCGTCGAAGTCGATCGGGCAGAGCGTGCCGTCGTCGCCGACGATGATATTCTCGGGTTTCAGGTCGCCGTGGGCGCGGTCGTCCGTGACCAGCGCGAGGGCCAGCCGGTCGAACAGCCGGACGAGGATTTGCAGACTCTCGCGGTCCCGGAGGGCGGCGGCCTGCGCCACGGTTTCGTGCAGGGTGGAGCCTTCGATCCAGTCGCCGAGGACCGTATCGACCCAGACGCCGGTTTCGGGCGAGGTGTGCAGGTAAAGCTCCTTTTCGAGAAGCCGCTGGCCGTAGATCTCCTTCAGGTGGCGCATCGGGCGCAGGTAACAGCGCAGCGAGCGGATGCGTCCGCCGAGGCGGATGCGGAATACGGCGGCGGAGTTGCCGGCGCTGAAGCAGGGGCGGCCCTGTTCGTCGCGGCACACGTCGATTTCACCCAGCGTGCGCGTCAGGCCGCGGGAGTCGAGAAGAGCCAGCAGGTATTGACGGAGGGTAAACACGTGGCGGGAATCGGATTTTTAACGTCGTCCGACTTGTCGGACGACGGCGCAAGTTACGAAAATTCGCTAAAAAACCGGACCCGAAGGCCCGGCTTTTTCGTTGGATGGTATCTGTTCGCCCGAAGGCGCAGCCTCTCTCCGAAAGCGTTCCGGCTTGCGGCCGCCCCGAAAACAGGCCTCTTACGCCTGCGTCTGCTAATGGCAATTGCAATGGCCGTCGTGGTCTCCGCAGCCTTCGCCGCAGTCACCGCCGCACTCGCCGCACGAACATCCGCCCTGCAGGTCCTCGGGCGTCACGTCGCGCACCGAAACCACCTCCACGTCGAAGTTGAGCGTCTTGCCCGCCATCGGGTGGTTGAAGTCCATCTTCACGGTCGATTCGCCGACCTCCTTGACGATGCCCATCATGCGGTTGCCCTGGGCGTCGCTCATCGGAACCTGGCTGCCCTCGAAGAGGATGTCCTCGGCGAGCTTGCCGTCGACCATGAATATGTCTTTCGGCAGGTCGACGATGGCGTCGGCGATCACTTCGCCGTAGCCGTCCTTGGCCTCGAGCGTGAACGAAACCGATTCGCCGATCTCCTTGCCCAGGATCGCCTCCTCGAATTTGGGGAGCAGCATGCCCGTTCCGAAGATGAATTCGAGCGGCTGGCCCGGACGCGACTGATCCGCGATCTGTCCGTCGACGGTGAGCTTGTAGTCTACGCCGACCATTTTGTTTTGTTCTACTTTCATACGATTGTTATAAAGTTTAGTTGTTTTTATCGTCGTTTTTCAGGGACGTTGCCCGGCATTCACGGCTCAAAAGCGATTTTCCGCCACCATTTTTAGAAAAATGGCTTCTTAAGCCATCAAAGGTACGCACTTCGGGGCAAGTTGCCAAATAATAGCAGAAAATAATTGTGCCATAACAGATGAAAACGGCGGCGCTGTCGATGTCGCCGCCGTTTTTTCATGCCGGATATTGCCGTTACTCGCAGTTGCGGCAGCAGAGGTTTCTGTCGCCGTAGCCGTTGTCGATCTTCGAGACGTAGGGGAAGAACTTCGCCTCGCCGATCCACGCCAGCGGGAACGCCGCCTCGTCGCGCGAGTAGGGGTGTTCCCACGCTCCGGCCAGTTCCCGGGCCGTGTGGGGCGCGTTCGCCACCACGTTGTCCGCCTGGCCGGCGGCCGCCTCGCATTCGCGCTTGATGCTTATCAGCGCCTCGATGAAGCGGTCCATCTCCTCCTTGGGTTCCGATTCGGTCGGCTCGACCATCAGCGTCTCGTGCACGGGGAACGAGAGCGTCGGGGCGTGGAATCCGTAGTCCATCAGGCGGTGGGCGATGTCGCCGCAGTCGATGTTGTAGTCCTTCT